>Ga0007854_10000799_pt1 | contig 20272 bp, 17 predicted proteins | sample CryBogCBH12Aug08_FD_60382 | JGI IMG/M metagenome (GOLD analysis project Ga0007854, IMG submission 60382) | Freshwater microbial communities from Crystal Bog, Wisconsin, USA - CBH12Aug08 | ecosystem: Environmental > Aquatic > Freshwater > Lake | place: Crystal Bog, Wisconsin, USA | collected...
TCGCAGACGCTCACCGGGCGCATCCGCCAACTGGCCGAACGCTACGCCACCCCGCTGCCGCAGCTCACCGGCGAAGTGGCGACGCTCGCCGCCCGCGTGGACGAACACCTCAAGATAATGGGAGCGGAATGGAAATGAGCGCCCCTAAAGTTTGTGTTGGACAAGTGACCCGATGGCTTTCTGGCGGAACGCCATCTCGATCTGTGTCGGCATATTGGACCGGCGAGATTCCTTGGATCAGCGCATCTACGTTAAAGCAGATCGAGATTTCTGAATCAGACCAGCACCTTACCCCTGAAGGCGTGGCGGTAGGCAGCAAAATGGCTCCCATTGGCTCAACGCTCTTCTTAGTTCGAGGAAGTGCTTTGTATAATGAGATTCGTGCAGGCTTGGTAGTGAAACCGGTTTGCTTCAACCAAGACGTGAAGGCGTTGGTGCCCGATTCAAGCGTTGAGCCAAAGTTCTTAACTTACTCTCTCCTCGGCAGGGCTGAGTATCTCTTGAAGCTCGTTAGCACGGCGGGCAACAGTGCCGGGGTTTTGGACACGAAACTGGTTCAGGCATTTGAGATTTGGCTGCCGCCTCGCGCCGAACAACGCGCCATCGCGGGGGCGTTGGGCGATGTGGATGCGCTGCTCGGCGCGCTGGACCAGCTCATCGCCAAGAAGCGCGACCTCAAACAGGCCGCCATGCAGCAGCTCCTCACCGGCCAAACCCGCCTCCCCGGCTTCCACAGCGAGTGGGAAGTGAAGCGGCTTGGCGAGCGTGCAAATTTCAGGACGGGTCCGTTTGGGAGCGCATTGCACAAATCGGATTATACCGATGATGGCATTCCGATAATCAATCCGATGCACATCGTTGACTCTCGCCTTGTCCCTTCAAGAACGATGACAGTGACTGTGTCCGCAGCCGAGGCTCTGTCGGATTTCAGGTTGGAATCGGGAGACATCATTATAGGTAGGCGGGGTGACATGGGGCGCTGTGCTGTTGTGCAGGAAGATCAATCAGGATGGCTCTGCGGAACCGGCTCGATGATTATACGTTGCGCTGACGACGCTATACCAAGCTTTCTTCAACGGGTTCTTTCAAGTCCCAAAGCTGTCGCTGCGATTGAAGATGCCTCCGTTGGCACGACTATGATAAATCTCAACCAGAGTGTGCTCAACGGGCTAATCATTGAGTTCCCAAGCCCCGACGAACAAACCGCCATCGCCGAGGTGCTGACGGACATGGACGCGGAGCTGGCGGCGTTAGAGCAGCGCCGCGCCAAGACCCGCGCCCTCAAGCAGGGCATGATGCAGGAATTGCTCACCGGCAAAACCAGACTCGTTTGAGTTATGACCTACACCATTGAAGAGCACCAACACCGCCTCGCCGCATGGGATGCCGGTCGTTCTGCCTCGGTTAAAGGTTGTCGTTTTAAGGTTGAAAAAGCCAAGAACATCCTTGAGGCCTGTGGTTTTGACGCTGGCTTTCAACTGGCTGCCCTCCCCAAACCTGCCGACCTCGATCAGACTCACAAGCGGTGGCGCGGAAAAATAATCGCCGCTGCGAACACACACGGCATCCACATGACGCATGGTGTAGCTGCCAAAATCATCAACTGCTATCTCAAAGCTCGCTTCGTCTGCGCCGGACACCATGACCACGAACGCGTCCGCTGCCTACATCCGCCGATTGACGAGGTTTTGTTAAAAACACTGGCGGAAAAAGATTTTGGCAATTTTAAAAAACAATGGCGTAAATTCCGATATGCGCGGTGGTCGAAATTTGATTCTGACACCTACCAGAGTGTGATTGACCACATTCGTAAATCTTTGTTACCAGACACAGCCATTTGGAAAATTGAAGAGCATTGGGAAGGTCATCAATGATTTAAGCTGAACGAGATTCTATTATGAAAAACTACTATCGCGTCATGCTTGGCAAAGGCAGTAAATACGCCGTGGAATGCCAAAAGGGGAATTTCATCGGCGTGGATTATGAGATTTATCAAGACCTCACGAAAGAGCTGCCGGATGAATGGCGGGATTTTAATCAGAAATTTATTCCTGTTTACCAGAAGGCCCGGCCCGAAAAAACCAAGGTAGCGGCGGGAATCGCCTGTGGCGCGCTCTGGACGGTCGCGAAGGGTATTCACCAAGGCGACATTGTGATTTGCCCCAACGGTTCCGGCAGTTACCTGGTCGGCGAAGTGAACGGTGGTTATCATTATGACGCGGGCGAAATTCTCCCGCACCGCCGCAGTGTTATTTGGTATCCGAATCTGTTGAAAAAATCCGATGTGAGTGAACCGATGAAAAACTCGATGGGTTCCATCGGGACGGTCTGCGAAATCACGAAATACACGTCGGAACTGGAAAAGCTTATTAATGGAAATGCACCTCCAAAGTTGATTTCCACCGATGCGACAGTCGAGGACACCGCATCATTCGAGGACGAAGGTGAAAAAGTTGGCCAGCAATTTCAAACTGACACCGGCCCGCTCGACATTCTCGCCATCAGCAAGGACAAGAAGCGACTGCTCGTGCTGGAGCTTAAAAAAGGTCGAGCCAGCGATACGGTGGTTGGCCAGACCTTGCGCTACATGAGTTTTGTTCAGGAAGAATTGGCAGAGGAAGGCCAGACCGTCCACGGCGTCATCATCGCCCACGAGGATGACCAAAAGATTCGACGCGCACTGTCCATGACGCCAAACATTGATTTTTACCGGTATCAAGTCAGTTTCAAACTAGTGAAAGCATGAATTGAGCAAGCATGGGAGAAACATTATCCATCGAGTTGTCAAAAGCTGCCCTCATTAATGAGGCTCTGGTTGATTACCTGCGGTTGCGGGATGAAAGTGTGCAATCTATTGAAGAGATAGCGACCAACGGCACGCAAGTATTGTCAGCATGGATGTCAGCCAAAGAGAAATTGCTGTCAGAGAACAAGACGAACAGCTGCCTTTTTAATCCATTTCACACCATCGGCATTGGCGAAACGACCCACAGCGCACTAGTAGGGAACCTTTTAGACCCTCACGGTAGCCATGGTCAGGGCCGTCTTTTCCTTGAATCATTTCTCACTCTGATTGGCATCCCTGAACCTTCTGCTGGTAAATGGGTCATCACTGTGGAACAGGGCCGAATTGATATACTGCTTCGGCGAGAAACGCCTTGCAGCGTGGTCATAATCGAAAACAAGTCGAACGGTGCGATTGACCAAAAAAACCAGCTATACCGATACTGGCACCGATTTATTCACCCCCAAATTACTGGCGCAGCGAATTCAAAAAAGCAGTTTTTTAAAGTCGTGTATTTAACACCGACTTTATCCAAAGAACCAGTTGGAGACAGCCTGTCTCGTCCGCAGGAATTGGATTCGACGCCAAACTTGCCACAAAGGGTTCCGATTGAACTTGTGTGTATTCTCACGCTTGAAAGACTCGTGAAAAATTGGTTGGCTGACGCCAATGTTAATATTTCCCAGATGAACTCAAGGCTTGCCACATTCCTTCAATTTTACGCTGAGCTCTGGGAAACACTATGAATGTATTCGAACAAAAACTCGTCCAAAATGCACAAACTATTTTCGGTAGTTTTGAAAAGTGGAATGCTTTACTGGAGCTGGCTCAGTTGCAGCCTCAAATTACGAGACACTGGTTGACGATTGGCACCAAGAAATTGCGGGAGTATTTTACGGCGAATCCTTCAGAAGGCTGGCGGTGGAATGAATGGGGATGTAGCACCGATACGAAATGGTTTCTGGATAGGTTCGGTTTTGATTCTCTGGCAATCGGTTTTGGTTGGGATTACGAATTTCATTTGTATGTGAATGACATGAAGCGATTTGATACCGCTTTTATTGCTCAACAACTGAAAACGGAAAAATATGCAAAGTTAGTAATGCCTTTTGGTTTGAACCCTAGAATTAATGGACGGAGTGGCAGCATGATTATGGCTGCCGCGTTAGATTATAATTTTGGAAACCTCAATAGTGGAAAAGTTTCTAAAGATGAACTGGCATGGTATGCCGCCCATGAGACTGATAAATTTGTGTGTCAGGCGGCATTTAAAGTTGAACAATTTATCAGGGATGAAAACATGAATCGTCTGCTCATCGAACTTAATGAAGAGGCTGAATCCAAGGCTAAAAATCGTGAATAATGAACGACCGAGCAACAACAGAATCTTGTCCGCCAATAAACCGGCCCGAATTGGAGCGGTTTTTTACTGGCCTTGGTGCTCGCATTAAAGAAGCGGACTGTTCCTCACGCGTGCGCGAATCTGATGTGGAACGGTTTTTCTCGGTCATCAAGCTCAAGGTTGAACCGCAGCGACGACTGCAAGACCGAAAGCTGGCGACCCATTTCAATGTGTTTGATTTTATCCAGCCAGATGAAAACCGTTTGTCGGATGTCTTGGCATGGCTGCTTGACCCGCATGAAACTCACGGCCAAGGCGATTTGTTTCTCGGATTGATGTTCAAGCAACTTGGTCTCGTTTCCAGCAAAACTACGGATGCCAAAGTGCAACGCGAAGCTCCCACTCATGGGATCGAGAAATATCGCCGCCGGATGGATGTGCTGGTTGAGGCTGGAGCATGGCTGGTCATCGAGAACAAGGTGGATTCCTCGGAGCAGCCGGAGCAGGTCAAAGATTATCTGGAACATCTACACCGTTGTTCTGGCGGGCGAAAACACACTCTGATTTACCTAACGCCGAACGGCAGGCCGCCCGAATCGCTTAGCTCCGCGAAGTTGGAAGAAAACGAAGAGTCTGGCCAACTGCATTGCTGGAGTTATCAAGTCGAACTTCGCCAATGGCTGGACGTTTGCCGTAAAGAATGCGAGGCACAAAAAATTAAGATTTTTTTGACAGATTTCATCAGCTATACAGAGACGCATCTCAAACGCGAGACCAATAACGAATCCGAAAGGGAAAACGATGACAAATGACTTAATTCAAAAATTTATCCTGAAGGACGAAGATAATTTTCGCATTGCCTCAACTGTCGGTGATGTGTGGCCGGAAGTCATGGAGCAGATAGTGGACAAATTGTATGACTCCCTTGAAGCTCGACTTAAACCAAAGTTAAAGGACTGGCGATTTGCCCGTGAAGAACGGTTTGGCATTGATGCGTTTCCCAGTTTTTATTTTTGGAGGCCAGAATGGAAAGACGAATATGGCGTGTGTTTGCAAACAGGGGAATATGGAAAGAAAGTGGTTATGGGGGTCTATCGTGAAACAAAAATATTAAAAAAACGGCGTTTTTGTTCCGAGCTATTGGAAGCTGTAAAAGTGCGATTTCCAACGGCGCATGAACGCCGACCATGGTGGGAGGCGGAAATTTTAGTGCATTCTCCTGCCAGCGACTGGCGAATGCCCGATGCGCTCTGGCAAATTAAAACCGACGACAGAATTCATCTGGAACTAGCTGAACAACTGCTGGATTTGGCAAGAATCAGCGAACCGTATCTCCGTAAAATGGTTCGCAATAAAAAATGAGTTCCATCGGCCAGCTCGAACGCAAGACCCAGCAGCGGGTGGTGAAGCTGTTCCGTGAGACGCTGGGCTATGCTTATCTCGGCAACTGGGAAGAGCGGGAAAGCAACCGCAACAGCGAGCCGGAACTGTTGCGCGCCTGGCTCAAGCAGCAGGGGCACGCCGACGCGCTCATCGGCAAGGTGCTTTATGAATTAGACAAGGCGGCGGGCGACGCCAGCAAAAGCCTTTACGACCGCAACCGCGCTGTTTATGAACTGCTGCGCTACGGCGTTAAAGTGAAGCCCGACATGGGCGAGAACAAAGTGACAGTCTGGCTCGTTGACTGGAAGCAGCCGGAGAAAAATGATTTTGCCATCGCCGAGGAGGTCACCGTTGCCGCCGCCGATGCCAATGCGCACGGGAAGCGCCCGGATGTGGTCATCTACGTCAACGGCATCGCGCTGGGTGTGCTGGAGCTGAAACGGTCCACAGTCTCCGTGGCCGAGGGCATCCGCCAGAATCTCGACAACCAGAAGAAAATCTTCATCGAGCGGTTCTTTTCCACGATGCAGTTGGTCATGGCCGGCAACGACACCGAGGGTTTGCGCTATGGCACCATCCAGACGCCAGAAAAGTATTACCTCACATGGAAGGAGGCGAGCGAGATCGAGAACCCGCTTGACCGGGCGTTAGTCCAGCTTTGCAACAAAGCACGCTTCCTTGAACTGATTCACAATTTCATCGTTTTCGATGCCGGGGTGAAGAAACTTTGCCGGCACAACCAGTATTTTGGTGTGCGCGCCGCGCAGCCGTTCGTGAAGAAGCGCGAGGGCGGCATCATCTGGCACACGCAGGGTAGCGGCAAGAGCCTCGTGATGGTGTGGCTGGCCAAGTGGATTCGGGAACACGTCACTGATCCCCGCGTGCTGATCATCACCGACCGCACGGAACTGGACGAGCAGATTGAAAAAGTGTTTCTCGGCGTCAACGAGGACATTTATCGCACCGCCAACGGCGCGGACATGATCGCCACGCTTAATTCAACGAAGCCGTGGTTGATTTGCTCGCTCATCCATAAGTTTGGCAACAAGCAAAGCGGAGACGAGGATGGAGACGCCGACGAGTTTATCAAGGAGATGAAAAAGGCGCTGCCGCCGGATTTCAAACCCAAGGGCAACCTATTCGTGTTCGTGGATGAGTGCCATCGCACGCAGTCCGGCAAACTGCACGAGGCGATGAAGGAGATTCTACCGGGCGCGGTGTTCATCGGTTTCACCGGCACGCCGTTGCTCAAGGCGGACAAGCAAAAGAGCATCGAAATTTTCGGTCGTTACATCCACACCTACAAGTTTGACGAAGCCGTGAAGGACGGCGTGGTGCTGGATTTGCGCTACGAGGCGCGGGAGATTGACCAGAGCATCACGTCACAAAAGAAGATTGATGAGTGGTTTGAGCTGAAAACCAAGGGGCTGACCAGTCTGGCCAAAGCACAGCTCAAGCAGCGTTGGGGAACGATGCAAAAGGTGCTGTCCAGCAAGTCACGGCTGGACAAGATCGCCGCCGACATTCTAATGGACTTCGAGAAATGCGACCGGCTGGCTAGCGGACGCGGCAACGCCATACTGGTGTCGGGCAGCATTTACGAGGCGTGCAAATTCTTTGAGTTGTTCGACAAGACCGACTTGCACGGCAAGTGCGCCATCGTCACTTCGTATGTGCCTTCCACTGCCAGCATCAAGGGCGAGGAATCCGGCGAAGGCCAAACCGAAAAGCTGGAACAGTATGGCATTTACCAAAAGATGCTGGCCGACTGGTTCAATGATTTGCCGGAGAAAGCAGTGAACCGCGTTGAAGAATTTGAGCTGGCGGTGAAGAAAAAGTTCATTGATGAGCCGGGACAGATGAAACTGTTGATCGTCGTGGATAAACTCCTAACCGGCTTTGATGCGCCGCCGGCCACGTATCTTTACATTGATAAACAGATGCGCGACCACGGCCTGTTCCAAGCCATCTGCCGCGTGAACCGGCTCGACGGCGACGACAAGGAATACGGCTACATCATTGATTACAAAGATTTGTTCCACAGCCTAGAAGGCGCGGTGAATGATTACACATCCGGCGCGCTGGACGGTTACGACAAGGAGGACGTGGCTGGCTTGCTGGAAGATCGCTTGGGCAAGGCAGCGGAGCGGTTGGAGGACGCGCTGGAACAAGTGCGCGCCTTGTGCGAGCCGGTCGAAGTCCCGAAAGATCAAGCGGCCTACCTCCGTTATTTCTCATCCAAAGAATCCGGCAACGCCGCGCAGCTCAAGGCCAACGAGCCGCAACGACTGTCGCTTTACAAACTAACGGCGGCGCTGATTCGCGCCTACGCCAACCTCGCCAGCGAGATGACCGAGGCCGGTTACACCGTGGCGCAGGCGGCGGCGATAAAAACAGAAGTCACCTTTTACGAAAACCTGCGTAACGAGGTGAAACTGCACAGCGGCGACGCCATTGACCTGAAACAATACGAGCCGGCGATGCGACATTTGATTGATGCCTACATCCGCGCCGAAGAAAGCGAAGTGGTGTCGGCGTTCAATGACCTATCACTGATCCAGCTCATCGTGGAACGCGGGGCAGATGCGGTGAAGGCGCTCCCGGATAGCATCAAGAAAAATCAGGTAGCCGTTGCCGAAACCATCGAGAACAACGTGCGCAAGCTGATCATTGATGAATCACCCATCAACCCGAAGTATTACGAGAAGATGTCGGAGTTGCTGGACGCGCTCATAGCGCAGCGCAAAGCGGCGGCGCTGGATTACGCCGCCTATCTGGCGAAGATAGTTGAGCTGACGAAGCAGGCGAAGAATGGTCCGTGCGGCGTGACGTATCCGCCATCACTCACCACCTCGGCGAAGAAGGCACTGTATGACAACCTTGGCAAAAATGAGGCGCTGGCGGTGGCGGTTGATTCGGCGGTGCGGAACAATGCACAAGCGGGATGGCGCGACGACAACATTTTCAAAATTCGGAAGATGAAGAAAGCCATCCGCGAAGTGCTTTACCCGGAGGAGGCTGCGTTTGGGGCGCTGCACGACATTCCCCCGGACGCAAAGGCAAAGCAGGACGCCGAGGTAGATCGTATTTTGGAACTGGTAAAGAAGCAAAATGAGTATTAAGGCCCGCCAGATCACGGTCAGCGGCGTGCAGGTGCAGGTGTTCCGCAAGGGCATCAAGAACCTGCACCTCGGCGTGTATCCGCCAAACGGTCGCGTGCGCGTGGCCGCGCCACTGCGGGTAAGTAATGAGGCCGTGCGGTTGGCGGTGATTGGTAAACTCGGCTGGATCAAACGCCAGCGGGCACGGTTTGAAGCACAGCCACGCCAGTCCGCCCGCGAGATGGTCAGCGGCGAAAGTCATTATTTTCTTGGCCGACGGTATCGCCTGCACGTCATTGAATGCGACAGGTCCGCCGGTGTTACGCTGCGTAACAAGTCAACACTTGGACTGCATGTGCGGCCCGGAACTGTCGCCGCGCAGCGCAACCGGATTTTGCACCATTGGTATCGCCAGCAGCTCAAGGAACTGATTCCACCGCTCATTCAGAAATGGCAGACGGCGCTGGGCGTTGCGGTCGCGGAGTGGGGCGTCAAGAAGATGAAAACCCGGTGGGGCACCTGCAACATTGAAGCGCGGCGCATCTGGATCAACTTGGAGCTGGCCAAGAAGCCGGTGCAATGCCTGGAATACATCGTCGCCCACGAAATGGTGCATCTGATTGAGCGGAATCACAACGACCGCTTCGTCTCAATTCTGGAAAAACACCTGCCGCACTGGCGAGTAAGTCGCGCCACATTAAATGCAGCACCACTGTCTCACAGCAGTTGGAATTACTGAATTGGAGTGCCCATTTTCACTGATGCTCTTTGTTTTCGCCAATTGGCGGAAATTCAGATTAAACCAACCCCACAGCTAAAAACTTGGAATTCCACGTCCTCCCCACCACCACCTCCCCACCGCAGCCCTGACCCCGAAGAGCCAAGGCCACGATGATGTTTGGCCAGCGGAGGGGAGGATGGGTTGGAGTGTGGCGCATAGACTGGCACCACTCAGCTTTAATTCCGTCGATTACCTCTACACGCCAACCTCTCTCTATTCGCGTTGAGGTTGTTTTTCCATTTAGGGCTCTTCCTGATCTCAACCAAAATATCCGGGCCCATAAACTCCAGAATCTTCACCGCTATCCGTTGCTTAAAATTTTTGATCGTTGACGGATCCAGACCTAACTTACGACCAATTTCAGAAGCATTAAAACCTGTCAACAAACCTTCGACGACTGCCTTTTCCCTGTCCGTTAAACTCGCCAAAAAGAATTCCCAGTCCAATTTTCGAGCCGCCTTTTGTCCCGGGTCTTCATCATCAAAACTCAGCACATCATTGACCGTGAATTCCTCACCCAACTCCTCGACCTCATTCACTGGCTCATCAAAGCTCGTGGTCTGACTCCGGCCATTGAGTTGCGTAGCTGAGCCCAAGACATCGGCGTTTGAGTGACCATGTGAACGCCTGCCACTTTTCATGTGCAGGATGGTGTAGTAGGCGATGTTTCCAGACGTCACTATTTTGTTAGCTCGTTCCGCGCTGTCCATGAGTCGAGCAGCTATACAGACGGAATCTTGGACCAGTTCTTCGGCATCTTCAGAGCCTATGAAATTAACGTTTCGAGGGATGGCAGATTTTAGACGAGGGACAACTTCTTCCTGTAATATCCAACCAGCTTGAGGGGACATTTTGATTCCTTTTTGTAGGGGATTGATGAAAACGAAACAGCCCCGTCGTTTTGGACGAGGCTGGATTCGCAGGTGATTTGGCCGGAATTGCTATAGCTATTCCGTCACCCAAATATTATCCCACTTTTATTGAGGATTCTGGGTGAGGGGTGGGTGAGACTTTTTATGGGTGCCTTGGAAAAGCACCAAATCTAGGCTGGTTTTCCGAATGTCTTCCGCCAGCAGTCTTGAGCAGTGTGGCGGCGCTGTTCATACCCTCCCGATTAAACCGAAATCTATTTTGCATAGGTTGATCGAAGCCTAGAGGTCCCAGCACATTCAGCATACCCCACTGAACGATACGCATTCCAATAGAATTCATCGCCTGCATACTATCAGCCAGATCCAGTGGAGTTTGTTGCATTTGATTGACAGCATTGACGGCCGCTCCGGATTTCAAAAGCAATTGAACCATGTTTGGCTCTCCCAATTGAGCTGCAAAATGCAAGGGTGTGTCGCCAGTAATGATTCCACGATTTGGGCCCATCATTATAAAATTAATTTGGTTTTGCTCACCCTCGGCAATGATCTGATTGACGTCCGCCCTATGTTCGATCAACCAGGCGGCTGCATTTGTTGCGCCCCCGACAGCCGCCCAGTGCAGGGGTGAAAAACCTAGCTGGTCAACTTGATCAACTTTGCCACCCGCACGGATGAGTAGTTCCAAAGCCTCCACCTGATCATAAAATGCCGCTAAATGGACAGGGTTTGGATGGTTGGTCCGAGTCGCAGCGTTGAGAGGCGCACCAGTTATCAAGAGTAATTTCAAAATGTCGGTGTGGCCTGCGGCGGCGGCAATGTCCACCACTGAGATTTTTTCTGTGTCGGTTGAAACAGCCAGCGACGTGTCCCGTGCAAGTAAAACAGTGGCAGTTTTCAAATCATCGGCATAAACAGCATCGAAAATATTTTCCTTTGCACCATGTCGAAGCAACAATGCCTGCACGTCCTGATGGTTGTTAATTAGGGCATAACCCAGCGGGGATAGTCCCCAACGGTCTTTTGCCTGTAAATCAGCACTGGCCGCAATCAGGACATTTAGCATGTCCACGTCACCATTTGCGGCGGCGATGTGAGCCAACCCTTTGCCCTGCACCTTGGTTGAGACGGCCGAAGGAGTTTGCTGAATAATGGTTTTCAAAACATCCGCGCGGCCTGCCAAGACCGCCGAGCCTTCGTCCCATTTTGCGGCGTGGCTTTCGAGAAAGCTGATCATGTTGGTCTGATGCTGTATTACCGCTGTGCGCAATGGGGTTTGTTGAAACTGGTTGGTCTGATTCACGAGTTGGGGGTCAGCCTTTATCAGCCGTGCCGCCGCGTCAACATTGCCTTCGTGCACAGCCTGAAAGATGTCCGTTTCGACGGAACGTTCATCTGGACGTGTAAATGGACTCTGGTTTCGGGCTGCTAATACGCGTGCGGATTCACCGGCGTTGTTGGTCGAATCCAAATTCGCGCCTTTCTTAATCAACCAACCAAAAACATCGGTGGTTCCCGTTTTTATCGCAATCAGCAGCGGTGTGTTTCCATCGAAGTCCTTCGCCTCAATATCCATCTTTGATGATTCGAAAATATCGGTGATTCCGCTCATGAAAAAAAACGGGCTTTGGCTTCCTGCCGCCGCAAGATAATGCAGCGGGGTTTTACCGTTGTTGTCGGAAACAGAAAGGTCGGCTCCTCCTTTTACAAGTGCGGAAAGTGCGTCTACAACCCCTTCCCACGGCCATTTCTCATCCAGCAGCAGGTGGGCGGCGGTGCGCCCCTGATTGTCTTTTATGTTTGGATCCGCCCCAGCAGCGAGCAACGCCTTAATGGCTGCAACTTGATGGCTGACTGCGGAAACATGCAAAGCTGACAGACCTTGATTGTCCCTTGCATTGAGATTGTCACCACGAATGAGCAATTCTGCCACTGGCCGGCCATAGCGGGCGGCATCAAGCTGGATTAACATATTCGTTGCCAGTATCCGCGCCTCCAGTTTTTTGTCGTGCAGCATCATTTGTAATGGCGCTCTGGAATCAGAAAAATCCATTCCAAATTGATCCGAAAGTTGCAGGGCTTCGTAACGGTTTTCCGGGTCGATACCAAAGACACATTCGTTCAGGATGGTTGTGCTCCGGTTGACCGCCGATTGCAGACAATACTTGATTTGTTGTCTGGTTTGACCATCGGGACAGGTTCGCATGGCTTTCATCAGCGAGACGAAAGCATCTTTCGACCGGTCGGAAAATCCGGCTAACACACCATAGGCTGCGTAATCAATTGATGAATCGGCGCTGGCAAGGTTTTCATTCATCGCGTGGATTATGTCATCATTGATCTGGCCGATTTTTGAAATGCATTCCATCGAGCTCTTGCGGACCTCCGTATCTGAATCATGCAGGCAGGTTTGCACCAACATTGGCAGAGCTTCCGCCGCGTTGGTGCCAAGAGATTCAAATGTCCAAAGGGCCTGCCGGCGGACTTGAACATCTTTTTCGGCAAGGTTTCGAATCAGGGGCGCGAGCGAAGCCGGTGTTAATGGTGCAATTTTCTGAACCGCCACCGCAACATGGCTGCGTAGGTTTGCATTGGTGCTTCCGCCCGCCAAAAGCAGATAAGGAACGGCTTCGGCGGCTTGCGACCCAAATGTGGCCAAGGCATCAGCCACCCGGCTTTGGGGGCTTGCGTTAAAATCGTAAAAGTTCGACATCCGGTAATAAAAATCAGGACGGAACGGAAATACCTGACGACCAACAGTCGGCTGAACCGCATTGTTATTCATGTTCGTGAACACTTGAATCAACACCGGGACGACTGTTGTCGGTCGACCATGACCGACCGACGCCAATGCCTCAGCAATCCCTCCCTGACTCATGACATCCATGCTGTCATTGGTAAGTTTTCTGATCAAAACCGGAACGACAATGTCCGGACGGTTTTTCCCTATCGAAGCCATCGCCCCAGCAACTGCTACCATTGTGGATGGGTCCGTATTTGTGAACACGTTTATCAAGACGGGGATAACCGTGTCCGGTTGATTGATACCAATGTTTCCCAAAGCCATGGCAGCTGCGGTTCGAGTCCAAGAGGTTTGACTTCTGATGCCCTTGATCAAGCCTGGCGCTGCGAATTCTGCGTTTGTCCCCATCTGGCTTAACGTTTGGATGATGCCTTCCTGAATGCGGGCCGGACTTGTCGAAGAACGTGAATCACGCCAGTTCATCATGGGCGGATTGGTGTAGGTAAGTGTCTCCACATACTTGTCGGCCAAGGCGGGAACCGCATCAGCGCCTATGCACAAGAGGGCACGCATCGGATAATCACCACGACCAATCATTTTAATCAGCTTGGGCACGGCTGGTCTGGCAACTGGGCCAAGCACCTCAAATCCTTTCAATGCCAAGTCGGGATAATTCCGACCGGGATAGGAATTGTATGGCCGGCCAATCCAATCAACAAAGTATGGCACCGCCTTCGCTCCCATAGATTTAATTGCAGTTTGAGCTTCGGAATTGACGGCACCACCCCACGGATTCGAATACCAGTGATTCATCCAATAACTCAAGGTATGGCCTTCATACTTGGGTTCCAGTGATAAAACCTGGGAGAGATCGTTATTGCGGAGCCAAATGATGCAGATGGCCAGCAACCCCACACCGAGGATGATGACGAGGCGGTTTTTCATCCAGCCGGGCGGTTTTGGAATCAGCGCGACTTCGGGGATGGCTTCTGCCGATGCATCATCCGGCAGTTTTGCTGAGGACATCTGTCGCAACGCCAGTATCAGACCAACAATCCATAAAATTCCGGCAATCAATCCTCCCAGCACCATCATTTCCAAAATGATCGAATCAAACCAACCGGGTGGATATCCCCAATTGCGATGGAACTGACCACCAACTGTGAGCGCAAGCGTGACGCCGGAAGCACAGGCCCACAACGTAAAGCAAAAACCTTTGGATTGCCTGCGGGCTGACAGTGAAAACCAAAGTATCACAACATTCACAACACAGGTGGAAACAAGTCCCGGTGAGCCGAAGTAAGCAAGCGAGGGATAAATGCCGACCAACATCAACAAGACGCCCATGGCCACATACTTTGCGGTATTGGTGGACAATGGCTGGGAATCTTTTGAACCCGCTTGCCGAACCAGCAGAATCAATCCAGCCGCAATGAGAACGCCGGAGACGATGTGCCCCAGCCAGTAAAACTCCAGCAGCCATTCGGCGTGCAAGGCGCTGAGGCCAAAGTCCTGCACCAGATTCCAAAACCACCCGGGGTTGCCTCCAGCCACCATGGCGGGAGTATTGGCAGTGATGAAAAATTTCATCCCAATCTCGCCGATAAGATTGATCGCGTAACCCCAAACCCAAAGAGTAAAGGCGCGAGTTTTGAAATGCCGCAGCCCCTTGAACGAATAATACAGCATCAATGCGTTCATTCCCAAACCGGCTATGGAGCCTACGGAACTCACGGTGAGATGTGGAATGCCGGTTCCCAATACCAGAAAAAGCAGGCCAAATCCGGTGAAAATGAGCGACGCGGCGAGGCCTTGATATTGTTTCGATCTGAGTTTCAGGAAGGCATGACTCAGCAAAATCACAACCCCAATAGCATATCCCCATCCGACAGCCAGCGACCAGAACGACGCCCCAAAATTGGAGGAGAGACCTGCGTCCCCCTGAATGTAAAGGCAGCTCAGTTTCCAAACAATAAAGGCAACGGCGATGTAAAACTTGATCAGCCGCAAGCCCGCGCTGCGCACCCCGTTCGATTTGAAATCGGTGTTGGTCATGACAACTACGTGCTCATCACCGGTGGCCGGCTGTGTATGGCACCGATTATGAGGAGAATGTATAAAACCAGAAATAGGCACCCGTAGAAACGCCCGCCAATGCTAGCCGAAAATGCAATTGCGAGAGAAAAAGCCGCGCCGAATGACAGACAGATGAGCGAATTAGTCATCCACGTATAAACCCCAGTCGGACCCAAATAATAATGCACATGCGGATCCAAGGACAACAGTCTCACCTGAAACAAAACGCAATAGACCAAAATGATTGCCGGATAAACAATCAGAAGCCCTTCCCGCTCCTTGCGCGGCATCGAATTGAACGGTGAAACCAGATACGTGAGAAAACACAGCGTAATCAACAGCAGGATGCTTCTGGCGCTGTAGTAACTTGGTTCACCGGAATCAATATAGGCAAACATAAAAGCCACCCCATACCAAGCGTGGTGTTCCAATTGGGTATCACACAGTCTCTCGGTGTCAATCCCAGCGAAGCCTACGCGATTTTATTTATTGCGTCTTATGGTTAACATGATGAATTTGAATCCAGCTGAACAGGCAGAAAATTACCTACGACCCAAAATTAAGTGCTTTAAAATCCATCCCGAAACCCCAGCCTCGGACAAACATCACCAGCCCAATTGAAACAGGTCAGGGGTATCTAATTTAAATAAACCAACCATGAAACTTAGAAATCATTCGAATAAATATCGAAAAGTAGCCAAGACCAATTTTCGAGCTTCGCTTTCAGGCCGAAAATAGTGATCCATACCCCAGACGGGGTATATTTCTCCTGGCACGACATGCAGGTCGGCCAAAGAGGTTGTTCCATCATTTGGTCCGTGCTTAGACAATGTGCGATGACAAAAATGAGAAAACCGTGTGGTCATATGCCGGTGAAGCGGGAATCCGATTAAGCTCACCATCCGCATGCATTCAGGTGGCTGAAACGCAAAATTAAGCGGCGCATTGTCACCATGGCGGAGATCAGAAACAAATTGGAAGTCTCTTTTTTGCCAGCGGAGTTTGCATTGAAAGAACCAAGTGCGTATTCGGCTTTCCAATATCCAATTCGCCATCCGTGAACCGCTTAACGGGCCGCAGACATTAATCCAAGCAATGACATTGTGAAATGTTTCAGGTGAGTCAGGACTCGACATGGCCAATTTCAAATCCGCTCCACCTTTGCTCAGCGAAACTAAAATGATTCGTTCCTGTTGGTGCTTTTTGAGCCAATCACGAATTAAACCGGCGTTGGTTTTGACCGAGCCAAAACTCACCAGCGGAATCAGATCCGTTTTCAGGCCAAGATTGGTAGCCACTTCACGGACGATAAGGCCGTCGCCTCCCATATCCGGCCGTTCAACGTAAAGCGTGCCGATCGAGAGCAGATTGAGAAAGCCATCGACACATTCATGCGCTTGGTGCGGGAGATCGACACATACGGCACCAAGCAATTGCGCCTGACCGATTACTTTGATTTTCAGATTCGCGTTCACGAGAATGGTCATGACATGGGCTGGCGAAAGTCACTTGACCACATTGGTTCTACCGGCACCGACTATTTGGTGAAGATGTTGATCTACCTCTCCCTGATCGAGGTCTACCGTGAGCGAGCGATTGACCCCAAAGCAGGCTCAACCGTTCATTGTGTCTTGGATGAAACCGGCGTGCTCGCGCCAAAATATGTCCGTAGCGTCCTCGAATACGCAAAGAGTCGGGGCATCATTCTGATTACAGCGGGTCATTCCCAGCAGACTGTCGGCTTTGACAATTGGGTTCGTGTCCGCAAGCGAGGGCAGCGATTCGGTGGTCAGACCGTGCTCCGAAAGGTGCTTCAATGCGATTAAGTTGTGGACAGGCCAAGAAACTTGCGCTTCTGGACAGGGGTGAATCGCTTCCTCGAAGCCAGCTTTCGAAGCAGCTAATCAATCCCTTACAAGAGGCGGGAGTATTGCAGTTGGAAAAATCTGGCGCGAGTTATGTCATCCGAGGTGTCCCGGGAAAACTAGCTAGGTTTGTCGCGCAAAAATGGGGAATTCAGGATTTGATTCGATATGCCAACACCGAACCGGAAAATCGAAGTCGAGAACTCATGGCTGATATCGCGGGTGATTCCAAGGCCTTGCCAAATCGCCCATTCGACGGAATCTTCATTCGTCCCTTTGACAATTGCTTCCTTGGGGATCAACCTTTGAAATCAAGTCCGCCGGGCACTGCCATTTTGGTTACAAAAGGAGAGTTGCCTCGTCTTCGTATTGATTGCGCCTGTTTGATAGCCATAGAAAATTCTGAATGCCTCTGGCATTTTGAGAAAGTGCTGAAGTTTTTCCCGGAATTGATGAACAAAGATTATGCACTGGTTTTGCGATGGCATTGGGGAGCTGCTTGGCGCCTTTGGGTTAAGTCTTGGCAAGGCGAGTTGTTATACTTTCCTGATTACGACCCAGCAGGTTTGAAAATTTTTGCCACTGAAGTTTTGCCGCTACATCCGAATGCCGAACTTTTGATTCCAAGGAATATTGATAGACTTCTCGAGAGGTTGGGTAGTCGAGAGCTATATTTAAGGCAGGAAAAATACCTAACTGAATTGAAGTCGCACAACAACCTAGCGCCGTTGTGTCAATCATTGAAGGCTTCACGAAAAGCACTTGAACAAGAGAGGCTTCTTTCAGAGACGGATGTTTGAGGCTAAAAAAAGGATTCAAGCCCAAGCCCGAATCCTTTTGTGATTTTCAGTCCAGTTCGAGCATAGACTGGGACAGACCGTGGAGCAGTGATTCGGGCGTGACCTGGTTTTTGATGCAAGCATCCAGAATGACCTGCGCCACTTCGTTGCCAATCAATTCCACACCGCCAATTTATCAGCAGCAACCGTAAACGCTCTGGCCTTGGTCTGATACGAGCCTCCAAACCACGAAGAAGCCAAACGCTGATTCTCGTTCTGCCTCGATTTCCGATGATCAACCCATTCAGTGACGCCATTGAAAGCAGCCCACAGTGAACCAGCAACACCAGGCATCCGATTTCCCCGGCCCTGATCAAAGAAGAATTCACTCCAACTCCGATCCCGTTTCACCAGTTCCATTTTGTCCGGCTCCCTCACTTCAGGATAAACGGTGGCTAGATAATCACTGAGCCGGTTTGAATCCATTTTGACCCGAGACATGGCCTGAAACGTCTCCTCCATCTCATCGAACCGGTCATTGATGAGTCCGAGCATTTGATGGGCGCTTTCGAGTTTGCTCTTAACGTCGGCATGGTGAATAACGCGATACACATTCCCTTCGTTCAGAGCAATCGTCAGCGTATTTTGACACACGACTCGGACTGGCGTGAACTTGATTTGCACCGAGCTTTTGCCGTCATGTGAATTCGAGAGCAGCAGATATTTTTCACTGATATCATCGCCCACTACCCGAATATGACCGGGGAGCTTAGCCAAAATCCAAACCCGCTCACCCAAACCAAGAGCGCCGGCAGTGTGATAAACCGCCGCATCCTGACCAACGATAGGATCAAAGAATCGGAATGCGTCTTTGTTTTGGAGCGGTGTGTAATCTTTGCCCACCACTCCAAGCACCGGATCAGTCTTTTGGACCAGATTTCCAGATTTACGGACAACAGCGAATTTGTCTGGAACTGGAATGTGTTTGGAGCCAGCCGTCAATGGAAGTTTGATCACGGGCCAGTCGAGTTGAGCCGCTTCAATTGCTTCTTGGGCCGTAGCTGGTTTGTTGAGTTTTACGCCCAGACCATGCCAGGGAACTTCGTTGATATAAAACATCGAAGCCTGACCATTTTGTATGAGTAGATTGTGAGCCATATAATTTTCTCCTTTTGTTGTTCGGTTGAAATGAAAAAGGCGCAGAGGGTTTAATCTCTGCGCCTAGTTCTGGTTTTTGTGATTTTACGGTTTCTTGACGACTTGCTGAATGAGTTTGGCGAGTTGAGCAGTTTGGGGTGTCAGCTGCTTTTGACCCGCCAGTTCCAGTTGCTCGAAGTTGCTGAATTCGGTGATGGGCGATTCTACACCCTCACCCAATGTATCTTTCAATTGACCAGCGAAGGCAGCAATCATCCCATTCCACGATTCGATTTCAGGGACCAGCGCCTTCACATCCCGGCTCTCCCAAAACTTGCCCTCATCATAAACTTCGTCGAGGCCGCCCAATTCCTTAGCCTTGTCGAGCAAAGCCACGACGAGCAGATGACAGCGCAGGAAGTTTTCGATACCACCACAGGCCGGATCTGAGGCGTATTGAGTTTTGCAGAAGCTCGACCAACGCCAGCCAGACATCTTGGTGCGAATGCGTTTGCCCTGATGTTCGATGGTAGCGGGATATTGGCAGAGACCGTAGTTCGCCGCTTCACACCCATCGCCAGGCCAAGTCTCGAAGGCAATGATTCTGGTCGGGGGAACGCTGAGGTAGGTGTGCTGGTCGAGTTTGAGCGTAGCATCGGCTTGGATCAGCAGCCAACGCAACGGTGATTCCTTGTCGTGGTTATCGAATTTGCAGGCTTCCCCTGTCAAATCCACGATGTCCTGCACTTCCTTGAACGGCAGGTCTTGAGCAGCTTGATGCAGCTGTTCGATGAGCTTTCGGGCAGATTTTTCATCGCCCTTGTGTTTCAGATGATAATGGAGGGTGAGTCCCATTTTGGTCTCCTTTCAATTTGAGGTGGTTGATTGGGTTTAACAAGCCATCTTCTGCAACCATTCCGATGTGCTGAAGGTTTCGATCTCGGTAGCGGTGACGAATGCAGCGCCACCACCATACGCGTCAGTTCGAGGTTTGCTGCAATCGTGTGACCAATCAAACGATACGGCCGGTGCAAAGTCGAACTTCTGGAGCAAATGTTGAATGAAGACACACGCACTTTCCTGACCACCGGATTGAGAATGCAGCCAAAGACCCTTTTCAGTGATTTCAGTTTCAAAGGTCCAGTTCTCGATTTCGTCGTTCAGGCTAGTCGGGAAATCAGTTGGAATTTCCTGGGTCTCGTGTTCTTCAACTTGTTTTGCGATTTCAAATGCGTAAGCCTGCTGTTGTTTGGTCAGCGGCAGGATTACGCTGAAATTGGTAAAATAATCGGCCATGGTTCCTTTCTGTAAACGGCGGCTGAAAAGTGCGGCGGGGGTCATGTGTGTGACGCGGCGGTTCAAAAGTGCGGCATCTTCATTAACCATGAAGCATGTATCGCAATATGAACGA
>Ga0007854_10000800_pt1 | contig 20255 bp, 17 predicted proteins | sample CryBogCBH12Aug08_FD_60382 | JGI IMG/M metagenome (GOLD analysis project Ga0007854, IMG submission 60382) | Freshwater microbial communities from Crystal Bog, Wisconsin, USA - CBH12Aug08 | ecosystem: Environmental > Aquatic > Freshwater > Lake | place: Crystal Bog, Wisconsin, USA | collected...
CGTGCCGTTCTGCGCCAGCAAATCTTTCAGCCCGTGCGCGCCAAAAGCACCGAGCGCCACGGCGAGCAAACCAGCCGTCGCCGCGATCCGCGAGGCGGTGACCGAAGTCATTTTGTTGGCGCTTCAGATTTTTCCGCCGCCGTTTCCGCCCGTTTTTGCAGTTCCCGTTCGAGAAAAGTGTCTTCCGGCGCGGTCTGCCACGCGGTCAACCACAGGCTGCCGAGCAACTGGCCACTCTTCACCAGTTGCGCCTCCAGAAACGCGCGCCCTTCCGCGCCGCGATTTTCCTTGTTCGACAACTTGCCGTCGCGATCCAATTTGTAGAGCGGCTCGACCAGTTGATTGGCGGCCACAATGAAATTGATTGAGGTTTTGAAAATGCCATTCGGATCATCCGCCGCCGGAATTTTCGCCGCCGGCTGGATTTTCGCCGACAATTTTTGCACGTCAATCCCGCCGGTTTTGTTGAAAAACCCGCCGTCAATCCAGCTGTGAAAACCGAACGACGTCGTGTAATGGTTCGGGTTTTCGCCCACCCAGCCGTGGTGGTGCATTGTCGTGTGCAGCGGCTGGCTGGCGTCGCCGACAAAATGCCCCATCACGCCCATCACATAAACAATATCCTGCTTCGCGTTCGCAATTTCCTCCGGCGTGCCGCCGAATTTTTCCAGCGCCGCGAGCGTGGCAAAACCGGACTGCAATTTTTCGTAATTCTCCGTGATGGCCCACGGCAGAAACCCGCTCAATTCCCGCGTGTGGTCGGAATCCTTCGCCGGGTCAATCGCCGGAAATCTTTCGGGATGCGCCGCCCGCGCCTTCACGATTTCCGCCACGAAATCATACCGCAACGGCGGCAGCGTCGCTGGCGTCAGCCCGTAAAGCTTCAAATCCTCCAAATCAATGTAATGATCCGGCCCGCTCGCGTGGCCGAGCGCCAGGCCCGTGCCGTTTTTCAGGCTTGTCTCATTGCGCCAGCGATCCGCCTCGCCGGCGAGAAACGCAATCCGCGTGCGGGTTTCCGGTGCCAGCACAAACGCCGGGAAATTCGTCGTCAGCGACGCCAGCGCCAGTTCATTCACCGCATGATGGCCTTCGTAGTCCCAGGCCAGGGCGTTGCCGGCCAGGCAGCCGGCGGCACAGATGATTCCTAAAAATATTTTTTTCATGTTCGTTTCGTTGTGTCATGGAGCCTAGCGCATCGCCGGCGGTTTCAAAATTTTTTTCGGCGGCTAAAAATCCGTGTTCAACCGCCTCCATCCGTGGTTAAATGCCGCGGTGAAAATCATCACCGACGAACGCTGCACCGGCTACGCCCAGCCCGGCCATCCGGAACGCCCGGCGCGCGTCGAAAACACCCTCGCGCTTTTGGAAGACCAGACCGAACTCGCGCTCGACTTCGCGTCGCCAACCGGCGTCACCGACGAAACCATTCTGCGCGCCCACACGCCGGAAGTGCTCGCGCGGCTCGCCGTGCCGGAGCCGTTCGACGAAGACACGCCGTATTTCGAAAACATCGCCGCCTACGCTCGCGCGTCCGTGGCCGCCGCGCTCGATGCGCTCGCCGCCACGCGCAAGGGCGAAAATGTTTTCAGCCTCATGCGTCCGCCCGGCCACCACGCCCTGCGCGCGAAATCAATGGGCTTTTGCTACCTCAACAACATCGCCATCGCCGCGCTCGAAGCCCGCGCCACCGGCGCGAAACGCGTCGGCGTTTTTGATTTCGACGTGCATCACGGCAACGGCACCGAGGACATTTTGCTCAACCAGGCCGGCGTGGAGTTTTTTTCCGTCCATGAACATCCCTCCTATCCGCACACCGGCGGGGAAAATCGCGGCCACAACTGTTTCAACTATCCCGTCGCGCCGGGCACGCCGCGCCTGACCTACCGCGCCAAGCTCGCGAACGCCATTGACGACCTCCGCAGCTATCGTCCGGAAATTATCGCCGTGTCCGCCGGTTTCGACGCCTACCTGCGTGATCCGCTGGCCGACAGCCCGCTGTTGGAGGAGGATTTTTATTGGCTCGGTCAGTCGCTGCGCGGCTTGAATATTCCGTTCTTCAGCCTGCTCGAAGGCGGTTACAGCAAGGATTTGCCGGAACTTGTTTTTGCGTATCTCAAAGGCGTGGAAGGAAAATAAATTTCCATGACCGTCCTCGAAGCCATCCAGAAAAGCACCGAGTTTCTCGCCAAAAAAGGCGTCGAATCGCCGCGTCTGCAAACGGAACTGCTCCTCGCGCACCAGCTCAAAATGCCGCGCATGAAATTGTATCTCAATTTCGACCGTGTGCTGACCGCGCCGGAAACCGACGGCCTGCGCGAACTCATCAAGCGCCGCGCCGCGCGCGAACCGCTGCAGCACATCACCGGCTCGACCAATTTTTGCGGCCACGAAATCGCCGTCAACCGCCACGCGCTCGTGCCGCGCCCGGAAACCGAACTACTCGCCGAATTCGGTTGGAAATTTCTAAACGAACTCAAAACTCAAAACTCACAATTCAAAACTGCTTTAGACTTTGGCACCGGCACCGGCTGCATCGCCATCGCGCTTGCGGCAAAATGTCCGGCGGCAAAAATTACCGCGCTCGATATTTCCGCCGCCGCGCTGGCGCTGGCGAAACAAAATGCCGCGCAAAATCAAGTCACCGAGCGGATTGAATTTTTGCAGAGCGATGGTTTTGCCGCGCTGAAGCCGGAAATGCAGTTCGATTTGCTCATCAGCAATCCGCCTTACATCGCCTCCGCCGAAATCGCGACGCTGGAACCGGAGGTGAAAGATTTCGACCCGCGTGGCGCTCTCGACGGCGGCGTGGACGGACTGGATTTTTACCGGCGGCTCGCGGCGGAAGCAAAACCGTTTCTGAAACCGGACGGCAAACTCATGGTCGAGTTCGGCGACGGCCAGGCGGACGACCTCAAAAAAATCTTCGCGGCTGAAAAGTGGATTGTCGAGGCCGTGCAGGAAGATTACAGTCACCGCGCCCGGATTCTGATCGCGCGAATTTAATTTCATGGAAAGTTTTCTCATCAAAGGCGGCGTGCCGCTGCGCGGCACCGTGGACATTAGCGGCAGCAAGAACGCCGCGCTGCCCATCATGGCGGCGGCGCTGCTCACCGACGAACCGTGCGTCATTCGCCGCGTGCCGGATTTGAGCGACACGCGCTTCATGGTGCAAATCCTGAAATCGCTCGGCGCGGAAGTTTCTTTTGAAAGCGGCACCGTCACCGTCCAAGCAAAAAAAATTCGCGGCTACGCGGACTACGAACTCGTCCGCAAAATGCGCGGTTCCATCTGCATCGCCGGCCCGCTGCTGGCGCGGCTGCGCAAGGCGCGGATTTCTTTGCCCGGCGGTTGCATCATTGGCGCGCGGCCAATCAACCTGCACCTGAAAGGTTTTGAAGCGCTCGGCGCGAAAATCAAAATCGAAAGCGGCTATGTGGACGCGACGGCGAAGAAACTTACCGGCAATTCACTGTTCCTCGGCGGTCGCGCCGGGCCGACGGTTTTGGGCACGGCGAACGTGATGATGGCCGCGACGCTGGCCGACGAGGTGACAGTCATTGAGAGCGCGGCGTGCGAGCCGGAGGTGGTAGATCTCGCCAATTTCCTGAACGCGATGGGCGCGAAAATTTCCGGCGCGGGCAGTCCAACCATCACCATCACCGGCGTGAAAAAACTTCACGGCGCGGAACACGAGGTGATTCCCGACCGAATCGAAGCAGCGACATTCCTTATCGCTGCCGCCGCAACAAACGGCGAAGTGGTTTTGCGCGGCGCGCGAGCCGATCATTTGCGTGCGGTGATTGACAAATTGGGCGAAGCCGGCGTTTCCGTGACGCTGCGCGGCAAAAACCTCGTTGCGCGGCGCGGCGGCAAACTGCGACCAGTGGACATCACCACGCTGCCGTATGCGGGTTTTCCGACGGACGTGCAGGCGCAGATGATGGCGTTGCTGGCGTTGACGCCGGGCATCAGCATCATCACGGAGCGGATTTTTGAATCGCGTTTCATGCACGTCAGCGAACTGGCGCGGCTGGGCGCGGACATCGAGATCGAGGGGCCGAGCGCGATTGTCAAAGGCGGTCGGCCGTTGAGCGGCGCGCCGGTGATGGCGAGCGATTTGCGCGCGAGTGCGGCGCTGGTGATCGCCGGGCTGGCGGCGAAAGGCGAAACGCAGGTGAACCGCATTTACCATCTGGACCGCGGCTACGAGCGGATGGATGAAAAATTGCGGAAGCTCGGCGCGCGGATTCAGCGCGTGGAGGAAAAAGCGTAGGAGCGCGAGCAGTTTCACATCAGCAAAAAAATTCATTGCCGACGCGGTTTCTGCCCGCGCTCCGGTTATTCCCCACAAGTTCGGGACGAGTGGCAGGTGACGAGTGACGGGCGCGAACCCGTCGCGCGTCACCTGCCACCCGTCATTCGCCGGCCAATGCCGCCGGAACGCTTATGAATGCTAATTATGGCCTTCATCGCGGTTCATGCGGCGAGCAGTTCGCGGCTGCTGGCGAAAATGCGCGCCTGCCGTTCGACGTGGCGCAGCGCCTTCGCGGTCTTTTCCTCGAACAACGCGGGGAAGACGAGCAGCGGATGAAACGTCACCCACGCGAGCGCGGCGGCCTCGTTGGCGGCGCGGCGCACGACGGCGTTCAGCTCGGGCCGCTCGACGGTGTCGAGCTGCGCGGCGAGCAGCCGGTTCTTGAGCTGTTCGAAGTCACTTTCGAGCGCGGCGCGGAACGGCGCAAACGGCGCAGTCCTGACCGCGAATTTAGTTTCGGGGGCGAACTGGAGGTTCAGCCGGTTTTTTTCAGTGTTCATATGTTTCCTTTCGTTGTTGGTTAAAAGCACAAAACCCGCGACTGCTTGAGCAATCGCGGGTTTTGAAAAAATGTTAAATTAAATAATCAGAATTTCGTTCCCACGATGCCCGAATGACGGGAGCAGCGCTGCCATTTGGTCATGGTAGCCATGACCGGCGCGTGCGTCTTAATCTGGTTGGTGAACGTGGTGTTCATTTAAATCGCGCACAAAATAACAAGTATTGGCGGTTTGTCAAATTTTCCAGATTGCCGGGCGCGGTTGTCCTCATCCGCATCTTAATTGGTTTGCCGGAGCGGATTAAGATTAGGAATGAAGAAATTTTCCCCGCTTGTCGAATTTGACGGGCATGGTAGGTTGGTTTCACTTGCATGAGTGACCGACCGCTAAAAATGGTGACTTGTCCGGGCTGCGACGCGAAAACGTTCATCCCTGGCGACCTCCCGCCGCTAGCCACCGAGCCGTGCAAGAAATGCGGCCATGCCATCATGATGCCGATGCAACTGCGGCAATTTGAGCTGCGCAGCAAGATCGCCTCCGGCGGCATGGGCACGGTTTATCGCGCGTGGGACACGACGCTGGAGCGGCTCGTGGCGGTGAAGCTGATGAAGAAGGAGCTGCTCGACGACCCGAAGATGCTCGAAAGTTTTTACCTCGAAGCCCGCGCCTGCGCCAAGCTGAATCACACCAACATCATCCACATCTATACGTTCGACGAATGGGAAGGCGAACGCTATCTCGTGATGGAAATCGCCGACCAAGGCAGCTTGGACAACCGCATTGAAAAATTGCACGCGCTGCCGGAATTGCAGGTGCTCGATGTCGGCATCAAAATCGCGTCCGCACTGGACATGGCGCTGAAATACGATTTGCTCCATTGCGACATCAAACCCGGCAACATTTTGTTCAACGCCGATCACGAGCCGAAGCTGGTGGATTTCGGCTTGGCGCGCAAGACGGACGCGGAGGCGGAAGGCGCGGAGTTCACGCGCGGCACGCCGTATTACGTCGCGCCGGAAAAGATCAAGCGCGAGCCGGAAACCTTTTTGTCCGATATGTATAGTCTGGGCGCGACGCTTTACCACGCCATTACCGGCCATGTGCCGTTCGACGCGCCAACGGTGGAGGAAGTGGTCATCGCGCAGGTGCAGACGCCGTTAACGCCGCCGAACCTAGTGGTGCCGGAAATCTCCCAGCCGACCAGCGACGCGCTGGCGCGCTCGCTCGCGAAAAATCCCGCCGAGCGGTTCTTGAGCTACGACGAGTTTCGGATGTCGCTGGAGGCCGCGCGCAGCCAGTTGCTCGTGAGCCAGTATCAAACGCCGGACCAGCAGCAACAGCCCAAGCGGATGACGGGCTGGTGGCGGCGCAAATAAAAAACGGCGGACGTTGCCGTCCGCCGCGGTGAATTATTTAAGTCAGTTGCTGCTTACTTTTCGCCCTTTTTCCCGGCGTGGATGGACACAGCCGTAAGATTGCCGGCTTCATCCTTCTTGCCGATGACGGCGACTCTTTCGCCGACGACGAGGTCGGACAGCGTGGCATCCTTGCCGTCCTTTTTGATCTTGGTTTCAGAAGTGATGGTGAACGTCTTGGTGCCGACGGTCAGCGTCATGGCCTTGGCGTCCACGGCACCGACTTTGCCGACGACCGGCGCGGCGTGTTTCTTGCCGGCGGACGCGGCGGCGTTATTGGTGGCCGACGCGTCTTGGGCGCGGATGACGGCGGGCGCGGCAATCAAGGCCGCAGCCACGAGGGCGAACAGTGCGATTTGTTTTTTCATAGGTTGTGTAGTTTAGTTGTTCAGTTATCCAGACTGGCGGGCCAGCCCGAAAGTTTCAAAAAAGTTACCAAGTTACCAAGTTCCCTCGGCCAGCAGTTCCACAATGTTTTGGGCCAAATCGGCGGCGAGCAGCGGCATGGCCTGCCGTTCGGAACTGGTGAAATCGGGGCCGACATTGACGAGCGTATGACCTTTCACGTCGCGGTCAAGCACCAGCTTGCCGGTGGCGCGGTCGCGCACCGTGACATGCACGGTGACACCGACGCGGTAATTCTCCGTCGTGGCGGAGTCGCGATTCAGATAACCCATGCCCTCGTGGCTGTATTGGTGAATGTAGCCGGTGATGACCAGATCGCCCGGCTCGCTGGTCGCCAGATGAAACGTGCCGTCCACCTGTAGCCGCTCGCGCAACGCCTGCGTGACAGCCTCGCCCAGACGCGGCTGCCGCGTCTGGTTGTTGAGCGGCAGCACTTCCACCGTTTTCTCGCCGGCCGTGGCGCCGTTGACGGGGCCGAGATGATAGCCGGCGCAACCGGCCAGCAGGACGACGGCAAGAGCGGGCAGAAAAAATTTCCAGACGCGCATGGGGATTATTTTTGCGGCGCGGACGGCAGCCGGGGTTTCAAAATTTCAATCCGCTGGCGGGACTGCTCGGCCAGCGGCGAATTCGCGTCCAGTTGCAGCACGTCGTTGTAATAAACGATGGCCCCGGCCCATTTGTGGCTCTGCTCGTAGAATTGCGCGATGGTGAAACTCCCGCGCACCTGTTCGGCCTTGAGCTTGACCATGGCCTTTTGCGCGTCGGCCGCGCGCGGGTCGTCGGGGAAGACCACCGTGAAATCGGTGTAGGCCGCAATGGCCTGCGCCGCCGAACTCTGGTCGTATTCGGCGGTGTCGGCCTGCTTCTCCCACGACACGGCGGAGCGATACATGGCGTCGGCGGAAATTTTCGGCTGGTCGTGGTAACGGTCGGCGGCGAGGTCGTAGGCCTTGACCGCGTCCTCGTAATTTTTTTGCTTCTCACGCGCCGCGCCGACCTTCAACTGCGCGTGCGGCGCGACCTCGCTGTGCGGGCCGTTGGCGACGACTTTTTCAAACAGCTTCGCCGTCTCGTCCATCGAGGTGTAGAGCGGAATCGTGTTCCACAGCTTGAACCATTCGCCGTCGAGGAACCGGCTGGCGATGCCGAACTGCCGCCACAACACCTCGTTGTATTCGGCGCTCTTGGGATATTTCTCGATGATTTTCTGGTAGGAATTGAAAGCCGCCTCGTCCTTGCCGTCCACTTCCTGGCAGCGGCCCAGCAGATACGCGGCGCGCGCGGCGTAATCCGACAGCGGCCACACCCGCAGCACCCGGCTCGCGGCGCGGATGGTGACGGAATAACTTTTCGCGGTGAAAGCGTCCTCGGCCACCTGCAACTGGTCCTTCGCGCGCGACCGCTGCCAGTGGGCGTTCTCGCCGAACGGCTCGTAATACCAGCCCTCGCCCGGCACATACATCAGCGGCGCCGGCGAACGCACCGGCGACAGCACGGCGGCGGCAACCAGCAAAAACCAGATTCCTGTCCAGCGATTCATCAGCAAAAACGGTAGCGGCCAGCCGCCGCCAAGTCAAAGCCATTCAACCCCGGTAAACAATCAGCACGCCGTAATCCGTCATAATCTTTTGGATGCCCACGTCGAAATGCTCGTAGTTGATTGTGTGGATGCCGATCAGGTTCGTCTCGGTAATCTGGTTCAGAAATTCCGAGACCTTCTCGTCGAACTTGTCGTGGCCCGACTCGGTGCACGCCGCGCGGCGGATGGTGTGAATGCGGAGTTTTTTGCCCGCGCCCTTCTGCACGATCTCCAGCGGTGGCTTGGGTTTGTCAATCAGCGACTCGCCCGGCTTGTCGCGCACCGGCACCTTGAGGTGCATCGGAATTTTGGCGGCGGCGGAGGCGTGGATGGCGCTGACCGTCGCGGCGGGCGGCGACGCGACGGGCGGCAGCGAACCGGTGGTCACCTTGCTGCCGGTCGGGATGGTGATGTGCTCGCCGCAGGACGGGCAGTCAATCTGGCTGCCGGCACCGGCTTGATCCACGGCCATTTCCTGGTCGCAGTTGGGACAGTTGAAGACGATGTCCATAATGAATAAGGGCTTATTTTTTGCCAGCGTAAGACCACGCTGCGGCCCATGCGAGAAAAAATTGATTGTTTTTCAGATGCGTCCCCCGATGTGATGACGGCATGAGGAAATCAGGCGGATTCCCGCATAAAAATGCAAGGGCATCTAAAAATGGGTTTAAGAATTTGGTGGGTTTTTGAGTCAATTCATCAAACTACCTCGTTCGTCCAAAACAAAAACTTTCGCTTTGCGCGGCTTGTGCAAAAATAAAACCGATGACCGATTTCCTGAAAAAAATGTGGGGGCTGGTGCGGCCGTATCGCGGCCGGTTTTTTCTCGGGCTGGTCTGCGGCATCGGCTACGGCCTGACCAACGGCCTGATGCTCGGCGCATCCAAGGTGGTCATTGACCTGATTTTCCTCCGCACGACGAATTTCCACGAGCAACTGGAGAAGGCGCCGCAGTGGATTTATCCGCTCACCCACGCCATTGCGAAAATCCTGCCGGAACTGCACGCGCCCACTTCGCCCGGCGGCTGGGTGCTGGTGGTGGGCGTCATCCCGGCCATCATGCTGGTGCGTGTGTCGCTGGGCTACCTGACGATGTATATGACCAACTGGTCGGCGGTCCACGCCATCACCGACCTGCGCACGAAGCTCTTCGCCCATCTGCAAAACCTGTCGCTCGGCTTTTTCAACCGCAACAGCACGGGCGACCTGATCGCGCGCATCACCAGCGACACGCAGGTGCTTTACAGCATCATCGGCAACACCTTCACCTCGCTCGTCCGCGATCCCATCACCATCCTGTGCCTGATCGGCTATCAACTGGCCATCCAGCCGATGCTGACGCTGGTGTCGGTCATTGTGTTTCCGGTCTGTCTGGTGCCCATCCTGATTTTCGGGCGCAAGGTGCGCAAATCCGCCCGCGCCATGCAGGAGCAAAACGCCCGGTTGACGAACCTGATGCACGAGTCCTTCACCGGCAACCGCGTCATCAAGGCCTACAATCTCGAAGGCACGGTCATCGAACAGTTCCAGATCATCACGCGAACCTATCTCGGTCAGGTCATGCGCGTGATGCGCGCGAACGAAATCCCCAGCCAGCTCATGGAATTTTTCGGGGCAACCGGCTTGGCGCTGGTGTTCCTTTACGTCTCGCAGATGCCGGCCGACCGGCAGCCCAAGGCGTCGGACTTCTTCACCTTCGTTTTGAGCGTGGTGATGATTTATCCGCCGATCAAGACATTGACGAAGGTTCACAACCAGTTGCACCAATCGCGAGCCGCGAGCGAACGCGTCTTCCAACTGCTCGCCACGCAGAACACGATTCCCGAACCCGTCGCGCCGAAGATGCTCCACGCGGACAGGGCCGACATCGTTTTGGAAAACGTGGACTTCAGCTTCGGCGACAAGCCCGTGCTGCGGAACATCAACCTCTCCGTCAAGGCTGGCCAGATGGTTGCGCTGGTCGGCGCGAGCGGTTCCGGCAAAACCACGCTGGCAAATTTGCTGCTGCGCTTTTATGACCCCGACCGCGGCCGCATCACCATCGGCGGCGTGGATCTGCGCGACGTGGGAACGCGCGATTTGCGGAATCAGATCGCCGTGGTCGCGCAGGAAAATGTGCTGTTCAACGATACCATCCGCCGGAACATCGAGCTGGGCCGACTCGGCGCGACGGAGGCGGATATCATCGCCGCCGCGAAACACGCCCATGCGCATGAATTCGTCATGCAGCGGCCCGAAGGCTTCGACGCCGTCATCGGCGAGAAGGGCGTGTCGCTTTCCGGCGGCCAGCGCCAGCGCCTCGCCATCGCGCGGGCGGTGTTGAAGAACGCGCCGATTCTCGTGCTCGACGAGGCCACCAGCGCGCTGGACACCGAATCCGAACGCGCCGTGCAGACCGCGCTGGACGAATTGATGAAGGGCCGCACGACCATCTGCATCGCGCACCGGCTCTCGACGATTCTGCACGCGGACATGATCGTGGTGCTGGACCAGGGCCGCATCGTGGAGTCCGGCCACCACGACGAACTCATCCAGCGCGGCGGCGTCTATCAAAAACTTTACGACCTGCAATTCGCTTCATAGCGCACCTCTAATTTTAACAGTCCATGGCCAACTCCTCCCCCCTCGTCAACTTTGTGATCGGCGGCACGCAGAAAGGCGGCACCACCGCGCTCGACGTTTTTCTCCGGCAGCACCCGGAAATCTGCATGGCGCATTCGTTGAAGGAAGTTCATTACTTCGACCAGGAAAAATATTTCGCCGGGACGCCGGATTACCGGCACTACCATGCTTTCTTCAAACCCGGCCCGCAACACAAGGCCGTCGGCGACGCCACGCCGATTTATATGTATTGGGACGCCGCGCCCATCCGCATCCACCAATACAATCCGAAGATGAAATGGATTCTGGCGCTGCGCAATCCGGTGGACCGCGCCTTCTCGGCGTGGAACATGGAGCGGCAGCGGCAGGCCGACACGCTGCCGTTCAAGGACGCCGTGGAACAAGAAGCCGCGCGCTGCCGCGCGGCGCTGCCGTTGCAGCACCGGATTTTTTCCTATCTCGACCGGGGATTTTATGCCCGGCAGTTGCGCCGGCTTCACGAACTTTTCGGGAAGGAAAACTGCCTCGTCATCTTGAACGAAGATTTGCTTCACGACCATCAAGGCACGCTGCTCAAGGTGTTGCAATTCCTCGGCGTGGACGAAACCATCATCCCGCCGGCGAGCAAAGTGTTTCATCACGCCTACGAGCAAAAATTGGATCCGGAACTTCAGGCGCGCCTGACCGAAATGTTCCGCGCCGACATCCGCGAGCTGGAACAGCTCATCCAGCGCGACCTGTCGGCGTGGTGCCCGAAGTGACAGCGGCAAACTCGGACGTTGCGCCGGGATGCCGGAATATTTACGCTTGGACCATTGAGGCATCCTAAATAATAACATGGTTTTCAGCTCGCCCTTGTTCCTGTTTCTGTTCCTGCCCGTCGTTCTGGCGGTCTATTTTTTATTGCCGGGTCTGCGCGCCCGCAACGGCTGGTTGCTCGCCGTCAGCCTGTTGTTTTATGCGTGGGGCGAAGTCGGTTTCATCCTGCTGCTGCTGATTTCCACGCTCATCAATTTTGAACTCGGCAAATGGGTTGAGCGCCACGAGGAAATTCCCAAACGCAAACGCGCCGTGGCCTGCGCGGTCATCGTCAACGTCGGCTTCCTCGCGTTCTTCAAATACGCCGGCCTGGTCGTGACCTCGCTCAACCTGCCGCTGCACTGGCTCGGCGTCAGCCCGCTGCCGGTGCCGCACATCGCGCTGCCCATCGGCATCTCGTTCTTCACGTTCCACGCGCTGTCCTACATCATTGACATCTACCGGCGCAAACGCAGCGCGGCCCGCGACCCGCGCGACACGGCGCTCTACATCTTCTTTTTCCCGCAGCTCGTCGCCGGCCCAATTTTGCGCTGGAACGCCATCGCGCCGCAACTGGAACAACGGGTTTATCGCAGCGAAGTTTTCGCGGAAGGCATCCGTCGCTTCGTCGGCGGCCTGGCGAAAAAAATGATCATCGCCAACGCCGTGGCGCTGCCGGCGGACCAGATTTTCGCGCTGCCGGCGTCCGAACTTTCCGCCGGCACGGCGTGGTTCGGCGTTTTGTGCTACACGATCCAGATTTATTTTGATTTCTCCGGCTACTCGGACATGGCGGTCGGCCTCGGCAAAATGTTCGGGTTCGAGTTTCTCGAAAATTTCAATTTTCCCTACACCGCGCAGTCCATCCGCGATTTCTGGCGGCGCTGGCACATCTCGCTTTCGACGTGGTTCCGCGACTACGTTTATATTCCGCTCGGCGGCAACCGCGTTTCCGAAAACCGCAACCGGCTGAACCTCGTCACGGTGTTTTTCCTGTGCGGCCTGTGGCACGGCGCGAGTTGGACGTTCGTGATCTGGGGCTTTTACCACGGCTTCTTCCTCGTGCTGGAACGCACGCCCGTCGGCGCGGCGTTGGACAAATTGCCGCGCCCGCTGCGGCACGGCTACACGGTGTTCGCAGTGATGATGGGCTGGGTGCTGTTCCGCGCGAACACGTTCCCGGAGGCGGCGAATTATTTCAGTGCGCTGTTCGGCTTGGCACATCCGGCGCACGCGCAGCCGCTGGCGCGCTACGTCGGCAACGAGGCGCTCTGGGCCTTGGGTCTCGGTGTGGCATTCAGCTTGCCTCTGTGGGCTGCGATTAAAACCGGCGGCGTGAAATTGGGCGAACGTCTGCCGGCCGCCGGACGCGGCGTTTATTTCACCGTGGGACAAATTGTGGAAATCGTTCTGGTGATGGCGCTGCTGCTGATTTCCGCCGCGTGGTTGGCCGGCGGCACCTACAACCCGTTCATCTATTTCCGTTTTTGACGTGATGAACACCGCGAACGCCAGCGAAGGACCGCGCCGCGCTTGGGCGACTTATCTTTTGATCGCCGTGTTTCTGGTGCTGCTTTGGGCACCAACCTTCGACGCGATTTTTCATGTGGATGGTTCGCGCGCTGCCGGCGAAAACCGGCTGCCCGCCGGCCCGCCGGATGTCCGCGAGTTGCGCGCCGGCCACGTGCAGAAATTCATCGCCGCCAGCGAGGCGTATTTCAACGATCACTTCGGCTTCCGCAAAAAACTGATCCGTCTGTTCCAGAATTGGAAGCTCGGGCTGTTCCACGACCGCTCGGTTTACAAGGTGCTCATCGGCCCAAACCAATGGCTGTTCATCGGCGAGGAGCAAATGGTCGAGCATTATCTCGGCCTCGCAAAATTCACGCCGGAGCAGTTGCAGACGTGGCAGACGATGCTGGAAAAGCGCCGCGACTGGCTGGCGGCGCACGGCATCAAATATCTCTTCGTCGTGCCGCCGGACAAGCAGGACATCTATCCGGAAGAACTGCCGCTCTGGCTGCAAAAAGCTGCGCCAGCGCAACGGCATTCCAAGCTCGACCAGTTTTTGGAGCACATGAAAGCGCATTCCACGGTGGAGATTTTGGATTTGCGTGCGCCGCTGTTGGCCGCAAAACAGGAAGCGCCGGTTTACCTGCGCGAAGACACGCATTGGAACTTGCTCGGCGGTTTTATCGCGTGTCAGGAAGTCATCAAGGCGCTGACCCGGCAGATGCCCGAACTGCCGCCATTGCCACGCGAGGATTTCGACTGGACGAACGTGCCCGCAGCCGGCGGCGACCTCGCGCACATGCTCGGCACGGAAGCGCCGGAGAAAAATTATTTCAAGCCGCTGCCCAAGCCGTCCGTCAGCCTGCCGGTGATGCACGAGGCAACGGAATTGGTCTCTGCCTGGAACGCGCACAAGTCGAACGTCGTCACGGAAAATCCCGCGCCGCTCACGGCGACGGCGATGGTGTTTCACGATTCCTTCGGCAACGCGTGGCGTCAGTTTCTCGGCTGCAGCTTCAAGCGGATTGTCTTCATGGGCGAGAACCGCGAGTTCAACCAGCGCCTCATCCTGGACAATCATCCGCAGGTCGTCATCAACGAGATTTTGGAGCGCTATTTCAACACGCAGGATCCGCAGGAACTGCTGGCTCACGACCATCTGCCCTGATGATTTTGCCCGCGCCTAAGTCAAAAACAGATTCGCCCGCCGCACGCTGGCCGCAGTTTGCGTTGATTAGTCTCTTCGCTTTGGTGCTGCTGTTTTCGATGCTGGATCTGGCTTTTCACATTGACCCTTCCGCGCCGCCGAGTGAAAACCGGTTGCTCGCAGCGCGTCCGCCGTGCCCGCGCAGTTTTGACGGTCTGAAAAAGTTTTTCGCCGACTGGGAGACGTATTTCAACGACCACTTTGGTTTCCGCAAAACGCTCGTCAACTGGCACAACCGGCTCAAGTGGCAATTCTTCCAGGAACAAAACGCGAACAACGTGCTCGTGGGCACCGGCGGCTGGATTTACATGGCCGAGAAACGCATGGTGGATCACTTTCGCGGCACGCTGCAGCTCACCGAACCGGAGTTGCAGGGCTGGCAAAAATTGCTGGAGCGCCGGCGCGACTGGCTCGGCGCGCACGGCATCAAATATATTTTCATCCTCGCGCCGGACAAGCACAGCGTCTATCCGGAATTTTTGCCGGCGTGGCTGAAAGACCTTGGTGCCCGGACGAAGGCAGACCAGTTTTTCGATTACATGAAGGCGCATTCCACCGTGGAAGTTTTTGACCCGCGCCCCGTGCTGCTGGCCGCCAAAAAAACCGCGCCGGTCTATTTACAAACCGACACGCACTGGAACCAGCTCGGCGCGTTTCTGGCGTGCGAGGAAGTGATCCGCCGGCTCGGCGAAAACCAACTGCCGGGACTGACGCCGGTGTCGCTGGATTTGTTTGAGCACACCAACCGGATGCCCATCGGCGGCGACCTAGTGAATTTTCGCGGCATTCCGTTGAGCAATACGGAGAGCAACGCGTTTTTCTTCACGCCCAAGCCGGAGCTGCCGCCGCTGGAAACCTTCGTTCCAACTGGTGAACATTGGATGGAAGTGGCCACCACGAAAAATCTGCAGAGCCACGGACTGGCCGTGGTTTATTCCGATTCGTTCGGACGCCGGTGGATTCCTTTTCTGGGTTATCATTTCGGCGAGGTGGAATTTTACTGGCAAGACCAGCTCAACGGTCGGCTGCTTGAGCGCGAGAAACCCGTTGTGGTCATCAACGAAATGCTTGAGCGCTTTTTCAACGTGACCGATCCGCGACGGCTGGCGGCGAAAGATTTACTGCCGTAAATTTGTCCGCCGCCCGCGCCAAAAAGGGTCGCAAGGTTGGCATTATTTGCTCTGTCCATTCTCGCAAGTTTTCTGGGATAATTCGCCACCCACTGCAAAGCATTTTTTCAAAATCATGAAAACTGAATCCGCCGCCAAAGACAACGCCGCCAGCCGCTGGCTCTCCTTCCGCCCTGAAATCAAAGTCGTGGACTGCACCATCCGCGACGGCGGCCTGATGAACAACCACCATTTTACCGACCAGACTGTCAAGATCGTCTATGACACCTGCGTCGCCGCCGGCGTGGATTACATGGAACTCGGCTATAAGGCGTCGCGCAAAAACATCAAGGTCGGCGAACACGGCGATTGGAAATATTGCACCGAGGAGTCCATGCGCCGCATCGTCGGCGACAACAAAACCAAGTTAAAGTTGTGCGTCATGGCCGATGCCGAGCGCTGCGATTATCACGAAGACATCCTGCCGAAAAAAGATTCCGTCCTCGACATGATTCGCGTGGCGACCTACATCCACCAGATTCCGACCGCGCTCGAAATGGTCAAGGACGCGCACGACAAGGGCTACGAAACCACGCTCAATCTCATGGCCGCCTCGACGATTCCCAACGACGAGCTGGAGGTCGGGCTGGAAATGATGGCCAAGTCCGAGGCCAAGGCGATTTATGTCGTGGACAGCTTCGGTGCGTTTTACAGCGAGCAGATCCGCGCGCTCGTCAAAAAATATCTGCACTACTGCAAGGCGTCCGGCAAGGAAGTCGGCATGCACATGCACAACAACATGCAGCTCGCGTTCGCCAACACCATCGAGGGCATCATCGAAGGCGCGAATTATCTCGACGCCACGATGGCCGGACTCGGCCGCGGCGCAGGCAACTGCCCGATGGAAGTGCTGCTCGCCTTCCTGCACAATCCGAAATACGAACTCCGCCCCGTGCTCGACTGCGTGGCGAACCACATCGAGCCGATGCGCGCGAAACTGCTCTGGGGCTACGACCTGCCGTATCTGCTGACCGGCATGTTGAACCAGCATCCGCGCACCGCCATCAAGTTCAAGGAAACCGAGCTGAAAGGCGAAAAAGGCGACATCCTGAAATTCCACGACACGGTCACGGATCAGGAGTGATTTGCGCTCCGGCTTTTCAAATTCCAACAACGGCCTCCGGAAACGGAGGCCGTTTCGTTTGTGAACATCCCTTCCTTGCGCGAGTGCCGTGGCGGACGGTAAATTATCCGCCATGTCGCACGCTGATTTTGTCCACCTGCATCTGCACACCGAGTATTCGCTGCTCGATGGCGCGTGCCGTTTGGACACGTTGATGGAGCGGGCGCATGAGCTGAAATTCCCCGCGCTCGCCATCACCGACCACGGCGCAATGCACGGCGTCATCGAGTTTTATCAGGCCGCCCGCGCGAAAGGCATCAAGCCCATCATCGGCTGCGAGGTTTACGTCGCGCCCGGTTCGCGCTTGGAGAAAAAAAAGGTCGAGGGCGACAAATACCACCATCTCGGTCTGCTGGCGAAGGATGAAGTCGGCTACAAAAATCTCATCAAGCTCACGACCGCTGCGCACTTGGACGGCTACTACTACAAGCCGCGCATTGATAAAGAAATTCTCGCGCAGCACAGCGCAGGTTTGATTGCGATGTCCGGCTGTCTCGCGAGCGAAATTCCCGATTTGATCATGAAGGATCAGATCGCCAAGGCGCGCGACGCGGTGGATTTTTTCAAGCAAACTCTCGGCGCGGAAAATTTTTTCCTCGAACTGCAAAACCACGGCATTCCCGAACAGGCCAAGGTGAACAAGCAGTTGCTCATCTTCGCGAAGGAGTTTGGTCTGAAATGTGTGGCGACGAACGATGTTCATTACGTCGAGAAAGGCCACTCGCACGCGCACGACTGTCTCGTGTGCATCGGCACGCAGGATTTGTTGAGCAATCCCAAGCGCATGAGCGCGGGCTATGTGCCGGAGCAGTTTTATCTGCGCAGCGCCGAGGAGATGAAAGCGCGCTTCGCCGAAGTGCCGGAAGCGGTGCTGAACACGCGCGAAGTTGCCGACAAATGTAATTTAGAAATTCCGTTTCCGAAAGCCGGCGACACGCGTTTTTATCCGGTCTTTCATCCGCCGGAACATTTCACCCGCGACGGCTATCTGCGACATCTGCTGGCGGAAGGTTTGTTCCGCCGCTACACCATTCACGCAAAGGCGGAGGGAAAAGAATTTGTCGTGACGGGCATTGATGAACCGACGCGGCTGCCGACATATAATCCGAGTCAGCCAAATCAAGAAGAAGCCATCAAGACGGTCATTGATCGCCTGCAAGTCGAGCTCAAGATTATCGAGATGCAGGGCTACATTTCGTATTTCCTCATCGTTGCCGACTTCGTGCAATACGGCCGTAGCAAGGGAATTTCCTGCGTCGCGCGCGGAAGCGCCGCCGGTTCTGTCGTCACCTATTTGCTGGAGATCGCGAACGTGGATCCGATTCGTTATGCGCTGCTGTTCGAACGTTTCCTGAATCCCGAACGCGTCAGCCCGCCGGATATTGACATTGATTTCGCGGACGACCGCCGCGCGGATGTCATCGAATATGTGCGCGAAAAATATGGGCGCGATGCCGTGGCGCAGATCATCACGTTCGGCACGATGGGCGCGAAATCCGTCGTGCGCGATGTTGGCCGCGTGATGGGTTTGCCTTACAGCGATGGCGACCGGCTGGCGAAATTGATTCCTGCCGAATTAAAAATGACGCTGGCCAAAGCGCTCAAGCAAGTGCCGGAACTCAAGGAGGCTTACGAGAATGAAGACGTGACGCGCGAGTTGATTGACACCGCGTTCATCCTCGAAGACCTCACGCGCAACGCCAGTGTTCATGCGGCCGGCGTCGTCATCGGGCCGGAGCCACTCGTGAATTTATTGCCGCTGAAACTCGACGACAGCGGCACGCTCGTCACGCAATACGCGATGAATCCCGTCGGCGAACTCGGTTTGCTGAAGATGGATTTTCTTGGGCTGAAAACGCTCACCGTTATCCGCAACACCTGCGAAATGGTCAAGCGCACGCAGGGTATTGACGTGCCGATTGACAATTTGCCGCTCGATGACAAAAAAACTTACGACCTGTTGAACCGCGCGGAAACGCTGGGTGTTTTTCAGTTGGAATCCGGCGGCATGCGCGACCTGTGTAAAAAATTTCAGATCAGTTCCGTCGAGCATATCACCGCGCTCGTGGCGTTGTATCGTCCCGGCCCGATGGATTTGATTCCCGATTTCATCAAGCGCCGGCACGGTGAAATCAAAGTCGAATACGAGCATCCGTTGCTCGAACAGATTTCCAAGGAGACTTACGGCATCCTGATTTATCAGGAGCAGGTGATGCAGGCGACGCAGTTGCTCGCCGGCTTCACGCTCGGCGCGGCGGATTTGTTGCGTCGCGCGATGGGCAAAAAAAAGGTCGAGGAAATGGCGCAGCAGCGCGAAAAATTCGTCAAGGGCTGCAAGGAGACGAACAACATTCCCGCGACGAAGGCGAACCAGATTTTTGATTTGCTGGAAAAATTTGCCGGCTACGGTTTCAACAAATCGCACGCCGCCGCGTATGCCATCGTCGCGTATCAGACCGCGTATCTGAAGGCGAATTTCCCCGTGGAATTCTACTGCGCCATGATGACGAACGACATGGCGGCCACGGAAAAATTGAGCGAATACATCGCCGAGGCGAGAGAGGTGGGCATCGAGGTGCTGGGCCCGGACGTGAATGAAAGCAGCGTTTATTTCGCGCCGGCGAGAGAGGGCAAGGCCATCCGCTTCGGCATGGCCGCGATCAAGGGCGTGGGTGAAGGCGCAGTGGAAACGATTTTGAAGGCGCGCGGCGAAGGTGGAAAATTCAAGACGCTCGCCGAACTGTGCGAGCGCGTGGATGGCCGCTCGCTCGGCCGCAAGACGCTCGAAGCGCTCATCAAAACCGGTGCGTGCGATTGCTTCGGCCAGACGCGCGCGACCTTGACGGCGCAGATCGAGCGCACACTGGCGCGCGCGGCGAGCATTTTGTCCGACAAGCAAAAAGGGCAAAGCTCGCTATTCGGCGCGCTGGAGGAAAAATCTTCGAGCGCCATGCCGGAAACAATTTCCAGTCTGCCGGAATGGCCGCAGCACGAACTGCTCGCGAACGAAAAGGAATTGCTCGGCTTCTACGTCACCGGCCATCCGCTCACACCGCTCGCACCGTTGCTGCAGCGGTTTTGCCTGCACAACACCTCGCAGCTTGCCGGCGTGGCGAACCGCAGCATGACGCGCCTCGGCGGCATGATCGCGGCGGTGAGCCACGGCGTTTCCAAAAAATCCGGCAAGCCGTATTCGATGGTCACGCTGGAGGATCTGGACGGCTCGGTGCAGTTGCTGGTGATGAACGACTATGACAAGTTCCGTCCGCTGCTCGAACCGAACAAAGCGCTGCTGGTCATTGGCGAAGTCAGCACCGGCGAGGACAAGCCGAAGATTTTCCCGCAGGAAATCATGCCGCTGGAGGACGCGCCGAAAAAATACACCAAGCAGGTTCACCTGCGCCTGCCGATGGCGCATTTGCAGCCGGACGACATGACAAAAGTCGCGGAACTCGTCGCCGCGCATCCGGGAAAATGCCCGTTGTTCCTGTGTTTCATGCGGCCGGAAGGCGGGACGATTTTTGTCGAGACCAACGCGCGTTTCAGCGTTGCCCCGTCGGTGGAGCTGGAACACGCCGCGAACCGGCAGTTCGGCGAAAAGACTTTTTATGCCGTCGTGGACAAG
>Ga0007854_10000803_pt1 | contig 20240 bp, 20 predicted proteins | sample CryBogCBH12Aug08_FD_60382 | JGI IMG/M metagenome (GOLD analysis project Ga0007854, IMG submission 60382) | Freshwater microbial communities from Crystal Bog, Wisconsin, USA - CBH12Aug08 | ecosystem: Environmental > Aquatic > Freshwater > Lake | place: Crystal Bog, Wisconsin, USA | collected...
CAAGACCTGAATTTTGAACGTTAGCGAGATTAAGATTATAAAGATCTTGTTTTGAAATATATTGCTGACCATTTATAGTTGCTATATTATACCCGGGCTGACTACCAGAGGGTGCTATATTAATATTACTTGTTGGTGTAACAACAGCGCCTGGTGAATAGACACCTGGACCATTACTATTTGCGGCTGTTACTCCTTGTTGCTGTTGAGCTATTGCGGCTGATGCTTGTGCATCAGCTTTTTCTTGATTAGCTTCATCGATAGAGGCTTGAGCATTTTTCTGTGATGTTACTACTTTAAAGTCTCTATCACCAGCTGCAACAGGAAAGATATCGCGTAAGTTTAGCGCTGTAACGTTACCAATAGTGTTAAGATATTGTACAAAACTAAACGCTTTTAATTGAGGAAATACTGCTGTAAGTGCTAATTTTAAATCATTAAGTTTCTTGTTAATGTTAACAAATGTCGGTAAATCATTTATAAGATTTAAACCGTGAGACGTTGTAGCATCTGCTGCAAGATTTTGTTGAAGAGCAGTATTTGAATACCCAATATTGAGTAGGTTACGCTTCATATATGTTGTAGTCTTTTGGCTTAGATTAAACATAACATTTCTCGTGGTGGCGCTAATTTTACTATCTGTTGATGCAGCTATTGGAATTGGTGTACCGTAGTACTGTTGAGTAACATCGAATAAAGGTAAGGTACTATCGAGTTGTAAAAATTTTGAGTTAACAATAATACCAATACTATCACTTACTATATCAAAATAATTATTTGTATTAATCAAACTATTAATGCTATTCTGTACAAAAAGAGAAGCAGTCTGTAAGTTATAACCGTGTTGAGCGTTGAAATCGTTTTGTGATTTATAAGCAGTTATTTCCTTATTACTATATTTTGATTTTTGATACCAATAAAGAACAGCATCTAAAGAAAAATCTGGTTGCTGTATATAGCTTGTTGGTAAACTGTTAAAAAATTTATTTACAGCTGTTATAGTATCTCCTTGTTTAAAGGCATTACGATAAGCCATTGCTGCATTTAATTCACTAGCTGGCACCGTACTAGATGAAAATACGTTAGCTAGGGATGTATTTTTAGTATCAACTAACTGAGTATATGTATCAGCTAAATCAATATCAGCTATATTTGGAGCTATAGTAATAGCGTTTGTATCGGGATCCCTTTGTGGTCTAGCTATATATGTTTTTGATACAGTGCTCATATTATTGTCCGTTTGATACTAATCCAATTAATTCATTATGTAAGTCAGCTGCAGGCCCTGATGATAAAGATAGCGTATATGTATCGTCCTGTGGATCAAAATTATATACTTTAATACAGCAGAGATCATTAAAGTATTCGTTACCTATGAATATATGTTTTGCTTCTATAATAAGATAGATACCTAATAATTTATTGTCAAACTTACTAGCTGACATTGCTCCATCTCTATCAATACCAATAAAGTCACCAGCTTGACGATGGGTTGAGCCACCAAGACGGAAACTTAAAAGATTATTAGTAAAAATACTAGCATATAAAAATTCATTTCTACCAACACCGAGTCTTTGATCGGCATTTTGCTCAGTTGTAGAAAACACATTATTAACATTTTTGTTTTTGTATCTTAACTGACCGGGCGCAAAATTTGAATAGGGAGAATGTTGTTGATCCTTACTATTCATATAATTAACGTAATTTTTTTGATACGTTTTCATTGATTGAGCTATACCGTTGCGTGCTATATCAATTTGAAATTGTTTATTTTCATAGTCATAGCTATGAACAAGATAGGGTACTAATTTTTTCTGTGCATACAGAGCTGACATGCTATCAAAAGAAAATGTTTTTATAGAACCAATACGAAGAAATATACCGTTTGACGGTGTAAAATATGTTTCTTTTTTATTGCTACCGTTCTCTCCTGTATAACCACCTAATTTAATTGTCTCAATATAAGCTTGACCTGGTCCATTAGTTGTAGGATTATAAGCCTCTTTAAAATATTGTGAAAGACTTCTAAATTTCCATTTACGGTTATATCTTTCAAGTTGTAAGAAGCACTGATCGAAATTACTATCAGCATTAGAAACATGGCGGGATAAAATATAATTTAAGCAATCAGTAGCTTTATAATTTGCTGGTGTTGAAAAGAATATTTTTGTACCACCTATATCCCAATCCGTATTTTTCATATCAATCTCATCTTGAGACATATTTGTCGTATCACTAACTCCGGGTATATTAACAGAGAAATCGGCAGTATACTTTTCATTAGGTGGAAATGTTGCTTTAAGAAATTCTTTTAAAGCAATTCCAGTAGGGATAGCACGATCGGTATTATCGGCGTTTTCAGCAAATATTGTATCTTTTGTACCGGCTACATTTTGACTATAGGCAGAGGTTGTACTTGCAAATGTAGCTGTTGAAAACGGTACATTTTTTTCAAGCATTAACTGATAATACAAATCCCAAAAATATAATTTTTTTGATTTTATACCTGTTGAACTATCGACCATTTCTTCAAAGTCATAAACAGCAAAATCAAAATTCATATAAAAGAATTTTTGACCTTGTTCTGAGCCTAGACCATTCGCTTTTGTACTGTCAAGCCTAGGCATAATGTCGACACGCAAAATATCACGACCCTCGCCTTTAAATAAATATCCGGCATTAATATTACTCGTCGCGCCATCTGTATTATCAGCAATAGGAGTTGGGTTACCAGCATTATTATAATAATAAGGATTTCCATAGGGATCAGCAATAGGCGTGTCGCGTTCTATAATATCAAATGTATTATTAATAATAATATATCCTTGTTGATAGAAGTTATTAAGAGTATCACTAATAAAAAATTCCTGTATAGCAGATGGTTTAATATCCTGTGCTCTAGATTGATTGCCAGCAGCACTAATAAGGGTTACCTTAAAAAGGTAATCATTATTATTAATGAGATGGTTGTATTCAATACTAGTGCTCATTATTGTAGTGACGCGTTAATTTCTTTTAAGATATCAGGTATATATTCAGGTTTAATTAGTTTTAATACTGTTCCTACCTGTGGTAGCTTAAAAGGATTATAAATCTTATTTGTTAATAGAATCAACCACCAAAGTTCAATTGTCTGATAAGCGTTAAAGCTTACCATTGTCCAGGGCTGTGATTGCTGAATGGTGAGATAAAAAAGTGCTCGTTTATCTAAATTATCTGGTAAAAAGATTGACTGAATAAGGTTATAAAAATACTGCTGGTTACCGGTTTGATACAGTTTAAATATCTTCTCGTACCGGTACATATTTAAATCCGGTAAGCTAGCTATAGAATTTTGATACTGACCATCCATATAAATTATTTAACAATAGCTTATTGTTTATCTATGTTACTGAAGACCGTTAAAATTAGCTGGAATATTAGGAGTTTGTGGTTGAAAACCAGCTACTGGATTTACATTAGGATTACCTCCTGTAATTATATTATTCGGTGAAGGCTGAAGTTGTTGTACTGGGTTGGTAGCAGTATTAGTAGGTAGTGTGACCGGTGTAGGCGCGGTAGTTGGAGCCGTACTAGCTTCTACAAGACTATGAGGTCCGATCATGTGCTGCATAAAGTTTTTTGAATTTGCGAGCATGCTCTTTAATGAAATTGTTACTTTGTATGCGTCAGGTATAATAGCGGGTATAGATTGATAGCTTGCTGCAGTTCCTAGATCTTGTCCAACGTCGCCTAAGTCTGATGATACGGTATCTGCTACTGGAATTTTAATATTCAATTCACGGCGTGACCCCATAAATTCAATATTAAGGGATTGAATAAAACAGTAAGGGAAGAATTTAGCGCCTGGCACTTCAACTTGATAAATTACAGGCTGGTCGACGGTATTAGCACTCGTCTTTCCTGGCCTGTTTTGATAAAGAAGTAAGAATAAAAATTGCCAATTTTTAACAACATCACTATAGGATACTTGACCAGTATTAATTAACGGAAATTCCACGGTAATATCCTCACCTTCAGTCGGATAATTATAGTATTTTGTCTTTTCAATAAATGTAATTTGTGCTGGGTTATTAAGTGTGGATATAAAGCTAGCCACGTCTGTTGCAACTCCTGCTGCTGCGCCAATTAATCCTTGAATAAGAGCGTTACCTGTACTGTCGCCTGCACTATTCATAAAATCATTTCCTTGATTAGCATGATTATTATTGAAGTATGGTAAAATATAAACCCAACCTGTAGGATCGGTGAGATAGAGATTTCTATAGGGAGCTAACCACGGACTTGTATTAACGGTAGGGTTATTATCATCACCAGGTGATGTTATTTGTTTTACATATGCGCCAGCTGGTGAATTGGCGAGAGTATTAAAAACATTTTTTGCCGCTGCATCAGAGCTAGCATAGACACCCTTCGCTTTTGCAGCTAGATTACTGGTTGTATCTTGTAAAGCTTGTTGAGCTGCTTGTCCATTTGCAGGATCAATATAATACTCCGATATATTTGGGGCTGTGGGATTTGTTACTGCATTTTCTGCACTACTTACTAGGTCACTTATAAACTCAGCTAATTTAGTATTTTGTGTAATTTCTTTTATATTTTGAATAGTTTGTGCTACACCGCTACGGGCCTGACCAAGAGAGTATTTTAACTGAGCTACTAAAGCATTAGTTCTCAACTTACGCTCGGTGAGAATAATTCTCGGTGTTTCAGCTCGAGCTATATCACCAGCGGGTGAATACGTCCAATAAAAATCACGTACTACGTTGATTGAATTTGTTTTGCGTGGCTTACCGGGTGCTGTAAAATTACTAGCTAACTCACTCGTTGGTGTAGGTATTGGTAAAGCAATAACATCTGGTGATATTCCACCGGTAGTTGCTGAACTATTAAAGCCCCAAAGGTATTGCGATGCCATATTAATATTTAATACACGTACAAAATGTTAGCAGTACTTTTATTGTCCGTAACTCCTATTACTAAATGCACTTCTTGTTGCCGGGGTTGTTGATTGTTGACTATTAATTGATGTACTTGATGAACTAACAATATTAACAGAATTACCAGCCTTAAAGTCTCTAAAAGCTTTAATCAAATCGTCTTGTTTTTTACCAGCATCATATTGAAGCTCGAATTGACGCTTACTTAAATCAAAAGACTGTTTAAGTTGATCTAGTTGCGCTTGAAGTATGTCTCCTTGCTGAGCTAAATTGGCTCTGTCTTGTGCACCTTGTTTAATTTCGTCTAAAGCAGCTTGATTGTTATCAACAGGTTGTATGTTTGCTGCTGTAACTCCTTTGATATATTGACCCAATTCGTACATCGTTTTTTTCTCTTCATTAATTTTATAATTTGGATCCATTTCTTTTTCTGTTTTTTCTGTTGCTTCTTTTATTTCTTTATCTGAATAAATTGATTTTTCTTTGTCTTGATCTCTACCTGTTATAGCGTTAAAAAGATATTTGATATCAGAGGCAACTCCTTGTACTATTTCTGTTAAATTTTTATTACCGAGAACAATATTAGTAGGATCTTTTATTAAATTTTGATAGTGCAAATCTTCTAAATTTTTTGAAAATCTAGCGTTTTTTATACGCTCTTCGTCTTCTTGTTTATTTACACCAATTTCAGGTCCAAATGATGTGGGGTTAATTATCGCTCCACCATATATTCCCAATGGTCCCCACTCACCGAGTGCGGTGCCAGTAACTTTACCCAACGCGCCTTTTAAGACTGATTTTGTACCTGTATTTTCAACAGCACCAACTGCTTTACCTGAGGGTAAATACTTACCATCTACAATTGATCCTTCAGTAGGTAATTTTACTTCACCGGTGGGTTCAGGGGCTAGTTTAGGTTCAGGAGCTGGTTCAGGTTCCGGAGCTGGTGTAGTTTTTTTGAGCTCTTCGAGTTGTTTTACAGCTAATTCACGATCGTCGGTAATTGCTTTAATGTTTTTATTAACATCCTCGATACCATCTTTCATGAGTTTGGATTCTTCTTCAAATGCAGTACGTCTACGTTCTAAAAGTTTTATTTCGTTGTCAGTATTTTCATTACCAGAGAGAATAGATTCAGCGCGTATACTTTCAATTTGTTTGTCTATTTTATCAATCTCTTTTAAATGTTCTTCTAAATCTGCTTCCAGGTCCGTACGATTAGTACGCAATTCCTCTTCAATATTATCTAACTCTTTAGCGCTATTTTCTTTTTTCTTAATTAAATCTTCTAATCTTTTTATGTCGGCTTCCTTATCAGCAATTTCTTGATCACGAAGTTGTTTTTCAGCGTCTTGTAATTTTTTTTCTGTCTCTAATCTTTTTTCTTCTTCTTTAGCGCGTTTTGCGGTGCGCTCGGCGTCTGTTTCAGGCGTATTTTTAGTTACATCACCTTCTCCTTCTACTAATGGTTTAAATAATGCTTTTAAAGCTTTAAATCCGAGCACAGCTGCAGCTATATCTAACGCTATTTCTCCAAGGCCCGCTGCAAGACCTGCTAATACTGCTGCTATTTCTGGTAAAAATGGTAATATCTTTTTCCACCAAGAATCTTCTTCTTTTTTACCACCAAACTTACCACTTCCAATAAGCTCGTATATATTATGTAAAGTTTTATAAATGTCGTCAACGCCACCATTTTTATTAAAAAGATCATCAAAGAAATATTTTAAATTATCATGTAGTAAGTTATCAATTACAGTTCTTGTACTTTCTGGTAACTCAATATAAACGCTACTATATTTACCTGTTTTTATTTCGTCGGTTTTTTTGCTTTTTAAATCTAAGGCATCAATAATACGAACAGGTAAAGCTTTAGTATTATTACTAATATTTTTAGATAGCGTGGTAGGTATAACTCCATCCAAAGCAGGTATTGATTGTTTTGCTGTAGCAGAGGGTTGATCAGTATCTTGTTTTAAGCCTAATCCTTTTAAAGCATTTGCAATATATTCAATTTTTTCAGATACTATATCTTTAACTTTTGTAGTTTTCTTTTGCCCGGTAATATCTCTTAAAACAGTTTCAAGAGCATTTGTCTGATTTTGCTGTATAAGATCAAGTTTTTCACCGAAACCGGTAAATACCTTTTCTAAATCTTCTAATGTTACTGCAGAGGCCATTAAGATTATTTAATGGCTAAACAATTGATCTGTGTTCTTTATACGCTAAAGAAACTACTATCAACTTCCACACTAATTTCGTTTAATGTGACAAATTTGCTTTCAAACGCTCTGTAGGACTTAATATAATCTAAAATTTTACCTGTAACAGTTGAAGGAAGCTGCTCGGTTACAGTAATCTTATCGTCTACCTTTAATTCACTAAAATTAACTATTTGCTCGCCACTTTCCGTCTTAAACGTAATTGATTTAATAAATTTAACAATTTCATGAACAAATAATTCTCCAACAAGAGTCTTAACATCCTTGTCGGATACATTTTTTAATTTAGCTGTGGTGGTTAGGTTGACATCTCTATCAACACCGAGTGTTGGTGCTTCGAGATTGACTGTTAAGTCTTGAACGTTGAGGGTTGTACCGAGTGACTCAGGACTAATATCAATTGTCTGTGTCTGAGTAATGACATCATTAAGATTAATACCATTATATGTTGAGCTCAATCCATTTGCTCTTAAGGAAAGAGCAATAGCTGATCGATCGAACGTATATAGTTTATTAATATCTAAAATATCAATAGCATTTTCTTGAATGATGTTATAAAACTTTGTAGTGAAGGAGAGTTTAGTTAAAGTATCGTCAATCGATGACTTGAGAAGATCTTTTTGCTGCTTGAGGTTAAGATTTTTAAATCTAACAGCCTTTTTAAGCGAAGGAATATATACACTAATTCCAGCTGACGCGTTTAATGTTTCTAATTGCTTAAGAATGTCACTAACATTACTACTCATACTAATATATAATTAAGGTTGTAGCGGATTCAAGGCTTTATTACCCTTACTCATTCTATCTTTTTCTTGTCTCTTTTCTTCTTTAAACAGATTAATGTAGATATTAAGTTCAGCAGGGGTTGCGTCTCTTATAAGCTCGTAATCAATGTTTAAATGATTAACTAAAAAATACTCTAGTTCATAAAGTGACATTAGATTGCGCTTAAAGCATATTTTTAAAAAATTTATAATAGAGCTAGAAAATAAATTCAATGGTATCTCAATAGCTTCATTCATGGCAAAGGGTGACTTTACTGAAAGAATTGTAACGTCAGAAAGACTTTTACTGAAAAAATTAATGTAATCGCTGATATCCTTTAATACAGCAGCTGGTAGGTGATCGGCTATCTCCTCCTTTACGTTTGTTACATCTTCATTATTAAGAATAATTTTACGTATAACAGTATTAATAATAGAAAGATCTGTTATACCTACATTTAAAATGCTAGGCATTCCTAGTTCAACAATAAGGTTACCATTATTATATTTTTTAGTTATGGAGTAGACATCTTCTGGTAAATTAAGATTTTGAAGCCTGTCAATAAGATCAACGAGTTTGACAGAGAAATTAAAAGTATTTTTAGTTTCCGGGCATGTACCGGTTAATTCAAGCTCTGGTGATACACAAACCGATCTTACTGTAAGAAGAAGAATAAGCTTATCTAAAAATGAATAATCCTTTACATTCTCTTCTTTAATACAAAGATCTTTTAAGAGTTCATCAAAGAAACTAATAATAATTTCATCATTATCATTGGTAATGTTCTTAACAAGATGTTTATATCGATTAAACTTTAATTCTTCTATTTGTACAGTCTTTTTCTGTCCAGGTAGATAGACTGTGTAGGTAAACTGTCTCACAAGGAATACTTAAGTCATTGACCGAAAGACTCAAATTTAAACAGGTGATTTAAAGCCTTGGAAAAGGCTTGGATTACCAATTTTTGGTAATCCGTATTTTGCAAAGTTATTAATAATCTCACCAATCGGTAGATATAAATTATTTGCTACTGTATAGTTTGAATACGTCCAGCGGGTATTATGTACAACCATCTTTTCTTCTGTATAATCTAAAGTTTCTTCGTTGACAGTAAATGGTACACAATTATAAAAACTCCATACCTTTCTTGGAATCATTGATACACCAGCCCTTGAACGAGTGTATTGCATTACATGCATATTACACTTCATGTTTTTAATAGCTTGGGTAACATCATTAGGGTCTCGAGCAACAAGACCAAAGTGTGCAGCAAGAATGACCCAAGGTCTTACTACGAAATCAATAAACGATGTATTTGTTTCTCTAAATCCAATATCTAAAACCGGTGCTTCATGATTTCTACTACCACCTAAGACACCGGGTAAGAATCCCCTATTATTATCTACATACGCACTTTCTACATTCCATGCTTCATTAGGGATAGTAATATTAGCAGCGAATAAACAACCAACAACTTTTTGTAATGGGTAAGCTGTTAAAATATTCTTAGCCTCATCGATATCAAACTCGTTACCAGATGCATTACGCTCTAATCCTTGAATAATAGAAGTTTTAAGACCGGGTGGATATTGATCAATAAGAACAATCCACTGGGTAGTCATGGGTATGGCCGTAAACCATGACTCCATTTGGTTTAAAAAATAATCCCTTGCGCTAATAATCGGGACCGCAGGTAGATTTAAACCAAATAGCTGGGATATTTGAGGGGCAAATAATGGGTTTGACCCTGTACCAACACCGGCTATGTTTTGACCTAAACTATCAAGTGCACTACTAAAGGGATCGTTCACCTAATTATTTAGCTTAGGTAGCTACTTCTTTAGGGGGATGTACGTGTGAAGTAGTGGTAAGCCATTGTAGCAGTGAACTCAATGGTCTGACCTGTACCACCGGCAATATTGTAGGTAAGAGCACCAACACTACGCGGTGATACACCAACAAGATTATACTCAGCAATACGATTCATCTTGTTGTCAAGCTGAATAAGGTTAATGACTGAAGTTTGTTTAGGTGTGAGATAATCACCGGTACTATTAGCATCATCAAACGTGTAGCGTGACCAATCTTCAAACTTCTGTCTAATTTGTGAATTAGCATCAGCGTAGAATAACATGCTATAGGCTTCAGAACCGGGATAAGTGGCATTACCAGGAAGGTTAAACTGGAGACCCATATAAGGAACGGGTACGTTAGTAATTGATCTTTCAGGTAAAATTGCTGTCTTGACGTAAACTAAATCGGTATCACCGAAAGTAATTGTCTGTCCAGCTGCATTTGTGGCGCCACCAGTCGTAATCGACAATACACGGAAGTTAAAATCGCGTGCGAAGTCTCTATTGGCTGCTGTGCTATAGAAGTTTTGGATGAGTTGGTTTGTATCGGCCATATAATTATTTAGTTGTTTATGCTACGATCTCAGAGAAGTTTTGATTTGTTCTTGTAGCGTAGAAGTTAACAAGAACGAATTCGGCTGTTCTGACTGGCTTGATATAGATATCAACTACGAGTGAATTGTCGTCAATAACAGTTGGTGTGTTATTTCTTTCATCGCAGATTAACAAGTAATCGTAGATACCAGATGAATTCTTAGCATTATCAAAGATCGGAGTCAAGACGTTCTTAACTTGCGTTCTTGTAAAGAGCGTATTAGGCTCGAATACGTAGTATCTTGCAACAGCGTTGGTCTGATTCTCGAGAGTCAAGAACAATCTACGAACGTTAATGCGATCGAAAGCACTTGGAATCTTTTGCATCGTCTTTTGACCGTATACCACATACCCTTCATTCGGGAAGAATGCAATTGGGTTAAGTGAGATCTTATAGAGTTGATCGCGCTGCTTTTGCTTTGGATAGATTGCAATGTCAGCTACACCGTTGAGTACACCGCGACGGAATCCAGCAGGAGCTGTCCAGGGCTGATAATTGGCATCTGTATTGGCCATAATGGCTGCAACAAAGCCCGAAGATGGTACCCAGACAAGACGGCTTGAGGATTGATCAGGTACTTGTACACAATTTGCATATACAGCGGTATAGCTATTATTAATAAAGCTAAACTGGTTATATAACGGCCAGTAAATGTACGTGCTAAAGTCCTTCGAAGGATCGTCTAATGTCTTGACATTGTTTTGTACAAAGATGTTTGTAAGAGGATCAGCAATAAAGAGGTGGTCCTTACGCTGAAGTGCAGCGAAGTTTACAAACTGTGTTGCGACAGCCTTATAGTTAAGAGCAATATTTGCACTAGCTCCGGTACCGTCTTGCGCTGTAAGCTGGAAGAAATCAGTACCTGTATAAGGAACGGTATCATCAAAGTAACCAGACGTTGCTGGGTTGAATGAATTGGCGTAAATTGTACCAAGACCGGCTTCAACTACAACGGATAACGGATAAAGATCGGCATTATCCATGAGATTAAGCATGTTATTAACCTTTGTTGGTACGTCACCGATTGTCTTTGTTGTTACAGTCTCAACAGCGTAGTCACCAAGAGCAACAAGGCTATTTGTTGATCCAAATTGATTGATAAGAGCGGTATAAGTGGCAGATGTTGCACCTGTACGAGTTGCGAAGGTGTCAATAAATCCGCCGTTGCCATTAGAGGAAAGTGCATCATAGGCTAAGGTACCAGCGCGAGCTGTATTCAAGAAACGAATATTCTTATTAGGAGTACCACTAAGATTCAACCAAGATGTTGTATTCTTATTGGAAATGAACGGATTAACAAGAGCAACAATATTGTTTGAATTGTTTTCAACGTTTTCAATGAAGTAGCTAGTAGCAGGTCCGCCCTTAGGGTTATTAATCTGGCGATAATAATCGAATGAAGCGTTATAACCTTCTTGAAGAACGTAATCAAGCTGAATAGTATCAGGAGAGAATACAGACTGACGAAGTTTGAATACGCCAAGGTTAATTGTATCGTTGAATTGAACTGGAGATGTATCGAAAGTAGCGATATTCTCGACAACCTGTGATACACTACCGTTAGCTCCAAGAGTTGTAGCAGAAAGAGGGAAGGTTAAGCGCTGACTTGGTACGGTAACGTAATTACTTGGTGTAATGTATCCGTTTGTATTAACAGATTGTACACTATTAAAGTCATCGTACTGAGTAGCAGGATTAAGTGCTGTATTATCAACAATACCGATATAGGTACCTTCAAAACGACTATTAATAGAAGCCTGAGACTTGTTAAGAACAATTAAACCGGCTTGACCGAGGCTTGAAAGACTGGTAAAGGTGGTTGTTGGTGTAGCGCTACTTAATACACCAGCGTTCGTATATGCCCAAGTAGTAGGATCAGCAGCTGCGCTTAACCAGGTATAAGCACTACCACGAAGAATAGAAAGATAATCGGACTCACTAAGTGTAACATGCGATGGTGCGCCGAAGAAATAAGTCTGCCCAGAAGCCGAAGCAGGGTAGCTAAGAACCGTTGAGGTAACAGTCGCAAAATTTGTACTACCGGCAGAAAGAGTAGCTGTTACAACAGGATATACAAGGGCACTATACTGGTTTGTTGTACCGAGACCTTGACCAGCACCATATGGAATACGATAGCAAGTAACATTCGCCGGTGACTGAAATACTGCTTTAGCAGACTGGTAGAAATAACGCTCAGATGCATTCGTTGGGGTACCGAAAATCTGTTCAAATTCAGATAATGTGCTTACCTGGATAGGTTCAGAAGATGGACCCTTAGCAGCAAAACCAGGAATTAAGACATTTGTTGGGGAAGCAAGATTTGCAGTAAGAGAAAGATCAGTTTCACTAATCTGTACGCCGGGACTTTGAATTATACGTGCCATATAAAGTATTTATGGACTTCTGGAAATATTTTTTTAGCTTTTAGAGACTTTCTATTTCGTAAATGGGTGTGACGATGAGCTGAGAGTAGCTAATAGTCATTGTTGATTCAATTTCACCACCATCCTTATAATTATAGGTAATTCCACCTAGATTTGTCGGAAATGCATCGATATATTTAAATTCAATGACACGTTTATTGTATTCATCTAAACCGTAAACTGATATTGTTGTCTTGTACTGACTGTATTGACCTCTAGCACTGGATTGAACCACAGATTGTGTAGGATTTGTATAGTCATTACTGTCGTATATGTCTAGCTGATCATCATTTAGTAAATTAAGCCAGGTATAGATTACCCAGTAATTATTAAATCGGTTATCAACAATGAAGTCAACAGTAACTGGAGGATATGGGTCACGAGAGTGTGAAGTAACGGTTTGTGTCTGTCCAGCATAACGATTTTGCACTGCGGGAACAGAAATTTCAGGAATTACCGTACCAGCTACGGCAAATTGCATCGTATCGGGCTGAATATTAACGTTATCACGTACAAATTTTGAAGTAATTTTCTTTAAAGCGGTTGGAACGTCTAGAACTAATAGAAATTTATCTTTTCTTGAAAGATTGAACGGACTTTGTGTATAATCAACAGCGTTTGACATATAATATTAGCCTATTAGTTTCCAACCCTGTTCTTCCATCTCATTAATATCGGTTTTTTCTGGTCCATCACCAATATCGAAGATAATAGGCATTGGAATACCTTCTTCTTTATTGATTTCATTATTGTACATGGAAGTAGGGTTAATAAAATATTTAATACCGTAATCTAAAGATTTGATATGAAGAGGCCGTTTATTGTCATCTAGATCGACAATTTCAAAGTACTTTTCTGTAATTTCATTCTCTAAAATCATTAAAGTCCAGATAAGACTCATAACCCTATCATCTTGATTACCGTTGCCAGGTTTTGTGGACCATGAACCATTCGGATAACGAACAAAGTTTTTTAACTCTAGTAATGTTCTAAAATCTTTGATTCTAACAACGTTAAGCTCATTCAACCAGTAACGCATATTCATTACACCCTTATATTTTGTGTTTGTATGGGCTACGACACCAGGTTTTGTAAAAACCTTATCACCGGCCTTAGCTCCATAATATACAATATTTTCATAACCAATATTGTTTTTAAGTTGATCAACAACCTGGGCACCGCAATTATTTCTCTCAATTAAAGCTGGAGGGTTACCCCAATGCTGTAGGATTTCATGTAATTTTGTAGTAAAATTATACGGACTTATTTCATTATTATGATAAATTGCTACTTGTTCTATATTACGTAAATCTGTAATATCCAGAACTTGTATAACAGAAGCTGCTTCACCGACACCTTCAGAAACATCGACTCCAGCTACATACAACCGTTCTTTATTTGGTTCACCCCATAGAAGATAATGGCCCTCATCAAATACAAACGTAGGCTCTCGACACTCTGACTTTAATCGATCAAAGAAAGCTTCATTAATAGCGCTTTCACCGGATTGTAAGAAAGTATTACCAAACTCTTGATCAAATTTCTCTCTACTACCCATCTCTCGGATTGTCTTAAGCTTCCATTTTTCGTCTCTTCCGGGAACCTCCCACCAATCTACACGTTCAGCCTTCCAGCCATTGTGCTTTTCAGGATCGTCTTCCATAGCACCTTCATATAAATCATGGAATAAATTACCGGTTCCGTTAGGAGTACTTGCTACAAAGATTTTTGATTTCTTAGAAGATGATATAATTGGATATACTGAAGCCCAGAATTCTTCTACTAGGTGGTTATCAATAAACGCTAACTCATCAAGGAGAACTACGTTTACAGAATCACCACGACCGGCATCACTACTTGTTGTACTAATACCAATACTCGAGCCATTAGCTAGAGCCATTGATGTTTTACCATATTCTAAAATACCGGGTTTTAGATAATTTGGTAACATTTCATATGCCATTCTAACACGTTTAAAAATATTAATAGCTGTAGCTTCTTTGTTAGCTACAATAAGAATACGTTGATCGGTTTGAAAGCATACCATCCAAAGAGCATAAATTGTAAACAATGTTGTTTTACCACTCTGACGAGAAGATAACATAACCACAAATCGATTATCGCGTAAAGATCGGAGGATTCGTTTTTGGAATAGATGTAGCTTAATTTTTATTTTACCTTCATCAAGGTTAGTAATAAAGAAAAAGTTTTCAGCAAAATAAAGTATATTCTTTTTACATTTATCTATATCCTTGATCCATTCAGGGTTTGATTCGTAGTCAAATAAAGCATCTGGTGTTGGTAACTTTTCATTACCAAGATAAAATTGCTGTTTCTCTTTTTTAGTAGCCATTTAGTATAAATAATTAAGCATATATGAATAAAGCACGCAATCTCGTTGAAATGGGTGAATTTTACGCTTCTACAGTACTTACTGAAGCAGCTAAGAAGAACAACCTTAAAGGTATTGGTAAAGACACTTTTGCCATGGCAGGTAAGAAGACATCTGATGTTGTTTTACCTAAAGGTTTTAAGACAAAAGCTTACGATAAGTGTGGACCTATGAGTAACGAAAATGAAAAATCTCTTGCTAAGCCTCTTGAGGCTAGAGACGCAAAGGGTAAGAAAACATTCTCCGGAGTAGAAAATCTTTCTTCAGCTTCAGAAAAAATGGAAGTGGAGACTATAAATAATTTTATGAACAAATCTATTTTTGATCGCTTATATGAGGACGTAATGTCCGATAACATTCATACACCTGAAGATGCAGATATGCACGACGCCCACGCTCTTGACCTTCCTGGAGCTGAAGGACATGAAGATGGTGATGAAGTAACAATCACCCTTAGCAAGGAGCTTGCTGGTAAGCTTCACGACGCTCTTATGGCCGTTCTTGGTTCTGACGAAGAACAGCACGGTGAAGAAGAGGGTGGTATGGAAGGTGAAGACGAAGGTGAAATGGAAGAAGATGATTCAATGAGTGCAGAAGCTACTGAACTCGAAGAAATCAAGATTCCCGGAACCGTTCACGGTGGTGGAAAGCATCCTTGGGAACTCGGCGGTGCTAAAAGCAATGTGGTCAAGAATTCCTGGTCATCACATCACGTCGATGGTAAGATCGGTGAAAGTGAACTTGAAGGTCAAGAATCCGGAATCGGTGCTAAGGGCGCTAAGGTTCGTATTTACGGAGCTGCTGATGGAGTACCTGATACAGCTGACACAACACCAGTACCTGTTAAGCCAGTACCTGTTGATTCAAAGGTTTCGAAGAACGTTGGTAAGGTTCTTTTCGCGACTGGTAAGGACAACTATAAGGCTCCTAAGGGCCAGCTTCGCGACTTCCGTAAGCTCTAATAAGTTAGATAGATCAAAAATTAAAATTAAGGGCCTTAGCAATAAGGCCCTTTTTTTTGTATAAATATATGTGTGAATAGCTTTAAAGATCATTATAGAAAGTTTCATAAAGATGGCACAGCAGTAAAGCGTAGACACATTGATAGTATGTTTACTAGTAATGCTACAGATCCTAATATGAAACATGCTAACGATATTGTACCAGTTTGTCATCGTGCTAATAATAACGCTGTTCAACCCTTTGAGGAATTAAAACGAGTAGGAAGAGGATCAAAGCCTATTACCGGTGTTCAGGCTACCGCACTCGCAAAACAATTTGGTTTCAATATACCTTCACAAGCTAATGAGGAGGTAAAATGCGGTAATACAGGTATTAGTATTACTCGTCATCCAACTAATCCTAATTCATATCTTTTATATAAACGATAATGACTATTGAGACAAAAGATTTCTATACTGGTAATCCTACCCCGCAGATCTATCCTGCGAGTATAGATTATAATACTAATCCATGTTTTCGGTTTACCGATAAAGGAAACAACGAGAACGAGCGCATTTTATATTCAAATTATTGGCAAGAGCAAATTAGTCAATTTGGACAGCAAACGCAGTATTACGTAAACACCTTTAATACATTATCTGCTGATATGCTATATGGTGAACAGCCAACTCAGCAATTCGCACCGCCCTTACCGATTATTCTCGCTATTAACTTAAATGAAAACGCACTTATGCTTAGTAAGTATGGGTTACTTTCAGAGGATGAAGTTACTGCGTTTATACCGTATAATAGTTTTTATACAACATTTGGTAATGGTGCAGAACCGAAATCAGGTGATGTATTTCAATTATCTGAATACGGTCAAGATCGTGTTGATGGTCGTAATGGAAATTTTTATGAGATAACTGAGCGTCTTGATCAAGATATTGCCCAAATTAATCCTCTTGCCGGTCACTATGTATGGTTAATTAAAGCTAAGCGCTTTGAGTGGTCATTTGAACCTGGTCTATCGGGTGAAGCAGTTAATCAACAGGTATATGATGATACTCTCAGCGCTACAGCCTCTGGTGCTCAAAAACCATATAGCTATAGCGCTGACGTTGAGTCTGTACAGGTATTTGATTATTCGAAAACTGATTATGGTGACGTATATGGCGGGTACTCTTAAACGTCTATTTTACCAATATCAGCTGCATATACCGGTAATTGTTCGTTACGTAATTTTGCAATAAAACTATCTGCAATCTTACTTGATTCAAATGGCATTTTGACACATGATCGATCAGTACCATCAAATGTATAAGTTAACAAATTGTTAATCATAGCAATATTTGTCAATTTATATAAGACATTAACAGAAAAATTATTCTCTGGTGATTTAAATCCTCGACGAGGATCTGGCCTTACGCTAAAGCTGGTACCAATGATGTAGTGCATGAAAGTTTAGGTGCTGTAATAGAATTATTGGCTTCAATTTCATCTAGATCAGATTTCATAGAAAGAAAACGTTCATCAATATACTTTTGAAATGCTAATGGCTTAATCCAATCAATATCACCACTAATGGATCGCCTCTTAAGCTGTTCTACTCGGTTACCTACAATTTCAATACCTTCCAAGAGACATAGCCAACGAGCGTATTCGTCGTATGACATATTGTTTTCTTTAAGGCTATCGTTTAGTGATGTTGATACGTTTGATGGTGTCGATGACATATCCGAGTATTATGTATGAAATTCGCTGCACGTCAAGAATATTCTTACCATCATTAAAGAAATTTAATAACGCGTGTGTAGCGTCAATACTTTGTATTGCACCATTGATGGATGTATTGAGCGTTTTAATCAATTCGCTTTTAAATTCTTCCTTAACACTCGATACCTGTATTGCTTTTGAAAGTGTATCAATATAGAGAAGAAGTAAATTTTTAATAATATTTTTGTCTGATGTCGTGTCTTTCTTATAAAAGACCGTACCCTCTTCAAGTGATTTATAATCTTGAAAGTCTAGTTTTTGCTTTAATGTATGTACTAACTCATCAAGAGATGGTTGTTGTACAGGAGGAGTTATTGCAAATTGATCAGCTACCGATTCTTCAGTTAAATTGCTAATACTTTCAGGAATTTCCATTGTCAGTAATAATTAAAGGTACCGGGGCTGGTAGTGTTACACTAGCGATAGTATCGGTCATAAGCGCGGTTTCAGTAGCAATATACACACTTACATTCTTTTGACAATGATCGCATTTATACGTATTGTTTGTATTTAAAATAATAGGAACAAATTCAGTTTTCTTTAGAGAACAAGGACATGTAACATCAAGACCTTGAAGACTAAATTCCTTAATTCTTTCATTTTCGAGTTGTTTATTTTTTAATTCTACATACGCACTAAGTGCTGTAATAAAGGCGTAATATAGTCCAAACTGAACAATGACACCGATTGGTATACCAATTAATAATGATACGCCAAAGTGTTTAAAGAGTAGGCCGATTAAAATTGCCGTTACAACTAACGAAGTTAATTGTGTTAAAAGTTTTCCTAACATTATTATAATATAATGTAAGAACTATAAAAATCAAGTATCGTCCTGCTTAGCGCTTTTACCAAGAACAATGAATATTTGTTTAATATCGAGTAAAGCCTTATCGAGACAATTAATAATTAGTTCTAATTCCTTTTTTGCCTTTTCATCTTCTCGTACAAGAGGATTGTTTAATGCAGTTCTATACGTACCGATAGCATTTGTTGCGTTTGTTAGTAGATCACCTAAAATAGCTGCCGTATTTGGCAGGGGGTACGGTAGAACATTATTTGCCTTTGCGTCGTCAGGGTTTTGTGTTTTATGGCCCTTATCATTGCCAAGAAGGTCATTAAACTTCATTTTAATTGCACTAAATTCACGCGACGCTTGACCTGACACCCATTTATTATATACAGAAACCGTATCTTCAAATAGAACCTTCTTTTTCATGTAAAATTATTTAATCTCTACCATAAATACTATTATGAGTTATTTTAAGTCGAGATTTGATTATATTTTGGAAGCTGATGTAGCTCCTACACCTGAACCAGCTCCTGGTACACCTGCAAATGATCAGGAAGCTATGGCGCAGAGTTTAGACACAGCAAAGCCAGCAGATTTCGATGTCAAGGCCGCAGAAAGACAAACACGTATTGATCATGTTAAAGTTGAGCAAATTAATAGACTTCATGAATGGATTGGAAAGATTGATGACTTTATTATTTTCTTAAATGATACAAATAGTGACTCAATGCAGATTCAGCTTCACTCAGCTCCTTGTGATACAATGTTTGAAAATATTGCAAGAAGTGAAAAGAAAAAGATTTCTCGTCTTGCTGCCGATTTAGGTGGTCTTAGTCAGTCACTTAAAGGATATCTTGCTTCTGCAAACGACTAAATTTTAATTTCTGATAATAAGAGTTTAGCTTTTAATCCGCTATAGGAATTATTAATAATAAACTTAGATGAAATTTCATCTATATTTGACGCTATACAAGCATCGTTAAAATCTTTATATATTTTTCCGATTTTCTCAGGCCATATAAATACTGTCTCACCTGCATCAATTAACCGCTGTGTTTTTATTTTACTAGCTTTATCCAACCACTGACTATCTAATACCCATATCATCTTAGATAATTTAAAATTATTAATCTGAGATTGCTGTAATGTGGAGAATGTATTATTACTATTTTCCTGTATACCTGCTACAGCTGTCCCGTTCTTAACAAAGAAAGCATCAATCGGACCTTCAAAAATAAAAATATGTTCTAGTAATGTATCTATATTATTAAGATTAAAGAGAGATTTTTCACCATTTATCTTACTAAGATATTTTGGTAATTTGACCGCAGGCTGATCTATAATAGTTCTTGATTGATAGAATATAATTTCATCTTTCTCGTCATAAAACGGTATAATTAATCTATTTTTATGTATCTTATCAGTTAAGGATAGCCAAAGAGATTTTGGTCGATTAACAGCAGTATCTAATCTTCTACTTCTTATTACTTCAACAGCTTTTTGAACAATAATGTTATCCTTATGGTAATTGACTTGATG
>Ga0007854_10000807_pt1 | contig 20215 bp, 20 predicted proteins | sample CryBogCBH12Aug08_FD_60382 | JGI IMG/M metagenome (GOLD analysis project Ga0007854, IMG submission 60382) | Freshwater microbial communities from Crystal Bog, Wisconsin, USA - CBH12Aug08 | ecosystem: Environmental > Aquatic > Freshwater > Lake | place: Crystal Bog, Wisconsin, USA | collected...
CAACCCGCCGATCCCGACTCGACGGCACTGGTAGTCCTCGGGCTCGACTCGGTCCGCAGTCCGCTCTCGGCCGACCTCGGCGCCACCAAGGCCGCCGCATCCCTCAGCTACCTCCGCTCCACCCAACAGGCCAGCGGTGGGGTGACCTACCCCGGGAATCCACAGCCCGACGTGGCCTCGACCACCGAGGCGTTGTGGGCCTGGTCCGGCCAGCCACTGTGGCATCGCTTCGATCCTTCGGCGGCTCGGTTGGTGACCGGTTGACGGGGGCCACGGCGTCGCCCGTCTCCGGTCGAGGGCGGAGTCGGGCATGCTTGCGAGGTGGTGATGAGGCCGGTTGAGGGATTCGTGGTGCGCCCGGTGGCCTACGTGCGCTGCTCGCGCACGACCCCGGTCGATGATGGCTGGGACCTCGAGGTCTCCGAGATCGAGCTCACCGCCGACTTCGGCCCCGAGGCGCTCGTCGGCCTCGACGAGGTCAGCCACCTCGACGTGATCACCCTGTTCCACCTCGTCGATCCCGATGCCGAGTTCCCGCAGCAGCGGCGCCCCCGAGGCGACCCCTCCCTCCCCGAGGTGGGTATCTTCGCCCAGCGCAATAAGGACCGCCCGAACCGCCTCGGGCTCACCACCTGTCGGCTCCTCGAGGTCCACGGCACCGTGTGCAAGGTGGAGGGGCTCGACGCCGTAGATGGGACCCCGATCCTCGACCTGAAGCCCCACTTCGCGGCCTTCGACCCCCGCGGCCCGCGACGAGAGCCGACCTGGGCCGCGCCGCTCCTCGAGCACTACTGGCGCTGAGGGGACGGCGCTTGGGCCCTGAGGGCTAGCGTGGCCGTGGAGATGGCCTTCGGGCTGAGGAGCGGTGATGCACAACGGGGTCCAGGGCATGATCGGCGAGACGGCGATCGTCACCCGAGCCATTGGGGGACCCCACCACCCTGGGCGGATCCTCGCTCGTGGGGAGGAGTGGATCGCCGTGCCCCTCGACCCGAGCGCTGCCATCGCCGAGGGCGCCACGGTGGTCATCGCCGACGTGGACGGCGGCCAGTTGGTCGTCTACGAGTCCAACTGAGCAGGGAGGCCGGATCATGGTCCTAGGAAGCGCAGTCGGCGTCGCCGTCGTGGCAGGACTGATCGTGCTCGGGGTGGTCCTCATCGTCGCCCTGGCCATCATCAAGTCGGTGAAGGTGGTCCAGCAGGGAACGCTCGGGGTGCGCAAGCGCTGGGGCGAGTTCAAGGGCATCCTGCAGCCCGGCATCCACGTCGTGGTGCCCTTCATCGATCAGGTCCAGCGGGTCGACATCCGCGAGTTCCCGATGACCGGCGACCAGCAGTTGGTCATCACCAAGGACAACGTGCTGCTGCAGGTCTCGGCCACGATCTTCGCCCAGGTGATCGACGTGAAGGCGGCCCTGTTCGAGATCAACAACTTCCAGCTCTCGGTCGACCAGTTGAGCCGCACGGCGCTGCGAGCGGTGTTCGGCGAGCTGACCTTGGATGAGTCGCTCTCCCAACGCGAGGCGATCAACAGCCGGATGCAGGACCACATGGCCGCCGCGACCACCAAGTGGGGCGTTCGCCTCAACCGCATCGAGATCTTGTCGCTCACCCCGCCGGCCAATGTGCTGCAGGCGATGTCGGAGCAGAAGGAAGCGGAGCAGCACCGCCGAGCGGTGATCCTCAAGTCTGAGGGCGATCGCGAGGCGGCGATCAACTCGGCCGAAGGGCGCAAGCGGGCTGCGGTGCTCGAAGCCCAAGGGGCGAAGGAGGCGGCCATCTTGGCCGCCGAAGCCCAGCAGAAGGTTCTGGAACTCCAGGCGCAGGGCGAGAAGATCGCTCGCCAGCTCCGTGGCGAGGGGGAGGCGGCGTCGCTGGCGGCGATCGACGCCGTGGACGTGCAGCCCACCACGCTGGCCGTCCTGCAGCTCCGCGCCCTCCAGGAGGTGGCCGCCAGCCCCAATGCCAAGGTGGTCGTCCCCTACGAGGCGGCGGGGCTCGTCGGTGCGGCCCAGGTCCTCGTCGACCAGCTCCGCCCTGCGGTCGATGGCAGCGCTCGGCGCCGTGAAGCCGACCCGGCGCCTCGGCCGGACCTTCCGCTCCCGCCAGCGAGCTAAGCCGTCAGGCCCTCGTTGGCGGTGACCACGCGCTCGAGCCGCTCGAGCGTGGCGGCCATGGCCTGGCGATTCCGAGCCGGGAAGGTCGTGAAGCTGAGCAGGACGCCGAGGCCACCTCGGTAGTCGAAGCTCTCGGTGACCTCGGTGCCCCCGTCGATCGGCACGAGGTCGTAGCGCCAGGTGAAGCCGCCGACGTGGTGCCAGGCGATCGCCCGTCCCTCTTGGAAGACGGTCACGACATTGGTCATCTGGTACGGGATGCCGAGCCGCATGGCGACCGTGAATCGGGCGCCCAAGGAGAGGCGGTCAGGTGCAGATTTCGGCGCGCCGACCGAACCAGAGCCGTCGATGGTCGAGTGGAGCGACGGGGTCGCCAGGACCTCGAAGATCGCTGCGGCTGAGGCGGCGATGGTGCGGGTGACCGCGAGGCGGCGTTCGGTGGAAGCCATGCGAAGATGCTACGGCGGAGCGTCTCGGAGGCGCACCAGGAGGAGCGCCCACAGGTGAGCGACGCCACCGTCTCGATGCTCAAGTTGCCCGATGGGCGATCGCTGGAGGTCCGCCGGGTCGGTGAGCCGACCTTGGGCACCCTGACCTACCACCACGGCACCCCCTCGGCCGCCGTGGAGTTCGACCTGCTCGAGCTCGCCGCGGTCGCCGAGGGCTTCGAGGTCCTGTGCTGGTCCCGCCCCGGCTACGGCACCTCAACCCCCCACCCAGGCCGCCGGGTCGTCGATGACCTGGTGGCGACCCGGGCGGTGCTCCAGCACTTCGACGTCGACGCCTTCGTGGCGCTCGGGTGGTCCGGCGGTGGCCCCCACGCGCTGGCCGCCGCGACCCTCGAGACCTGCCGAGGGGTGGCCACCCTGGGTGGCGTGGCGCCGAGTGACGCTCCTGACCTCGACTTCTTGGCGGCCATGGCGCGGGCCAATGTGGAGGAGTTCACCTTGGCGGCCGAAGATGGCCCGGCCTTCGCCGCGGCCCTCGAGGCAGGGGCGGCGATCTTCCCCTCCCTGACCGTGGCCGACCTCGAGGGCGTCCTCGACGGGCTCCTGGCCCCGGCCGATCTCGCCCTGCTCGACGGACCGCTCGGCCACCACCTCCTGGCGAGCCTCGGCCACGCGGTGGCCAGTGGGCCGGCGGGATGGCACGACGACGATCGGTGCTTCCTCATGCCCTGGGGGTTCTCGGTTGGAGCGGTGGAGGTGCCGGCGCTGGTGGTCCACGGCGGCGCCGATCAGATGGTGCCCGTCGCCCATGGCCGCTGGTTGGCGACGCACCTCCCCCGGGGCGAACTCCTCATCCTCGACGACGATGGGCACCTCTCGCCCTGGCGCCTCGTGGCGGACCTCTGCGCTCGCCTCGCCGAGGAGCTGCGCCGCAGCTAGGTAGCGGCGTGGTGGCGGTGCTGGCCGTCCAAGCTCAGCAGCGGGGTGTAGAGCTCGGGACGGCGGTCTCGGAAGAGCCCGTAGCTGGCCCGAGCCGCTGCGATCGCCTCGAGGTCGAAGGTGGCGGTGAGCACCGCCGGTTCGGCCCGCCCCGCCTCAGCCACCACCTGCCCCGTGTGGTCGGCGATGAAGGAGGTGCCGTAGAAGGTGGTCGGGGCGACGAGCCCCTCCTCGGTGCCGATCCGGTTCGAGGCCACGAGCGGGACCATGTTGGCCGCCGCGTGGCCCTGCATGGTGCGACGCCAGTGCCCGGAGGTGTCGAGCGTCGGGTCCTGGGGCTCTGAGCCAATCGCCGTTGGGTAGCACAGCAGGTCCGCGCCGAGCAGCGCCATCGCCCGAGCGCACTCGGGGAACCACTGATCCCAGCAGATCCCCACGCCGAGGGTGCACCAGGCGGTGTCGAAGACCATGAAGCCGGTGTCGCCGGGGGAGAAGTAGTACTTCTCCTCGTAGCCCGGGCCGTCGGGGATGTGGCTCTTGCGGTAGCACCCGAGCACCTGTCCATCGGCATCGGCTACCGCCACGCTGTTGAAGTAGGCGTTGCCAGCTCGCTCGAAGAACGAGATGGGGAGCACCACGCCGAGCTCGCCGGCCAGGGCGGCGAAGCGGCGCACGACGCCGGAGCGCTCGAGTGGCTCCGCCAGGTCGAAGTGCTCGGCCCGCTCGTCGATGCAGAAGTACGGCGTCGCGAACAGCTCCTGGAGCACCACCATCTGCGCTCCGGCCGCAGCGGCTGCTCGCACATCGGCCTCGGCGCGGTCGAGGTTCTGGCCCAACTGGGTCGAGCAGGCGGCTTGGGTCGCCGCCACGGTGAGTTCATGCATGAGGTCCTCCTCCGGCCGGTTGCTGCTGGGTGATGCAGTGCACGCCGCCGCCGAGGGCGAAGAGCACCCTCGCATCCACCGGCACCACGGCGCGGCCTGGGAACGCTGCGGCAATGGTGGCGAGGGCGGCCTCATCGGCGGGGTCGTCGTAGGTGCCGACGATGACCGCGCCGTTGCAGACGTAGCAGTTGACGTAGCTGTAGTCGCAGAGCCGTCCCTCGACCTCGAGGCGGGCCGGCGCCACCAACTCGGTCACCTCGATCCCGGCCGCCTCCGCCGAGGCCCGCAGCTGCTCGCTCACCGCGAAGTCTGGGTGGGTGGGATTGGCTTGGCGGTGGAGCAGCGCGCGGCTCGGACCGGAGAACTTGAGGCAGAGGTCGACATGGCCGCGGGTGCCGAACTCGGCGTAGTCCCCGGTGAGGCCGCGGGGCAGCCAGAGCACATCGTCGATCCCGAGCACCTCGGCGAAGATCGCCTCGACCTCGCCGCGCGACCGCCCCGGGTTCCGGCCGGGATCGAGCTGGACGGTCTCGGTGAGGACGAGCCGCCCGGAGCCATCCACCTCGATCCCCCCACCCTCGTTCACGAGTTCCACCCGCTGGGCGGGGACCTGAGCAACGTCGGCGATCTGGCGGGCGAGGGCATCATCGGCACCGGACTGGGCCCACCCCTGAGCGCCCCAGCCGTTGAAGCGCCAGTCGAGGGCCACCTGCTGGCCCTGGGCATCGGAGACGAACGTCGGCCCGGTGTCGCGGGCCCAGGCGTCGTCGAGCTCGGCAGTGACGACCGCGACGGCCGCCGGCAGGAGCCGCTCAGCCGCAGCGAGGTGGCGCGGGTCGACCACCATCGTCACCGGCTCGAAGTCCGAGATCGCCGCCGCCACCTCGGTCCAGGCCGCTTGGGCCGCCTCCACGGTGATGGCGCTGCCGTAGGTGGTGGTGGGGAAGGCCATCCAGGTCCGCGTGTGCGGCGCCCACTCCGCCGCCATGGTCGTCGGCATCAGGCCATGGTGGCCAGGATCTCGGCCACGAGGTCGGGGGAGGTGTGGGGGTGCAGGAAGGCGAAGCGGGCCACGGTCTCACCCTCCCACCCGGTGGGGGTGACGAAGCCGATCTGGTCCCGCACCAGCTGCTCACTCCAGTGCTCGTAGTCGGCCGTGGACCAGCCCCGCCGTCGGAACAGCACGATCGAGAGCCCCGGCGGTCGGAGCAGCTCGACGTGGTCCGCCGCCTCGATCTGCGCCGCCGCGTCGTGGGCGATCGAGACCGCCTGGTCGACCGCCTCGCCGTAGGCCGCGGTGCCGTGGACGGCCAAGGAGAACCAGATCGGGAGCCCTCGGGGCCGACGGGTGAGGTGCACGGCGTAGTCCGAGGGGTTCCACTCGACATTGGTCTCATCGTGGAGGATGTCGAGGTAGCTCGCGTGCTGGGTGTGCACCGTCCGAGCGAAGGCGGGGTCCCGGTAGACCAGCGCGCAGCTGTCGAAGGGCGCGAAGAGCCACTTGTGGGGATCGACGATGAATGAGTCGGCCTGCTCGATCCCGTCGTAGAGCGGGCGGAGGGCGGGGGAGCACAGCCCGGCAAGCCCATACGCCCCGTCGACGTGGAACCACAGCTCCCGCTCGGCGGCGACTGCGGCGACCCCCGCGAGGTCGTCGATGATGCCGGCATTGGTGGTTCCGGCCGTGGCCGCTACGCCGACGATCTCCTCGGGATGGGGATCCGCCTCGAGGGCGGCGGCCAGGGTCCGCCCCGTCAGGCGGTGGTCTTCGGTGGCGACGAGCAGTGGCTCGACGCCGAGGATGCGGAGCGCTGAGCCGATCGAGGAGTGGGCCTCGGCGCTCAAGGCGATGCGGACCCGGTGCCGTTCCAATCCCGCTCGCCGGGTGAGTCCCCGCTCCCGAGCCACCACCAGTGCCGAGAGGTTGCCGAGGGAGCCGCCGGAGACGAAGCACCCCCCGGCTCGGGCGGGGAGACCCGCGAGGTCGGCGAAGGTCCGCAGGACCTGGTTCTCCGCCGCCACGGCCCCCGCGGACTCGAGCCAGGAGGCCCCGTGGAGTGCGGAAGCCGACACCACCATGTCGAACAGGAGCGAGGCCTTGGTCGGGGCGGCGGGGATGAAGGCCAGGAAGCGCTCAGAGTCCCCGGAGATGATCCGGGGGGCGAGGATGTCGGTGAACAGCGACAGGATCGTCGCCGGGTCGTTGCCGGTCTCGTTGATCACCCCGGCCAGCGAGGCGGTGAGGTCGATCCCCGTGCCGCCGTAGTCGAGGGGCACGGGCGACAGCGCCAGCCGCTCGCGGCAGTAGGCGAAGATCTGCTCCGCCAGGGCCGCGTCGTAGGTGAACATGTCCTTAGCCACGCTGCTGCTCCATCTCGTCGTTGCACTCCCGTCGCTACGCTACGACCGTGCAGTGGGGCGAGCAGACCATCGAGCGGTCCGTCTGTCGGCGCTCGTTCACCGTGCACCGCGGGGACCGGCGGATTCCCGGGGTGCTGTACGAGCCGGCAGAGGGTCCCTCCCCTCGGCCGGTGGTGCTGGTGGGGCATGGGGCGTCGGCGACCAAGGATGCGCCCTACGTCGTGGCGATGGCCCGCCGCCTGGTGCGCCACCACGGCGTGGCGGCTGCCGCCATCGACGGACCGCTCCATGGTGAGCGCCGTGCCGATGGCGGGTCGAACCCCGCGCTCACCTTCTTGGAGTTCTCCCAGGCCTGGGCCAATGACCCCGAGCTCACCGACCAGGCTGTGGCTGACTCCGTCGCCACCCTCGACGCGCTCACCGCACTGGCCTCGATCGAGGCGGGTGCTGCCGGCTACCTCGGGTTCTCCATGGGGACCATCTTGGGGCTCCCCTTCGTCGCCGCCGAACCCCGGATCGCCGCGTGCGCCCTGGGGCTGATGGGGTCGACCGGCCCCACCGTCGAGCGGATCTGTCGTGATGCCGCCGCGATCACCATCCCGACCTACTTCTTGTGCCAGTGGGATGACGAGCTGTTCGAACGAGCCGCGGTGCTCGACCTCTTCGACCGCCTGGGCGCGGCGGACAAGGTCCTCTTGGCGCATCCCGGGGCCCACGCTGCGGTGCCGACCAGTGCCCTATGGGCGGCCACCGACTTCGTGGCCCAGCAGCTCAGCGGGGCGCGCGGCTAGGGTGCGCGCGTGACCACCACCGCTGCTTCCCTCGACATCGCCGCCTCGCCGGACCTGGTCTTCGCCGCCATCTCCGACCTCGAGCAGATGGGTCGCTTCAGCCCGGAGAACACCGGAGGGGAGTGGCTCGGTGGAGCCCGAGGTCCCGGCCTCGGGGTGAAGTTCCGGGGGGCCAATGCCAATGGTGGCAAGACCTGGACCACCACCGCCACCATCACCGAGTTCGCTCCGCCCACGAAGTTCGCCTTCGAGGTGACCGTCGGTCCGGTGAAGGTCAGCCGCTGGAGCTTCGAGCTCGAGCCGAGCCCGATCGGAACCCGGATCACCGAGACCTGGCTCGATCGGCGCCCCTGGCTGGTCCGCCGGTTCTACTCGAGCCCAGTTGCCGACCGCGAGGCCTTCACCGTGGCCTCCATTGCCACCACCCTGGAGCGCCTCAAGGCGCACCTCGAGGCCTGAGCGGCCGAACGCCTCCGGACCCCCCTGGGGCTGGTCGCTAGGGTTGGCGGCGTGCTGCCGATCCGCCGTGTCGCCTTCTTCGGTCCTGCGGGGACCTTCACCGAAGAGGCCCTGCTGACCCAGTCGGATCTCGCCTCGCTCGATCTGGTGGCGCAGCCCACCATTGAGCAGGTCTTGGCTGCGACCACCGATGGCACCGTGGATCTCGGCTTCGTGCCGATCGAGAACGGCATCGAAGGCACCGTCAACGCCACCTTGGACGGGCTGGTCTTCGGTTCCGAGCTGCGGATCATCCGAGAGGTGGTCCTCGAGGTCCACCTCAACCTGCTCGGGGTGCCCGGAGCGACGCTCGGCGAACTCCGACAGGTTCGATCCTTCCCCCATGCCCTCGCGCAGTGCCGGACCTACCTCACCGAGCAGCTCCCCGGGGTGACGACGGCCGCGGCCACCTCGACCGCCGACGCAGCTCGCCAGGTCGGCGAAGACGGCGACCCCTCGGTGGCGGCGATCGCCACGATCCTGGCGGCCAGCCTCTACGGCTTGGAGGTGCTCCAGCCGGCCATCGAGGACCACCAGGGGAACCAGACCCGGTTCGTCGCCGTGGCTCGGCGGGGAATTCCTGAGCCGACCGGGCAAGATCGGACGTCGATCGTCTGCTTCCAAGATGCTGATCGCCCGGGGAACCTCTACTCCATCCTCGGGCAGTTCGCCGCCCGGAACATCAACCTGACCAAGCTGGAGTCCCGCCCCACCAAGCAGGGACTCGGGGAGTACTGCTTCGTGATCGACCTCGATGGCCACCTCGCCGACGAGGTGGTCGCCGACTGCCTGGCTGAACTCCGCGCCACCATTGGTCCGGTGAAGTTCCTCGGCTCGTACCCCCACCCTGGGGCCCTCGCCGCGCAGCGCCGGGCCCAGGTCTCAGAGCGCCGAGCCTCGGCGAGGGCCTGGATCGATGCCCTGCTCGACGAGCGGTTCGACGACGCGTGAACCTGGCGATCCTGGCCGTGCTGTGCGGGCTCTTCGGGCTCGCCATCGGCTCATTCTTGAACGTCGTCATCTACCGCGTACCTCGGGGGCTCTCGGTGCTGCGGCCGCGCTCAGCGTGTCCGACCTGCGACACGCCCATCGCTGAGCGCGACAACATCCCCCTGCTCTCCTGGGTGCTCCTGCGGGGTCGCTGCCGACACTGCAGTTCGCCGATCTCCCCTCGCTACCCGGCGGTGGAGCTGGCCTGCGGGCTCGGCTTCGCCGTGGTGGCGCTCAAGTTGGGGACCAGCTGGGCGCTCCCGGCCTACTGCCTGGCCGTGGCGGGCTTGTTGGCCCTGGCGGTCATCGATGCCGAACTGCTGCGGCTCCCCACCCCGATCGTCTGGTCGACCACCGCGCTGGTGGTGGTCGGCCTCACCGCGGCCTCAGCGCTGGAGCCGAACTGGCGGGCGCTGTGGGTGGCGGCGGCGTGTGCGGCGGGGTGGTTCGTGGTGTTCTTCGCCATCCACGCCCTGAGTCCCCGGCTGATCGGCTTCGGCGATGTCCGCCTGGCACCGCTGCTCGGGTTCAGCCTCGGCTGGCTGTCGGTGTGGACCGCGGTCGCCGGGTTCTTCTTGGCCAATGTGGTGGGACTCCTGCTCACCCTGGGGCTGATGGCCCTCGGTCGAGCCAGCCGATCAACCCGGGTCCCCTACGGCGTCTTCTTGGCCCTCGGGTGGGCGCTCGCCTTCTGCGCCAATCCAGCTCTGGCCCACTTCTTCGAGCGGCTCTTCAGCCCAGGGGGGAGCTAGCGGACGATCTCGACCCGCATCCCGTCACCATCCCAGGTCGGATCTGCGGGGAGGCGGGCCGGCCCACGGGCGGCGACCCGTCGGGCACTCCACAGCAGCGCGAAGGCATCGAGCTGGGCCAAGGTTGGCTCGGGGCAGATGGCCGGGTCGAGGAGTCGGGCCAGGCCCGGACTCGAGTCGAACAGCCGGAGGCGCTCCTCGAGCCCCTCGGGGGAGTCCCTCGGGTGCTCGAGTGCGACGCCGCCGTGGAGTTGGAAGTAGGAGAGCTCGGGGAGCCCCTCGAAGACCACCCGCTGGCGGTAGGGCGCCATCTCGGCGGCCACCTCGGCATGGCGCGCGAGGTGGAGCGCATCGCTCGGTCGCAGCGGGCCTCCTCCAAGTGTCCAGGAGGGGCCGAGGAGGGCTCGAGCTTCGGCGTCGGCGCTGCGCTCACCCAGTGCCGCGGCGCTCGCATCGCCGATGGGGGCGTCGACCACGGCGACCTCGAAGGCAGGCTTGCGGGCCAGCACGTCGGCGAAGTTCTCCTGGACGACGGGCTCATTGGCGGCGAAGGTGGGACCTCGCAACTTGGCGGTTGCCACCAGCCAACCCTCCGCACACGGCACCACCCCGGCGACGAGCGCGTAGGGCAGCGCTGGGCCGCGACGGGTGACCGGCACCTAGGCGGTGGGCGCGACGCCGGGTCCCGCCTGCTGCAGCTCCCGCACGATCTCGTCGGGCCGCTGGCTGAGCGAGAGCGCATCGTCGTAGCGCACCACGCCGGAGCGGATCAGCTCGGTCAGGCTCATCTCGAGGGTGCGCATGCCGTCCCGCTGCTGGGTGCGCAAGATGTTCTGCAGCTGGTTGGTCTTGCCCTCACGGATGAGGTTGCGCACCGAAGGGGTCGCCACCATCACCTCATAGGCCGCCACCATGCCGCCGCCGACCCGAGGGCAGAGCCGCTGGGCGAAGATGGCCTGCAGCGAGGCGGCCAGCTGAGTCCGGACCAGCTCTTGTCGACCATCGGGGAAGACGCTGACGATGCGGTCGATGGTCTGCGCGGCGTCGTTGGTGTGCAAGGTGGCGAAGACCAGGTGGCCGGTCTCGGCCATGGTGAGGGCGATCTCGATGGACTCGATGTCGCGCATCTCACCCACCAGCAGGACGTCGGGGTCCTCCCGGAGCGCCGAGCGGAGGGCCCGGGCGAAGCTCGGGCTGTCGTGGCCGATCTCCCGCTGAGACACCGCCGACTGCTTGTGGTGGTGGACGAACTCGATGGGGTCTTCAATGGTCAAGATGTGGGCCTGGCGCGACTCGTTGATGCGGTCGATGATCGAGGCCAGGGTGGTGGATTTCCCCGATCCCGTCGGCCCGGTGACGAGCACGAATCCCTGCCGCAGCCCAGCCAACCACTCCGCCACCGGCGGGAGCCCCAGCTGCTCGAAGGTCGGGACCTCCGAGGGGATCAACCGCATCGACAGGGCGGTCTCGCCACGTTCGGTGAACGCCGAGCACCGCAGCCGGGCCTCATCCCCCCAGCTCACCGAGAAGTCCACGTCGAGCTGGTCCTCGAAGATCTCGAGGAGGGGTCTCGAGAGCAAACTCCGCACGAACTCGTCGATCTTCGCGCCCGACAGCATGGCGCTCCCGGCGATCGGTTGGAGCTCACCATTGACTCGGACCCGAGGAGCGGACCCACCGATCAACAGGAGGTCGGAACCCCCTCGACTGGCGAGTTCTCGCAACCAGGGGTCAATCGCCTGCAGATTTGATCCGGCCACCTCGGCATCCTGCCACATCTGTATCGCTGGGCTGGACCCCGAGACGCCAGAACGCCCAGCCCCGGGGGGCTGGGCGTTCTGGGTGTGATCTCGCAGCTGCAGCGGAGGCTGCAGCGTGAGGCTCAGCTAACGGCGTTGCAGCCGGTGTTGGTGCCCTGGGAGTCGTAGACGACCGTGGCGCCAGTGGTGCCAGCCGAGTTCGAGGTCTGGACGTCGACCTGACCAGCGGTGGTGGCATCGAGGGTGATGATGTAGTGGCTAGCGTTGGCAGGCCAGCTACGGAGGTACGGCCCACCAGCGGTGGCGGTCGAGGTCAGCACGGCCTGGCCGGCAGTCCCGGTGAGGGCGGTGACGTTGCCCACGTTGGCCCGGTAGGCCTCGACGGCGGTCTCAACGGTCTTGGCGTCGGAGTTGCACGCTGCCTTGGCGCTGGTCGAGGTGACCGAACCGAGCGAGAACACGACCACCGCGGCCAGGATGCCCAGCACGATGATCACGATGAGCAGTTCGATGAGGGTGAAGCCCTCGTCGTCACCGTTGAGCCGGCGCCGCTGGATCTCGTTGAACTTGTTGATCATTGCTACTCCCTTCGTCAGCCGGCCGGTTGCCGGATCAGGTTGTTTGGTACTCTACCGAACTTCCGGTTGTCTGACAAGGTGGCTTCCGTTTTTCCTACAAATTGTTTCCGGTGGTCTGATGCTCACCTAAACAACTTGTTCGGATCTGCGGTCCGGGGTCTTGCCATCTCCTCGGCTCAGCACGATGAGTTGACCACGGAACCCGCTCTAGATCAAGGCGCTGCACCGGAGTTGCAACCAGCGCACCCGATCGGGAGTAGGCGGTTGCACCTGAACAGAACCGAACTGCGGCCGAATTCGGGAGCGGTCGACCTGAACTCCAGTCACTGCGCCGCCGAGTGGACTCGGCGGCGGATCAGTTGATGATCCAGCTGGTCAAGGTCATGCCGGTACCGCAGGTGGTCTGGTTCGATGCCGAACTGCAGCCGAAGGTTCCGGCGAAGGAGAAGTCGTCGAAGGAGACGGTGGCCTGGAGGAAGGGAGATGAGACGCAGGTGGCCTGCGCGACAGAGGCGAGGCATGCCGACAACGTCGCTACCCGGGTGGATGGACTCTGCGGGTTGAAGACGATGGTGCAGTACACCGAGATTGCTTGCTGGTTGATGGTGATGGAACTGCCTGGGCCTGGGGTGCAGTTGTAGGGGGTGGAGGTCGGTGCGGTGTAGCCGTAGCGCAACTCCTGGATCTCGACCTGCGTGGCGGCACCGACGGCGTACTCGGTCTTGCTGGCGGTGCTGAAGGCTGCGGTATTGGAGAGGTCATTGCGGAGCCAACCCAGCATCGAGCCCACCACCAGGCTCACGGCGAGGAGGAAGACCAGCGAGAGCAGCAGGATCGCACCGTCATCTCCTCTCGAATGGGAGGGACCTCCAGGTGCCCGAAGTCGACGCGATGGGGAGAATTGGCGCATCGCTCAGGTCACCTTGATGATGTAGGTGCCGGTGGCCGATCCCATGAGGTTCGATCCGGTCACGGTGATGGTCCAGGTGCCGGTGGTCGCCCCGACGGCCCCGGAGAAGTAGTTCCCGGTGCCATTGGTGGTCTTGGTGAAGGTCACCGAGCCGGGCAGGGTCGTGACCGTGCTACCGCTCGTGAGCTTGCCGCTCACGGTGTAGCTGTAGGTGATCGGCGTCGTCCCTGAAGCGGTGACCGGCAAGTTGGAACTGGTCATCGTGCCGTTGTGCGCGATGGAGTAGGTGAGCGGCGTCGCAACGCTGGTGTTGGTGAACACCACTGGTGAGCCGATGTTGAGGGTGAAGGTCTGCGTGGGCGGAGTCGTCGGCACTGAGTTGTTGGCGGTGAAGGTGATCGTCGACTGCCCAGCAGCGACGGAGGTGGTGCCGGCCAAGGTGCCGGTGCCGTTGCCGTTGTCGGTGAACGTGACGCCAGTTGGGAGGCCCGTCGCGCTGAGCGCGGGAGGCGGGCTCCCGGTCGTGGTGACGGTGAAGGAGAACGCCGTGCCTTGGGTGTAGGAGGCACTCGACGCCGAGGTGAAGGTCGGTGACGCCAGGACTTCGCTGTAACTGGTGCTCGAGACGACGAAACTCAGCGTGCTCGTGATGTTCGGCCCGTTCCCGGTGATCGTCACCAACTGGGGCGCCAGGGATCCCGCGGTGCAGGTCGACCCGAAGTCGCTGCCATTCCAGTACTGGATTGACGTGATCGACACCGTGTAGCCAGTGGGCGGCGTCGGGGCGGAGCTGAGGGTGTAGCTCGTGGCGCAGGAACTGAAGAGCGGCGAGGGCTGCAGCTGAATTTCGAAGATGGCGTCTTCGACGTAGCTCTTCATGATGGTGGTCAAACTGGCGCCATTGCGGTGCACCGCCGAGGCCGTGATCGCCGTGGTGAACGCACCGAGGATGGCGGTGGCAGCGAGGGCAATCACCACGATGGCCAGGAGCACCTCAACCAGGGTGTCGCCTCGATCATCCAGCCGAGGCCGCTGGTCTCGCCACTGCGAATGGCGATCCCTGGCGGCCGGACTCATCCGACGTTCAACTGTGAAGCTCCCGTCAGCACCAGCGAATCGGCAATCACGAAGGCTGCGGACAGGTTCCCGCTATTGGCAACGGTGAGCAGGCCTGAGGGGTCGTAGATCCCGCCATAGGCCGAGCTGACGCAGGCGTCGCCACTCAGGGTGAGTTGTGGCGTGGACGTCGAGGTCGTTCCTGCGGCATCCCAGATGCTCGTGCCGTAGTAGCTCGACAACCCCGAGAGCGAGACGTGCGCCGAGTTCCCGATGTTGACGACGCCGCCAGCGATGTAGAAGAGGTTTCCGGCGCTGTCGCCGTTGAGGACTTCGGCGCCGGTCGCCGTGAAGGAGTTGGTCGATGCCGACATCGAGCTGGTTCCCATGATGTAGGTCCCCGTGCCGAAGTTCACGACCGCACTATTGCTCAGGTTGAGCCCACCCTTGAACCAGTACGTCCCCGCGCCGAAGGTCGTGGTCGTGGCACCGGTGATGTTGACCGCTGCGTCGAAGATGAACGTGCAGGTGGAGGGCGTGCAGTTGGCCGTCGAGTTCTGGAAGATGGTCTTGGCCGAGTTCGTCAGCGCTGGGCTGGTGGCGTACTCGCCAGGATTACAGGTGACGGTCGAGCTCCCCGAGGTCACGGTGGTGCAACTCGACTTCGTCGCGGTGGACGGCATCGCCGGCGCCTTCAGGCTGGCGAAGGGGTCCGACAGGCTGGAGCTGTAGGACTGCGGCGGTCCGGCGAGGTAGCCCGAACCCGTTGCGATGGAGTTGAGTGAGGAATTGCCCGTGACGATGCCGCCGCTGGCGTTGATCTGGCTCGAGCCCGTGATCTTCACCGTGCTGGCGCAGGAGCTGAACAGGTTGATCGTTCCGCTGCCGCCAGCGACATTGATGATTGAACTCCCCGCGTCGGTCAAGACCGACTGCGGGCACGCCGCGGTGTTGGTCAACTGGAGCGGCACGATGGGGAAGGGGTCGACCGGCATCCCACCGGAAACCGGCGTCCAGGCCCGTGGCACAACGGTCAGGTTGTAGGTGTAGTTCGCACCCGGCTCGGTCACCGAGACCACCACTGAGGAGACGCCGGCAGTGAGGAGCCACCCGAGGTTTGGTGCGCAGTAGGCGATGGTGACCGCGCAGTTGACCGTGGCCGTCAGCGCCTTGGGGCTGTCGTGGCTCACGATCGCCGTGCTCACCGGGGTCGTGGTGTTGGACCCAGTGCAGACCCTGCGGGCGAGCGCGTAGGAATTCCCGCTGGTGGTGTCAACATAGGAAACCAACGTCTTCGAACCGTTGTAGGAGAGCCCGAGCACTTGGGTGCCAAGATTCGCGCCGCAACTCGGCGTGGTAGTGGTCGTGATCCTCTCTGCTGACTGCACATCGCGACTCACATTGGCCGAGACGATCTCGGCATCGGCAGAGTCGGTGATGCGGTTGGCGGTGGCCGTCTGGACCCGGAAGATGGCCATGAGTCCGAGGGCAAGGGCACCGATGACGATCGGCACCACCAACGAGACGATCAGCAGCTCGACCAGGGTGAAGCCCTGGTCCTCCCCACGTCGCCGTGCAGCCCGGGCGGAGACCCATGATCGCTTGGCGGACTGGGGACGGAATTCGGAAGTAGTGCTCATGTGTTGTTCACCTGGTTGTAGACGCCATACATCGCTGAGACGAGCGCCACGGCGACGAATCCAACGACAACTCCGACAAAGATAATGATGGCAGGTTCGAAGAGACTTGTGAAGTGCTGGACCTTAATATCTAATTCACGCTTGTAGTACTCCGCAGCCGTTTCCAGTTGCAGATTGAGTGTGCCCGTCTCCTCGCCAACCCGGAACATCTGGTGCGCGGCACCGGGGAAGAGCCCCGTGCGGGCGAGGGGGGCAGCGAGGCCTTGGCCTTCCATCATCTGATCCCGGATGTCCTCGAGACCCTGGCGGTAGACCGCATTGGAGGCGCAGTCGGCAGCGACGGTCATGGCTTCAGGGAGGGGGACCCCGGTGTCGATCATCGTGGCGAGCACCCGGCAGGTCCGCTCGATGACCGCAGCTTGGATCAGCCCGCCGATGACGGGGGTCCGCAGCAAGAGGTGGTCGAGCTGAGCTCGGCCTCGCTCGGAACGGCGCATGGAGATGATGCCGACGACGATGGCGATGAACCCACCCAAGAGGATGTACCAGTAGGTGCTGATCGCGCCCGAAGCGGTCAGCAGCATCCGGGTGGGCAAGGGCAACTTGGCGTGCAGGCTGGTGAAGAAGGTGGTGAAGCGCGGGAGCACGAAGGCCGCCAGCACCACGACCACCAAGATGGCCATGGTGAACACGATGCCTGGGTAGATCATCGCCGCGGTCAACTTCTTCCGGGCATCGAGGTCCCGGGCGATGTAGTCGGCGAGCTGGTTCAGGACCTCGTCCAAGTTCCCGGTCAACTCGGCGGACTGCAGGATCCCGACGTAGTAGTTCGGGAAGGCCTCAGGGTGCATCGAGGCGGCTTTGGCGAAGGTCTCCCCGTGGTAGAGCTCTTCGATCAAGTCGATGATGACCTTCTGGAGGTGCTTCTCTGAGGTCTCCTCCGCAATGACCTGCAGCGCCTCCATGATGGGGATGCCCGCTCGCACGAACACCGCCAACTGGCGGGAGAAGTGCATGATCTCCTCGCGCGGCACCCGCTTCGGGGTGAGCTCGAACTGCAGGATCGAGGTCTTCTCGACCACCTTGATCGGCCGCAGGCCCTGCTCGGCGAGGGCGAGCCGCGCCTCGCGGACCGTTGGCGCTGCCTCGACGCCGTGGACCTTCTCGCCGAGTTCATCAAGCGCGGTGTAGCTGAACTTCGCCATGGACTCCTGCTCAGATCGTGTAGATACTGCGGACGACTTCGGCCGCGGTGGTTAGGTCTTGGGCGATCAGGTCGATCGCCTCATCTTGCATCGTGCGCATCCCCTGCTTCTTCGCCAGGTCCCGAAGCTCGTCCTCGGTGGCCCAGCCAATGATGAGGCGCTTCATCTGCGGGGTCATCTGGAGCAACTCGTAGACCCCGATGCGCTCTTTGAACCCGGTGTTGCCGCAGAAGTTGCAGCCAGCACCGTGGTAGAAGACCTCCTTGGGCGGTCCCCCGGAGCGCTCGTAGAAGTTCCGCTCCTCATCGCTCGGTTGGTACGGCACCTTGCACGAGGGGCAGATCTTGCGCACCAGGCGCTGGCCGACGATGGCGATCACCGACGAGGCGATCAGGAAGGATTCGATCCCCATGTCGATGAATCGGGTGAGGGCCGAGATGGAGTCGGTGGCGTGCACCGAGGACAGCACGAAGTGACCGGTCAGGGTCGACTGCACGGCGATGCGGGCGGTCTCGACGTCACGGATCTCACCGACCAGCACGATGTCGGCGTCTTGGCGCAGGATGGACTTGAGGCCCGTGGCGAAGGTGAGGCCCGCCTGCTCATTGGTCTGAATCTGGTTGATCGTGGGGAAGACGTACTCGACGGGGTCTTCAATGGTCATCACATTGCGAGAGGCGTCGGCGATCTCGGTCAGCGTGGCGTAGAGCGTCGTGGTCTTGCCTGATCCGGTTGGCCCGGCGCAGAGCACCATGCCGAAGGGGGCACGGATCAACTCGGAGTAGGCCCGGTGGGTGGCGGCGGGCATCCCGAGCTCGCCGATGCCGAGCACCGAACGGCTCTTGTCCAGGATGCGCATCGCGCAGGTCTCGCCCCAAATGGTGGCCACGGTCCCGACGCGAACGTCGATCTCCTTGCCGTCGATGAGCGCGTTGAACTTGCCGTCCTGGGGGCGCCGGCGCTCGACGATGTTCATGCCAGCCATGATCTTGATGCGGCTGATGAGCCCGAGCCCCATCGACGCCGGCAGTACCAGGATCACCTTGAGCACCCCGTCGATGCGGATGCGCACCCGGACCACATCGCCAGAGGGGTCGATGTGGATGTCCGAGGCGCGATCTCGCATGGCTTGGGCCAAGATGCGGTTCACGACCTGCACGATCGGCGCGTCGTCGCCGACGCTGTCGGCCGTCGGCGCCTGTTGGCCGCGCTTCTTGGCGTCCTCTTCGGCTTCGAACTCTTGGACCAGGTTCACCACGTCGCCGAGGGCGAGGTAGTTGCTGTCGATGGCCCAGCGCACATCTTGGGCCGGGGCAATGGTGAGGAAGACCTGGTGGCCGCTGGCATCGCTCAGGGCTCGCTGGAGTTCGACGCTTGGCTCAGCCACGGCCACGTGGAGGCCGTCAGCATCTACCCAGATCGGGAAGGCCAGGAGTTGACGGGCCACCTGTTCGGGCACGAGGTCGCGGGCTTCGGGATCGAGGACGTCTCGGTGCAGGTCGGTCACCGGGAGGTCGAGCCGCTCAGCCAAGAGGCTGATCAACTGGTCCTCCTGGCACAACTTCTGCTCCACCAGGACCTCACCGACGGTGCGGTGCTCGGCGGCTCGAGCCGCAACCGCCTGGTCGAACTGGGTCGGCGTGACGAGTCCAGCCTCAATGATGAGCGGACCGAAGAACTCCTCATAGGGCGTCTTGGCGGCGGTGGTGGCGCCGCCCAGTGACTCGAAGCCGGAGATCACCAAGGGGTTTGGCGCGGCTTCGACCTCTTCCATTGTCGGCTCATCGCGGACGATGGGGCGAGCCGTCTTCGGGTCGATCTCGACCCCAGCACTGGCCTTGGCTGGGCGGGTCGAGCTGGACCGGGCGAGGCCATGCTGCTGGATGAACGAGGTGGCAGGGCCCTTGGACTTCGTCGGACCGGTCTCTCGGCCCTTGCGGGATCGTCGCCCAGGTTTCGTTGCCGTCGCCGTGGCGGGACTCGGCGGAGGCGGTGGCGGCACCTGGTTCTTCCGGGCCGGGACATTGGCGGCTCGAGGCACGGCCGTGGTCACCTCTGGGAGGGCGACGGCTTCGGTGACCTCGACCCGGGGTCGCTCTGGTGCCTTGGCGAGTCCGGTGGTCTCGGCCGCTGCCTTTACTGGAGAGGCAACGACCGAAGGCGCGTCGGCGAGGGTGGCAACCGGGGCCGATTCTGCGGCGGGCAGCGGTGTCGCGGCTTCGAGGGTCAGGGGTGCGGACGCTCCCTCGGCATCTTCTGGGCCAACCTGCGCCGAGGAGTTCTCAGAGGGAACGACTGTTGAGGCTGGCGGTGCCGTGGCGGCGAGCTCGTTCAGCGTCGGGCTGGCATCAGGGATCTCGAGGACTGGTCGGTCTTCGACCGGCGGAGGCGGCGCCAAGCGCTGACCGTTCCCATTCCCATTCCCATTGCCGTTGCCATTGGGGCTGCCGTTGGTCTTCGGCTCACCGCGCCCGCCGCGGGGCCCCGGGGTCTCGGTGGGCCAGGGGGACGTCGCGACGACGGTGCTGAGCGGAGCGGTGGACTCAGGGGCGAGCGGCAGGTCTCCACCAGGGAGGAGGTCGACGAGATCGACCGTGGCCACCGAGCCGCTGGTGGACGCGCCTCGGGGACGAAGGGCGCGCTTTTTGACCACGATCTCGACTTGGTTGGAGTCCTCGCCACCAACGCGTCGGCTGGAGACCACCTCGAACCGCTCGGGGTCGCGCCCTTGGACCTTGATCAGCACTGGTCGCTCGTGCTCGGGAGTGGGAGCGGTCATCGGAGCAACTCCACCCTCGACGCGCAGCCGCGGCGGCGCACCCAGCGGTTGGGTGACGTCTCCTTCGCGGCTCGCAGTCGCTGGTCGGCCATGCTCTCCTGCTCTCCGTCAGTCTTCGCAACCTTGCGAAGTAGGACAATACTTACAGCCTACGGCACTCCGCAGTCAAAGGCCAGAGGAGATATGGGAAGCCGCAACACCTCGCTGCGGTCACCCACTACCTGCGGTCCTCTCAGCTGGCGGAGGGAGTGGGATTCGAACCCACGGAGGCTTGCGCCTCGCAGCTTTTCAAGAGCTGAGCATTCGTCCGCTCTGCCATCCCTCCGGGGTCGCGACCCTACCGCTCGACCTCCTGGAGCGGTCCAGAGACGCAACCAATCCGCAACCCCTGGTCCCCTTGGTTGTCGAACGGTGCGGTTGGGAGGCTCGGCTCGTGGCGCGCAGCCCATCGACCGTGGCGGCTCCAGGGCGCTCTCCGACAGCCGGTCCGCAGACGAAGTCCCGAC
>Ga0007854_10000811_pt1 | contig 20192 bp, 14 predicted proteins | sample CryBogCBH12Aug08_FD_60382 | JGI IMG/M metagenome (GOLD analysis project Ga0007854, IMG submission 60382) | Freshwater microbial communities from Crystal Bog, Wisconsin, USA - CBH12Aug08 | ecosystem: Environmental > Aquatic > Freshwater > Lake | place: Crystal Bog, Wisconsin, USA | collected...
GAGGTATTCGGTATTAGCACCGGTTTCCCGGTGTTATCCCAATCTTCGGGGCAGGTTGCTCACGTGTTACTCACCCGTTCGCCACTAACTTTCGGAGCAAGCTCCGATCGTCCGTTCGACTTGCATGTGTTAAGCACGCCGCCAGCGTTCATTCTGAGCCAGAATCAAACTCTCCATCAAGATCTTTCAAGAACCGAAGTCCTCTACGAATCAGAGAGCCAGACGAGTGACTCTAATACTCGCCTGACAACCAGAGAAACACGGGGTGCTCCTCTGGCCTACTACATACTTCTTTTGACGAACGACGCGTCCGGTTAGATCCGTCCATCGTCGCCCGTACTGGCTTTTGGCTCTCGTTCTTCCGTTTTCAAGGAGCGACGACACACACGAGCAAGCTCGGAGGTGTGAAGTACACCGTCTCGGGATTTCTCCCTTGACTCCGCCGTTCAGTTACCCAAACGACGGGATGCCTACCTTAACAGCGCGGTCTGCCTGGTTGCAAATTCAACCGGCCGCCGTCTCTGTCGGTGGGATTTACATCGTAGCAGGCGTCCGACCACCAAAATGACATTTCGCCTCACAATCTTCACGAAATCGTTTCGATGTCGTTCGGACTGCTCGGCGCCAGGTATTTCGGCTTGGCTACCTTACACGATGCGCGAGGTGTCCGTCGTCACTCGACCTCGCCCTGGGCGTATTCGACAAAGGAGCTCAGCGTGCTGATCAGGCGCATGTCGTCGATGTCGGTCGCGCGGGAGTTCAACAGGCTCTCCGTGCACACCAGATAGGCCAGGCAGCGGGCTCGGCTGACCGCCACGTTGAGCCGATTGCGCGAGAACAAGAATTCGGGACCTCGCGGCATGTCCTCGCCCGAGGACGTCGTCATGGTGAAGAAGACGACGGGTGCCTCGCGCCCCTGGAACTTGTCGACGGTCCCCACCTGCACGCCGCGCAGACTCGGGCGTGACTCACAGGCTTCGCGCAGGAGCCGCACCTGATCGTTGTAGGGCGCGACCACCATGAAGTCCTCGGGGGTCAAGGGTGCGACGTCGCCCCTTTCGTTCGTCCAGGGGGTTCCCACCATCTTCTCGATCTGAGAGACCACCACTTCGGCCTCTTCCGGCGACTGCGTCGAGCGGCGTTGGTGGGCCGTCGCCAACCAGCGCAGGCCCGTGCCGAACTCGGTGGCTTGTTGCGCACAGCGCGAATTCGAAGCCAGGCGGCCCTCGTAGATCTGCTGGGAGATGAAGCGACACACGTCGGGGTGCATTCGGTAGGTCTCCGCCAGGAAGACGCCGCGATGGGCGGGGACCGTCACGTACTCCCCCAGCACGTGTTCGAGCACGCTGAGTCCGGAACGGCCCGGGTGCTCGGCCTTGGAGACTTGAGCGAGCTGCAGGGGGTCGCCCAGGAACAGCATGTTGCGCGCGCCCGAACTCGCCGCCAAGGCGTCGGCGAGCGAGAGCTGACCGGCCTCGTCGACGACGAGGACGTCGACGGGCGCTTGGCGCATCTCGGCGTTGGCCCACAGCCACGCGGTGCCCCCGATGAGGTTGAAGTCGCCCGAGCTGAGGTCCGCCTTCTTCTTCGAATAGGTCACGCCCTCGATCGTCTCGTGGGCGTCGTCCACCCACCGCAGGGCCTTCACGTCCTGGGGGTTCCCCTTCTCGGCGAAGACCTTGACCGTCGCGCGCGTCAGGTTGTCGATAGCCGCGTGACTCATCGCGAGCACGCCGACTCGAAGCCCCCGCCCGATGAGGTGGTGGATGATGTGTGACCCGCTGTAGGTCTTGCCGGTGCCGGGCGGACCCTGGATGGCCACGAAGCTCTCGTCGAGGTGCTCCACCCAGCCGTAGATGGATTCGAGACGGGCATCGAAGACCCCTCCTCGGGGACCCTGGCCCGCGGCGAAGCGCGGGGCATCGCCCGCCAGCAGGGCCACGGACAGACGACTGGGCGGTCCGTGGTGCTCGGGGTTCAGGACTTGGCGCGCCAGGTCCTTCAGCACGCCGGATTTTGCGCCGGGCCGGAAGTACCGGTCCTTGGTCAGCACCGCGGGGACTCCGCCGAGCTCCTCTTGGAGCTTTCCCCAGGGCATCACCAGTTCGCGACGCTGGAAGTCGATGGCCGCGAGTTGCCCCTTGCCGTACTGCACGCCCACGCCGGCGTAGAGCACCTCGTCCTTGGCCGCCAGGTCGTGAGCGATCTCCTGGGTAGGCCAGGTCAGCACCATGCGCGGATTCTTTTCTCGACCCGCGGGCTCCTCCATCCGGAGGAAACGCAAATTCGTCAGATAGTCCACGTTGTCGTAGAGCAGGCTGTAGTCGCCATTGAGCGCCATGTACTTCGGCGTCACGTCCGCCGACCGTTCCCGACGCCAATAATTCAGCAGGTCCCCCAAGAGGTGCTCGGGCGAGTTGTAGGCGAAGTCGTGGAGTCTCTCGACCAGCTCGTCGGTGTCGAGCTCGTAGACCTCGCGCTCGATCACGGCCTCTCGCCATGGGAGATCGGCCGGACGTTGCGCGATCAACCAGTCGCGCAGTGCCAACGTCGCCTTCACGTCGTCCTCGTTGTACGACGCGATGTTGTCGAGCCAACGCTGATCGCCGTCGCGCATCCACTCCTCGTACTCCACCACTGCTCCCGCGCCCTGCTCGATGGAGCCGGTGCGCACGAAATCGACCAGGTGCTCGAGGTGCTTGAGTCCGTAGGACTCCGTCCCCACCCGCACCGCATTCTTGGCGATGGTGAACAGGTCGACGAAGAGGCCCGACTCGACGAGGGACGCGAAGAGGTTCTCGTCCTCGGCGTCGCGGGTCAGGCGTTCGATCGTCGAGCGCTCGGTGTGGTTGTAGTGGTAGACGTGCATGCCCGGGTAGCGCCGACGGCGCTCGGCGAAGAACTCGACCAGCGACGTCATCATGTCCTGCTGCTCGGGCAAGGAGTGGGCCCATCGGCCGTCGAAGGTCCACTCCCCCGCGCCGTCGCGGTAGTAGAGGCCGGCGAGGAACATGAGGTCGTGCTCAGCCGACCAGAAGGGATCGCCTTCGAAGTCGAAGAAGACATCGCCCTCGTCGGGCTGGGGCAAGAGTTCGAATCCGTGACCGTAGACCGGGTCCTCGCTGCTTTCGATGATCTCGAAGGCGGGCGCCGCGTTGGGCCGATGGCGCGACGCGACCTGGAGCGCGGCCTGACGGTTCAATCGCGCCAGTTTCTCATCGCGAAGGTTGGCCACGCTGTCGCGGCGTTGCGACAATTCGACCAGCGTGCGCACCCCCGCCTCTTCCAACGCGACGCGCTCGGACTCGCGAGAGTTGGCGACGAAGGCGAGCGAGTCCTGGTCGCGCCACTGACGCTCGCAGTGGCCCTGGAACTCGCAATACTCGCACGACTCACAAGGCCGCGGGCGCGTCTCGAGGTGCGCCGCCTCCTCCGAGAGCAACAGCTCCAGCTGGCGGCGCAGGCGGCGCCAATACGGAGCGAAATCCGAAACGGTGAGAGCCTGGGTCGTGCCTGATCCCAGCCAGATGTGCATCTTGTGAGGTGGCGCGCCGAGGAGGGCCTCCATCGCCTCGGCGTAGAAGCACAGCTGCAGGACGTGACCCGGCTTGGCGTGGGAGCGAGTCAGTTTGGCGTCCACCGGCTCATAGGCGGAGAATCCGGGCTCGGGTGATTCACTGCGGACCAGGAAGTCCGCGATGCCACGGATCCCGGCGTGGACGAAGGGCATCTGGTAAATGACATCGAAACCTTCGTCCATGGGATTGCCAATGCGCCTGACCCAATCGAGGAAGTCCTCGCCTCGGTTTCGTCCGGGAACCTGGAAGATCGTCTTGCCCAGGGCCTCGTACTCCTCGAGGCAACCCGCTTCATGGGCGTTGCCCTTGTCGACCAGAATCTCCGCCAAAGAGCCCAGCGGACTCGGCGACACGGCGAGTTCGCCACTCTCGACCCTAGCGTTGAGGGTGAGGTAGTGCGAGCAGCCCAACCAGGCGGTGATCTTTGACGGAGTAAGGAGTCGGTCGGTCATGTCTTCCTTCACGGTCGTTGTTCACACGAGTCTGCCCCACGGCAGTCACAGCGACGCGGCCGCCCATCACGACCGAACGTGCCTCGCGTCATCGTCGAGAATCCTCCAACGGGGCTTCGTGTAGGTGCATCCCTACAAATCGTCCGCCACGACGTCGGCGTGTCGGGGTTTCGCGTCCACTGTCGCATCCAACGACCGAACAGGGCTCCCAGTGGCGGCGAAAGGGAGCCCTCGAGGACGGCCATCCACTCATCACAAATCCCCCACAATGCCCTTCGTTCACAGAGGATTCTCAAAGTGCTGTGGTAATTTTGAATCGTGAACGTAGCGCGCGATGCCAGGAAGGGACTCCTCAGAGGGGTGCTCGGCGGCGTGTTCATCGTTGCCCTGACGGTCGCTCCAGCGTGGGCCAGCGTCAGCGCCTCGTACGGGACGGTGACGGCGATCACGCCGACATTGATCACCGGAACATCCACCAATGGCTGCACCGGTTACTGCATGGCGGGAAGCGCCACTTTCAAGTCGTCGGGTACGGTCGCCACCACCGTGCAAGTCGTGGTCTACCTCTATCGCTTCAAGTCGTCGACGCAAACGGCGGCCGTGTGCTCCAACACGGGTCCGTGTTCTGACACCTTGTTGCGACAGGTCAGCTCCTCAATCGCCACCAAGTCGGGAACATCGGCGACCACGACGGTGACGGCGAGCGTCAGTTGCACCTCGCTGCAATCGGCGACCTACGGCTACTACACCCGCGCGGTGATGAGCAACGGCACTTCCACGCAGTACATGGAGACCTCTCCCCTGCTCAAAGTCAAGGGCTGTTAACCGGCATCTGGCTGAGTTGACCTAGCCGATGGCCATCTTCAGCGAGCCAACATCGACTGACCCAATGGGCCGTCTCTCAGTGCTTACGCGTCAACACTCCCTCGTCGTACGCATCCTGGTCGCCCTCGGATGCCTTGGCCTCATCGTTCTCGGCGAATACGGGCGCTGGGCCACCCACGGCGAGTTCCGCCTCAGCCTGGTCGTCATCGGACTGCTCCTCTACCTGCGTCCCAACATTGCCATGCTGATTCTGGTCGTCGTCGGTACGGTGCTCTCGCATTGGGCCTTCGCAGGCACATGGTCGGATATAGCCCTGGGGTCACTCATCGCCATCGTCGAGGCCTGCGCCCTGGCGTGGGCCCTGCACTACGTGCAGCGCACTTCCCGCGACACCAGCCCACGTCGACGATACTGGCGACTCTTCACGGTCTTGTTCGCCCTCGGATTCACCGGAGCGGTCATTCAAGCGAGCGCGATGACTCTGTTGGGCGCAACTCTGGACGACCAAGTGGCGAGCACCTGGTGGGGTCGCGTGCTGCAGGCTGGGTTGCCACTCCTGGTGGCCGAGTACGTAGTGGCATTCCTCGCCAGTGTCGACTGGCGTCCGGCTGCGCAACGACGCCCGCTCAATGGCTTAGCACCCTCTCTCCTCGTGGCGGCGGTGGGCATCGCCTCGATCCAGGCGACCGTGCACTACCTCGATCTCAGCGCCGCGAGAACTCTGAATGAAAATGCCCAGACGGCTACGAGCACCCTTCAAGGAGTCATCGGCGACTCCTTGAATTCGTTCTCCGCGCGGGCCAACACCGCCCCACGCACGCCCTGGAACTCGACGTCGACCTTCGAACATTCGATGGAGCCCTTCCTCTACGGGAATCAGTCAATCTCGGCCGTGGCGTACATACCGACGAATCCCGTGCCCGAGCGCAAAGGATTCGCCGTGGACCTTCAGGGAGCTGCGCCGGCTCTCTTGGACACCCTCGGTGGGGGTGCATCCGACGCCCTGGCTCGGGCATTGGTGGTGCAGCGCAGCAGCCAGCTCCTCCTCGGCGTTCGCCGCGTGCCCGGAGCCTCCATCACCAATGAGTGGGCCCTGGTCTATGCGACTGCGCAGGCGAGTGCCAGGTCGCCGAGCGGTGTTCTCACCGTCGCCATCTCGCTCCCCCAGGCGCTCTTGGGGGCTGTGTCGGGTCTCGGAGTGGAACTCCCCCACGTCGACTACCGCCTCGACCTCGTCACGGCCCACACCAGCGTCGCGGTCGCGAGCGCGGGGGCGCAAGAGGCGACGATTGCCGCGAGGGGTCGCTACGGAACCAGCTCCCTCGTCTACGGCGACAAGGATTTCGTCCTCACCGCGACGGCGGAGCCTGGTTTTGGCATCTCCTTGGGTGCCGAGTCCCTCATTTTGGGTGGCGAGGGCTTGACCGCCCTGTTGTTCATCTTGCTGTTGCTCCAAGCCGCCGCGAGTAAGGAGCGGGGCGAACGGTCGGTGCGAGAGCGCGAGCTTCTCCTCACCTCGGCCATCACGGCCTCGCCTGGACTGCTGGCAATCGTCGACGACGAGACGCGCGTCGTCTTCTCCAACGCCACCAAACTCGCCACGAGCGACGAACCTCGGCCGCCCCTGCGTCGCGTCATGCCCTTCAAGGCACCCAACGATGTCCTCGCCATGGTGGAGTCCATGGCCAGCGACGCGACACGGGGCGAGCACAGCGCACTGCAGGTCGTCGACGCTGAAAGCACCGAAATGCCCCACTACTTCGAGGTCACCGCGACACCCGTGGACGCCCAACTCGACGGTTCGGCCCTGGCAATGGTGAGCGTGTCGGACATCACCGAACTGCGAACCCGTGATATCCGCAAGGCCCAATTCGACCGGCTCGAGTCCTTGAGCGCGATGGCCCGCGGTCTCGCGCACGACTTCAACAATCTCCTCTTCATCATCACCGGCTACCTCAACCAAGTCCTCGAGAACGATGAGGTCCTCGACCATCCCCGAATCCAGTCGGCCGCCCGCCACGCCGCCGAGGCGGCTCACCGAGGCTCCGAGATCTCTACCGCTCTCTTGACGGTCGCCGGCGGGCAGCGGCTCAAAGAATCGCGGGTGACCGCCGCCGACATCCTCCAACGCGTCGAACCGCTGGCTCGACAGGCCCTCGGCGGCTCACGCACCCTCGTCGTCGACGTGCCCGGAGAGGAATTGCGCGTCGGGGTGGACGTCGGACTCATGTCGAGCGCGCTGCTCAACCTCGTCATCAATGCCCGCGACGCCACCGCCGAGGGCGCGACGGTTCGCATCTCGGCCTACGGACAGGGCCCCGATGACCTACCCAGTCCCCTCCAACCCGGCCTCTACGTGGTCTTCTCCGTGGCCGACGACGGCGAGGGCGTCCCCCCGGCCATCGCCTCGCGCATCTTCGATCCGTATTTCACCACGAAGACTCCCGGCCGCGGCAACGGGCTGGGTCTGGCCACGGTGTATTCCTTCGCGCGCCAAAGCGGCGGACTCGCCACTTTGGAGAATCGACCGGGTGACGGCGCGACGATCAAGGTGTACCTGCCCCAACGAAACGCACGCGAGGCCGACGAGACTGGTCGCGGGGACCTCGCCGTCGCCCGGCGGGTGCTGGTGGTCGACGACGAGGGAGCGCTGGGCGAACTGGTCACCTCGTGGCTGATCGATGCCGGTCTCGAGGTCCACCTCGTCCAGTCACCCGAAGCGGCACTCTTCGATTTCGACGCATTCTCCCCCGACACGGTGCTCACCGATGTTCGTCTCGGCGGCGACATCGACGGCCTGGAGCTGGCCGCCCGCTTGACCTTCATCAAGCCTGATGTGAACGTGGTGTTCATGACCGGCTACTCGGAGAAGATGAACCTCCTGCACGACCGGGGCATGACGGTCTTGGCCAAGCCCTTCACCCGCGAAGATCTCCTGACCACCCTGTCGGTCTCGGAGTCCGCGGCGTCGAAGGCAAAGGACTGACGTGGCGCGCGCCCATTCCCGCCCCCGACTTCTCGTTATCGATGATGACAGCTTCATCACCGATCTCGTCGTCGACCTAGCGGGCGCCGCCGGCTACGAGGCCAGGGGGGCGAATACGCCCGACGCGATATTCGAGAGTCTGGGACCCGGCAACGACCTCACCATGCTCGACTTGTCCCTGCCCGGCGTCGACGTCGTGACCGTCTTGCGCGAAATGTTCGAGGCCCAACCGGACGGTCCAGTGGTGTTGTTCACGGGGGCCATCGACGGCTCTCTCGAAGGCGCCCGAAAGGTGGCCGCCCTCTACGGACTTTCGATCATTGGCGAGTACGCCAAATCCGACGGTCTGGCCGACCTCGGACCGTTTCTCGAAGAACTGAGGATTCGTCTCGCGAGAGGCGACGAGAGGCAGTAGCCCCGTCACCACTGTTGATACAATTCGGTGACGTTGTGTTGGGGTGGTCTGCGTGGAGACCCGGCTGAGGTAGGGCAGGTAATCACAAGTTGGACACTCAGATTCACGGCGCGGTTGGAGCATCGGGTTCGCGCCTGTCCGCAGCAGCAATCGGAATGGGCAAGCGTCCATCGGTCATTCGCGACGGGTTATCCCGTGAGCACTGACGAGGCGCCCCGCCGTGTCGGAGATGAAGCGCGAGGCGATCTTCTCGACCGTCTCCCCGACACCGTCTTCGAGACTGATGCCGATGGACGTTTCGTCTATTTGAGCGCTGCGTGGACCACTCTGTCGGGATATGAACTGGCTGCGAGTCAGGGTGAGTCGCTGTTGCGGTACTTCTGCTCCGATGGCGCGCGCGACGTGTTGCGCCTCGTCGAAGGACGCCTCGACGATCCGACGGGTCCCATCGCGGCCCTGACACGCGCCGACGGACAGAGCCTCTGGGTGCACCTGCGCGCGACGCTCAGCGAGGGACGACTCGCGGGAATGATGCGCGACGTGAGCGAGGTCTACCGCGATCATTTGGAACGCGGCGAACTTTCTGAAGTGGCGCGTCTGACCTCCAAGCCGGTGATCATCCTCGATGACCAGGCAAGGGTCACCTGGGCCAACGCCGCCTGGCAGGAACTGACGGGCTATACCCTCGACGAGGCGCGTGGGCGTACCCCGGTCGCCCTCCTTCAGGGCCCCGACTCCGAGCCCCCACTCCTCGACGCCATGATCGCCGCACTCCAGTCGGGCAGACCCCACGCCACCACTTTTCTCGGCTACGCCAAATCGGGCGAGGCCTTTTGGGTGCTGGCGGAAGATTCCCCGGTCCTCGACTCCCAGGGGTGTTTGCACCGCATCATTTCGGTGCATAGCGACGTCACCCTTCAGCACGAGCACGAGAGGCGGGCCGAACGACACCTGAGGGAACTCGAGGACAGGGTTCGCCAGCGCTCGGATGAACTCGCCGGGGCCCGCGCCACCGCCGAGGCCGAGGCACTCTCCAAAGACGTCTATGTTTCGGTTGTCGCCAAGGAGGTCCGGGCACCCCTGAGCGCCATCATCGGCTACTGCCATTTGCTCCTTGCGAGCGAGCTCGACGCGCGTCAGAACAACTTCGTCCTCAAATGCGATCGGGCGGCCAAATTGTTGATGTCCACCGTCAACGACATCGTGGACTCCTCGCGTTCCCAGTCCGCCGCTGACCTGCAGAATCAGACCTTCTCCCTGCAAGATGTCGCCGACGACGTCGTCTCGCTCAACGGTGCGCTCGCTCGCCTCAAGAACCTGGACTTCAGCTTCTCCCTCTCGCCGGACGTTCCCCCACTCGTCGTCGGCGACCGAAGTCGCCTGACACGGGTGCTGGTGAACCTCGTGAACAACGCGATCAAGTTCACTCACCGGGGCGCGGTGAAGGTCGATGTCGAGACTCATAGCGATGCGACTTCTGACGACGTCGTCGAACTCGTCTTCACCGTGCGCGATGACGGCATCGGCATGAGCCCTGAGGAGGTCGCGGGGCTCTACGACGCCTTCACCCCCGAGGCCGCTCGCCAATGGCGAGAGAGCGGTGGCACTGGACTCGGCCTCGCTACCTGCAAGAGTCTGGTGACGTTGATGGGTGGTGAACTGACGGTCGACAGTACCAAGGGGAAGGGAAGCTCCTTTCGTTTCACGATGTCGTTGCGTCGACCCAATCAGGCGGACCGCGAGCTTCACCAGATCCAGAGAAACAAGCGGCAACACCACCGTCAATGGAATCACGCGCGAATTCTCGTCGTCGACGCCAATGTCTTCAACCAGCAAGTCGCCATCGACCTCTTGACCGACGTCGGCTGCGAGGTCGAATTCGCCGACAGTGGCCTCATGGCGCTCGAAATCCTCGACATTCGTCCGCGCTTCGACGCGATGCTTCTCAACGCGCAACTTCCCGATCTCGACGGGCTCAGCGTGGCTCGGCGCATCCGCCAAGATCGAAGCCAGAGCGAACTGGTCGTCATCGGACTCGCGTCGAGTGCGGGGACACACGACGCGGACGCGTACAAAGCAGCCGGTATGAACGACGTGGCGTGGTTGCCCTTCACCCCCGAGGACCTCTACGCACTCCTCGAGAACTGGCTACCCAGTTATCGCCAGCGACGTGAGGTCGGTGGGCGCGAAGTCGACGTGATCGACGACATCCAACGTGAGATCGACCCATCCACCCTCCCGCGCCTCCTCGGTGACGACCCCGAACGTATCTCCCTCGTCGTGACCAAGTTCCTCCAAACCTCGACGCGCACCATTGACCTCATGCGGCGCGCCAGTGATGACCGCGACTTCGACGCCTTGCGCCGCCTCGGCCACAGCCTGAAGTCGGCCGCCGCCGCCGTCGGGGCCATTCGAATGGGCCGCCTTTGCGCGAATCTGGAGGAGCTCCTGCAACACGGAATCACGTCGGACGTCGACCAGGTGGTCAATGACATCGCCAGCCGGTACGAGAAGGTCCGCACGGCGTTCGGTGAGTCGGATCCGTCCGGGGCCAGCTCGTGAGCTTGGTCTCGTCGCAGTTCTCGCGGCTACGAGTCCTGGTGGTGGACGATGACGAGTTCACCCTCGACTTCGCCGGCCACATCTTGGCGATCTTGGGAGTGGATGACATCCGGTTCGTCCGCGACGGCATCAGCGCCCTCGAGGTCTGCGACGACCCGAGCTGGGTTCCGGACGTGATCTTCTGCGACATCGACATGGAGCCCATGGACGGCATCGAGGTATTGCGGCACCTCGACGATCGTGCCTACGTCGGCTCCATGGTTCTCATGTCCGGAACCAACGCGCAACTGATGGCCTCGGTCGGACGTCTGTTGAGTACCTATCGCCTTGACTTTCGCGGCTTCATCGACAAGCCTCTCGAACGCGACCGCGTCGCCAACATCCTCGAAGCGGTTGTTGGAACAGACGCACCGGAGGCGGTCACGGAACCGGTGCTCGACGCGCACATCTCGCGCGATGGACTGCAGCGCGGCTTGCGCGAAGGGCGCGTGGAACTCTACGCCCAGCCTAAGGTTCGCCTCGACACCGAAGCAGTGGTGGGCGCGGAACTTCTCCTACGTTGGCGCAACGATGACGGGAGCTTCATCTCGCCGCTGGTGATCATCCCCGCGGCCGAAGACGCGGGCCTGATGGACGAGGTGACCACGGCGGTCTTTCGCCGCGCCTGCGAGCATGTGAGGAACTGGCAGTCCGAGGGCCTCGTCCTCGACGTCTCGGTCAACGTGTCCACATCGAATCTGCGGAACCTTCGACTCCCCGATCTCCTCGACGCGGTGACGCGCGATGGCGGCGTCGACAGCCACCACTTCGTCCTGGAAGTCACCGAGTCGCGACTCATCGAGGACCTCAACAAATCTCTCGACGTCGTGGGCCGACTCTACCTGAAGGGCTTCCGCTTCTCCATCGATGACTTCGGCACCGGCTACTCGAACTTCTCGACGCTGATGCAACTACCCCTCAGCGAGATCAAGATCGACCGTTCCCTCGTTCAGAGTGCGCCCCAGGGCAAGATTCCGCGCGCCGTCCTCGCGTCGAGCGCCAGCGTCGCCAAATCTCTCGGGGTACACGTCACTGCCGAGGGGGTCGAGAACGCCACCGAGTGGGAACTCGTCACGGAGCTCGGCTGTGACATCGTCCAGGGTTACTACGTCTCGGCGCCGATGGCGGCCGAGAAGCTACCGGACTGGGTGGCCAAGTGGGACCTCGTCACGCGGGTCCGTTAGCCCACTTCCCGACTTTGTCTCAACCCTCCAAGCGCTGAGTCGCCGCGGCAATGGCCGACGCAAGTCGTTGTCCTTGCACTACGGCGGCGTGGGGCCCCGACGCTCCCGGCGAACGCCGGTTCTCCAGCGTCACACCCGCGTCGAAGAGCTCGGCGAATCCCTCGAGGTCCTCGCGTCCACGCACGACCTCGAGGAGAGGCCGATTCTCGCGCACGGCGACGCCCACCAGGTTGCCGGCCACTTCGTGCGCCTGTCGAAAGGGCATGCCCTGCTCGACGAGGCGCTCGGCGATGTCAATGGCCACCAGAAGCTGGTCGTCGGCGGCCAGGGCCGCGACGTCGCGGCGAAAGGACATGGACTGGTAGGCGCCGTTCATCGCGGCGAGCACCAATTGGACCTGGCGTACCGAGTCGAAGAGAGGCTCCTTGTCCTCTTGGAGATCCCGGTTGTACGACAGGGGCAGACCCTTCAGGGTCACCAGCAGACCAGTGAGATTGCCCACCAGGCGCCCGCTCTTGCCCCGGGCCAGTTCGGCCACGTCCGAGTTCTTCTTCTGGGGCAGCATGGACGAACCGGTGGTGAAGTCGTCGCCGAGGACCGCGAAATTGAACTCCGAGGTGGTCCACAGGACCAGCTCCTCGCCCATTCGCGAGAGGTGTATCCCGACGAGGGCGATGTCGAAGAGCGTCTCGGCCACGAAATCGCGGTCCGACACCGCGTCCATGGAGTTGGCGAAGGCCTCGCGGAAACCGAGGAGCTCGGCGGTGACCGTGGGCTGGATCGGCAGCGACGTGCCCGCCAGGGCGCCGGCGCCCAGGGGGCTCACGTTGAGCCGGTCCCGGGCGTCGAGGAGGCGGTCCACGTCGCGCAGCAGGCTCCAGGCGTGCGCCTGGAGATGGTGGCTGAGCAGCACCGGCTGCGCCCGCTGGAGGTGGGTGTAGCCGGGCAGGTAGGCGTCGGGGTTCGCCTCGCCCACCGCCACGAGGGTCGCCACCAGGGTGAGGCACTGGCGCGCGACCTGGCCCACCGCGTCGCGGGTGAAGAGCCGCAGCGTGGTCGCCACCTGGTCGTTGCGGCTGCGCGAGGTGTGGATCTTGGCCCCCACCGGGCCCGCCAACTCGGTGGCGCGCCGTTCGATGGCCATGTGGATGTCCTCGTCGCCGTCGGCGCGCACGAAGCGCCCGGTCGCGAACTCCTCCTTGATGGCCGTCAGCGTCGCGAGCAGCGTCGAACACTCCTCGCCGGTCAAGAGGCCCGCCGCCTCGAGGCCCCGCACGTGGGCCATGGATCCGGCGATGTCGTGGGCGTAGAGGACGTGGTCGAAGGAGAAGCTCTCGGAGAGGTCCCAGAGCGTCTCGTCCATTCCCTGCGAGAAGCGGCCGGCCCAGAGGGTCATGAGCGCGGTGGCGTGGCGTTCTTAGCGCCCTGTCGGGCGGCCCAGGTCTTCACGCCCAGCCCGTAGATCTTCACGTAGCCCTCGGAGTCGGCGTGCTGGAAGGTGTCCTCGGCGTCGTAGGTCGCCAGACCGTAGTCGTAGAGGGCCTTCGGGCTGCGACGCCCGACGATGCGCATGGCGCCGGGGGCCTCGAAGCGCATCCGCACGTCGCCGCTCACGTGGACCTGGGTCTCGGCGATGAAGGCGTCGAGGGCCTCCTTCAGGGGCGAGAACCACAGTCCGTCGTAGACCAGTTCGGCCCAGCGGGTCTCCAGGCGCGCCTTCTCGTGGTGCACGTCGCGTTCGAGGACCAGGTCCTCCAGGTCGGCGTGGGCGGCGATCAGCGCCAGGGCCGCCGGGCACTCGTAGACCTCGCGCGACTTGATGCCGACGCGGCGGTTCTCCACCATGTCCAGTCGTCCAAAGCCGGTGGCGCCGGCGCGGTCGTTGAGCGACTTGATGAGTTCCGCCAGCGCCATGGGCTCCCCGTCGATGGCCACGGGCACGCCCGCCTCGAAGGAGATGGTCAGCTCGACGGGTTCGTGGCTGCGCACGCGCGTCAGGGTCATGGGCTCCTCCGGCGGAGCCGCCCAGGGGTCCTCCATCGCGCCGCACTCGACGGCCCGGCCCCAGAGGTTCTCGTCGATGGAGTAGATCTTGTCCTTGGTGGCCTTGATCGGGATGTTCCACTTCTGCGCGTAGTCGACCGAGTCGGCGCGGGTGAGTCCCCAGTTGCGCGCCGGCGCCAGGACCTCGAGGTCCGGGGCCAGTGCGTGCGTGCCCACCTCGAAGCGGACTTGGTCGTTGCCCTTGCCGGTGCAGCCGTGCGCCACGGCCGTGGCGTTGAACTTGCGCGCCTGGTCGACCAGGTGGCGCACGATCACCGGACGCGAGAGCGCCGAGACCAGGGGGTACTTGCCCTCGTAGCGGGCGTTGGCGGCGATGGCGCGGGCGCAGAACTCCTCGGCCATCTCCTGACGGGCGTCGACCAACACGCACTCGACGGCACCCGCCGCGAGAGCGCGGGCCCGGATGTCGTCGAAGCTCTCGGCGGTGTCGGCGTCTTGTCCGACGTCCACCAGCACGCAGACGACCTCCACGTTCCACTCCTCCATCATCCACCGGACGGCCACCGAGGTGTCGAGGCCTCCGCTGTAGGCCAGCACGACGCGCTTCATCATTTCTTTCCCTTCTTGGGGCTCGAGACGTCCTCGAGTCCCGCCAGACCTCTGAATTCCTTCACCAGCGCGGGTCCCCCGCGCTTCTCGTCGGCGATGACCAAGATGGTGTCGTCGCCGGCGATCGACCCCAGGACCCCCTCGAGGGCGCTGCGGTCGAGCGCCGAGGCGACCACGTGGGCACAGCCCGGCGGCGTGCGGATGACCACCAGGTTGCCCGAACAGTCCACCGAACCCACCCACTCGCCCATCATGCGCCGCAGATGGTCGATGGGCGCCGCCGAGACCGCCGGGGCCGACGCGATGACGATGCGACGAGAACCGTGGAGGTCGCGGACCTTGATGGTGCCGAGGTCCTGGAGGTCGCGGGTCACCGTCGCCTGCGTGGCCACGATGCCCTCGGACTTGAGACGAGCCACCAACTGGGCCGCGGTGGAGATCACCTCGCGCTCCAGGAGGTCGCTGATGCGATGCTGTCGTTGCGCTTTGCTCATTGCTCTTCCTTTATCCAACGTAGGACGCCGCGCATGGCGGAACGACGGTGAAACACCTGGCGCCACACCAAGGAGGCGTCGGAGTCGAGCACCTCGTCGGTGATCTCGTCGCCGCGGTGCGCGGGCAGACAATGCAACAAGACGGCCCCGGGACGGGCCGCGGCCATCATCTCCGCGGTCACCCGAAAGGCCGCCAGGTCCTCGCGGCGGCGCTGCGTCTCGGCCTCGAAACCCATCGACACCCACGCGTCGGTGTAGACCGCGTCCGCCTCGCGCACGGACTCGAGCGGCGAATCGCTCAGGCGCAAGGTGCCGCCGCCGACGACGGACGCGGGGTCCTCGTCGCCACCCGGCGCCAGCTGGTAGCCCTCGGGCGCACCCACCGTCACGTTGACCCCGAGGCGCAACAAGGCCACCGCCAGGGAACGCGTCACGTTGGTCGCGTCGCCCACGTAGGTCACGTTGAGGCCCCGCAGCCCGGCGACGTCCCCGTCGGCGAAGTGATCGGCCAGGGTCAAGACGTCGGCCACCGCCTGCGTCGGGTGGGCGACGTCGCTCAAGAGGTTGATCAGCGACATGCGACCCTTCGTCGCGGCCGCGATGCGCCCGAAGACCGCGTGCGACCGGATGCGCGCGGCGCAGATCGCGTACATCTCGGCGAGGGTCCGCCCGACGTCCTCGGCGCTCTCGCGGGTGTCGAGGCCGATCTCCTCGTCGGAGAAGAAGGTCGCGAAGCCCCCCAGTTCGCTCACCGCGCACGAGCTCGACGCGCGCGTGCGCAGACTGGGGCGCTCGAAGACCAGGGCGACGCCCTGGCCCTGCAGCGTCGTGTCATCGAAGGGACCGACGCTGAGCTCGTAGATGCGCGCCAGCTCCGGGTCGGACAACTCTGCGATGGTGGTGAAATGTCGGGTCACGCGACGACCTCCGTTGTGGGTATGGCACCGTGCACGACGTCGCGCAGGGCGTGGGGACGAGTCCCGTTGGCGAGCACCACGCGGCTCGCGCCGGCGGCCAGGGCGTCGAGCGCCGCCATCATCTTGGGACGCATGCCCTCGCGCGCCGCGCCCGAGGCGATCATGTCGGCCACCTGGTGCGCGCTGACGCGCTCGAGGGTGCTGGCGGCGTCGTCGGGATCGGCGCGCAGCTGGTCGACGTCGCTGAGCAGCACCAGGCTCTGGGCGCCGAGGGCGCCGGCGACGGCCCCGGCGACGGCGTCGGCGTTGCAGTTGAGCAGCTCGCCCTCGTCGTCAACGGCCACCGGGCTCACGACGGGGGTGTAGCCCCCGCGCCACAGGGCCTCGATGACACCCGGGTCGACGTGCGCCACCGAGCCGGCGCGCGCCCAGGGCTCGCCCAGGCTCGTGGCCCGGGTCAGCGTCGCGTCCGCGCCGCTCAGCCCGACGCTCGCCACGCCGTGGCCCGAGAGAGCGGCCACCAGAGCGGTATTGACCTGAGAGAGCGCCATCGCCACCACCGCCATGGTCTCGGGCGGCGTGACGCGCAGTCCGTCGCGGAACTCGCTCGTGAGACCGACGCGTGAGAGGAGCTCCGCTATCTGGGGACCGCCGCCGTGCACCACGGCGACCGAATGCCCCTCGCCGATCAGCTGCGCCAGGTCGGCGGCCAGGGCCGCCAGGACGGGACTGGTGGGGCTCAGGTCGTCGAGGGCGTGCCCGCCCATCTTCACCACGAGGCGCGTCACGGCGTCACGCCGCTCATGGGCAGGGCCCGCGTCTCGTCGACCCCGCGCGAGACGTTCCAGGCCTGCACCGCCTGGCCGGCCGCGCCCTTGACGAGGTTGTCGAGGGAACTCATCGCCACCAGCCAACCGGTGCGCTCATCCACGCGCGCCGAGACGAAGCAGAGGTTCGAGCCCACCGGATCCTTCAAGGTGGGCGCTTCGTCGACCACCACCACGCAGGGGTCCGCACGGTAGGTGTCGCGCAGGACGGCCAGGGCCTCCTCGCTGCTCAGCGGCGCCGTGACCCGCGCGTAGGCGGTGACCAGCATGCCGCGCGCCACCGGGACCAGGTGGGGGGTGAAGAGGAGTTCTGCGCCGATCTCGCGCTGGATCTCCACCGTGTGGCGGTGGCGCAAGAGACCGTAGGCCTCGGCGTTGGAGCTCAGGCGCGAGAAGTGCAGGCGGTCACTGGTGGCGCGTCCGGCACCCGAGGCCCCGCTCAGGGCGTTGACCACGATCTGCGTCGGGGCCACGAGCCCGCGGTCGAGGAAGGGGCCGAGGGCCAGCGAACTCGCGGTCGGGTAGCACCCCGGCACCGCGATCAGTCCGGCGCCGGGCAGTTCACCGCGGTGCCGTTCGACCAGGCCGTAGACGGCGTCGGCGAGGAGGGCGGGCGCCGTGTGCGCCGCGCCGTACCATTCGACGTAGTCGGCCGGGTCCTTGAGGCGAAAGTCCGCCCCCAGGTCCACCACCGTCACGCCGCGCTCGCGCAGCTGTGGCACCAGGCTCTGGCTCGTGCCGTGAGGCAGGGCCAAGAAGGCCACCTCGACGTCGGCGTCGATGACTGACTGCGTCGGCTGGTAGACGAGGTCCGGGTAGAGACCGGCGAGCGCGGGCGCGTGGGCGGCCACCGTCTTGCCGGCGTTGGACTCGCCGGTCGCCAGCACGCTCGTCGCGTCGGGGTGCGACGCGAGCAGACGCAGGACCTCGAGCCCGGCGTACCCGGTCGCACCCACCACGGCAATCTTCATACTGCCATTTTATGCACACCAGTAAACAAAAGCGCAACATTCATCCGCCCGCGCTAGAATCGTCCGGTGACCAGACGCGGTTGGCTCTTCTTTTCGATGATGGCCGTGCTCTGGGGCATCCCCTACCTGCTCATCCGTGTCGCGGTGCGCCAGGTCGATCCGGGCTTCTTGGTCCTGGGGCGGACCGCCCCGGCCTGCTTGTTGCTGGTTCCGGTGGTGCTCCATCAGCGGGCGTGGCCGGCCCTCGTGCGCAACATCAAGTGGATCATCATCTTCGGCGTCGTGGAGTTCGGCATCCCGTGGTACTTCATGTCGACCTCCGAGCGGCACATCACCTCGTCACTCACCTCGCTGCTGATCTGCGCCGTGCCCCTGTTCTCGGTGGGCGCCTCTCGCCTCGCCGGACATCACGAGCGCGTCTCGCCGCGGCGCTGGGTCGGTCTGCTGACCGGCGTCGCCGGGGTCGTGCTGCTCGTCGGACTCGACCTGCGCGGCGGCTCGCTGGTGTGGATCGGCTGCATGCTGATCGTCTGCGTGGGCTACGCCCTGGGACCGCTCATCTTGTCGACCAAGCTCAAGGAGGTGCCGAGCCCGGCCGTCGTCTGCGGCGCCACCGGGATCGTGGCGCTGGGCTGGCTCCCCTGGGACCTCTTCCACTGGCCCACCCACGTCAACGCCGAGACCTTCAGCTCCATCGCCGTCCTCTCCGTCTTTTGCACCGCGGGGGCCTTCCTCACCTTCTCGGCCTTGATCAAGGAGGTGGGTTCGAGCCGATCGGTCGTCGTGGTCTACTCCAACACCGCGATCGCGGTGCTCTTGGGCATCGCTGGACTGCACGAGCCCTTCACCGTCGGCATCGCCCTGGGCTTCCCGCTAATCGTCGTGGGCTCGTACCTCGCGACGAGCGTCGCCGGGGGCCTCGCCGATGACGCGGACCGCGACGCGAACCTCCCCGTCTACGAGTAGCCACATCTCGTCGTCGCTGTAGCGCAGCTGCACCTCGTGGCCCTCCTCGACGGGACCGTGGTGGATCACGTCCACCGCCGCGACGGGGGCGTCGAAGACCTCGGCCACCGCCTGCCAGACCGCCGCGTTGTTGACGTGTCCGATGACGTCGAGGTCCGCGCGCCGCAGCGACCAGGGACGGGTCAGCGCCTCGGGCGACGGTGCCGAGATCGGGACCCGGCCCGAGACCCGGCGTCCGGCCATTGCCTCACCGAAGATCCGGTGGAAGGACTCGGGAATCCGCACCGGGAAGCCGCGCGGGTCGACGGGCACCCACAGGGAGGCCGCTTCGATGGACAAGGCGCCGTCGACGTAGAGGTTCGTGCGTCGTTCGGCCCAGGCGGCGCCCACCCCGGCGCAGAACGTGGTCAGGCTCAGTCGCTGGTAGAGCGTGGGCCAGGGGCCGACGCAGCGAAAGGAGGTGCGCCGAGCCAGCCACAGGGCATCGGTGTCGATGCCAGTCCTCCCAGTCCTCGGTGGCGGCGTCTTGGAGGGCGCGGGCCACTCCGTCGAGACGCAGATGCCCCGAGGGCTGCGCGTCGGAGAGGCGCACCAGGCTCTGCACGGTGAATCGTCGCCCCGCGCTGGGCAACTCGACGTACTCGCGGTCTTCGAGCGCGTCGGCGACCATCTAGGACCTCAGCACCGCGCCGAGACCGGCGGCGGCCGCGATGAGCGCCTCGCGGGCGCGCGCGACGTCGCCCTCCGAGAGCGTCTTCTCCTCGGAGGCGAAGCGCACGTTGTAGGCCAGCGAACGGGTCCCCGCCGGCAGGGAGTCGCCGCGGTACACGTCGAAGAGCACCACGTCCTCCACCACGTCCACGGCGGCCATCAAGACCTCGGCGAGGTCGACGGCGTGCACGGCGTCGGGAGTGAGGAAGGCCAGGTCCACGATGGCGACCGGGTAGCGGCTGGGCACGGTGACGAACTGGTCGGCGGCCGCGTCGGCGGTCAGCTCGAAGAGGACGTCGAGGTCGAGGTCCACCACGCCGAGGCGGCGCGGGCTGACCGAGACCAGTCGCGACACCAGGTCGGGGTCGACCTCGCCCACGTAGCCGACGACCCGGTTGGTGCCGCGCTCGACCAGGTGGGCCGCGCGCGTGGGATGCAGCCCCGCCGGCGCGTCGCTCATCGATCGCACGACCACGTCGTGGACCCCGAGTCGCGTGGCCACGGCGGACCACAGCGCCACGGCGGTGCGCGCGTCGTCATCCTCGCGCCCGAGGACGATCGTCAGGCGCTCGTTCTCCTCGGGCAGCGCCAACGAGACCGTCCCGCCGGCTCCCCCGCGGGTGAGCCGCGGCGACGAGGCCACGCCGGGATG
>Ga0007854_10000812_pt1 | contig 20168 bp, 19 predicted proteins | sample CryBogCBH12Aug08_FD_60382 | JGI IMG/M metagenome (GOLD analysis project Ga0007854, IMG submission 60382) | Freshwater microbial communities from Crystal Bog, Wisconsin, USA - CBH12Aug08 | ecosystem: Environmental > Aquatic > Freshwater > Lake | place: Crystal Bog, Wisconsin, USA | collected...
TAATGATTTTTGCCGAGAATAAATTTATTTTCGGAACTTACTTCAGAAATCACATTGGAGTAAAACTCCAATATTGAAACTTGTTTCAATGTGATTTCATTAAGATTCAATATAGTTTGCATATAAATAATCAAATACACGATCCAAATTACCTGTAGTAAAATGCTCATTATCTCTAAATAGAAATCCTTAATTTCATTTTCTTCGGCTTGTTGAGTGCTCGTTTAAAATGTCAATCAGTCTTATGTAATTTATGTATATTATCATTTGACCAAAGTTAAGTATAGTAAATCTATATACGGGTATCTGTATAAATTAATCTCTTTAGATAAGTTGTTATTATGGCAGTCTTTTAGTAATATCTATACCAAATTCATTACATAATTCTTTAATTTTTTCTTTCTGAAAATTACCATGCATTTTCCATTTCCCAGCATCAGTCATATGTACAAATGGTAATTCTGGACAGAAATGATGCTCATTAGTTGTAACACCTATGGAGTTGATTGTTCGAACTACAAAATTTTTAAAATTATTCTTAACATATTCTTGAATTTCAGAGCATTCACCACACCGCCATGAATGATTTGTAAACCTTGATGCTATATTTAATAATGATAATCTTTTCCAGAGTGCAGTATTTAAGCTCATATAATATCCTTTATTAATTTCAAACATATCATCATTTAAAGTCTCTCTATCTGGAACAGGTACTCCTGAAGACCATAAACGCAATTGATCTATATTTAAATTCTTTACAGTATTAAATATTCGCTCAAAAAAAACTTCATCTACGTTATTAACAAGTATATTTATATCTAGATTAAAAATAATATATGATTCTTTTATTGTATTTAATAATGGTAGTATTCTTTCATAAACACCTTTATTATCATCATATTTATATATATATTTAAACTTTGTTAAAACTCTAGGTGGAACTAATATAGTGTCATTAATACAGAGAGCCAATCCTATAGAATTCCAATGTAACTCTATCCTTTTTAAAGCAGGTATCAATATATCAATGTAATCAGAATGCCCATATACTAGTAATATTACTTCATCATACACCATTATTTTAAATATATATATTATTAATCTTTAAACACTAATTTTACTCTAATATAACCTTATTAAGCTTCAATGTTGTTTATACATTTAATTGAAATTATTAGTACCAATATCCTTTTCCAATTGGATCTGTTCTCCAATTTGTATATAAATCTTCTCTTTCAATTCTTCTTTCTCGCCTAATTGAATAGAGTTTTAATAGATCATCTGAAACTGGTTGTCCTGGTTTAGGAAAAAAAATGGCTTTTTTGCGATTAATTATGTTATTATCATGTGGTTCACTCATATAATACACTGCAACTGTTTTTCTTCCAGTTGTTTCAGGACATCTGATTATTTCAGGAATTCCATGAATAGATATATCATTTGTTTTAAAAATAATAGCACGGTTTGGTTTTGGATAAATTTTTTTTTCACAACATCCAGGTAAATCATGATTATCTTTATTTTTACTCCAAAGTTCTAGTGCGCCATTCCATTCTTCATTCCAGTCTTCATTTAAAAAATATACTAAATTAAGGCGTCTTTCTTTTTTTGTTATAGGATGAATTGAATAATCTAAATGAATATCTAGTTTCGTATTTGTAGGGTGATAATGAATACCTGCTCCATGTAGATAGGGGTCATTTTCTAGATTATCAATACCTGAAATTTCTCTAAGATGCGAAAGTGCTTTATCAGATTGAAGAAAACTTATTAATCTTTGAAACTCTGACAGTGATGTAAAATTCTTAAATGTCCATTTCATTTCAATTGGATTTTCATACTTATCCCATGCAATAGAATCAGATTCTGGCCATTTATTCTTTAAATAAGTGAATGAAGAATCATCTAAAAAATTATCAATTATACAGTGTTCAAAAGGTGTATTATTTTTATAATCATTATTATACGTATCTGTACTATTTATCCAATTACCAAAATGATATGCCTCCATTATATTCTTATATAAAACTACTTTAAATACTTAGTATTAGTCAAATAAAAATCTATTAGTGTATAGAGAATATCAGGATTTAAATTATTAAAACATGTTGTAAATACCTAGATATATTTATTCAAACTCTAACAGTTCTTAAAACAAGAAGTTAGTCCATTGCATCCAGTTTCATGCTTAATTCTCCATGTATTTTCATCCTTTTTAATAATCATTGAAAAATTTATTGACTCGTCCATAGAAACTCCAAAATATTCTTCAATTGCGCGAATAACTCCTCTTTGATTATCCCAATTTTTACCAACTGAACCATTTTTGCGAATGTATTCCTTTCCATTTAAATTTGTATCATGAAACATAACAAGTGCTTTAGCAGCAAGTAATGGAAACCAATGAGCAATTTCTTGGACTGTGTGATTGTATAAGTGAGATGTATCAATAAAAAGTACGTCGATTGGGAGAGATACATTTGAAGCATATACTCTTGAAAACTGAATATCATCCATTTGAATAAATTTTCCATTACAAATATCATTATATGAAAATCCTATAGTAGACTCAACATCACATCCGAAAATAAAAGAACCAAGTTCACGAGAAACTCTATCAAATGTCTTTGAAGATTGACCACTGCTTACACCTAACTCTACAATTACTTTAGGAGACATTGCATATGCCTGTGTATAGAGTGTTTCTAGATGATCGGATAAATCACAATCTTCAGTATTTCCTCGTTGCTGAATCTCTTGTAAATATTTCATAATATGATGATTATTATATGAAATACTTTAAACCACTATATTAAGAGGCTATTAATTATCTTATGTAATATTGGTTTATTTTTCTATAACTTTCACTGAAGTTTTATAAAATTCATACAAATCCCCTATTGAAATTTGCTTATTATATTTAAAAAAGTGGATTCATATTTAAAGTCTAATAAATTACTCAGATAGAATGGATGAATTTATTACTGGTGAGCGTATTCAAGAAATGTGTGATGTATACTGTGGTACTGAACATGATTTTTTCCGAAATCCAAAAATTTCTGTACAAAAGGATAAACATAAACAACTTGATCTTTTCACAGAATCTTGGAATAATCCATCTCTTATTTTTTGTTACAGTTGTTCAATACCAATTCTAATTGAGAAATTACATCTTTTTAAAAATAAATTTGTACTTGTTTCACATAATGAAGACTTGAATATAGATGAAAGGTATATAATTCTTGCAGACCACCCATTACTTATTAAATGGTATTGTCAAAATGGCATGTTACTTCATGAAAAAATAAGTATACTTCCTATTGGTATTGCAAATTCAATGTGGGTTCATGGAAATCTTGAAAGTCTATTCTCTGTAAAAGTTCTCACTGATAAAATTGATAAAATAAATGACTTTTATTTTTTCTTTAATCTACATACAAATTTTATAAAAAGACAGGAATGCAAGAATTCTTTAGAATCAAAGGGGCTTGTTTTTGGAACACATAAATCACATTATTCATATTTAATTGAATTAGCATCACACAAATTTGCAATTTGTCCAGAAGGTAATGGTATTGATTCACATAGAATTTGGGAGTGCTATTATCTAGGTGTTATCCCCATTTTAAAATACTCAAAGTTTACTGAGCAACTTCAACGGTTTTTACCCTGCATACTTCTAACTGACTGGAATTTATTTTCAAGAGAATCTTGTTTAGAACAATATTCTTCTTTGAAGAAGAATCTAACTTCTATGAAGGATTATTTAAATATTTCTCATCATAGAAATCTAATTCGCTCTCATCTCTTTCATGAAAAAAATAGATTAAATTATTATGTTATTCATGGAAACATAAAATCTCGAGAAATAGATGTTACAGCTCAATTTAATAAATTTGGTATTCATTTATCTGATGTAACTTGGGTGAGATATCCAGAACGCAATGATCCTTGTTTAAATAATTTATGTATTAATCCTGAAACAACCAGAGGCGCAATATGCTGTACATATAAACACTATCTTGTATTAAAGGATATTGTAGAAAAGAATTTGGATATGGCAGTAGTAATTGAAGATAATGTATCAATATATGATAATGTTCCAAATGCATTACAACGATATTTAAATAATATTCCCAGTGATTGGGATTGTATATTTGATAGTGATATATGTGGACTCCATTTTATAGAAGGACCAATTTATCCACTTAAAAGTATTTATAAAAAGTCAAATGAAGTAAGCGCACAATGTGCTGGAGCAAGTCGTGGATGTAATTTTATGATTATTAATAAAAAAGCTGCAGAAATATTATATTCTAATTATATGCCTATCGTAAACAATGCAGATTTTCAATATAACCATTTGTTTAGAAAATGTAATCTAAACTCTTACTGGCCTGAACCCGTGAATGCAGGTCATTCGGGTAAAGCATCCACTACATAATAATAACCATTATTTAAAGCCTTTAATAATATAAATATAATGTATGCTAATAGAAATAAATGTATTTTATGCCTAGATGAAAATTTAAATGATTTTTTTACAATTAAGAATTTTCCTATTATTGCATCTCCTACAAGTAAAAGTACAACAGATGATATATTTTCTAATTTAGAATTTAAAATATGTGTAATGTGTCAATGTGTACAACTTACTAATCTTTTAGATCCAAGTATTTTATATTCTTTTGATAATAAGTCTACACTTACTCCTTTATGGAGAGAACATCATAGTAAATTTGTGGAGTTTATTGAAAATTCTGTAGATATTACTTCGATTTGTGAGATTGGTGGAGGAAGCAATTCACTTTTAGATTATTTTAAAAATACCAATATCCAGTATTCCATACTTGATTTATATGAATCTACTTCTAAGAATAAGTCAATTGTATATAAAGTTGGTAATTGCGAAGTTTATAAGGATTATTCTGAAAATAGCGTAATTCTCAGTCATACATTTGAACATCTTTATAATCCAAATGATTTCTTAAAAAATATAAGTGAATCAAGTGTTCAAAATATATTTTTATCTGTTCCAAATTTTAATTCCTGGTTAACAAATAAACTAACAGTAAATATATTATTTAATCAACATACCTTTTATTTTGAAAAAGAACAATTATATACTCTTTTTGCAAATTATGGCTATATTATAAAAGATTATTATTTATTTAAGAACCATTCTATATTTATTCATTTTGTAAAATCTGTCCCTATAGAAAATATTATACAACCGATTTCAGTAGTAGAATCAATATATAGACATTTCTCTTCAAAAGAAGATACTATAAGAAAAATAAAGCTTACCACAAATTCTTACATTATGCCTTCATTTTATATAGGACAGATTATATATCATTATATAAACGATAAAGATAAAATAATTGGATTTCTTGATAATGATTTAAATAAATGTGGCAAAAGGTTATATGGTACACCCCTTGTAACATATTCTCCATCTATACTTTCTGAATTACAAAATATTTCAGTGATTCTAGCAGTAACACCATATTTTGATGAAATATGTGAACAATTAAAACTAATAAATACTAACATAAATATTATATCAATTATAGTATAGTTATTAAAATCGATTATCGGTATACTTATACTCATATTCAAATAACTCGAATGGATAGTTTGAATCATTAATACACATTGTTATACAATTTTCAAACCATATTAAATAATTACCTTTATATTTTTGATTTTCACGTAAAATATAATCATAGGAACTACAGTAAATAAGCATAGCATTTCTATTTCCATATGCAATATCTGCAGTAATTTCAGCATCTAAATTTTTTATATCACCCATGCAATATTCCCGTCCATCTTTAAACTCAAGTGTAGGATCATCTGTTACAGCTAATTTAAATCTATCAACTGGTGGTCTTCCACAAAACAACATACCTTTCTTATATCTGTCATCAAATATGGGTAAAGTATCTGCTTCAATATCACTCCTAAATCGCAAATAAATATCATATTCAAAATTATTTGTATCAGCGTATAGTGTTGCCATTCTTAGTACAATCATATTATTATAGTAACAAGATAATACATTAGGAAATTTATTTCCTAATCTTCTATTATAATTACAATTTGTATAAAAAAAACTAGGAATTTTATAAAGTTCAAAATGTATTCCTCTTAAATATCCTCTAAAATCATTTCTAAAATTGTCATAAAATTCAGAATCTACATCATTTATTGATGCAAAGACATCAATATTATCTTTACTCTTTTTAATCATATTTAAGAGGCCTTTATATTGTTTTATACGACCTGATAATAAAATACATATACGTACCATTTGTAGTAAAATATATTTAAAATTCTTTAAATATTTTTTTCTTTACTTTAATAAAATAACATGTGTTTATTTATATCTTACTATAAAAATATTATAAATACGTCTAATGAAAAAAAAAATACCTACTTAAACTAATAAAAATTACTATATAAATAATGATAGTAGCGTATGCTTTTATTGGAAAACTTCCATCTTACTCTATTGATACGGTTTATCAAACAAGACTTTTTTTTGATGGACCCATCTATTTTATAGTAAGTGATATGGAAAGTGAGTATTTACCTGCTCTACAAAATAAATATAATGTTAAGATAATTAATTACACTGATGTAATTGACAACGAGTTTATTGAACTTGCGTGTACAAGTGTTTTAAGAACAGCCGAAGTTCCAAGATTAGGAGATCGTAGTGGACTCTTTATTCGTTCGTTTGAACGTTTTTATGTTCTACATAAGTTAATGATAAAAGAGAATATTGAAAATGTATTCTTTATGGAGCTTGATAATCTTATCTACGATGATCCGCGTAATTGGTATACCGCTTTTTCGAGAAAAAATTTGTGTTATATGTATGACCATAAGCAGAGATGTAGTTCAGGCATATGCTTTATAAAGACACATATAACACTTAATAAGATGTTAACGTTTTTTTCTAAACATATTCGTGATTTTGTAAGTGAACGCGACGGACAAATAAATGAAATGACTGCCCTTGCCTTATTTTATGAAGATAATAAAGAATTAATACAAATTCTTCCAACACATTGGTCACCTAGAGAATATCCAGTCGAATATTCGGAATCATTTGAATTATATAATAGCATTTTTGATTCTGCAGCATTGGGTATTTATTTTTTTGGACTTGATCCATACCACACTGAGGGAAAAATTGTAAAATATAAAAGGTGGTGGGGATCGTTAATAGACTACACAGTATATAGATATGAATGGAAGATAGACGATAAGGGGAGAAATATTCCATTTATTTTTATTGAAAATACTTTAATAAGAATAAATAATCTTCATATTCATTCTAAGTTACTAACACCTGCATTATCAATTATACAATCTTTATAAAATTATCTGGCCAGTATAATTCTGGATTAAAAGTTGGACCAATTGAAATACCTGGAACTACTATTTTTTTATAAGGGTTCTTATTCAAGTAAGCACCCCACCATCCTAATGTACTTTTTGAAGTAAGTATCATGTGATCACATTTGGTCATAATTGCTAAATCTTTAATTGTATCATTAACTTCACAAAAGAGAGTATTCTCGATATATTTTTTACACCACTTCATATCAAATTCATTTGAGTTTCCTTTTTCTGTAGTTCCTCCTGTAAAAAGTAAAAATAAATATTTACTATCATTAAATTCTGTTGCCATAACAAAATTAATATAGCTTATAAAAATATCTGGTCTTTCACGTGTTTCACGATAATCTCCACGACGAAAATGGATAGCCACAATTTCTTTACTTGGATATTTCTTTTTAATTAAATTAATATATTCATTTGCAAATTCTTCAATTGAATCTACAAATGTATACATAGAAATAATATCATCTTTATATTCTTTAAAAAAATGTTCTGATTCAAAGTGTCCATGCAGTGCCATAGAACTACTTATATCAAAAAAACGCCTGTCAATTACAGTTAAATGATTTTCTACTTCATCAAATAATTCAAGTTGACTATATTTGCTAGAATTAATAAATGGTATATTATGCTTAAAATACTTTAAAAGACAATACTGACCATCAGCAATACGGCTATCAATATCATCTGGTAAGTATACCAGGGATTTATTTTTAAGAGCAAGTGCTTTTAGAGCTGCTAACTGAAACATCTGATTTCCAAGACGACCACACCTTCCTATTTCCGGAAAAACAAACATCTGTATATAGATATCTGCGATATTTAAGCCTAAACAAAAGATATGAACTTTGTAAAATGATTAAAGCAATCTTCTTTGATTTAGATGGAGTCCTTTTTGAAGGTAGTAAATTTCACCGAGACCTATTTTTAATGACTGTAGAACGTTTTGGAATAAAGGGTGTAGATGAATTCTTTCATGAAGAATATTTAGAGGGACTTTCAACAAAACAAAAGATTGATATACTCATTCAAAAGGGGCTATTGGCGCCTCAAAATAAAATGGATTTCTTTGATATCAAACAGAATTTGACTGAAATTGCTCTCTGTAGTGAACAAAAGTCAAATCAATATCTTATATCGTTACTCCAAATACTCAAGGAAAGAAGATACAGAATTGTCTGTGTTAGTAATTCAATTACAGCCACTGTAAGAAAGTCACTCTATTTAACAGGTATTCTTGAATTATTTGATTCTATTTATGGGAATGAATTATGTACACGTCCTAAACCTTCTCCTGAACCATATCTAAATGCCTTTCAAAAGGAGGTACTAACTCCAAATGAGGTGCTAATTCTTGAAGATAGTGTACATGGTCGTACTGCAGCATATTCTTCTGGAGCACATGTTCTTCCTATTGTGGACCCTACTGATGTTACTCTTGATAAGATACTAAAGGCTATTCATCTAGTAAATAAAGAAAAGATGTCAGAGGAGAAGAAGAAAATTCATATTGTTGTGCCCATGGCTGGACTCGGCTCGCGATTTTCAAAAGCAGGATATACTATTCCCAAACCTTTTATCCCTGTCTTTGGAAAGCCAATGATTCAATGGGTTATTGATAATATGAAGGTAAAACCTGAAGTATATGGAGATATTTCTGTTGAAACTCCTTGGGCACTAAAGTTTCATTTTATTGTACAACAGGCACATCTTGATGCGTATGATTTTGATGCGCTTTGTAAGTCGTGTGCTATTGACTATACAATTACACCGATTACTTCTGTAACTGAGGGGGCGGCCTGTTCAGTTCTTCTTGCGAAAGAGCATATTAATAATGATGAACCACTCGTCACTGTAAATTCAGATCAGTTTCTTGAATGGAACCAGAATGAATTCTATCGTGCTGTCTGTAATGAAGGCTTTGATGGTTGTATTTCTGTATTTGAACAGAATAACCCATCAGATGTAAAATGGTCGTATTCAAAGACTGATTCTAAGGGTGTTGTAACTGAAGTTGCTGAGAAGAAGTATATTAGCAACTGGGCAACCACAGGAATCTATGGTTGGAAACACGGCTCAGATTATGTACGCTATGCTGAAGAGATGATTACCAAGAATATCCGCGTAAATGGCGAGTTCTATGTCTGCCCTGTATATAATGAGGCTATCACCGCAGGTGGAGTTTTTAGGAATCTCTGCTGCAAAAAAATCTGGGGCCTAGGTGTACCTGAGGACTTAGAGAAGTTTCTCAAGGAATATTCACATGAGTAGACCACAAACTCTTGAAGAACTTGAACAAGTCTATCTGAGTATGAAGAAGCACTTACATGTACCTGAGTCATGGACATACTGTTCTGTTTTGAAGGAATCAGTAATTGATGAGTCAACCTATTTAGCCATCTATACAATGGGACCTTGGAAACTTCATTCGCCTAGTTGGGGGCGACTTATGGAATGGATGAGACTTTTGTTGGGTGCAGGTATTCTCTATTCTGTAGGGGATGGGCCTATAGAAGGCCGTGGGCTCCTACATTTTACACTACATCAATGTAGTCTATTTGGAAGTGAAAAGAAAGTCTATAATGGAGCCTTCTTAGAACCTCTTTTAAAGGAACTATCTGGCCTTCGTATTCTTTTCCGCGGACTTTTAGTAACACCTACTGGAATCGCACTTCGCGGATACCCAAGCACTCAACAAGGACTACAGAAACTTATGGGAGTTCGTAATCAGCTTCACGAGGCTTTTAGAAAGGCGGGCATTCCTTTTGAACCTCCTTATATGAATGATATATGTCATGCTACCCTATTTCGCTGGACTATGACGCCCACTCATGAAATGATTGACTATCTTCAAAAGGGGGTTGATCTCTGGTCTGAATGTATTCTTGCAGAGATTGCGCCATATAAGTGGTCTTTTGGTCACGGTAGCCTTCGTATGTTTTCTACTGAATGTATTGAATTGACTCGGTACTGGACACCTGAGAAGATTGCTCATCGTGGTCTTATTAATGGTTCAAATCATGAGTTAGAAAATTCAATAACTACTATTTCTGAACGCTGTAGACAAGGATACTCTAGTGAGATTGATATCTGGTGGCATCGTGAAGCTTTCTGGATTGGCCATGATGAACCTCGTGAACCTGTGAGTCAAGAATTTTTGCACTCTGAGTATTTATGGATTCATGCAAAGAATGCAGAAGGATTTGACCATCTACAGAAACTTTCAAATGAAAAAGGATGGGGTCTCAGAATTTTTTATCATACGGATGAAGACTATATACTTACAACAACAGGTGATACCATCATCTATCCAGGAATTCCTGATATGGAGGGATGGTGTTATATGATGCCAGAATATTCCAATATTATACCTAAAATATCTGGAAAAATCTGTTCAGATTATCAAGCATAAAGACAGATTCATATCTTTATAAAAGATGAAGATCTGTTTTCTTTTCCGTGGTGAAAATGAACGTAATAATGGTCGCGGACATATGAATTCTTGTTATAATATAGAAAATTGGTCAAATGCACTTTTTGATGATGTTCGTAGTGCAGGACATACATATGATATAGTTTTTCACACATATACAAGTAATTGTTTAGAAATGCTTAAAAGTCTCTTACATCCTAGATATGTTGAACTCCACCCCTCCATTTCACAAACAGCAAACTGTAAGAATATCGCAAGGTGGTTGCGCGAACATGTGAATGAATATGACAGATTTGTTATCCTTCGATTTGATATTCTTTATCGTATTCCCATTACACAGTGGCCTTACTGGAATTCAACGGGAATTATTCTTGTAAATCGTGATAAACACTGGCTTGATGAGCGCCTCTGCGCTGATTTTGTTTTTATAGCAGACAAAGAATCTATTCAAGATCTAGCAAAGGGGCTTGAATATACACGTCGTCAAGCGCATCAAGTGTCTCAATATTTTTATAGAAATGATATTTCATTTCATTTAATGTATTCTGAAATTTATGGTATACAAAATCATCCTCTTTATGTAGTAAAAGGAGTTGAACCAGACCCTGTAGTAGGTACTATCTTTTCTGGAATACCATTTTCAGATAGTTATGTGCTAGAATCAAGTATAACCTATTCAAGTATCATTAAAAACAATAATGGACATCTGAATAAAGAGCATTGTAGAATTCAACTCAATTCGAAAGAATCAATTACAGATAAAATTCCTGAAATCTGTTATCTCTATACTGTATTTAAATGGATATCTTTTGAAAGTCCATTTACTGAAGAACTCAAAAAGATTCATACTTCAAAGCGATTTCTATATGATACAGATAAAGAACCTACATTTACACTAGATATTGATACATTTAATCTAACTGAACAAGAAAAAGGTGATTTCACACCTCGTGATTCATAATGCTTAACACAACCTGTAAGAGTAATTACAATAATAATTTTAACGATGCTATTTTTAAAATATCTTTAGATCTTATCTAAAGATATTATATAAGATTTATTCTATGACAATCTGTTTCATCTTTCGAGGTGAAATCTTTCGAAATGATAGACCTCCACTATCCCAAGAAGTTATTCAAAATTGGCATGAAACAATTTTTAAACACTTAGATCCAACCCTCTATAAAGTGACTTTTATAACGTATGAGTCTCAACTTCTTCAGATTTTATCAAAGGTGTTAAATGCAAATGAAGTGATTATAAAGCCAAAAATCTCCCAACTTCAAAACATGAATGATGTGGGAGATTATATGATTAAAAATAAGAAAATATATAGCCGGTTTGTTATTCTTAGGTTTGATATTCTCTATCGTATTCCTATAGTTTCTTGGAATAAATGGAATGAGAGTGGTATTATTTTAGTCTCTCCAGTTATACATTATTATGATGAAAGATTCGTTGCGGATTGGGTTTTTATAGTTGATTCTTATCGTGTTGACGCCTTTGCTAAAGCGCTTAGTTTATGTACACGACAGCCGCATGAAGTGACTATATATTTAACTACTCATTTTATACCATTTCATCTAATGTATCCAGATTATTATCCAAATGAAACTCATCCCTTATATGTTATGAATCAACGAGGAGATCCTGTAAATCTTCTCACTTCATATTCTGGAAAAAAAGATGAAGAGGGCTTCATGAAATGTAATCCGACTTATTTTAAATTTGTAGAGAAATATGGAGTAGACTTTCAAAGACTTCCTTGTACAATTAGAATTCCCTCAAAGGAGTGTTTTTTTTCTAAGTTGCCTGAAATAAATTGGCTAAAGACAATTTTTCCTTCATTATATTTTGAAAGTACCTTTCAAAAAGAAATAGAGGCAATTTATACTGGCGACCATTTTCATTACAAACAATATCCCAACTCTGGAGTCTTAATTGAGTTAGATGAATTTTCATTAAAGTATTCATATACGCGTGAAGACTTTCAATTTGAATCTATTTCTTATAAGATAGATGATTCTTTAGATAATTTTCATAAATATCTAGATAAAATCTCACATACTTTTTATACATCTGGAAAAAGAGGTATTTTATATCTTAAAAATGTACCATTTATAAAGGAGTATCATATTTGGAAGGATGAATCATGTGAAGTCAGTTTACCCAGTATTGATACTGTAAAAGAAAATCGCAACCTGTTTTATATTACTTGCGCAGTAAAACCGACCACAGAAACCTCGGCATTCCCAACACACATTCGTATTCAACAGATATTACTGAGTATTCAATCTGTTCGTAAAAAGGTGCCCAATTCTTTTATTGTACTTCTTGAAACCGGTTCTGCATCAGATGAAGAGAAGATTTTTTTAGAATCTCATGTTGACCTCTACATGACAGTACTTGCGACAACACTTGTAAAGAGTAGGGGTGAAGCCACACTTATTCATGGATTTTTTACATCATCCTGGTTTCAAGAAAATCGGCAGCGATTTCAGACATTTAGTAAACTCTCTGGACGCTATTTTCTTACAGACGCATATGACTTTACTAAATATCCAATTAATAAAGTTTTTATTAAGTTCCGCTGGGCTGAAAAGGGAGAGGGTCTCTTTGAAACACGCTACTACCGTATTCCTGCTTCAAAGATTAATGACTTTATAAAAAAACTTGATTTACTTGTAAATACACATTCATATATTTTCAAACACACAGATATTGAACACGCTTATTTCCTCTTTAATTTCTTTCCTTTGGAGGAAGCTATTCATGATCAACCAATTGGCCTTGCAGGATGGTATACAGGCGATGGACATTACATGGAAGAATAACGGAATCCTTTTAGTTTCTTTCCACCCTTTGGCCAGACAGTCTCCTGTAGAATTTTACGAGCCTCTGTAAGTTCCTTCTCCTTGAATCCTGCCTCCTTGAGCTTCTCCTGTAGTTCCTTTGTTTCCAGTTCAGCCCTGGAATCCTCAACGCAGTGCTGCTGAAACCAGGCCACAAGTTTCTTCTCCTTGTCTGTACAATCTAGAAAATTCTGCTTGGTATAGAGTTCAGGATTGAGCACACCTTGTGTAACGCCCTGCTGTTCCTCCTCTGAAAGAAGTTCTTTGAGAGTCGAAATAAGTTCCATCTCCGCCTGTTTTACAAGACTCATCTGCTCGGCATAAATCTGGTCCATCTTCTTTTTCTGATTGACGAGACTATTCCGTAGATTCTGTAGTGTTGCCATATGATTCTTCAAGAGATGCTGAATAATCTGCGCCTTTATCTTCATCTGTGAGAGTTCCTCTGAATCAGCGCGCTCCTTATGAACACCCATATACTCTCCAAGTTCGAGCAGAGGACGAAGTCCCTGTAGATAGAGTACAGGATCATCGTGTTTGTAGAGATTCGATAGATATACAATAAAGCGACCATCTTCAAGGCGTTCAAGATCAATGTCGGCGGGCTTTGTATGACCTACAATTCCATTGGTTAGGGAGACCATAAAAGCAACCTTCACATCCGGATTTGAGCGCATATCCCGATGGAGCTTTTCGACCTCATCCTTATTTACAGGCCGACCATAATTCTTGGTTTCCCAGATAATTTTCAAATTATTATACATCATGTGATGGTCACCACTCTGGGCCTCCTTGCCCTTTGCAATCAATTCAAAACCAGGACCCATACCAAAAGCACGAGTAATCAAATCCTCAACACGAAGTTCACCGAGCCGTCCCTTCTCCTGTGAGCCTACTTGACGATTAAGCGAATCGGCGAGTTTCTGTAAACGCTCATGAAGGGCCTGATTCTCACGCGAGGCACGGTCAATCTGTTTGTCTTTCTCGGCAAGCAGTTCGCGAAATGTCGCGCGGCACTCCTCCTGAATCCGCTGACGGAGCTCTGACTTTAAGGATTCGTCTAAGCTGAGTTTTGACTGAAGATGGGCCAATGACTCTTCTAGTATGCGCTTATCCTTTTCAAGGCGATCGCGAGTATTTAAATGCTTTTTCTCTAGCTGAGTCACTAGATCGCTATTGCATTCCTCACGAATGGTCTCTTCTGCAGCTTGGGCTGCAATAGCGCCGAGACGCAAAGCTAACGAAGTTTTATCAGGAGATTCCGTGTGATAGAACTTCGGTAGAGTAAAGGTGGCAGGTAAACGCAGGCTGATTTGAATGGCTTCCATTTAAGTGAGTTTCACGAAAAAAGTTTAAACCCTTTGGCAGGGTAGAATGACTCTCCGTATACTCACTTATAATATACGAGGTCTTCCCTGGATATCATGTCCTATTGATGATATCTTGTCTTGGATATTAAAACGAAAGTGTGACATTGTCTGTTTACAAGAAGTCTTTACACGTAGACTCCAAATCGCCATTGAATCACAGGATGAATGGAATTTCTTCTTTTCAAAGGGAACTACCTATGCTGGACAAGCAGCGGGATTTTACTCAGGTGCTGGACTCTGTACATTAGTTCGCCGTGATCTGAAGATACTTGGAGAAAGTACATTTATGCCATTTACAGACGCAGGAGGTGTAGATAGATTTGTTTCAAAGGGACTCCTTCATGTACCACTTGAAGTAAATGGTCAACGGATAGATATTTTAAATACACACTTTCAATCTGACTTTACAGAATTCCCCTGCTTTCGTATAAATTATCCTGCCGTGCGGTTCAATCAAGAAAAGCAGGCAAACTTATTTTGCCAGGCCTATCCGTTTCCACTCGTGTGTGGTGATTTGAATCAAGAATCATTTCACTACTTTGAGAAATTCGATGAAACAGATGAAATCACTTTTCCCGAAACTGGAGAACATTTAGACCATTTATTGTATTCGAGTGATGTAGGTGATACCTTTATTAATAAAAAGACAACATATCTACACGATGTTATGCTGAGTGACCATATTCCAGTACTCTATGAGTTTGAACTCAAGCCACCTCACACTCATCACGACACACGGGGCATGTAGTATTCTTCTTTAGCCACTGAACGATTGCCTCTCTTTTGAACACATGTTGACAGGTTGTAACTGCTGCCGCGGTCTCCTGAATTGCCTCAAAGGAGATAGGACAGTCAGTACCTACTGCTGCCTTTATAATTGCTCGGATTGTATGCGGCTTCAAGATATGTTGAATAGGACATGGAACTGGAGTTTCCTCTTCTTGCTCATTCTCTTCAAGAAGTCCAGGAATCTTCTCATGAAAATTCTTGAGAAAGAGACTACGAATGCCGATTGCGGTAAGTGGAGCCTGTGCCCTTACTTTAACATGACAATCTGGATAGAAAGAGGGTACCCCAGCCTCTAGAAACTCATAAGTATCAAGTTGAATCACAGGAAATGAAGACGTTTTCGTAGTTATATAGAGATTTGTAATTCTCTGGAATCGCTTATTATCAATACTACCAAAGAGATCACGGTCATCCCCTAGAGCCGTATGAACAAGGACTGGATTCTCTTCACACAGAGAGAGAGGGCCCAATGCACTATTCATAAGTACAAACTTTGGCCGTGGATAAACCTGCGTACATGCAGCAAAGGTCGATGGAAACTCATCTGGACTCAAGTATTCAAAACTACCGTTGGAACGCTCAAATAGGAACATAGTATTAAGTACCAATTACTAAGGCGCAGTAAAAAATTCAATTTTTAAAATTATATGGGCAAACTATTTACTCAGTTGTATAGCAGAAGGGTGGAACAGGGTAGAAAGTCTGATTGTTCATATAAACACACGTGCGATTCAGAAGAGCAGGAAGAAACTCGGTATTATTAAAGCTCGAGTTCAGAAGCTGACTGGCATTAAGAAGAAAGGCATCCATAAAGGTCGCATTCATCAATGTGCTGTTGTAGAAGGCCATCACATTCTCCTGAATGACATTCAGGGCAGCATGTGTCACCTGCTGGACGACCGTGTTGGTGGTGATAAAGTAGAGAAGAATGAGTTCAGAAAACATTTTATGACTGCTATACTAAGAAATGGAGTAGGAGCAAATCAAATTTTTTACCGCTAGTTTTTTGCTAGGCTAGTATAGTATGAATATCTTTGAAAAACTTTTCTGTTTTCCCTCATTCTCAATTCTCCGCTTTCTTGTCGCAATTACTCTTCTCCAATTCTGGTGGATTGCTATCTGGGGTTTGGCTTACATGGCAATTGAATCACTTGCTGGTAAGTCAAAGGATATTGAATTCTGGATTTATATTGGTCTTTTAATCTGTACGGTTCTCATTATTCAACTAGACCCATCTCTTGTTGAGCGGCTATAACGGCTGCGTTTCTTATTACGGCGGCGCGATTTCTTAGTAGGCCTACGTCTCTGGCGGCGACCACCCTTTGTTAAAAGCGCAGTTTCAATCGGTTCCCAATTTGTAGTATCTTTCACTCCAAGAAAATATGGAGGTGTAATTTGAATATAATGATTTTGAATCTCATTACGAATCACATGATCTGGCATATCATCAAAAAAATAGACACGATTTCCTAGATTTCTCTCTAAAGGAAGAACTTCTTGAATCTGTTGAAGACTCTTCACCTGTTGTCCATTTGGTCCAACCGATGTATCGGCTCGATTGGCTGTAATGATAAAATCAAAGATAAACTCAACACCAATTTTATTCTCAATTGCTGATTTTATTAGGCTAATAAAGTCTTCATCTCCATTATTTGTAAAAATACCAATTTTGGATACACGCCCAGTTGATTTTGCATCTAATGCTTTGCGAATAATGTCAAGCGCCTTCGGATTTAATATAACATAATCATACGGATTCACAGCTGGATTCTTTTTAAACACATTCGGGTCAAAATATTGCCCTGAAAGTGTTTGGTCTATATCCCAGACAAGCACAAGTCCATCGTCCATCCCTAATAGTATCCTGTATATTCTCTTAAATCATCTAATGCCGGCGGAGAGAAGGCACCTACATCGCGAGGTGTAGCCTTCGCATCAATTGTCGGTGTACCCGCTAAGCATCTCTGCTGCGCAATATCATAAACATCCACTAAGACCTGGTCAAAAAGTGTATCCATCTTACCCTTTTCAGTAGGTGTCATGTCTGACGCAGCACAGAGACGACGAATGAGGAAACGGCCGCGTGTCTTCCACTTATCAAAACTTAGACTCAGGTCACGTTCAGGGATTGTCTTGGCAAAGCAACGGCCTGTAGTTTCTGCAACCGGCTCAATATCATGCGCCGTCATAAACGGCTGATAGAGAGTCGCATTTACTGTGCCATTCACAGCAACAAGGTCCCGCTTCATACAGCAGAGTTTCCCCAGAAGCACCTTTAACTCATCTAAATCCGGGTTTCCTTCCTCGACGGAGCCAACTCTATCCTGAAAGGCACCTATAATTGCCGCCGCCTCATTGCTCTCATGGAGACAATCGGGTTGTCCCGCACCCACTACAGGCGCACCAAAACCTTCGGCAAACTTCGGCATTGTCTTCGAGCGACAGAGCATAGCAAAACAGAGATAGGCCACAAGAACACCAACAACAATTCCTATAACCGCCCAGACTGAAAAAGAAAATTGACTAAATCCACCCGATGACTCCATTCTTTCTTTACCCTATAGTAAGGTCTTTTTTATTATATTTAGAGCGGCATTGGTCCAGAGGGTTCAATAAGATGATTTGCCGAGTCAAGAAACCACCTACAGAGTTCTCCCTTTGCTGCCGCCTTATCATTCATTAACTTATCAATACTAATCAACTCTGGCCGAGTCTCCTCTTCCAGATGAATATGATGGACCTGTACAATACCCTGCTGACCAATTCGCACAGCACGGCCAATTGCCTGGTCCATCAGAGCCTTTGTCCACCAGGGGGACATGAAGATAATTCGATCGAAATGCTGGAGATTAAGTCCCACACTTCCAGACTGAAGTTGGAGAATAAGAACCTCTATATCCTCACCATCAAGAGTCTCCTTTGTCTTTTCAAGAATTGCATCTCTCTGAAGCTGTGTCTGCCGTCCACTATAGGTCTGGACTCTCTTGACCCGGGGCAGAGAGCGCAAGGTGGTCTGAAGCATATCCATCTCATCGTAGAAGTTAGCAAAGATAAGCCACTTGTGAGGCTCATCTGATTGCTCACTAATTAGCGTCTTAATCTTGGAGAACTTTGTACTATCAAGAGACCAGTCCATGCGAGAATAGAAGGAGATGTTCCTTCTACACGCATTAATATAGACCTGCGGGTGTACAGAGATTTGTCGAAGAACAAGAAGAAGTTTCAGAATTGCCATTCTGCCTGCGCCCTCCTCCTGAAGAGCTGTCCATCTACGAACAGCGGCACCCTGAATTCCTCTGTAGAAATCACGTTCATCCTTTGTACTGAATGGGAGAGTGTGATAGTGGATAACCTCTTTCTGCGGAAGAGAGGGAATCATCGGTCGTAACTCGGCCACTGTGCGGCAGAGAGCCTTCTCAAAGATGATAGGGGCGAGACGCTTTGTAGACTGTGGAATCTGCGACTTCTCCATGCCCAGAAATTGAAAGAGAGCATTCGAGTTGGCCATACCATTAATGATAGGCGTAGCAGTAAGAGCCCACTTATTCTTTGCAGGAATCTGATGGATTGCATCAAAGAGTAAAGTCTTATCATTACAGATGCGATGTGCCTCGTCTAAGATGATACGATTCCAGAGAGTTGTCATCAGCTCATCATTATGTCTCATGGCAAAATCATAATGTGTAATGAAGAGGAATGTCGTCTTCTTGGAGTGAGTGCCCATTGCTTCCCACTCTCGCTTATGGCTCATACGGAACACATTGATGCCAGAGCGAACTGCGGCCTCTGTCCACTGCTCCAAGACGGCCAGTGGCGTAATGAGCAGATTCATAGAGACTTTTGTATTCTTCATGAGACCAAGTATCTCCATAGTCTTACCGAGGCCCATTTCGTCACAGAGAAGTCCTCCTGGAAGATACGGGTCTTCTTCCTGCGTACGCATCCATTCAATGGCAGCAATCTGGTGCGGCTGGTACTCGAATGAGGGCCAGAGTGGAATAAGAGTGTCCATTGTGTTTGCGATGTGAGTATACACATTATGGTGTGCCCACCACACTTCAAATTTTTACAAAAAAGAAGTGGTCTTTACTTCTTCTTTGGCTGCTCTGCGCGCTTCTCTTGTAGACGCTCAAACTCACGTACATGGCGCGTCGTGTTCTTTCCATTTCTATCAATCTTCTCCTTGGCCTTATCACCCTTCTTACGACGGGGAGTGTGTTCAGATTCCATTATAGATGGTATTGAGTGAGTACTTATTACACTTGGGAATCAGTTACTTCAATTTTTTCCACCTTCTTCCGATGCCAA
>Ga0007854_10000813_pt1 | contig 20146 bp, 19 predicted proteins | sample CryBogCBH12Aug08_FD_60382 | JGI IMG/M metagenome (GOLD analysis project Ga0007854, IMG submission 60382) | Freshwater microbial communities from Crystal Bog, Wisconsin, USA - CBH12Aug08 | ecosystem: Environmental > Aquatic > Freshwater > Lake | place: Crystal Bog, Wisconsin, USA | collected...
CCCCCCGTCAAAACGGGACGGAACACTCAGCTTGCCGACCAGGTCCGGGTGGTGAAGCAGAAAATCCGGATGGGTCTCGAGAAAGGCGATTACCTGTTCCTCGTTCGCCGGCGAGGGGGGCAGGGAATTTGCGGTCTCGGATTTGCGAGCCATTGTCGCACCTTTTACTGGTTGCGGATTGCCGATTGCCATTGACCTGTGCTGGCGGTCAAACCATTGCATGGTTAGAGTGTAGACCATGCTCTCACTGACTGCCAATCGCCAAGCGTTCGCCGATCTGTCCTTTCTGCCGGGGCAGATGGTTGCCGTCCTTCTGCCTTTACCTTTTGGCGGCAGCTATGACTATTTGGTCCCGGCTGGTTGGCCTGCCCTGCAAGCCGGCGACTTTGTTCGTGTGCCCCTGGGGGGGCGCCAATGCGAAGGGGTGATCTGGGGGGCAGCCAGCGGCACGGTAGCCCCGGAGAAATGTCGCTTCATTGCCGAGCTTTTACCGGTGCCGCGGCTTCCTGTGGTTTCGTTGCAACTGATCGCCTGGGTCGCCGCCTACACTTTGTCGCCGCCCGGCGCGGTGCTGAAAATGGCCATGAGCGTACCGGCGGCCTTGGCGGGACCGCGTGTGAGCCTCCTCCTGCGGGCGGCGGCGCTAGCGCCGCCAGGCTTGCGGTTGACCGAGCCCAGACGCCGGGTTTTGGCCGAGGCCCATCAGCCTGGATCGGCCTCGGATTTGGCGCGGCGGGCCTCAGTCAGTCTCTCGGTGGTGCAGGGTTTGCTTGAGGCCGGTGCCTTGGAAACCGTTGTGATGGAACGCAAAGCCGCAAATGCTGAACCCGACTGGCAGCATCCCGGCCCTGTTCTGTCGGAGGCGCAGGCGGGGGCGGCGACAGAACTGCGCCAGCGGATTGGTTCAGGCTTCTCGGTAACTTTGCTTGACGGGGTTACCGGATCCGGCAAGACCGAAGTCTATTTTGAGGCGGTGGCAGAAGCTTTGGCCAAGGGCCGTCAGGTTCTGGTGCTGTTGCCGGAAATTGCGCTTTCGGCGCAATGGTTAGAACGATTCCGCCATCGCTTTGGGGCTTTGCCCATGGCCTGGCATTCCGAGGTGAGCGACGTCGCCCGGCGGGAAGGGTGGCGCGCCGTGCTTGAGGGGCGGGCAAAAGTTGTGGTTGGCGCCCGTTCGGCCTTGTTTTTGCCTTTTGCCGATCTCGGCCTGATCATCATCGACGAAGAGCATGATGGTTCTTACAAACAAGAAGAAGGGGTGATTTATCACGCCCGCGACATGGCGGTGGTGCGGGGGCGTTTTGGCGCCATTCCGGTGCTGTTGGCGTCCGCCACCCCTTCGTTGGAAACCAGGACGAATGTCGAAACCGGCCGTTACGCCCGGGTCCATTTGCCGGATCGTCATGGCGGGGCTCAATTGCCAGAAATTTTGCTGGTGGATCAGCGCCGGCATCCCCCGGCCAGAGCATCCTGGCTTTCGCCCCCTTTGCTGGAGGCTCTTGGTCAGACCCTGGCGTCCCGGGAGCAAGCCCTGTTGTTTCTCAATCGGCGCGGCTATGCGCCTTTGACCCTGTGCCGCAAATGCGGTCATCGCCTGCAATGTACAAATTGTTCCACCTGGCTGGTCTTGCATCGTTCCGCTCAGGCCCACGGGCCCGGCCGTTTAGCCTGCCACCACTGTGGCCATTGGCGTCCGATGCCGGAAATCTGCCCGGACTGCCAGGCCGAAGGCTGTTTCGCCGCCTGTGGTCCGGGGGTCGAGCGACTGGCTGAGGAACTGACCAAACATTTTGCCGAGGCACGCATAGCTGTGATGGCCAGCGATACCTTGACCGGGCCGGGGGATGCCGCCGCCCTGGTGGCGCGGATGGAAGCCCGTGACATCGATTTTCTGGTGGGTACGCAAGTGGTGGCAAAAGGCCATCACTTCCCCTTTCTTACTTTGGTGGGCGTGGTCGATGCGGATCTCGGATTGGCCGGCGGCGATCTGCGTGCGGCCGAACGGACCTTTCAATTGTTGTCGCAGGTGGCAGGACGCGCGGGGCGCGCCCAGCATCCTGGACGGGTGATGCTGCAAACCTATCAACCCGAGGATAAGGTGATGATGGCGTTGGCATCTGGCGACGCTGCGCGTTTTTATGCTGCTGAAACGGCGGACCGGCGGATGGCCGGCATGCCGCCCTTCGGAAAATTGGCGGCTTTGGTGGTGTCTGGGGCGGATGCCGCTATGGTTGATGAGGTGGCCCGTCAATTAGCCAAGTCGGCCCCCAACTCCGGCGCGGTTCTGGTGTTTGGGCCGGCCCCGGCGCCGCTGGCTTTTTTGCGAGGCAAACACCGCCGCAGGCTTTTGCTTAAGGCTCCTCGCCAGACTTCGGTTCAATCCTTGCTGCGCACCTGGCTTCGTTTGGTAAAAGTTCCGTCGGCCGTGCGCGTTCAAGTCGATGTCGATCCTTATTCATTCCTTTGATCAGATTAGGTTCTTCGGCCCTGAGTCAGCTTGCAAGCAACTCTTTGATATGCTAACTAACCCACGCGCTCATAGGGACTTGTCTCGGTTCCTGTGTGAAAAATAAATAATATCAAAGTCTTTCGCGTCGTTTTCCGGGGTTTTCAACGACCTTTCAAAAGGACAGCCCAGGTGTCATCTAAAGCCAATGGCGCAGTAGCCGAACGTTACTCTGCAGCGTTATTTGAGCTCGCCGAGCAAAAGTCACAGCTTGACGCCGTGGCTGCCGATCTTAAGACTCTGAAGGGAATGATCGCGTCTAGCGATGATCTTCGTCGTCTTTTGAAAAGCCCGGTGCTCGGTCGCGCCGACCAGTCAAAAGCCGTGGCGGCCCTTGGCCAGGCGGCGGCCTTTCATGATCTGGTGAAAAACTTTCTTGGCCTGCTGGCAAAAAACCGCCGGCTATTCGCCGTGGATGCAATAATCGATGCGTTTTTAGACCGTCTGGCCGCCAAGCGTGGTGAGGTGACGGCCTTTGTCGCCTCGGCGGCTCCTTTGAACGAAACACAGGTCGGGGCCATCGCCACGGCTCTTAAAACAGCTATCGGCAGTACCATTACCTTGAACACAACGGTTGACCCCAGTCTGCTTGGCGGGCTGGTGGTGAAGGTTGGGTCACGGATGGTCGATGGATCTTTAAAGACCAAGCTGCAACATCTTAAGCTCGCAATGAAAGGGGTCGGGTGATGGAAATCCGCGCCGCGGAAATCTCCGCTATCCTAAAAGAACAGATCGCACATTTTGGCACCCAGGCGGAAGTCGCCGAGGTCGGCCAGGTGCTTTCGGTCGGTGACGGTATTGCCCGCGTCTTCGGCTTGGACAAGGTCCAGGCCGGCGAGATGGTCGAGTTTCCCGGTGGCATCAAAGGCATGGCGCTCAATCTTGAGAGCGACAATGTCGGCGTGGTCATCTTCGGTGACGATCGCACCATCAAGGAAGGCGATATCGTCAAACGGACCGGGGCTATCGTCGAAGTGCCGGTCGGCAAGGGTCTGCTGGGTCGGGTTGTCGACGCGCTGGGAAATCCCATCGACGGCAAAGGGCCCATCGTCTCGGATCAGCGTTCCCGCGTGGACGTCAAGGCGCCGGGCATCATTCCGCGTAAGTCGGTGCATGAACCGATGTCCACCGGACTTAAGGCGATCGACGCCCTGATCCCGGTCGGTCGCGGTCAGCGCGAATTGGTGATCGGTGACCGCCAGACCGGTAAAACGGCTATTCTGATCGATACCATTATCAATCAGAAGCGCTTCAATCAGGGCGGCGACGAAAAGCAAAAGCTTTACTGTATCTATGTCGCGGTCGGCCAAAAGCGTTCGACCGTGGCCCAGTTGGTCAAGACCCTGACTGACAATGGCGCCATGGAATATTCCATCATCGTTGCCGCTACGGCTTCTGAGCCGGCGCCCTTGCAGTTCCTGGCTCCTTATGCCGGCTGCGCCATGGGCGAATATTTCCGCGATAACGGCATGCATGCGCTGATTATGTATGATGACCTGTCCAAACAGGCCGTCGCTTATCGCCAAATGTCCCTGTTGCTGCGTCGTCCGCCGGGCCGTGAAGCCTATCCGGGCGACGTCTTCTATCTCCATTCACGTCTGCTGGAACGGGCCGCCAAGATGGGCGACGCTGCGGGTGCGGGGTCGTTGACGGCGTTGCCGGTTATTGAGACCCAGGCCAATGACGTCTCGGCCTATATTCCGACGAACGTCATTTCCATTACCGATGGCCAGATCTTCCTCGAGACCGAGTTGTTCTACAAAGGCATCCGTCCGGCGGTGAACGTCGGTCTGTCGGTGTCGCGTGTCGGCTCGGCCGCGCAAATCAAGGCGATGAAGCAGGTCTCCGGCTCGATCAAACTGGAACTGGCCCAATATCGTGAAATGGCTGCCTTTGCCCAGTTTGCCTCGGATCTCGATCCGGCGACGCAAAAGCTGCTGAATCGCGGTGCTCGCTTGACCGAACTGCTTAAACAGCCGCAGTTCCAGCCGATGCCGGTGGAAGAAGAAGTGGTCGCAATTTTCGCGGGTGTGCGCGGCTATCTCGATAAGCTGGCATTGCAGGATGTCGGTCGCTTTGAGACTTCGCTGTTGTCAGAGATGCGAGCCAAGCAGGCCGCGCTGCTGAGCACCATTGCCACTGAAAAGCAGATCTCGCCGGCCACCGAGGAAAAGCTGAAAGCCTTCCTCGACGGCTTCGCCAAGACCTTCGTCTGACCCCGGGGAAGCCCGTTCGATGGCTAGTCTCAAGGACCTAAGGCTGCGGATCAATAGCGTCAAATCGACGCGAAAGATCACCTCGGCCATGAAGATGGTGGCCGCCTCGAAATTACGTCGCGCCCAAAGCGCGGCCGAGGCGGCACGGCCTTACGCCCAGCGCATGGAGCGCATGCTCGGCGCTTTGGCGGGGAGTCTGGCGGGCCAGGCGGGTGCACCGAGAATGTTGTCGGGCACCGGTTCAGAGGCGGTTCAGTTGGTGGTGGTGGTCACCTCGGATCGCGGTCTGTGTGGTGGCTTTAACGGCAGCATCGTCCGTCAATCGCGGATCTTCGTGAATGATCTGTTGCGCCAGGGCAAGACCGTCAAGCTTCTGCTCGTCGGCAGAAAAGGGCGGGATCAGCTGAAGCGGGATTTCGGGGCGCTTTATCTGGATACCTACGAAAACATTGGAAAACGGGGCGTGTCCTTTGCTGAAGCCAATAGCATTGCGACGCGGATCAATCTGATGTTTGCCGAAAATCAGTTTGACGTCTGCACGATCATTTACAACCGTTTCAAGTCGGCCATCGCGCAGGAAGTGACGCGCCAGCAGCTGGTTCCCTTTCCGGTTCCGGCCGTGGCTGCCGATGCAAAAGCGGACAGTGCCAAGGCGCTTTATGAATATGAACCCTCGGAAGAGGCGATCCTCGACGAGCTTCTGCCCCGCAATCTTGCCATCCAGGTGTTTCGAGCCTTGTTGGAAAGCAATGCCTCGGAACAGGGGGCGCGGATGACGGCAATGGATAACGCGACCCGCAATGCGGGCGATATGATCAACAGCCTGACCATCCGGTATAACCGGACCCGCCAGGCCCAGATCACCAAGGAACTTATTGAAATCATCTCCGGCGCGGAAGCGCTGTGACGGTCAAGCAGGAGCCCGGTCTCATGACAAAGAAGAATGTTGGAATCGTTACCCAGGTCATGGGCGCCGTCGTCGACGTGCGCTTTGATGCCGAACTCCCTTACATCCTTTCGGCGTTGCATACCGATAACCACGGCCGCACCCTGGTGCTGGAAGTGGCGCAGCATCTCGGCGAGAATGCGGTGCGCACGGTGGCGATGGACTCCACCGAGGGTCTGGTGCGAGGCCAGGAGGTGGTGGATACCGGCGCCCCGATCGCGGTGCCGGTGGGCGCTGAAACCCTGGGACGCATCATCAATGTGATTGGCGAGCCCATCGATGAGCGTGGCCCCATCGGTACGACCAAAACCCGCCCGATCCACGCGAAGGCGCCGGAATTCGTTGAGCAGTCGACGGAAACCGAGATCCTTGTTACCGGCATTAAGGTCATCGATCTGCTGGCCCCCTACGCCAAAGGCGGTAAGATCGGCCTGTTCGGCGGTGCCGGCGTGGGCAAGACGGTGCTGATCATGGAATTGATCAACAACGTCGCCAAAGCGCATGGTGGTTATTCGGTGTTTGCCGGCGTCGGCGAGCGCACCCGTGAGGGCAATGACCTCTATCACGAAATGATTGAATCGGGCGTCATCAAACTGGACGGTCCCGGTTCGAAGGTGGCCTTGGTCTATGGCCAGATGAATGAGCCGCCGGGTGCTCGCGCCCGCGTCGGTCTGTCCGGATTGACCGTCGCCGAATATTTCCGCGACGAAGAAAATCAGGATGTGCTGTTCTTCGTTGACAATATCTTCCGCTTTACCCAGGCGGGGTCCGAGGTCTCGGCGCTGCTTGGCCGCATTCCTTCGGCGGTGGGCTATCAGCCGACCCTGGCCACCGACATGGGAACCATGCAAGAGCGCATTACTTCGACCAAGAAGGGGTCGATCACCTCGGTGCAGGCCATTTACGTGCCTGCCGACGATTTGACCGATCCGGCGCCGGCGACCTCTTTTGCCCATTTGGACGCCACCACCGTGTTGTCGCGTCAGATTGCCGAGTTGGGCATTTATCCGGCGGTGGATCCCTTGGATTCGACCTCGCGCGTGCTGGATCCCAAGGTTGTGGGCGAAGAACATTACAAGGTGGCCCGCGATGTGCAGCGCATTCTGCAGACCTATAAGTCTTTGCAGGACATCATTGCCATTCTGGGCATGGACGAATTGTCCGAAGAAGACAAATTGGTGGTGGCGCGCGCCCGCAAGATCCAGCGCTTCCTGTCGCAGCCCTTCCATGTTGCCGAGGTTTTCACCGGCAGCCCTGGCAAACTGGTCTCGCTGGAAGACACCGTGAAGAGCTTCAAGGGCATCGTCGCCGGTGAATATGACCATCTTCCGGAATCAGCGTTCTACATGGTTGGTACCATCGAAGAGGCCATCGAAAAGGCCAAGAAGATGGCGGCCGAAGCGGCATAGGGTGACACATGGCTGAAACGGTCGAATTCGAGTTGGTATCGCCGGAACGGTTGGTGATTTCCGAGCCGGTGGAAATGGTGATCGTGCCGGGCGCCGAAGGTGATTTCGGTGCCCTGCCGAGGCATGCCCCGATGATTACCGCGGTGCGGCCCGGTGTAATCGATGTCTATCAGGGGGGCAAAGTCAGCCAACGAATTTTTGTTGCCGGCGGATTTGTCGAAGTGACCGAAACGCGGGTGACCATGCTGGCCGAAGAAGCGATGAAGGTTGGCGATCTGGTGGCTGACGAAGTTGAGGCTCGGGTTAAGGCGTCGAAGGATGCCATCGATGCGGCCGACGGCGAGGCGGCCCGTCAATTAGCGCAACGGTCGCTGGCGGTGGCGTTGGCCATGAAGGACGCCCTGATCAGCAAGAAAGCGCATTAAGGCAGACTTGCCTGAATAGTCTCCAGCTTCGATCGTTGCTTGGCAGGAGGCTGTGCAGGCATGCTGGTGTAGCATCCTATTCAATGCCAAATCTTCAGGAAACGCCATGCTGGATAAGTTGACGATACCAGGCCGCCTTGCCGGCGCCTTTGGGACATTGTTGCTGCTGATGGTCGCTCTCGCAGCGCTTTCGACGCTCTCGCAGAAAAGCAATGACGGCACCCTGACCGATGTGGTGCGGCGTTATGAGAATTCAACCTCGATCCAGCGGGCTCTAAAAGATTTGGCCTTTTCGCGGGGCAATATCTGGATGTTCGTTTCGACGGGCAATCCCGCGCTCGAGGCGAGCGCCGCGGAATTGTCTGGCAAAGCCCATGTCCGCCTGAAGGATCTGATTGCTAACACCAAGAATCCCGATCGCAAAGCCAAAGCCACAGAATTGGAAGGGCTGATCAGTGACTTTGAAGTGAAGTTAGGCAAGGTCAAGGCACTTCGGGGGCAAGGAATCGATAGCCCGGACGGTTCTGAAACCATCGCCGCCGCCGCCGCGGCGTTCGCTAAATTGAATGACCAGGGCAGTACCCTTGCCAACGAATATCTAGACGCCGCAACCGCGGCCAAGGAAGCGGCGGTCCAAGATGCCAGTACGAATATTGGGCTTTCCATCGTCGTCGGCCTGCTCAGCCTGGTTTTGGGCGTCGGTCTGGCGATGGCGATTGCCCGCTCAATCGACCGGCCTTTGCGGGAAATGGTGGGTTTGGTGGAGCGATTGGGTCGCGGTGAGACGTCGGTTGTCGTTGCCGGGGTTGAGCGCACCGATGAGTTCGGCCCCTTGGCCAAGGCGCTGGAGCAATGGCGCGCCAGCCTTATCGCCGCAGACCAGCAACGCGAGGAGGAACGCCTCCGATTGGTTCAGCGCGAGGCGCGGGCGCGTAAAATGGAGGCCCTTATCACCTCATTCGACCAGGGGGCCACGGGCGTCGTCGAAACCGTATCCGGCGCCGCTACGGAATTGGAAACGACCGCCCAGACCATGATGGTTACGGCCGATCACGCCAATGCCCAGGCCAATATTGTGGCGTCTGCGGCGGAGATGGCCTCGAGCAGCTCGCAGGCTGTGGCCAGCGCTGCCGAAGAACTGTCCGCATCGATCAATGAGATCAGTCGCCAGGTTTCGGCCTCATCCCAGTCTTCTAAGGCGGCGGCCGAGGAAGCCCACCATACCAACCGCATGGTGCAAGGATTGGCAGACAGTTCGTCACGCATTGGGGAAGTGGTCAGTCTGATCAACGACATTGCGGCCCAGACCAACCTGTTGGCCTTGAATGCCACCATCGAGGCGGCGCGGGCCGGCGATGCGGGCAAGGGCTTTGCGGTTGTTGCCAACGAGGTCAAGAATTTGGCCAATCAGACAGCCAAGGCCACCGGTGAGATCGGCACCCAGATCGGGGCCGTGCAGAGCGCAACTCGCGAGGCGGTGGGGGCCATCGAGGCAATCGTCAACCGCATCGATGAGATCAACCAGATTGCGGGTGCGATTGCCGCCGCCGTTGAGGAGCAAGGGGCTGCAACGGCTGAAATTGCGCGCAATGTCCAACAGGCGGCGCAAGGTGCGCAGGAAGTGTCCACGACAATCGTCGGCGTTACGACCGCGGCCGGTGAGACAGGCAGCGCAGCGGGCGAGGTCTTGTCGGCAGCCCAGTCCTTGGCCCGCGAAACCGTTACTTTGAAGGGCATGATCGAGGGCTTTCTCACCGGCGTTCGCGGCACCTAAAACCGATGTCGTAAGAGGGCAATCGGCTATTTTTCGTCCCCGGAAACGGTAGGTTAAGCTTTCCGCAGTTGCGTTGATGTTGACAATGTCTATTAGTCTAGTAGATAGTGGTTAAATGATGAAATTTTGCCATGTCGATTAACCAGCGGAGTTCCTTAGCGATGTCCCAGACTATCCATGTTAAAGCTCCGGCGCTCGCCGAGCGTTCCCTTCGCTCACGCCTTTCGGTATCTGTACCACTGGCGCTGGCCCTTGGCGCCCTTGGTAGCGCCGCCGGTCCGGCCTTCGCGGCCGATGAGGGACAATTGCAGCGGCTGGAAAGTGCACTTAATCGTCTGGAGGCGCAGCATCAGGCCGAACTAAAAAAACTGCAGGACGAAATCGCGGAGCTAAAAGCCCAGCAGGCCCAGACGACCCAACAACTCCAGCAGCAACAACCCCCGCCCAATTCTCCTAAATTGGTGGAATCGCCAACCCATCAATTTGGTCTAAGCAGCAATGACGGCCAGAATTCCGTCGCCATTCTCGCCCGACTGCATTTCGATGCGGGCAGTTATCTCAACACCGAGCCGGATGGTGGTACCAAAGCGGTGGGTCCTGGGATTCCGGGGAAACCCTTGAACAGTGGCATCGATGCCAGGCGGGCCCGCCTGGGTATCGGCGGAACCTTTCTAGGTGATTGGGCCTATCGATTGATCTATGACTTCGGAAATTCCGCTGATTCTCTTACTCCCGGTGTGTCCGGGGGCGTGACCTCTGGTGTTGAAAATGCCTATTTGACGTATAACGGGTTCAATCGGCCAAGTTTCATCGTTCCTGCTGCTGTTGACTTTGGCTATCTGGACATTCCCTTCACCTTGGACGAAGCGACCAGTTCCAACGACATCATGTTCCTTGAACGGTCCTCTTCGCAGGTTGTGGCCACCCAATTTGGCGGCGGTGATTTCCGATCAGGTCTTGGTCTGCGTTCCAACAATCAAAGATATTGGGCGGGTGCCTATTTGACCGGGCCGCAGTCGGGAGCTCCGCACACTGGCGCCAATGATGGCAATTTTGCCGCCTTGGGGCGTTTTGGCTATCAAATCTGGCAAGATACCGAGAGCGCCATCCATTTTGGTGCCAATGCCGGCCATTTGTTCAACTCCCGGGTCAACTCTACCACGACCAGTGCCAGCAGCATCAGCACGACAGCCGCAAATAACGGTTTGGCGCTTAGTGACCGTCCGGAACTGCGCATAGACCCCACAGTGCTTTTGAATACCGGCACGATTCCTTCTCATTCCGGGAGTGTCTATGGTCTGGAAGCAGCGGCTGCCTGGAACAATTTCTATAGCCAGGGCGAATATTTCCGGTACAGCGTTGATCAGATCGCCCGAGGGATCAACCCCAGCGACGGAGTGGCCAATCTGGTGTCGCCGACCCTAAATTTTCAGGGCGGATATGCTGAAGTCAGCTACTCTTTTGGCGGCCGTCGCAAATATATTCCGGAAACCGGGGCGTATTCCGGTGTGATCCCGACCCAGCCTTTTGCCACCAATGGTGGCGGTTGGGGCGCTTTGGAATTGGCGGCCCGATACAGTGCCATCGACCTCAATGACAAATTTATCCCGGGGCAGGCACCGCATCTTACCGGCGGCGTCAATGGCGGCAACTCGAAAGGCGTCGATGTCGGGCTCAATTGGTACCCCAACCTGAACGTACGGTTCATGCTCGATTATATTCATACTGATATCGATACCCTGTTCAAGGCTACGACGAATGGCACGGCATCCACGGCACCGTCGGGGACCCATCTGCAAGCCGTCGCGCTACGCAGCCAGTTTACATTCTGAGGAGGAAGGAATGAGGGGCCTGCGGTTAGGCCTTTGGTCTGGACCGCAGGTCTAAGCGATCGGCAGCAATGCCTTAAGTTGGTCAAGCGTCGGGGCGTGAATAAGGGGTTTGGGTGCCTCCGGAGGCCGGTCCATACCAAGCCGGTCATGCCAATAGGTCTTCATTCCCGCTTTCGCCGCGCCGGCAAGGTCATAGGCCGAGCCTGCGACAAAAAGGCAGCGTGAGGGCAAGACACCAAGCTCCTGAAGCCCCAATGCAAAGGGGTGCGGGTCGGGTTTATAGAAGCCAGCCCGTTCGGCCGTAACGATGGCGGAAAAAGGCGCGCCGACGCATTTCGCCGCTAAATTCCCAAGCCTTTCCGAGCAATTGGTTACAACGCCGAAAGCAATTCCCTTATCCACCAGCAATTTCAGTTGCTCTGGAACGCCCGGCCAAGGCTTCAATTCACCATAGCGTTCGGCGAGTTCTGCCGCCAGGTTCGGCGGCAGGCCAACCGCCTGAGCGGCCTCGCCGACAATATCTTCGTAAGCCCGATAAGCGCCGGTGCGGTTGACGATCCGCAGATATTCAAGCCGCCAGCGCCGGCCGGCGGCTTCTCCCCCTGCGATCCTGTTCCAGAGGGTCCAGCTATCCAGCAGAGCAGTCAAAAGGTCAAACAAGACGCCGTCAAACTGAGGAAGCATCGGCCAAATTCTTTCGTTATAAGAAGAGGAGCGGTTAACACAAACGCCACAATGCGATAAGACGGAAAATTCGCAAGAGGAGATGGACCCTATGTCACAGGAAATGTTTCCAAATTGCCGTCACCAATGCGATGGTCAGTGGATGCTGTCGGTTGGCAGTGTAACCACGCGCCCATGCAAATGCCGGGCGCGCCAGAAAGCGATCCGCCTATGGGGGATTGCAGCGTTCGTTCTGGCGGTTGTCGGCATTATTTGGGCGCTGGCAGCGTAAGCACATAAAACTCTGGGATGTGAGCCGTGGCGGTAATTTTTGTGGCCGATGACGTCAGTGTAATCCGCGATACTTTGCGGGCCCTGCTGGAAAAGCAGGGTCACACGGTCTTGGAGGCCGCGAATGGGGTCGAATGCCTGGCTCTTTTTCGAACCAAGCAACCGGACCTCGTTATTACCGACATGATTATGCCTGAGAAAGATGGGGTCGAGACAATTCGTGAAATTCGTCGGCGGTTCCCAGAGGTCAAAATTATCGCCATTTCCGACGGGGGGTCCAAAAAGCCCGCAAGTTTTCTCGATTTCGCCCAGGATTCTGGCGCACATCGGGTTTTATCGAAGATGCAGGGCCTTGGAGGCATTACGGCTTTGGTAAACGAACTTCTTTCCTCCGCCGAACCCGGTCAACGGCCCTGAAAAAAACCGGTACCCATATTTCGAATTGCTTATATATTTTCCTTTCAACTTTGCGGGCGGATCGGACTCCATAGGGTGAACAGCGGTCACAAAGTTTTTGAGCAAGATCCACGCTTCTATAAAACGATCTTTGATCTTGCCGGCGATGCGATTATCGCCTGTTCTGAACAAGGACAGGCGGTGGAATGCAACCAGTCCGCTTTGGATATGTTTGGCTGTCGGCGCGAGCAATTAATTGGCTCGACCCCGTCAGATTGGTCACCGCTGTTTCAGCCCAACGGCAAAAGCAGCGAGGAAATGGCCAGAGAGGTTTTCAGCCAGGTCGAATCCGAAGGCGAAGCGCATTTCGAATGGGAACACCGGCGGGCGGATGGTGCCCCGCTATGGGTGGACGTTACGGTCCGCCTGGCTAAAACAGAGCAAACAAACCTGTTTGTTATTATTTCCCGCGATATTACCAAGCGGAAGCTGGTTGAAGGGGCGTTGCGGCAACATCAGGAATTGCTGCAAGAGGTCCAAGAGGTGGCGAAACTTGGTCATTATGTCTACGACATTACGACGGACCGCTGGGTCAGTTCAGCCATTCTCGATGGAATTTTTGGCATAGATCAGGCCTATCCCCGCGATGCCCGCCATTGGTTGGATTTGGTCGCTCCCGATTGCCGAGACAGAATGCAGGCGCATCTCAATGCCGTTTTGGCGAAGGCTATGCCCTTTGACGAAGAATACCGGATCATTCGTCCCAGTGATGGCCAGGAACGATGGGTCCATGGCCACGGAAAATTACAGGTCGATGCGGGTGGGCGTCCCCTCGTCATGGTGGGCACCATCCAGGATATTACGGAACGTAAGCAGGCCGACCTGCAAATCAATTTTATGGCCTTTCATGATGGCTTGACCGGGCTTCCCAACCGAGCGCTCTTTTTCGATCGTTTCTCCCAGTCGATCTCGCATGCAAAACGAAATAAGAACTGTGTGGCCCTGCTTTTCATTGACCTTGACCGGTTTAAACCGGTGAATGACCGCTATGGCCATGAAGCCGGCGATTTTGTGCTGAAAACAATTGCGGCACGCCTGCTTTCCGCGGTGCGCTCAATGGATACCGTCGCCCGGATCGGGGGCGATGAATTTGTTGTAATGCTGGACGAGTTGGAACAATCCGGTGAAGCAGCCTCGGTTGCCGCCAAGCTGATCGACAGCATCACCCTGCCCATCCAACTCCCCAACGGTCCTCAATGCGAAGTGGGTGCCAGTGTGGGCATCAGTATTTATCCGGAAAATGGAACAGAGATTGATGCTCTGATGGCCGGCGCCGATGCGGCGATGTATCAGAGCAAAACAAGCGGCGATAAAAAGCTTCACTATTTCCAGGGAACCGCCAGCTCCAGTGGATTTGGTGAGGATTGGCCTCATTTTGACGATCAGCATCTGGTTGGCATTGCCGAAATCGACACGCAACACAAAGAATTGGCAGATTTCATTAAGCGACTTAATGCGGCGATCAGAAACAAATTAGATGAAAGTGAAATTAGAGGCGTATTTAACAAACTAATAAGTTATACAACCCATCATTTTGAATCAGAAAAGGCCTTAATGGAGAGTTACGATTATCCAAATTGGCAATCTCATGATCGAGAGCATAAGCGTCTGCTTTCTAATCTTTCATTTTTTTGGTCAAGCCTAAATAAAGGCACCGATTTTTTTGTAATGCAAGCGATCAGAGATTGGCTTTTGCACCATATCCTTACCGAGGACAAGTCGCTTGGCGAATTTATCCGGCAGCGGCTCTTACGGAGCGAACTATGAAAAGCACGGGCGAACAAGTGGATCTGATGGCGGCGATGGAAGTGGATCAATTGCAAAGTCAAATCGCGGAACTGCGCCGGGAAATCGATGCGCTACGCTTTGAAGCGGCTCTTGACGCCTGCCATATCGCCGGACTTTCGGCTCAGCTGAAGGCCCTCATCGGCGAAAGCGAAAATTGTCCGAATGCGGCGGCGCACCCTTTGGTCGAGCGCGCCGAATATATCGACAGCCGCACCGGTTTGCCGATAAAGAAGACCAAAGCATTGCCCTTGTACCGCGAGGCCTTTGACAGTGAGGCAATTAATTTGGATATCCGGAATCCGGAGCAATATCGCAGTTAACTGGCATTGCGAATCCCGGCAGCGGCTCCCATAATATCATTTGAGCTCGAAACCCGGAGGTTCCATGCAAACCGACAATCGCTTGTTTGATGACCTGGCCCGTATGGCAAGTGGTGCCTTGAATGCTGTGACGGGACTGAAAACCGAAGCGGAAACTTTGGTTCGCCAACAATTGGAATCCTTCGTGAGCTCAATGAATCTGGTAACGCGCGAAGAGTTCGAAGCTGTGCAAGCCATGGCCGCCAAGGCCCGAGACGAGCAGGAGTCCCTTGCTGAACGGCTGGCCAGGGCGGAAGCAACCATCGCCAGCTTAACCGCGCCGAAAGCCAAGGAGGCAACCAGCCCGGCGAAGCGCAAGCCAAGCGCCAAGACCTGAAGGCCTTAGGGCAGCAAAACGGGGCGGTATGTGGCTAACGGGCGCCGCATTGGTATTGCTCTGAAAAAAATGCCCCGTTTTATTACTTTGGCGATAGCTGACCGGCAAGGGCGACCAAGCGTCAGCTGTATCGGCCCACCATCGGATCGAATTGTGGTAAGACACAGCGGATTTATTGTCTTTTATCCACAGTAAACAGAATAACCGGCTGATTTCATTCTTGCGTAGTTAGAAAACGCTCGATAGGCTACCGCTTGTGGTTATTCTGACCGGGCATACAAGATGTTTGGATTAACCCTGGCCCGACTCAGGCGATACCGAGGGAGATCACGGGTATGACGCTTTCGGTGAGCTTGCAGGAGGAGGTTGCCGCCAACCCCCTTGATCTCGTTGAACAATTTGTTTCTGCCAATGATTGGCCCTTCGACCGGCGCAGCGAAGATGAAATGGCTGTCGAGGTGCCGGGGCGGTGGTGCGATTACAGTCTTTATTTTGCCTGGCGCGAAGATATCGGTGCTTTGCATTTCACCTGTGCCATGGATATGAAAGTACAGGCGATAAAGCGCGGTCATTTGCATGAGCTTCTGGCCGCGGTCAATGAACGGCTATGGCTTGGTCATTTTGGTTTATGGGCCGATGAAGGTGTTCCGATGTTCCGCCATGCGGTTTTGTTGCGCGGCCTGATGGGCGCCAGTATGGAGCAAATCGAAGATCTGGTGGATATTGCACTCAGCGAGTGCGAACGATTCTACCCCGCCTTTCAGTTTGTTATCTGGGGCGGTAAGTCACCAGACGAGGCCATCTCTGCGGCCTTGCTTGATACGGTTGGCGAGGCGTGACCAAGCTGCTGCTGGTTGGCTGCGGAAAGATGGGCAGCGCCTTGCTTTCCGGTTGGCTTGATCAGGGTTTGTCTTGCCAGGATGTGATCGTGGTTGATCCGCTGGCCCTGCCGGTCGCGCCGTTGGCAGGCGTGGCGCTTTACCCGGACCTGTCTGCCGTTCCCAAAGCGTTTCAGCCCGAGGTGGTCGTCCTTGCGGTTAAGCCGCAGTCGATGGAAACGGTGGTCCCTGCCTATAGCGTTTATGGCAAGGCGGTGTTTCTGTCGATCGCTGCCGGCAAACCTCTGGCCTTTTTTCAACAGCATCTTGGTGCTGACGCGGCGGTGGTCCGGGCCATGCCCAATACCCCTGCCGCGGTGCGTCAGGGCATGACAGTGGCGGTTGCCAATGGGAACAGCTCGGTCCAACAGAGGCTGATTTGCAGCCAATTGCTGTCGGCCGTCGGCGAGGTCGCCTGGGTAGAGGACGAAGCGCTTATGGATCCGGTGACGGCGGTTTCAGGCAGTGGTCCGGCTTATGTTTTTCTTATGGTTGAGGAATTAGCCAAAGCGGGTCTGGCGGCCGGGCTCCCCGCAGCCTTGGCAGAACAGCTGGCACGAAAGACCGTCACCGGAGCGGGGGAATTGTTACGCCAGTCCACGGAGGCGCCCTCGGTTTTACGACAGAATGTCACCAGCCCCGGCGGAACGACTTTTGCCGCGCTTCAGGTGCTGATGGCCGAAAACGGACTCGGCCCTCTGCTCTGCCGGGCGGTGGCGGCGGCCTCGCAACGATCCCAAGAGCTGGCAGCCCCCGGGCAGGGTCCAAAAAATGGCAAATGAGCCTGAGACGATGCCGGCCTTTGAGGCTTTGTTGGCCCTGACGGCGGAGCGCGGATGGCAGGGTCTGGCCATGACGGATATCGCCAGACGGTGCCATTGGCCAATGGCCAAGCTTTGCCAGAATTTTGGCAGCAAATGGGCCATCCTGGCTGCCTATTTTGACCAAATCGATACAGAGCTGCTGCAGGAAGATCTGGCCGACCCCGACAGCAGCGTCCGGGATCGCCTGTTTGAAGCGCTGATGTTCCGCTTCGACCGCATGGCGCCGCATAAAGAGGGCTTGCATGCCGTGCTGCGCAGCGCTGTGTTTGACCCGACCCTCTGGCCCTGCGGCCTGCAAAGAATGATGCATAGCTGCGGCTTAAGCCTGGAAGCCGCGGGCATCAGCAGCGGCGGTCTTGCCGGACGGATCAAGATCAAAGGCCTGCTGGCGGTCTATCTGGCCACAATGCGGGTTTGGCTGGAGGATGACAGTGCTGGTCTGGAAAAGACCATGGCGGCCCTTGATCAAGGGCTTGGACGCCTTGACGGTTTGGCCGAACTCCTTTTTCGAAGACGCCCGCTCGACCCACCGTCCTAATCGGACCGTTTTGTTGCAGCGCAACAAAAGTATTGACCGCAGTGCAGCATAAATTTAATGTCTGCCTCCGCGTCCCATTCTGTTCGGTTCTCTTCGGTGGAGGAAGTCGTCATGGCTAAGCAGCCAGTACCATCATTTTTAGATCTTGATATCACCAAATATGTTGGTGATCTTAAAGTTCCTGGCATCGACGTGGAAAGCGTCGTCGCCTCCCAGCGCAAGAACATCGAAGCCTTGACCCAAGCCAACAAATTGGCGTTCGAGGGTGTGCAAGCGGTGTTCAAGCGGCAGGTAGAAATTATCCGTCAGACCCTCGAAGAAAGCGCTTCGGTTGCCAAGGAATTGGTTGAGGTCGGCACCCCGCAGGACAAGGCGATCCGTCAGACCGAACTGGCCAAGGAAGCCTTTGAGCGCGCCCTGGCAAATGCTCGGGAACTCTCTGAAATCATTGCCAAGTCCAATAACGAAGCCTTTGAACTGCTGAACAAGCGTTTCAGCCAGGTTCTCGACGAGATTAAGGACGGCATTGGCAAGACCAAGCGCTGAACTTTTGATTTCTGTTTAAACGGCGGTTGACCCGATCTGTTCGGGTTGGCCGCCGTTTTTTATTTCATCGCATTCAACACTTTCCCCAAATCGCCAATCGGACAAGAATAGCAGCCTGAGCCGTCCGATTCTGACGCCTGGCGCTCAAATGTCAGGATCGGGGCGCTCAGCATCGTTTTTTGACGGAAAAGGCCCGGTTGATGGCGGATCCTGCGAAAGGCCCAGAGCTGCCTTCCCTCCGCTTTATCGCGTTGCCGGCTTTGCTTTGCGCAATGCTGGGAAGTCTTTGGCATGCTTGGCCTTGGCTTTCCCAAAACTTCGGGGGCAGCTCTGACAGTCGGCCCTGGATTAATTCGACCCTGCCCGCCCTGCTGTTTGCCGCGGCTTTTACGGTCCTGCTGATCCGTCTCTTTTTGCTGTTCCTGGCCAAGCGTTCCGGCAGTCCGCCCTCGCGTCTGGTCCGCCAGGTGGTGTCCTTGGCCGCCTGGACCCTGACCGCCATCGTGATTGCCGGTTCCTGGTTCGAAGTGCCGGTGGGCAGCCTGGTAACCACCTCGGGGATGATGGTGGCGGTGGTCGGCATTGCCCTCAAAAACATGATATCCGATCTTTTCACCGGCCTTTCCCTGCCTTTTAAGGTCGGTGACTGGATTGAGGTCGATGGTCACGCCGGCCGGGTCGTCGAAGTGGGGTGGCGGGCAACCCGTCTGATCACGACCGATGAAATCACAATCATGGTGCCCAACACCCATGTCATGGCGAAGCCGCTCCGTAACTTCAGCCAGCCGGATAGTTATTATCGCGAACGGTTTCGTTTTACTTTGCCTCAGACCGTTACAACCCATCAGGCCGAGCGCAATCTGTTGGCGGCCGTCCGCCAAGTCGACATTATCGCCGCCCTGCCCTTTGAACCCTCGGTGCGAATCGCCGGTTTCAACGAGCGCGGTATCGAATGGGAACTGCTCTTTTTTGTGCCAAGCTACGAACAGTCCTCGAAGCTGCGCTATCGGGTGCAACGCAATTTGCTGCGCAATCTGCATTATTCGGGAATCAACTGGCCGATCAAAACGCTGGCCCTGCAGCAGCAAGCGGCGCCCGCCGCGGTGGCTGCGGGCAATGAGGACGCGTTGTTTCTAAGCCATATAGATCTGTTCGGCACCCTGACCCAAGAGGAATTGAACCAACTCTCGGCTCAGATCAGTCACCGCCTGGTGCGGTCCAGCGACCCTATCGTCCGCCAGGGGGAAGCCGGCGAATCCTTGTTTATCCTGCGGGAAGGCCTGCTCAATGTTTTCATTACCACCGACGGCATGGAAACCAATGTGGGCCAGATTTCCCCCGGCGCCTTTTTCGGCGAAATGTCGCTGCTGACCGGTGCTACCCGCAGCGCCACCATCATCCCGCTGGTGGATAGCATGGTCTATGAATTAAGCCGCGATTCCTTGCGACCGCTGATGCAAAAGCGCCCGCAAATTGCCGTGCAGATGAGTGAGGTGCTGGCGGTCCGCCAAATGATCAATGCCCCGAAACTGGCCGGTCGGGAAAGTCCTGAAGTTATCCAGAAATCCTTGGCCGACCAATTGCTTGGCCGCATTACCAAATTCTTCCGCTTGGGCCCTTCAGATCAATCTTCGTCGACATAGGGATTGCGTCTTTTCCGCAGGCCCAGACGAATAGGGACCCCCTCTAAACCAAAGGCTTCGCGCAGTCCGTTGACCAGATAGCGGCTGTAACTGTCCGGAAGTTCGTCGGCGCGCTGCGAAAACAGGGCAAAAGTCGGTGGTCTGGTCCGCACCTGGGTAATATAACGCAGGCGCAGGCGTTTGCCGCCATGCACCACCGGTGGCGGATGCCTTTCCGTCATTTCGGCCAGCCAGCGATTGAGCTGAGCCGTCGAAACTCTCTGGTTCCATAGTTCATAAATCGCTACCACCGCATCCATCAGTTGCGGGACGCCCTTGCCGGTCAGAGCCGACAGGGTCACCGTCGGCAGACCACGGACCTGGGGTAAAGAGGTCGCCAAACGATCCTGCAGACGTTGCAAGGCCTGGGCGCGATTCGGCACCTGATCCCACTTATTGACGGCAATGACCAACGCCCGACCTTCATCAAGAGCCAGCCTGGCGATGGTAAGATCCTGTTTGTCCAATATGGCCTCGGCATCCATAACCAGGACGACCACATTGGCCATGCGAATGGCCTCAATGGTGTTACCGGTGGACAGTCGTTCGAGCGAGTCGTTCACTTTTGCACGCCGGCGCAATCCAGCGGTATCGACCAGGCGGATCGTCCGCCCGCCATACTGCCAGGGCGTCGTAATCGCATCGCGGGTTAACCCCGCCTCCGGGCCGGTCAACA
>Ga0007854_10000821_pt1 | contig 20008 bp, 15 predicted proteins | sample CryBogCBH12Aug08_FD_60382 | JGI IMG/M metagenome (GOLD analysis project Ga0007854, IMG submission 60382) | Freshwater microbial communities from Crystal Bog, Wisconsin, USA - CBH12Aug08 | ecosystem: Environmental > Aquatic > Freshwater > Lake | place: Crystal Bog, Wisconsin, USA | collected...
AACGTTGCGCTGGGACGCATGACGTTGGTGCACTTCTTTTCATCGGGCATGTAATAGCCACCGATGTCAACGGCATGGCCTTGCACGGACTTGAATTCGGCGATGATTTTCGCTTCATTTTCAGCCAGAGCCTTGGCCAGCGGCGCAAAGTGGGCGGCCAGTTCGGCGTCTTCAGTCTGGGCTGCGAGAGCCTGTGCCCAGTACATGGAGAGGTAAAACTGACTGCCGCGGTTATCCAGTTCGCCGGTACGGGCAGACGGTGACTTGTTGTTTTCCAGCAGAGTACCGGTTGCCTCATCTAGCGTCTTGGCCAGCAACTTGGCGCGTGCGTTGCTATTTTTCAGGCCCAGGTCCTCAAGGGAAACCGCCAGCGCCAAAAATTCGCCGAGCGAATCCCAACGCAGGTGATTTTCCTCAACCAGTTGCTTGACGTGCTTGGGAGCAGAGCCGCCCGCACCGGTTTCATACATGCCGCCACCGGCCATCAGCGGTACGATCGATAGCATCTTGGCGCTGGTTCCCAGTTCCATAATAGGGAACAGGTCGGTCAGATAGTCACGCAAGATGTTGCCGGTGACCGAAATAGTGTCGAGTCCGCGAATCACGCGCTCCAGCGTATAGCGCATGGCACGAACCTGCGACATGATCTGAATATCCAGGCCGGTGGTGTCGTAGTCCTTCAGATAGGTTTCTACTTTCTTGATCAACTCGGCTTCGTGTGGACGATACGGATCCAGCCAGAAGAGTGCCGGCATGCCGGAATTGCGGGCACGCGTAACGGCAAGCTTCACCCAGTCGCGGATCGGAGCGTCCTTGACCTGGCACATACGCCAGATATCACCGGCTTCAACGTGTTGCGTCAGCAGGATTTCGCCGGTTTCGATGTCAACGATATTGGCATCGCCGTCTTCACTGATTTCGAAAGTCTTGTCGTGTGAACCGTATTCTTCGGCTTGTTGCGCCATCAGGCCGACGTTGGGGACAGTGCCCATCGTCACCGGATCAAAGTTGCCGTTTGTCTTGCAGAAATTGATCATTTCCTGATAAATACGGGCAAACGTGCTTTCCGGAATAACGGCCTTGGTGTCCTTCGGCTTGCCATCGGCACCCCACATTTTTCCGCCCAGACGGATCATCGCGGGCATGGATGCGTCCACAATCACGTCGTTGGGGGCATGCAGATTGGAAATACCCTTGGCCGAATCCACCATCGCCAGTTCCGGACGGTGCTCGTGGCAGGCGTGCATGTCGCGCACAATTTCTTCGCGCTTGGACTCGGGCAAAGTAGCAATCTTGTCGTACAGATTGACCAGGCCGTTGTTGACGTTGACACCCAGATCATGGAAAAGTTTTCCATGTTTCTCAAAGGCTTCCTTGTAATAGATGCGCACAGCGTGGCCGAAAACGATCGGGTGCGACACCTTCATCATGGTCGCCTTGACGTGCAGCGAGAACATCACGCCAGTCTTGCGGGCGTCTTCCATTTCCCGCTCATAGAAGTCGCACAGTGCCTTCTTGCTCATGAACATGCTGTCGATGATTTCACCGTCCAGCAGCTTCGTCTTGGGCTTGAGCACAATCGTCTTGCCGCTCTTGGTAATCAGTTCCATGCGCACATCGCGCGCACGGTCCAGCGTCAGGGATTTTTCACCGTGGTAGAAATCGCCATGATGCATGTGCGACACATGGGTGCGCGACGCCTGGCTCCAGACGCCCATCGAGTGCGGGTTCTTGCGGGCATAGCGCTTGACGGCGAGCGGTGCGCGACGGTCAGAGTTTCCTTCACGCAGCACCGGGTTGACGGAACTGCCCAGACACACCGAATAGCGTGCGCGAATAGCTTTTTCGGCATCCGTTTGCGGGTCTTCCGGAAAGTCTGGAACCTGATAGCCCTTGGACTGCAGTTCCTTGATAGCCGCCACCAATTGGTGCACCGAGGCGCTGATATTTGGCAGCTTGATGATATTTGTGTCTGGTTGCAGCGTCATCCGACCCAGTTCGGCAAGCGTATTCGGGACCTTTTGTTCCGCAGTCAGATAGTCCGGAAACTCGGCCAGAATACGTGCAGCCACCGAGATGTCGGCCGTGGCAACTTCAATCTGGGCCGGTGCGGTAAATGCGCGCACAACCGGGAGAAAAGCACAGGTCGCCAGCGCTGGCGCTTCGTCTGTGATGGTGTAAATGATTTTTGCCTTTGCCGCATCCATACTTGTGTCCCTTTAGTGGTTTGGTTTACGCCGCTTAAGCGTGATACGCCTAAACCCCAATGTTACCAATCAGAACATGTGTTTTTGCTTACTGGAGCGGCAAACTGCAAAAACCTTTTATCAGCGGCGCTCGTCTCCCTGATTCCAGCGCTGCTCGTCACGCCGGTCACCACCCCGATCATGGTTAATATCCCGGTGATCACCATTGTCCTGATGGCGTTCCTGCGCGCGCACTTCACCACGGTCACCGCGACCCTCCCACCAGCGATTATTTTCTTCCACCCGTACAAAATGAACTGGACGGTTGCAGGCATCGTACTTCCGGCAATAGCGGTGCCAGTGACGCGTTTCCTCGTCCGGCACGTGCATATAGATCGGTTCCATATCACGCCGCGCATTGCCCACAATGACCGGTTGCACGTTCACGACGGGTGGGGGCGCGGCGTTTCCAAAAGTTACCTGACCATAAACCCCGGGCGCAAACTGGCCACCAACCGTCATATTCATATAGGTTTGCGCCTGAGCGCTAGCGCCCCAGAAGCAACTCGCGGCAAGAATACCAATAGCAACCGCGTGTGCGGGCCTGATGCGACGTTTTAGTTGCTGCGTCAACGGGAAATTGTTCATGTTCATGTTATTTCGCTTTCAAAAAAGATACCGGATGCTAGCCTAACGCCTGTATGGTCATCCCGGTTGTCCTGCGACGGTTAATAGACAGGTAATAATTTGTCAATAAGCGTTTCAAGGGGCGCAGGTCGACCGTCAATTGGGCCCCGTATTGGCTTCAATGGTGTATGCCGTGGGGGAATAGTTAAGCGGGCTAAAATGCGCGCTATTGTCAGCCCGTAGCTCATCAGGATAGAGCACGAACCTTCTAAGTTCGGGGTAACTGGTTCGAGTCCAGTCGGGCTGGCCATATCCGTGGTCCAGAGGGTCCGGCCTTGGCGGGCCTGGCATCAACAGGCAGCGTCGATTAGTTATAAAAGGCGGGGGATTTGGCCATGAAGTTTCGTATTGCGATTGTCTTTTCGCTGGCGTTTGCCTGCAGCCTTTTAAGCGGTTGTGGCAAGGAGTCGTCTCCGGCAGCCAGTGAAAAGTCAGAGCAGACGCCGGTTGTTCGTCCGGTACGTTATTTGACGGTGGGCCTGCAGCAGGTCGCGAATACGCTTGAGTTGCCTGGCGAAATTCATTCGCGCTACGAGCAACATTACGGCTTTCGTGTTGGGGGCAAAATCCAGCGTCGGTTGGTCGATGTCGGACAAACCGTGGCAACGGGGCAGGTCTTGGCAGTGCTCGATCCGCAGGATGTTCAGCCAGCCATTGATGCACAGGCGGCACAACTCGCGGTGGCGCAAAGCGATCTGGTATTGCAGAAAAACGAGCTCACCCGGCAGCGCGAATTGCGGGATAAGGGATTTATTTCGGGCTCGGCGCTTGAGCATCAGGTGGCCACCACCGATGCGGCGCAGGCCCGGGTAAACGCTGCCCAGTCACAGTTGGTCAGTGTGCGCAACGGGCTTGATTTTCAGACCCTGCGGGCCGATCAGAGTGGCGTGGTGATGGGCATTGATGCGGATGCTGGCAGTGTGGTGGCGCCGGGTCAGAGTGTGGTGCGGGTGGCGCAGGCGGGGGCCATGGAAATTGCGGTCAATGTGCCTGAAAACGCCATTGCCTCCATGCGCAAGGCGTCGGGCTTCACGGTGCGTGCGGATGCTGTACCGGATGTTTCTTATACAGCCCATTTGCGCGAACTTGCGGCCGTGGCTGATCCTGCGAGTCGCACGTTCAGCGCACGGCTGACCATCGACCATCCTGACAATTCCATCAAGCTTGGCATGGGCGCAACGCTGCAACTTACGCTGGGCGTAGCGACCTCGCTGGTGCTGCCGCATGCGGCCTTGTATACGCGTGACAATACGCCCCGAGTGTGGCTGATTGAAGCCAACACCGACACCGTGAAAGAGCAGGTCGTTGCGCTAGGAGCCACAGTGCAGGATGGTGTTGCCATCACGTCGGGCCTCAAACCCGGCGACAGGGTAGTGACGGCGGGTGCCAATCTCCTGTTGCCCGGACAAAAAGTACGCTTGCTGGCGCAGGAACAGGCCGATTCCGCTGCACGGGATAAACCATGAGCGCACCGCGCAGCCCGTTCAATATTTCCGCAGCTGCGATAACCCACAAGCAGCTGACCCTGTTTTTTATTCTGGCAATTGCGGTTGCCGGACTGTTGTCCTATTTCAAACTGGGGCAGCGCGAAGATCCGGACTTTACCTTTCGTGCCATGACGGTGCGTACGCTGTGGCCGGGCGCGACGACCACGCAGATGGACAGCGAAGTAACCGACCGGATCGAGAAAAAGCTGCAGGAGATGCCCTATTTCAAGCGCACTCAAAGCTATTCAAAGGCCGGCGAGTCGATGATCATTCTCGAACTCGAGGACACAGCCCCGCGCAACGATGTGCCTGCGCTTTGGTATCAGGTGCGTAAAAAGGTAGACGATATTCGTGCCACCTTGCCTCCCGAGGCTATCGGACCTTTTTTTAATGATGAGTTTGGTGACGTATTTGGATCTATTTACGCTTTCACGGCCGACGGCTTTACGCTGGCCGAGTTAAACGATGCGGTTGAAGATGTGCGCAAGGAGGTACTGCGAATTCCCGACGTTTCCAAGGTGGAACTGGTTGGCAATGTAGACGAAAAAATATATATCGAGATCAGCAACTCCCGCTTGACCAATTTCGGCCTCGACGCCTCGGCTATTGCGCAGCAGCTTCAGGCCCAAAACGCAATGGTTCCGGCGGGAACTATCGAAAATAGCAATAACTCGATTGCGCTGCGCGTCAGCGGTAATTTCAATTCGGTGGAGCAGGTACGCGACCTGAAGTTAGCGGTCAATGGTCGAACCCAGCGCTTGGGCGATATTGCCCGGGTCTACCGAGGCTATGCCGATCCTCCGGTGCAAACCATGCGCTTTGCCGGCAAGCCCGCCATTGCGCTCTCGGTTTCCATGAAAAGCAACGGCGATGTACTCCGGCTTGGCACCAACCTTAACGCAGCAATGGACCGCATTTCCAGAGATTTGCCGGTTGGTATAGAGTTTCATCAGGTCAGTAATCAGCCTCGGGTTGTCTCGGAGGCGGTAGGCACCTTTATGCGTTCGCTGCTGGAGGCGGTGGGCATCGTTCTGCTGGTCAGCTTTCTGGCGCTTGGCTGGCGCGCGGGTGCGGTGGTGGCGTTGACTATTCCATTTGTGCTGCTGTCCACTTTCCTGGCGATGCACCTTTTTCACATTGCCTTGCACCGAATTTCCACCGGCGCCCTGATCATTGCGCTCGGGCTTCTGGTTGACGACGCCATGATCGTCGTTGAGATGATGGTGCGCAAACTCGAAGAGGGACTGAGCAAGTTTGAAGCAGCCACATTTGCCTATACCAGTGCGGCGTGGCCAATGCTATCCGGCACGCTGGTTACTTCGGCGGGCTTTTTGCCGATTGCGATGGCGCAGTCTTCCACCGGCGAATATACGTTTGAGATGTTCAGCGTGACTTCGTTGGCGCTGGTTTTGTCGTGGGTTGCTGCAGTGGTCGCGACCCCGCTTTTCGGCTACTGGATTTTGCGCAAGCCCTCAAGTGCCCCCCAGCCGGGAGAAATCCACGAGCACTTTGATACGCCGTTTTATACGCGTTTGAGGTCTGTAATCGACCACTGCATTCAATATCGCTGGATCACTATTGCCATCACCTTCACGGGCCTGATGCTCGGCATTGTGGGCATGAAATTCACCGAAAAGCAGTTTTTTCCGACCAGTGACCGCACCGAAGTGATGGTTGAAATGTGGTTGCCTGAGGGTGCGAGCTTCCGTGCCACTGAAACGCAGGTGGAAAAACTGGAAACCCTGTTAAAGGCCAACCAGGACGTCAAAACCTATATCACCAGTATAGGCATGTCGTTGCCACGCTATTTCCTTTCGCTGAATCAGGAACTTTTTCGTCCCAATTACGCCCACACGCTGATTCTGACCGACGATATTGCTGCGCGTGACCGCGTAGCACTGGCGGTGCAGAAGGCGCTGGATTCGAGTTTCCCTGGTGTGCGCGGACGAACCCTGAAAACGCCACTTGGCCCGCCGGTGGCCTATCCGGTTATTTTTCGGGTCAGCGGCCCCGACCCCCAGCTGCTGAAGCAATTGGGAGCCGAGGTAGCGGCTATCATGCGCAAAAACCCGAATACGGTCGAAGTGAATACCGATTGGGGCGACCGCACGCCGGCCTTGCAGATTACTGTTGATCAGGACCGCGCCAGAGCGCTCGGCGTTACGTCGACGGCAGTCGCTCGCACGCTGGCAGGTACCGTATCAGGATTCACGATGGGCCAGTATCGTGAGAGCGACAAACTGATCGATGTCGTATTGCGCGCCCCTGAGCGGCAAAGGCTCGACCAGTCTGCGGTTGCCAATCTTCAGGTTGCCACAAACAACGGCCACAGTGTGCCGCTGTCGCAAGTGGCCAGCGTAAAGCAGGTGATGGAAGAGCCGATTATCCGTCGCTATTCGCGCTCGCCAACGCTGCTGGTTCGCTCAGACATTGTGAGCGGCGTTCAGGCGCCCGATGTGTCGGCGCAAATCGATCCGCAGCTTGCCCCGGTGCGCGCTAAGTTGCCTCCGGGTTATCACATAGAAATAGGCGGCGACTACGAAGAAAACATGAAAGCGCAAAGCTCTATCAATGCCGGCGTGCCCATGATGCTATTCGTCTGGACCGCGCTGCTGATGCTGCAGTTGCGCAGCTTTTCGCTGGCTGGCATGGTGTTGCTCACGGCACCTTTTGGTATCGTCGGGGTGGCCATTGGATTGCTGGGCTTTCACATGCCGTTTGGATTCGTGGCGATGCTGGGCGTCATTGCGCTGATGGGCATCATCATGCGCAACACTATTATTCTGATTGACCAGATCCGCCAAGACCTCGATGCCGGTTCCGGGCCGTGGCATGCAGCGCGCGAAGCGGCCGTGCGACGCTTCCGACCGATTGCGTTGACCGCCGCGGCAGCCGTGCTGGCCATGATTCCGCTGACCCGCAGCGTGTTGTGGGGGCCGATGGCAGTAGCCATCATGGCCGGCCTTATTGTGGCGACGGTCCTGACGGTGTTGGCCGTACCGGCTATCTATGCCGCGTGGTACAGGGTCAGGCGCTGATTGTGTAGTTTGTTTCATACAAGCGGCGTGCTGCGTTCAGGCGGGGTCAATGCAGGCGGGTCGCCTCGCATGCCGTATGCGAAAGTGTTGTCAGGCACCACTTTTGTAGCGAACCATGCGCCTGCTTATTTCCTCTGTACGCCTCCGTTCCTGTAGCGCGGTTCCGGGTTGGATCAGCGTGGGCTCAGCCCTGATGGAAGTCATGATCACCGTCGCACTGATGGGCATCTTGCTGCAGTTGGCGGTTCCGTCTTTTATGGGATTGGTGGATGCAAATCGCACCAATTCTGAAATCAATATGCTGGTGCACGATATCTATTACGCCAGGGCCATGGCCGTCAGAAACCGCATGCCGGTGACCATTTGCGCCTCGGTGGATGGCGCCACTTGCACCTCCGGGGCGGCTGGCTGGCAGGTTGGATGGATTGTCTTTCTGGATCCCAGAAGTCAGCACACCGCAAGCACTGCCGATGAACTGTTGCGGGTACAGCAGTCGTTTGCGGGCAGCGATACATTGTTGAGCCACAACATGTTTAACAGCAAGCCAATCGGCGCCATTACGTATGCCCGCACAGGCCTGGCCTCCAACCTGAGCGCCACTGCGCTATATGAACTCAGCACGATTCCCGCGGACGCTGCTAATCGCCGTTGCGTGGTTGTCCGTGCGAGCGGGCAGCAGCGTTTGCAACCGTGTACCTGAACCAAATTCAAGGTCAGGTTCTATACAGAACAGGCGGTCTGGCGCTGCTGAAATTTCTCGCGGCTTGTGCGTTTATTCTGATCCTCGTAGTTGCGGTTATGCCCATCGCCAATACCCATCTGATCAAGTCGCGTCGCTCCGAGGCAAAGGTGGCGCTGATAGATCTGGCCCGGCGCGAACAGCTTGTACATGCGCTGCATGGCATGTATAGCTCAGACCCGATTGCATTGGGATATTCAGGCACAGGTGACGGGCTATTTCCGATGGCCCTAGCCTATTCCGGCAGCAGTCACTATACGCTGAGCATGCTGGTCGATTCGGGCCAACGGTTTACGGCTGTTGCACTGCCAACCGGAGGGCAACGGGGCGACGGCGCCTGCTTTGCCTATCAGATTGACCAGTCGGGCACGCATGCCAACATCAACGCACATGGCGGCCGACTCACTGATGCGACGTGCTGGTAACTCCGCCACAAACTCTGCAATGTGAATCGCGTGCTATTCGTAACCCATCCCACTGCATGAGTCTGGCATCAAGCATCAACAAACGGCCTGTCAGGCTCTGCCCCACACCGCTGAGTAGTTTGAGTGCTTCGGCGGCCTGCATGGTTCCAATAATTCCGACCAGCGGTGAAAAAACACCCAGCGTAGAGCAACGCTCCTCAGACACGGCGCTATCCGGTGCAAACAGGCAGGCGTAGCAAGGCGATAACGCGTCACGGGGATCGAAAACGCTTATTTGCCCGTCAAAGCGCATTGCAGCACCAAATACCAGTGGCTTCTGGTGCGCAACGCAGGCGGCATTGACAGCCTGACGGGTGGCAAAATTGTCGCAGCAGTCCAGAACCAGATCCGCTTTGGAGACGGCCTGGTCAAGCCATTCGGGCTGGGCTCTCAGCGTGTGCGTGTGAACGCTGATGTGGGGGTTGAGCGCCCGCATAGCCTGTGCCGCAGATTCCACTTTGTGCTGTCCAACGCGTTCGGTGGTGTGCGCTATCTGTCGCTGCAGGTTGGTCAGATCAACCTGGTCGTTGTCGACTAGCGTTATCACGCCCACACCGGCCGCCGCAAGGTATAGCGACGCAGCGCAGCCAAGTCCGCCGGCGCCGATGATGAGCACATGGCTGGCCCGAATGCGCTCTTGCCCTTCAATCCCTATTTCATCTAGCAGGATATGGCGCGAATAGCGCAGAAGTTCAGAGTCGTCCATAGTATTTACTTGCGCAGAATGTCCACCGATGCCGACGCCCCGAGCCAGCGTATGACGGCGTCCTTCAAAGCCTCTGTGTCGCCGCTGGTGTAATACAACGTCTGGAGAGCGCTTTTGTCCTCCAACCCGGTACTTGGTAGCACGGTATTAGGCAATCCGGCACTTTGCACGCGGAGCAGGTTGGCGCGCTCCAGCAATCTGCGCGTCTGCCGGGCCACCGGGCTACCCGCTTCATACAGTTGCACGTCCGGTCCCGCCAGTGCACTCAGCCGTTCGGCTATGAATGGATAGTGTGTGCAGCCCAGCACCAGACTGTCGATAGTGTCGGGCCGTTTACCGAATGGCCCCAATTCAGCCATATAGGTTTTGCAAAGCTGCTCAATGGCCGCATGGTCGTTGCACTCAATAGCGCCAGCCAGGCCGTCGCAAGGCTGCAATATCAACCGAGTGTGGTCTGGCAAACCCAGTTGAAGCTGCCGAAACTTTTCGCTGTTGAGCGTGCTCCGCGTAGCCATTACGGCTATCAGACCAGTAACCGTGCCGGCCGTGGCAGGCTTCAGTGCGGGTTCTATTCCGACCACCGGCAGTGGCGACCAGGTTTCGCGCAGGTGGTGTATTGCCGCGGCCGTGGCCGTATTGCAGGCCACCACCAGAAGCTTGATCTGGTGCGCGTTGATCAGATATTCGGATATCGCATGAGAGCGATCCAATACGTGCGCAATATCGCGCTCCCCATAGGGGGCGTGGCCACTGTCAGCAACGTATACGAATTGTTCGTCGGGCAGCTCGCTCTGAAGCGCGCGTAGCACGCTCAAGCCACCTACGCCGCTGTCGAATACGCCGATCGGAGCGCCAGACTGAGGGTTCAGATCGATGGTCCTTATTGGCTCGAAATGGGAATGTGCTTTACTTCCCCGGAGGCTATTTTCTTTTGCCATTCGGCCGGTCCGGTAATGTGGGCGCTGGTTCCGCCGGAATCCACGGCTACCGTAACCGGCATGTCGACAACGTCGAATTCATAAATGGCTTCCATGCCCAGATCTTCAAAGCCCACCACCTTGGCGTGTTTGATCGCTTTGCTGACCAGATACGCAGCGCCCCCGACCGCCATCAGATAGGCGCTCTGGTGCTTTTTGATAGCCTCGATTGCGACCGGGCCGCGTTCGGCCTTGCCAACCATGGAAATAAGGCCGGTCTGGGCCAGCATCATCTCCGTAAATCCATCCATGCGGGTTGCGGTTGTAGGGCCAGCTGGGCCCACTGCCTCACCGGCCACCGGGTCAACCGGACCGACGTAATAGATCACGCGGTTGGTAAAGTCGACCGGTAATGGTTCGCCTTTGGCCAGCATTCCCTGAATACGCTTGTGCGCGGCGTCGCGGCCAGTCAGCATCTTGCCGTTCAGCAGCAGGGTTTGTCCGGGCTTCCAGCTGGCCACTTCGGCCTTGGTCAGGGTGTTGAGGTCGACGCGTTTGCTGGTTTCGTAGTTGGGCGTCCAGGCCACGTCGGGCCAGATATCCAGACTTGGCGGATCGATATAAACCGGCCCTTGCCCATCGAGCACAAAGTGTGCGTGGCGGGTTGCGGCACAGTTTGGAATCATGGCAACCGGCTTGCTCGCTGCATGCGTGGGGTACATCTTGATCTTGATGTCGAGCACCGTGGTGAGGCCACCCAGGCCTTGTGCGCCGATGCCCAGCGCGTTGACCTTTTCATACAGCTCCAGCCGCAGCTCTTCTACTTTGGTCAGTGACGCACCGGAGGAGGATTTGGCCTGCAATTCGTACATGTCAAGGTCGTCCATCAGGCTTTCCTTGGCCATCAGGACGGCTTTTTCGGCAGTTCCGCCAATCCCGATTCCCAGCATTCCGGGCGGGCACCAGCCAGCGCCCATGGTCGGCACGGTTTTCAGCACCCAGTCAACCACCGAGTCGCCGGGGTTGAGCATGATCATCTTGCTCTTGTTTTCGCTGCCGCCGCCCTTGGCAGCCACGGTCACTTCTACGGTGTTGCCGGGCACGATTTCGGCAAATATGACAGCGGGCGTGTTGTCGCGGGTGTTTTTACGCAAAAATTCGGGATCGGCAACCACACTGGCCCGCAGCGTGTTGTCCGGGTGGTTATAGCCACGGCGAACACCCTCGTTGATGGCATCGTCCAGGCTGCCGGTAAAGCCTTCCCAGCGCACGTCCATGCCCACTTTCAGGAATACATTGACGATTCCGGTGTCCTGACAAATAGGGCGATGGCCGGTCGCGCTCATCTTGCTATTCGTCAGAATTTGCGCAATGGCGTCCTTGGCGGCCGGGCTTTGCTCGCGGGCATAGGCGCGTGCCAGATGGGCAATATAGTCGGCCGGATGGTAATAGCTGATGTATTGCAAAGCTGCGGCTACAGATTCAATCAGGTCGGCCTGGCGAATAGTGGTGGTCATGGTGGTGGTACCGTAATGCTGTGGTGCTAGGTGAGTTGATTTCAGTGGTCAGGTGATTTCAGACAATCTGCCGAGTTTAGCCAATTCAACCTGCTGCACGCTGACGACAATCAAGCGCTGCTCAATTCAATGCCTTTCAGTCAGTGAAATGTAAGTGCCCGGCACCACTATCCGGCAGTTTTGTTTTGATTAATCAGGAGACCTTACATGAGTGCAACCACTGCAGGCGAATCGACTGCAAGCGAACAAACCGTCTATCTGCCCAGTGCCGAATTTGTAAAAAATGCGGCTATTCCCAGCATGGCTGCATACGATGCACTGTGCAAGGAAGCCGACACCGATTACGCCGGCTATTGGGGTCGTCTGGCCAAGGAATTGCTGACTTGGCAAACTCCGTTTACCAATGTGCTTGACGAAAGCGACGCGCCTTTCTTCAAGTGGTTTGCCGACGGCCGCCTGAATGCTTCCTACAACTGTCTGGACCGCAACGTACAAAATGGCCTCGGCGACAAGACTGCCATTATTTTCGAAGCTGACGGTGGCGAAGTTACCAAGATTACTTATTCTGAACTGCTGGCAAAGGTCAGTCAGATTGCCAATGGCCTGAAGTCTATCGGTATTCAGAAGGGCGACCGCGTTGTTATCTATATCGCCATGTCGATTGACGGCGTTGCCGCCATGCAAGCCTGCGCCCGTATTGGCGCAACGCATTCCGTGGTTTTCGGCGGATTCTCGGCCCAGTCGCTGCGTGACCGCATTGAAGATACCGGTGCCAAGGCCGTTATCACTGCCGACCACCAGGTGCGTGGCGGCAAGCAACTGGCGCTGAAGTCTATTGTTGATGAAGCGCTGGCTCTGGGCGGATGCGACAGCGTGGGCAAAGTGCTGGTGGTCAAGCGCAGCGGTTCGCCGATTGCCATGACCGAAGGCCGCGATGTCTGGATGTCTGACCTGGTTGCAGGCCAGTCCACCGTTTGCGAACCTGAGTGGGTTGAAGCCGAACACCCGCTGTTCCTGTTGTATACATCCGGTTCTACCGGTAAGCCAAAGGGCGTTCAGCACTCCACCGGCGGCTATCTGCTGCATGCCGCCCTGACCACCAAGTGGACCTTCGACCTGAAGGCTGACGACGTATTCTGGTGTACCGCCGATATCGGCTGGGTTACCGGCCACACCTATATTACCTACGGCCCGTTGGCGCTGGGTGGCACCGAGATTGTGTTTGAAGGCGTTCCGACCTATCCAGACGCTGGTCGTTTCTGGAAAATGATCCAGGATCACAAATGCACGGTGTTCTATACAGCACCTACCGCTATTCGCTCGCTGATCAAGGCCGCTGAAGCCAATGATGCAGTGCACCCCAAGAGCTATAACCTGACTAGCCTGCGCTTGTTGGGCTCTGTGGGCGAGCCTATTAATCCCGCCGCCTGGGAGTGGTATTACCAGCACGTGGGTGGCAGCCGTTGCCCCATCGTTGATACCTTCTGGCAAACCGAAACCGGTGGTCACATGATCACCCCGATGCCGGGCGCTACGCCTATGGTGCCCGGTTCGTGCACCTTGCCTTTCCCGGGTATTCAGGCGGCAATCGTTGACGAAACAGGTAAGGATGTACCCAACGGTCAAGGCGGTATTCTGGTTGTTAAGCGTCCATGGCCGTCGATGATCCGCAATATCTGGGGTGATTCGGAGCGCTTCAAGAAGAGCTATTACCCGGACGATTTCAAGGGCAAGTATTACCTTGCGGGTGACGGCGCTATTCGCGACGAAAAGACCGGCTATTTCACTATTACCGGCCGTATTGACGACGTGCTGAACGTGTCGGGTCACCGCATGGGCACCATGGAAATCGAATCCGCACTGGTGAGCTACACCGATCTGGTGGCCGAGGCCGCCGTGGTTGGACGTCCTGACGATACAACCGGTGAAGCAGTTTGCGCATTTGTGGTTCTGAAGCGTTCGCTGCCATCAGGTGACGAAGCCAAGGCCATTGCTAAATTGCTGCGTGACCACGTGGGCAAGGAAATCGGTCCGATTGCCAAGCCTAAGGACATCCGCTTTGGTGAAAACCTGCCCAAGACCCGTTCCGGCAAGATCATGCGCCGTCTGCTGCGTAGCATCGCCAAGAACGAAGCTATTACGCAGGATACGTCGACTCTGGAAAACCCGGCTATTCTCGACCAGCTCGGCCAAGCTTATTAAGCCTGTTCAGGGGCAATAATTAAAAAGCCACCGCAAGGTGGCTTTTTTTATTGGGTTAATACCCAGGCGACCAGCTTTTTGGCCTCTGCCTCCGAAATCTGCGTATTGGAGGGCATTTTTACGACACCCCATACGCCGCCGCCGCCTTCCAGTACTTTGCGCGCCAGTCTGGCGGGGGCGGTAGCATCGCCCCGATACCGCTTGGCGACATCCTTAAAAGACGGGCCAATTATTTTTCGATCCACTGCGTGGCAACTGGTGCAGTTTTTTGCGTTGGCAAGTGCGAGGTCGGCGTATGCTGTGGGCGAAAACAGACAGCAGAATACGAGCGACAGCAATGCAGTAAAGTGAGAAGTCATGATGCACATGGTAGTCTTTTTGCGCATGGCAGTGCCAACTGATTGGTGTTTGTAGCAATCATCCGCTGTAACCGATTGATTTTGGAGAAGACAATGTACTTTGTTGGATTGGGGCTGATATTGCTGGTGATGAAATATTTCGAAATCAGCGTGGTTGCAAACTGGTCATATTGGGCCGTTTTGGCCCCATTTCCAGCCGCCATAATCTGGTGGTACTTCATGGACAGCAGCGGCCTGAGCGCCAAAAAGGCGATGGATGCGGAGATGAAGCGCAAGCAAGCGCGCATCGATCGCAATCGCGCCAGTTTGGGGATGCCTGGTCGGGATAATCGAAAGTAGCGCCCCAATTCGCGCCCCATCTGGGCTAAAGTTGCGGACGCGGCGGCGTAAATAGGTCCGCATAAATCAGTGCGCATAACAGTGCACAATTCAGGCCATGCTGATTCACCCTCAAATTGATCCTGTGGCGCTGCATCTGGGGCCACTTTCTGTGCACTGGTATGGGCTGACATACCTTGCCGCGTTTGGTTTATTCATGCTGCTGGGGCGTCTGCGTCTGCGTCATGAGCCGTATGCCAGTATGCGGGGCGATGCAGCCTGGCGCCCGCAGGATATAGAAGATTTTCTGTTTCTGGGCGTGCTGGGCGTGGTGCTCGGCGGGCGACTCGGTTTTTGCCTCTTCTACAAGCCGCTTTTTTACGCCAGCCACCCGCTGGACATATTTGCAGTGTGGCAAGGTGGCATGAGTTTTCATGGCGGAATGCTGGGTGTTACGGCCAGCATGCTCTGGTTTGCCCGCACGCGCCACCGCTCGTTGTTTGAAGTGGCCGACTTTGTGGCCCCTTGCGTGCCCACCGGGCTGGCCTGTGGACGGGTGGGTAACTTCATCAATGGCGAGTTGTGGGGCCGGGTAGCCGACCCATCCTTGCCCTGGTCGATGGTGTTTCGCGGGGCTGGTAATTTACCCCGTCACCCGTCCCAGATCTATCAGTTTCTGCTCGAAGGACTGCTGCTCTTTGTCTTGTTGTGGTGGTATGCGCGCACCGCCCCGCGCCCGGGACGCGTGGCCGCTGCCTTTTTGTTCGGCTATGGAATATTCCGATTTATCGCCGAATATTTCAGGGAGCCCGACGATTATCTGGGCCTCCTGAGCCTGGGCCTGAGCATGGGGCAGTGGCTTTGCATTCCCATGATAGTGTTCGGAGCAGGGCTGTGGTTGTGGGTTGGGCGCCAGACTGCCAGAAATTGATCGCAGCGTCATGAACGAGCAGAGAAATCTGGTGCCAACGGCGTCTGATGGTCCGACCGTGCAATTGCACCGGGACGGCATGCTGGCCGTCGTTACGCTGATAAACACGGGCAAACTCAACGCCATGAACCGCGCGATGTGGTGCGAATTGCGTGAGGTATTCCTGATGTTGCACGGCATGTCCGACCTCCGGTGTGTGGTGGTGCGCGGAGCCGATGGGAATTTTTGTGCCGGTGGCGATATCGCCGAATATCCGTCGTTCCGGTTTGATGTGGCCGCCCTGACGCACTTTCATGAGGTGGAGGTATGGGGCGGTTTGTCGGCCATGCTCGGCTGCGATATTCCGCTGGTTTGTGCGATTGAGGGCGTCTGCATGGGGGCAGGGCTTGAAATTGCCAGTTGCTGCGATCTGCGACTGGCCGGTGCAAATACGCGTTTTGGCGCCCCTATTGCCCGTCTTGGTTTCCCGATGGCACCCCGCGAGGCGCAACTCGTGGCCGGTGCGGTAGGGCAGACCGTGGCCCGCGCCATATTGCTGGCGGCTGCGACTTACAGCGCAGACGAAATGCTGCGTTGCGGTTTTCTTACACGCACCACAGCGGCGGGCGACGCTTTCTCGGCAGCTATGGAAGTGGCAGGCCGGATTGCGGATCTGGCGCCGTTGTCAGCACGGTTAAACAAGCAGACGCTGCGCTCCCTGAGCGCCCCGTGCGCACATCAGGAGGCGAGGGAAGTGGTCGACGCATACAACTATGCAACGCAAAGCGAACATATCGAAGGAATAAGTGCATTTCTGGACAAACGCAAGCCCCAATTCTGAATAAAACGGGCCGAGTAAGGTTCGACTCGCAAGAAATGAAGCGTATTATCTTTGCAGGCATTTCGCAGTGCCATTTTTATAATTCATGCAAGGAGACAACTGATGCGCGTTTCTCAACTCACGCTAAAAGCGGACCAGATTGCGCAATGCAATGTGGCAATTTTTTCTGAGCTGATCGCCATAAAGCCACAAGTGGTTTTGGCATTTGGCTCCATTGCAGGCCTCAAGAGCGCCGAGTCCGCATTGAAACAGGCTTTCCCCGATGCGCACCGTGCTGGCTGCTCCACCGCCGGTGAAATTAGCGGCGCAGGCGTTGCCGACGGCACGCTTGTGGTGACTGCCTTGTCGTTTGAGAGTTGCCGCGTATCCCAGTTCAGCACCACGTTGAATGGCATGGACGATTCCAAAGCGGCTGGCAAGCGCCTGGCGGCAGGGCTCGCAGCAGACGGATTGCGGGCCATCCTGATATTCGGACAGGGCGTGCAGATCAATGGCAGCGCCGTGTTAGCGGGCATGAAAGAAGCGGTGGGTGGCGATATTCCTATCACCGGTGGATTGGCCGGAGACGGCGGTGCGTTTGCCCAGACGTTTGTTCTGGACGACCAGGGCCTCAGCGATAACCGATTGGTTTGCCTGGGTTTTTACGGCGACGCGCTCAACTTTTCACACGGCTCGTTTGGTGGCTGGTCTCCGTTCGGACCCGCCCGTAAGGTTACCCGCTGCGAAAACAATGTTCTGTTTGAGCTCGATGGCGAGCAGGCGCTCGCAGTTTACAAGCGCTATCTGGGCGAGCACGCCAACGGATTGCCCGCCTCCGGTTTGCTGTTCCCCTTTGCCATGCTGGGCAAGGACCACAACGAGCTGGGTTTGATTCGCACTATTCTGGGTGTGGATGAGCAGGCCGGCAGCCTGACGCTGGCCGGCGAGATTGATCCTGATGGCTATTTACGCCTGATGCATGCCAGCACCGATGCGCTGGTAGATGGCGCCGAAGTAGCCGCACATGCCGCTAAGGGCATGCGTTCTGAAGAAGACCCTGGCTTCGCGTTGCTCGTGAGTTGCGTCGGAAGAAAGCTGGTTATGGGCGGCCGGGTCGACGAAGAAGTGGAAGCGGTGGGTGAAGTATTTGGTACCCATGCCAGCCTGGCCGGTTTCTATTCCTACGGTGAAATTAGTCCGCCCAGCGGCTCACCCGAAAGTAAGCTGCACAATCAGACCATGACTATTACCTATTTCACCGAATCGGCTTGACTGGATTCATCGGTTTAATCACACGATAGAGCGGACCACCAATAAATGCACAAATTGCTGCTGCGGCAGTTGAAGCGTTCTCTCGGTGTAGATGAGGCGCAGTTCATGGCGGTAAAGGACGAGCTGGCGCAATTAGCCGCCAGCAACGCGCTTTCACCGCAGGCGCAGTCTGTGCTGAATGGGTTGGACGGTCTTCTCCAACGGGTGGACGAATCCTATTTTCAAAACGACCGGGACCTCGATTTAAAAACGCGCAGTCTGGAACTGAGTTCGGTTGAGCTTGGTGCCAGCAACGACCGCCTGCGTCTGGAATTGGCCAGCCGCACACGGGCCATTGAGTCGCTACGGGCAACCGCGGTTGGTCTGATGGAGTTTGTTGATTTTGACCAGCCGGCCCTGATGGACGACAACCTGGAGAGTTTGTCGGCCCTGATGAGTGCGCTGGTCCGGCAAAAGGAAGAAAGTCAGCAGGAGTTGCGCGCTGCCCTGACCGATCTGGCGCATCAGAAGTTTGCGCTCGACCAGCATGCGATTGTGAGTATTACGGATCCTCAGGGCCGCATCACCTACGCTAACGACAAGTTTTGCGATATCAGCGGCTATTCGCGTGAGGAGTTGTTGGGGCAGGATCACCGCATCGTTAATTCCGGATACCACTCAGCCGAGTTTTTTGATGGCCTGTGGAGGACGATCAAGTCGGGCAAGGTCTGGCATGCTGAGGTTTGCAATCGCAACAAAGCGGGCCACGTTTACTGGGTCAACGCGACACTGGTTCCGTTGCTGGATGCTGCGGGCAGTCCGACCAAATTTATTGCGATCCGCACCGATATCACCGAGCGCAAGCGCATGGAGACAACGATCCAGGCCGCCGAGGCCCGTCTGCGCAAAATAACCAACACCGTGCCAGGTGTGGTGTTCCAGTGGCAGGTGGGTGAAAACTACAATAAATTTACGTTCGTCAGTCCGCGCATTTCGGAGATATTGGGCCTTTCCAGCGAGGAAGCGATGCAGGACTCCAGCGTGGTCTTCCGACAATTGCTCGATGAAGACCGGCGAAACGTCTATTTGGCCTTGCAGAATGCCGCTACCCATTCGATAGCCTGGCGAGGCGAATACTGGGTAAGGTTACCCAATGGCTCTCTGCGGTTTATCCGGGCAGAAATCAATCCTGATGCAGTACGTGCAGCCGATGGGGCTGCGTTGTTTACGGGTATCTGGCAGGATATTACCGAAATCAAGGAAGCCGACACACGGCTGCGCGAGGTTACCGAAAATATTCCGGTCGCGGTTTTCCAGTACCGCGTGCAGGATCATCGACAGCTCAAGATATCGTTTATCAGTCGTGCGGTCGAGGATATTTGTGGGATTCGCGCCGATGAAATTGTGCGCGGCACGGCATCGCTGCTGGACAGCGTCATACCGGAAGACAAGGAACTTTTCTCCAATACTCTGGGTTCGGCCGATACACAGTCTGATTTGCGTGCAGTCGATTTCCGGATGCGCCAGATCGGGACGGGCAAGGTGGTTTGGGCGCACGCCGAGGCGCACCCGCGCCAGTTGCCAGACGGTTCCTGGGTATGGAATGGCTATTTCACCGACGTCACCGCGGCCAAAGAAATAGCGGTTGAACTGCAGCGTGCCAAAGAGGAGGCCGAAGCTGCCAGCCGCGCAAAATCCGATTTTTTGGCCAATATGAGCCACGAAATCCGCACCCCCATGAACGGCGTCATGGGCATGGCCGATTTGTTGCTGGACACCGATCTAGACCCGGAACAAAGCGAATATGTCGGCATCGTCAAGAGTTCGGCCGATGCCTTGTTGCGGGTCATCAACGATATTCTCGACTTCTCAAAAATTGAGGCTGGCAAACTCCAGATCGAAAACATTCCGTTCCACTTGGGTAGCACCATCGACGAGACCATGAAAGTGGTTGCGTTGCGTGCGCATGACAAGGGGTTGGAACTGGTCTGTGATCTGGCGCCGGATGTTCCGCGTAACGTCATTGGTGATCCCGGCCGGTTGCGCCAGATTCTGGTGAATCTGGTGGGTAATGCCATCAAATTTACATCCCAGGGCGAGGTCGTTGTTCACTTTGAGCGAGCCGTAAATGCAGAGCGTGAGTTGATGCTGCATGTGACGGTAAGTGACACCGGAATAGGTATCGCGCCTGAAAAGCTGCACACCATATTTGAGGCCTTTTCGCAGGAAGACAGTTCTACCACCCGTAAATATGGCGGCACCGGGCTGGGTCTGACGATCTGTTCGCGGCTGGTCGAGGCTTTAGGTGGACAAATCTGGGTCGAAAGCCAGCTCGGCAAGGGCAGCCAGTTCCACTTTACGATTCGTATAGAACCTGACCCCGAGCACCATGCGGTGATGCTTCCGT
>Ga0007854_10000822_pt1 | contig 20000 bp, 14 predicted proteins | sample CryBogCBH12Aug08_FD_60382 | JGI IMG/M metagenome (GOLD analysis project Ga0007854, IMG submission 60382) | Freshwater microbial communities from Crystal Bog, Wisconsin, USA - CBH12Aug08 | ecosystem: Environmental > Aquatic > Freshwater > Lake | place: Crystal Bog, Wisconsin, USA | collected...
TTGTGAAACCGCTTGAGCAGACCTTCGGACTTGTTGTCGAGGGCAAGGAAGTCCCCTTTTCGACCAATGGCTTCTCAGGGATCACCTTCCGCGGTGAGTATCCAATGGCCTTCGTCGAATACAAGGATCCGAACGTGCCAGTGCAAATCGCCCTGACCGCCTTTTCACCCTTTATTCCGCTTGATGTGGATGATTCCAGTCTTCCGCTGACCGTCATGGAGTACTCCATCAGCAACACTTCCCCCCACCCCGTGACCGTCACTATGAAGGGAACCCTTGAGAACTTCGTGCTGTCGCGTGAACGGGATGCGCTCAATGGAAAGCGCATCAACAGGACAACGAACGAAGGATCACTGACTCTCCTGGAGGAGTCGGTCGAGCAGGAGACTGCATCCCCTACAAGCAAGGACCATGTGATCGAGGATTGGTCCAAGGGTTTCTCAGGCTGGAAGGTCGAGGGAGAAGCTTTCGGTCCGGGGGCCTACAAGGCCAGCGCCCTAAGCCCGGAGCAGAGGAGCCTAGGATTAGACCATCTGGGCAAGGAGACTGAGGGTTTTGTCAGTTCCCGTCCCTTCACCTCACGATCTGGGGGGGCACGGCCCTATGGATCGCTCTCAAGTTCCCCCTTCTCGATAGACCGTACTCATCTCTATGCCTGGATGCGTCCGGAAAGCCGCGCCAGCAACAGCTCCGGCATTGACCTGCTGGTGGACGGGATTGTCGTGGCAAGCCTCTGCCCTCCTTCTTCTTATAACGATGTCCGCGACCTGCGACTCCAGGCACTTGATCTCACCCCTTGGGCTGGAAAGCAGGGCATTATTCGCATTGTTGACAATGAGACCTCGCCGAAATCAGGGATCACGGTGGGAAAAATCTTTCTGAGTGATCGCGAGATTCTCCATAATCCGAAAACGGGATCGGTTGAGAATCATCCTGACGCCGAGGACAACGGCTCCATGGCTCTCGCACTGCTTGACGGCCCTGCGGATCTGACTTCCGGAAAGCAGGAGGCTCGGGCACCTGAAAAACTAACAGGATTCCTAGGCCGCACCCTTACCCTCCAACCGGGTGAATCAAAGAAACTGACCTTCGCTATCGCCTGGTTCTTCCCGAATCTTAATCACATCCCGAAGATCAAGCAGCAAGGGCGATGGTATGCCTCGAAGTTTTCCTCTGCGGGCGATGTGATGCGTTACTTCGTCAAGAACAGGGATCGTCTCGAGGAGAGTACCCGTCAATGGAATAATACGTGGTATGACTCAACCCTTCCGTGGTGGTTTTTGGACCGCACTCTGCTCTCGATAGACAATCTGGCCTCCTCCGCCAACTACCGGTTCAAGAACGGTCGCTGGTGGGCTTGGGAAGGGGTGGGTGCGTGCGAGGGAACCTGCGGTCATGTCTATGGATACGCCCAGACCATCGGACGTCTCTTCCCCGCGATCGAGCGTGATCAACGAGAACGGGTGGACTTCGGCACCTCCCTTTCCCCCGAGGGATGGATCGATTGCCGCGGGGAAAACAAAGGTGGCCCAGCGATCGACGCCCAAGCTTTTTACATCCTGCGTGCCCTGCGCGAGCACCAGATGACCACCGACAATGCCTTCCTGGGCAGGATCTGGCCGGGCGTAAAAAAGGCCATGGAGTACATGATCAGGAAGGACCCAGGTGAAAAAGGAGTCATTGAGGGAGCACAGCACAACACGCTCGACGCTGATTGGCGCGGTCAGGTTGCTTGGTATAACGGCCTTTATCTGGCCGCACTCCACGCCTCCGCAACAATGGCCGATGTGATGAACGAACCCGATACGGCAACTCGCTACCGCAGGATTGCCGGAACCGGAGAAGAATTCATGAAGAAGAACCTCTTCAACGGAGAATACTTCCAGAACAAGGTCGATCCTGCTCACCCCGAAACGATCAATTCGGGTTCCGGCAGCGAGATTGATCAAGTGCTGGGGCAGAGTTGGGCTTTTCAGGTGGGCCTGCCGCGCGTGCTACCCAAAAAGGAAACCGTCTCCTCGCTTGAGTCTCTCTGGAAGTACAACTTTGCTACCGATGTCGGGCCTTTTAAGAACGTCTATAAAAAAGGCCGCACCTATGCCGTGGCCGGGGAAGGTGGCTTGATCATGTGCACCTTTCCACGAGAAGACTGGGATCTGGCAAAGGCAAGCGGTCAGGGGAATGCCATGTATGCAAGCTACTTCAACGAGTGCATGAATGGTTTCGAGCATCAGGTTGCTGGTCACATGATCTGGGAGGGCTCCCCGGACAGTGATCTCGTCTCGAAAGGCCTGGCGATTGAGCGGGCAGTTCATGACCGTTATGGCGCATCCAAGCGCAATCCTTACAATGAGGTTGAGTGCGGTGATCACTACGGCCGCTCGATGGCCAGCTATGGTGTCTTCTTAGCCGCCTGCGGATTCGAGTATGACGGTCCGAAGAGTCATATCGGATTTGCCCCGCGCATCCATCCGGATCACTTTAAATCCGCTTTCACAGCCGCCGAAGGGTGGGGTTCCTATTCGCAGAAAATCACGGGCCAGACGATGACGGCTGATTTGGCCGTGAAGTGGGGATCGGTAACATTCCACTCCTTCAGTCTCTCTGCACCTAAGACCCCCTTATCGCTCACGGTGACCAGTGAGGGAAAGCCAATCGATGCAATAATTGAAACTGTGGACGGTAAAAGCACCATCACCCTTCAGGATAAAGCTCGGATCAAGACTGGTGAAACAGTCAGGATCGTTCTCAGCTTTGCGAAGTAATAACCCCCATGAACAAAAAAGCAAAAATCCTGATTGGCTTTCTCCTAGCACTCACCCCTGCACTTCATGCTGCGGATTGGAAGCAGACCTTGCTTAAAGAGCTACCCCTCCTTGGTCACCGAAACTGGATCGTGATCGCCGACTCCGCCTACCCTTGGCAGACCGCCCAGGGGGTTGAGACAGTCGAGACCGGCAAGGGGCAGATTGAGGTAACACGCGCCGTGCTCTCAACCCTTGCAGGAACCAAGCATATTCGCCCAGTCATCATGACCGACAGTGAGCTTCCCTATGTCTCGGAAAAAAATGCTCCCGGCATCAGTGCCTACCGCGAAGCTCTAACCAAACTGCTCAGCTCACATAAAGTTGAATCGCTCCCCCACGAGGAAATCATCAGGAAGCTGGACGAGGCTGGAAAAACCTTTCACGTCCTCCTTCTGAAGACGAATCACACCCAGCCTTACACCTCGGTTTTCCTGCAACTTGAGTGCGGGTACTGGTCACCTGAGGCTGAGAAGGAACTCCGCTCCGCGATGACCTGCCGCAAGTAGACGTCGGAGCCTCAAATTCCAGAGGTTTTACTGACGAATGATCACGTCTGCTTTTCTGGACTCGGGATCGACAACGAGATCCTGAATCTTTCCTCCCTCGACATGAGCTGATATGGTCGTCTTGTAGGGGGCGTGAAGCTTGAAGGTGCAGTTCCAATCCTTGGGCCATGCTGGCAGGAGGAGGATCTTTTTTCCCTCGGTCTGCATTAGCATGAGCTGAAGGGCCTGTTCCCCATTGCCGCCGATATCTTCATCCGGGGAGTAGTCATGCCCCTTGTCCCAGAAGGCCGGAAACTTCTGAGCCTTGTCCTGATTGGTGAGATCATGGATGACCAACTTCTTGGCATCGTCCGTGAGACCAAGGTAGGCGCAGTCCATAGGATCCTGTCCCCAACAGTGCATCCCTTTCTGGGTGCGGGCAGCATAGGTATCGAGACCGATTTGCAGATCTCCCTTGCCCAACTCAGGCAGCCCATAGAGTCGGAAGGGATAGACTGCATAGAGTTCTGGGTTCTCCATGTTATGCGATTTGACCCCGGTGTTCAGCGCAGGGTCATAGGGGTAGATCACCTTTTTGCCATCCTTATCGGCGATTGGCAGCGGAGGGAGAATCGATTCCAGATCCGACCAAGACTTCCTCATCGCCGGCGTGGTTTCGTCTTCAGGAAGCTGATTGAGGCGACCCAGGACATAGTGAAGCCCGGCGATATCGGGAAGGGGGTTATTAACCATCCAGTACATCTCAATCGAGTTATCAGGCGAGAGGAGCAGCTTTCCATCCTTATCGCGGGGGAAGTGATTGGTGAAGAAGGTCAGGCCGAGGTTGGCAAAGGGCAGAAGCGTTTCTTTAAGGAACGCCTTATCCTGCGTCTGATCATAGTAATCGAGCATCATGGTGCTGAGCTCGAGAACAGGAGTGAAGTAATAGTCGGTGTATGCTCCGTTGGTCTTACCGACGAGGTTCGGGAGCGCACCCCAGTGTGGGGATGTTTCCGCGATGTAGGAGCCATCGTGGTTATAGAGCTTCTTCACAGTAGCCTCGTTGTTTTGGATCTCGCCGAGATACATCCGGAAGAGGGGCTGCATGATGTCATAATCCCCCGCTTTGAGACGCGGCCAGTACATGGCCCGGGTGTTCTGAAACCAATACTGGCCTCCCCAGGCCCGGTAGTCGGCGGTGACGGGACGGATCGTTTCCACGCCAGTCACCTTGTCCTTCCCGAAACTGACTGCGGGCCAGTCGATGACGAAAAGAGATCCATTGAACTTCATCGGCCAGGCACCACGTCCCGCGCAGGCTGTCTTGAAGCGCTGGAGGGCATATCCCTGGGTGACTTTTTTCGCCTCGGGCGTACCGCTCACGAAAATGTAGCTACGATCCCAGAAGGCATGCCACCAATCGGCGTGCAGCTGCCATTGTTTCTTATCGGATACAGGATAAGTCGCCGAAGAGGCATGCAGAACCTGATCAATCCACTCTTTGTCACCCGCTGCCTTTCCAGAAGCGACCGAGATCGCGATCTCGTGACTGGTGCCGGAAGTTGAGACGAGAGTTCCGGCACCAGAAACCGTCATGTCAGGCCCCTGAATCAGTGCCCCAAATCCCCAGTTCACCACTTCGGGAGCGGTTGGCTTGCCGAGGCCGTTCGTCGTTCCGTCGAAATGGCACCACGCAAGCCGGTCCTTGAGTCCCTCGGCGTGATAGTCGGGCTTGAGTTCATCCATACCGGGACTCCGGAAGAGGTCTCCGGGATTGGTCGCTGCGGGATTTACGGGTTGTGGCACGCGATAGGGATCAAGCGAAGCGGTCAGCACGCAGGGATTACTTCCTTTAACCTCCGCATGGATGACTGGTGCATTGGCATCAACCCAGAGACGAACTTCGCAATTCTCTCCCTTGATCGTCATTTCCCCGTCATAAAGATGAAGGGCCTGCTCAAAATGATTCGTTCCTGTGAAAAGAGATGGTGAAGTCGAGATCCTCACTTTGCCTACCTTGGCCAGTCCGGTTGTCTTTACAGGATTTTCCGACCATGCATCGGTTTTCCCAATGTAAAACAGGACGTCCCCATTCTGCTCGGTCCAGACGTTGAGACCGATATCGCCGTTGCCCAGGGGCATCGAATCGGCAGAGGAACGACCCGGTTCATTCCAGACTACATCATTGGAAGAGACTGCGATCTGAAGTTGATTCTGGGTCAAGGGGGCGGCAAACGCCATCAACGGAGAAAGAACAACGGGGAGAATGAGGGAGGGGATCTTCATTGGGAGAATTCACTCCGAATTCTTTCCGGATTGCAACACCCCACATGGAAGAAGCTAAGATGATTGCTTATGACCTTCCCCTCCATACGCTCTCTTGCTCTTCTCTCACTCCTCATCGGAGTTTCAGCATCACTTCAGGCAGCGGCAAAACCGATGAGCCTCTTCACTGACGGCATGGTGCTGCAACGGGACTCGGTTCTTCCAGTCTGGGGAACTGCGACCCCGGGCGAGGAAGTAACGGTCGAGTTTTCCGGTCAGAAAAAGAGCGCCAAAGCAGACGAAAAGGGAAACTGGCTGGTGAAGCTAGATCCCGTGCATGCCTCGGCATCGCCCTCGGAGATGACCATCAGCGCGGGGGGAACTCAGACAAAAGTAACGAACATTCTGGTAGGCGATGTCTTCCTTGCCGGCGGTCAGTCCAATATGGGCTCACCGCTCTTTGCAGCCCATAACGCCGCTGAAGTGCTGCCACAGGCAACGGATGACCAACTTCGATTCTTCAACGTCGTTAAGAAGACGTCAGCCGAACCGCAGTCCGACGTGACGGGTAAGTGGCAAGCCAGCAACCCTACCAATGCCAAGGATTTCTCAGCAGTAGCCTACTTCTTCGCGCATGAGATCCGCACCAATCAGAACATCCCCGTCGGTGTTGTCTCTGCCCCCTGGGGTGGCACCCCGATCGAGACCTGGATGAGTCTGGATTCCATCAAGACACCCCCCGCCCTAACCAATGTGACCGCCAAATGGGACAAGGCGATGGAGGACTACGCCAAGGTGAAGGCCGATCCCAAACTGGTCTCCGACTACGAGGCCAAGCTTGAGCAGTGGAAGAAGGAAGTATACCCGGCTTTCAGCGAGGCGATGAAAGCCTACAATGCCGACAAGGCAGCCGGAAAACCGGTCGGTGAAAAGCCAAAGCCAGCATGGGAGGAGCCAAGCAACCCTGATCCGATGGGCCCTCCCTCCCCGTCACGCCGTCCCTCAACCCCTAGCGTTTCTTACAATGCAATGATTGCTCCGCTGAGCCCGCTCGCCCTCAAAGGGGTGCTCTGGTACCAGGGTGAGGCCAATGCCGGCAGGGGCCTGGAATACCGCACCCTCTTCCCCCGCCTGATCCAAGGCTGGAGGAGGCAATGGGGCGTCGACTTCCCCTTCCTCTTCGTGCAACTCCCGATGAACGGCAAGGATCCCGTGCCCGTTGCCAAGGATGGCGAACCCTACCTACGCGAGGCTCAATTCATGACTCTCTCCGAGCCCAAAACCGCGATGGCTATCACCATCGACATCGGCGATCCCAACAATGTGCACCCCGGGGATAAGATCGACGTGGGCAAGCGTCTTTCACTGCTTGCTCGCAGAGATATCTACGGGGAAAAGATCGATGCCTCGGGCCCGCTTTACCAAGGGTTCAAGGTCGAGGGAGACAAAATCCGCATCTCCTTCAAGGAGACAGCAAAGGGCCTTAAGCCAGGTCAGGCACCTTGGTGCGCCAAGGGTGTCGAACCCCTGCCAACCGACAAGCTGATCGGCTTCGTGATTGCAGGATCGGACATGAACTGGGTGGAGGCTGATGCCGTGATCAATGGCAACGATGTCATCGTCTCCAGCAAATCGGTGCCGAATCCCGTTGCGGTGCGTTACGGATGGGCACACTCACCTCGTTGCAACCTCTACAACAGCGAGGGGCTTCCTGCTTCAACGTTCAGGACCGATGACTGGCAGTCAGGCAACTCCAACACCTCGAATTCCACAGCACCCGCCGTTCGGATTACCGAGTAACAGCAAAAGCCTTTCACGCGATCCCCTGTTGCAAGGGGATCCTGAGGCGGTTTCTTCTACGACCCTTTCTATGAATCCGCGGATTTTCGAGAGGTTCGCGGCCCTGACGATTGCACTCTGCCTGTGTGCCATCGGAAACCCGTTGAAGGCATCGGATCCACTCCTTCCCTACCTTGATGGAAAATCCCCCGAGATCATCCGCGAGATCACCAATTCCATAACACCTCCCGAGGGAGTCGCACTCCGAGAAGTCGTCTTCCGATCACGCGATCACTCGGAGATTTACGCGGTCATTGCCTCGCCTCAGGCACCTGGAAAACATCCCGGCATCCTGGTGCTGCACGGCGGAGGAGGCAGTGCCGAGGTGGAGAAGGCCATCTCCTGGGCACAACGCGGCTTTGTTGCCGTGACTCCCGATCTTCCCGGGATTGCAGAACCAAAAAAACTTACGAACACCAAGGGGCGCTTCTCATCCTTGAAATACGGCGAGGGACGATGGGTCGCAAACCCGGATGCCAGCGAGAGTGTGATCTTCGATGCGGTGCTCAGCGCGATGAAATCCCTCTATCTCCTGAGGTCTCGAACCGATGTCGACACCTCGAACATTGGAGTTGTCGGGGTTTCCTGGGGTGGCTACATGACAACGATGGTTTGTGGCCTAGCCGGAGACCAGGTGAAAGCAGGACTGGCTCTCTATGGATGCGGCTTTTTCGATCTTGGAAGCCAAAGTGGAACGGTTCACTACGACCCGAAACTTCCGCGGACTAGCCTGAACAGAATGCGACCCGAGGAACGCGACCGCTGGTTACAGTGCCTTGATGCGGGACGGCGTGCCCCAAATATGAAAGCTGCTTATTTCCTAGCCGCTGCTTCCAATGATTTCTTCGGATGGCCCCAATCGGCACAAGCCACGCTCGATGCCATTCCGTGGGAGAAAAACCATTTCTTCGCCCCGAATGCCAACCATCGGGCGCCGGTTCCCGGTGGAAGCACCTACGATATCAACAGCCCCACAAACAGCATGGGAGTGGATAAAAATTTCGTTCCGACCACATTTCAACCTCTTCCCACTCCCAAAGGAGAAAAAGGCAACTGGATCTCCATGGAGATTCCTTATTTTGACTATTACTTGAAAGGAGTCGGCCTGCCTTTCCCCAAGGTCTCGGTTGAGAAAACCTCGGATCCCCTGCTGGCACGCTTTAGGGTGACTGCACCTCGTCCAATCATAAAAACCGAGATTTATTGGGCCAAGGCAGCTCCAGCTGACTTGAAGGTCGATGATGTGAAGAATCGGGAATGGATCGCGCTGCCTGCCGTGAAGACCGATGGAAACTCCTATGAGGCCAAACTCCCGGCGGAAGCCGCCGAATGGTTCGCTCTGGTCTCCGATGACCGTCCCGTCACTGTTTCAAGCACTATGATTCGTATTCCGGAAACTCCTTTCACATCAACACCGAAGTCGTCGACACAAAATCGCTAATAACCGGATTCTCGGCTCCTGGTGATATTCTCATAGCTTTTACCCTTCTATCTCGGATATCTCCTCCATTGAGAGCTTTAACTCGGCTCCATGGATCAGGCCGGCAACCTGAGAGGCATTGCGTGCTCCGACGATCGCTCCGGTGACTTGCGGTTTGCGAAGCACCCAGGCGAGAGCGGCCTCGGCAGCCGTGCGACCATGACGGGCTCCAACGGCCCTGAGGCGGTCTGCCAGGGCAAGATTCTCGGTGAGTTTGGGTTCCTGGAACAGGGGGCTGTTCCGGCGCCAGTCTCCCTCGGGAAGATTGACAACGCGCTCTTTAGTCATGGCTCCGGTCAGAAGTCCGGATCCCATGGGAGAATAGACAATCGTGCCAACGCCATGAGCGCCACACCAGGTGAGCTGATCATTCTCCACATCACGCTTCACGAGCGAATAGGGAGGCTGGAGAGATGTAATGGGAGCAATCTTGCTCATGGCCTCCATCTCCTCGCTGCTCGCGTTGGAAACACCGATCCATCGCAGCTTCCCCTCCTCCTTAAGCTTTGCCATTTCGGCCCATCCCTCGAGCGTTTCCTCAAGTTCATCGGCTGTCCAATGGATCTGGTAGAGGTCTATGGACTCGACTCCGAGGCGACGAAGGCTGGCCTCCACCTCGCGACGGATCGAGTCGGCGCGCAGTGAATAGTCAATTGTCCCCTTGTCATCCCAGAGCATACCGCATTTGGTGAAGACATAGGGGCGTCCCCCCTTCCAGTCTGCGAGGGCTTTACGGACCACCTCCTCGGAATGACCAAGACCATAAACGGCGGCCGTATCGATCCAGTTCATTCCGAGTTCCAAGGCACGATGGATGGCGGCGATCGAGTCGTTATCAGACTGCGGGCCCCAGCCAAATTTCCACTCCCCTCCAACGGCCCAAGCTCCGAAGCCAAGTGGGGTGATCTTCAAGTCGCTGTTACCAAGGGTGCGTGTCTGCATGGTGATGATTATGTTGGTTGTGAAAAAGGAACTTATCGCACGGAAAAGTAAAAGCCGAAGAGGGCTATTAGTCGACTCGCTTGAAAACCCTTCGGCCCTCCTTATTCAGAGTCACCGACCAGACATCGGTCTGGTCTTTCCAGGCGATCGTGAGACGGGTCTTATCCTCATTCCAGGAGGTCGTGGGGAGTTCCTGCCCCTTGAGATGCGGGTAAAGCAGTATCAGGAAATTGGGCTCCATACTGCGGGAGCCGACCACAACCTGCATTCCCATTCCCATCGAGCGCCCGGTGAACTGATGGGAGTCATCCGTCTTCTTGTACTCGATAGTCGAAACCGAGGGGATGGGCTGAATCGTCGGCAGGTCAGGCACTGCAATATCGAGTGTGCGGAGGAGAAGGAGTCGATCTCCCTCCTTCGGTACCAAGCCCGTAGTGCCCTGGAATCCATTTTTCAAGGCGGGCTTCTCACGATGCGTTGTTTCATCTCCTAGGAGAATATCCCGGCCTTCGATCGATACGGCGGCAACCTCAGGCGACATATTCATCCGCCATTCGTAGAGATGCTCGACGTCATCCTTGCGAATATCATCGGCCACCAGGACATAAGGATGGTTCCCGCGTCCGAGGATCACCGTGCGGAACGCTTTTTTGACCGGGTACCACGGGGTACGAATCACCCATCCATCCTCATCATCCCACATGCGCGGATCGCCATGCGCCCGATCTGCAAATCCCTGATAGTAGGGAAGCACCTTGGGCGAGGTGTCGGGCTCCCACTTGGAGAGCGGGATCCGTGACTGCAGTCTCTGAGCCGCCTCGGTAAAGCTGCCAAGCTGACGCTTTTCAAGCGACTCTTTCGACTCGGTGAAGCTGGATTTCATCCACATCCAGTCCCAGCAGTACTTGGCATCGATGACTGCCTCTGTCTCCTTGGGAGTTTCCTTGAAATCAACCCAGTCACCCGGCGTTGCAAAGAAGCCCTGCCCACGCCCGTCAATGGTGACGACATTCATGAATTTCGACTCGGTGTCACGGTAGCCAACAGAGGCCCAAGGGCGTCCAAGGGCCGCGAGAGTGAATTGCCCACGGTCAGGATGGTCGTGGTTCGCAAAAGTCGTATCGACACGGCAGTCGACATGAAGGTTCAGGTCGTTTGTTCCCCATCCCGTACGAGTATAGAGAGATCCACGTTCCTTGTCGTAAAAGGTAAGTCCGCCACCAACCATCGCCGCGGCCTCTTTCTGGGCCTGATCCCGCGTCTCGTGATCCGCAGCAAGCGCAGGGGTGATCCACTGTGCCTCTTTTCCATCCCGAGCAATAGCTGACCACTCCCCAGAATGGATCAGGGGATGATTCCGGTAGACAAAATCGACTCCAGATGAATCCGGGTAGAAGTACTTCTGCACTCCCAGCAGGGAGAGGTCTGGAGGAAAATTCGCAAGATCGCAAGAGGACTGCCACTCCCCGCCAAAGGGCTGCATCGCCTGCACAAGCCAAGACTCCGTCTGCATCCGATAATGGGGATGAGTGAAGAGGTTCTTTCCACGGTTGGCGAAGGCAATCATCGGGGCGCTCAGATGACCAAATCCGGCAGTCTGGTACCCGATCCCCTCCTTCCCCGACCCCATCGGGTCGATCCCGTAGGTGATGTAATCGCGGAACACTTCGTAGATGCGATCACGACCCCGTGCGTCGTCACCTTTTTCTCCCTCAATCGCGAACATGCAGGCGGCATAAGACTCATCCATTCCCAGATGATTCCAGTTCCTCCAGTGCGCGGGTAGATCCATGCCAAGCGTGTATTTACCCGCTGTGGCACGAACAATCAGTGAATGCAGGGTCTCCCTCTGCTCCGGGGTCATCCATTTCCACGACCAGTCGTAGCCGTAGGCGATCTCATTCGGCACGAGTTCCCTGGTCGAGTACCAGTGAAACTCGTGCCGGGGTTTCGTGTTCGCCTCGTCAACCTTCGGCGAAACGTAGCGGGCGTAATTGGCAATAGCAGTCGCCACCTCTTTGCCGACTTTGGGATCATCCTCAATCAGGGCTAGAAAAGCCTTCGCCTCCAGACTTACCAGAAGAGGATTGCGCATTCCCCACTTAGTTGCCGGATTACGGCCCGGAATACCGCTCCGTAACCCTGTTCCAGGCGGTGTATAATCCAGTGGGCTCTCCTTGTACGCGCCCTTGAACTTTCCAAGATCTCCCGTGAGCAGGGCCGCGTAGCATTGACCCTCCCACGTCCCGGGATTGCCAATCCCCTTGGCCACTTGTGCCCGCAGGGTCGTGAGCGTCGCACGACCAGCATCATTGGAGGAAAGTTCCTTTCTGAGACGGGGAAGATCCTCCTCAGCAAAAAGAATCCGGGGATGCTCTCCCGCCGGAGGGACATGAAAGAGGCGTTCTTTTGCAAACCCCCTCTCATCGGGTGCCCAAGGGACAGCCGGAGACGGGGGGAAGTTCATCGTCCCATTGAGGGCACGCTCAACCTTCTCGGAAGGCATCACTGGGTTGACATCACCGACCCACTGATCTTGGGCAATCAGGGCGGTAGACAAAAGAAGCAGGCTCGTCGCCGTGACAGCACAAACTGGGATCGGGTTTTTCATAAGTGGGGGATTTCTTGAGAATCAGTGCACTGCGGGCGAGGGTGACGACTTAGGTGTCGGGCGTGGTTTTGGAGTCCATGCAGGAACAGGGGAAACAACTAGGGTCGGTTCTCCCGTAAGGTAGCCGTTCTTGGCCAGGAAACGGTCCACATCGCGCATAGCATCAACCACCTGCTGCTCACTGGCCGTGTACTTCGGCAAGATGAAGGCGTGCCTCGCTGCGGGAATCAGGATTAGGTCCGCAGGAACACCAGCAGCCTTCAGAACCTCAGCAAATTTCCGCGACTGCTCGGGTGTTACGATCGTGTCGTCCAGACCATGCATGACTAGGGCGGGAGCCGACTTGGAGGAGGCAAAGGCTATCGGCGAGACAGACTTGGCCACGGCAATCTGTTCGAAAGTGGGAACAATCGCTTCTGGAGTGGGATACTTTTCCATCGCAGCACCCTTCTGAATCACTCGAAACCAAGAGTTCGTGTTCCCCTCACCCGGCCCTATATCGACGATGGGGTTACACGGAATCATCAGATTTGCCGAGGAAGAGACTCCTGCGGAATCTTGCGGATCGGGGATCGTCCCAAGACAGGCTGCGAGGTGCCCTCCTGCGGAATCACCAAGCACGGCGATCTTCTCCGGATCGATCCCATATTCGGTTGAATGGGATCTCAGATAACGCATCGCAGCTCGGCAGTCAGCGAGGCAGTCGGCGACGGTGGGATCGTTTGTCCCAGGCCGGACAAGGCGGTATCCGATGCTGAAGGAGGGGATTCCCCTTGAGGCAAAATATCGGGCCGCAGGAAAGAAGACCGAGGGATTACCGCCGGTCCATCCTCCGCCATGGATAAGCACAATCGCAGACCGGTGCCCATCGCCTTTAACGTCCGTCGGCAGGAACGGGATGATTACCTGCGAAGAGGAATCATTCGTTCCGTAAACAATAGTACCCGGAGCGCTACCCTCCAGCAACTCGGCCATGGTGATGGCGTTTGCAACCATGGGGGATGCCATGGATAACAGGGCCATCAGAAGCAGCGCTCTCATAAGCCACTGATGCTCAAGGGAGGTTAAGTTGTTCTCCTCCGTTCCGAGAGATCGCGACGTGCGTGCGACCGTCTTTTCCGGGCTTCAACGAGATCAGGTCATTCTGGCTACCGGCCTTGAGCGTGACGGCGTCTCCCATGTCGTTCCAAACAGTCTCGGGAACTGGATCACCCTGGCGCATCGGATAAAGGAGAATGCGAAAATCGGGTGCGACAGCACGGCTCGCGATCACGAGACGCTTATCGAGTCCGAAGCTACGGGAACCGGCGAGTGCACCCTTGGCATCGGGGGTAATGGTATCTTTCCTCTCAAAGGTCTCCAGGCGGAAGGAGGGCTTGGTCGTGTAATCCTTACCCTGGGCGGGGACGTTGGCATTGAGAACCCTCACAAGGAGAAGCCTGTCGCCTTTTTTGGGCTTGGGCTGACCACTCCCATCACGATTCACGGAGGCATCGCAGAGCATGATGTCATTGCCGTTAATGGAGACAACATCGGTGTTTTCTCCGGTCTGCATCACCCACTCGTAGAGATGCTCTGCGGGAGTCTTGCCAGAATCCTTTTGGATGTCATCGATGATGAGCGAGTAGAGATGATCACCACGGGCCATTAATAGGGTGCGGAACGCCTTCTTGATGGGATTGAATGGCAACCGCACCGGCCATCCATCCTCATCCCACATGCGGGGCCCGCCGGCTTTGTCCTCAAAGCCTTTCCAATGGGCAACAACCGAAGGACGTGGATCCTTCTCAAACGGGCCGTCGCCATAAACTTTCCGGAAGTCCTCCCAACTCTGCTTGTAGGAGTCCCACCGCGGGAATTGGTAACGCCCCTGCATCTTGGCATCGCCGGTAGTAGCTTCCTTGGGCCACCACCAGTCATAGGCGTCCTTGGCATCGCAGGCGGCAATAAGGAAGTCCTTCGAGTCGGCAAGCCCCAGCCATTTGCCGGGACCGCCCCAGAATCCCTGACCCCTGCCATCGATCAGAATGCCGTTATGATGACGGGTCTCGGGGGAACGGAAGTTCTCCTTGGCCCATCGCCGCCCCATAGCGGATAGAGTGAATCCCCCACGATCGGCATGCTCGTGGCTGGAACCAACCGAATCGGTACGGCACTCCATCTCGATGAACAGGGCATTGTTGTCCCAAGAAGACCGAGAATAGAGAGAGCTACGGATCGGATCGAAATATGTCAGCGGTGCATGGAGCGAAGCGGCGGTGTTCGCAACAGAGGGATCGGCGGCCCACAGGAGCGGCTCAATCATGTGGAGCTTATCCTTGGCGGCATCCTGGCCACCCGCAAATCGTGTTTTTCCAAGGAGAAAATCGATTGTCAGATCGTTCGGGTAAAAGGTCTTCCACATCAGGAGCGAGGGCAGCGAAGGACCCGTAACACCACCATCCCCATGACTGGTCCACTCTGTGCCGTTAGGCTCCATGGCCGCTAGATACCATTCGGGCATCGAGCGGTGGTGATCCTGAGTCAGCAGGTTTTCTCCGCGTCGACTTGCGGCGACAAAGAAAGGATTTGCCCAGACAAGACCAAACTGCGTGTATCCGACCGCCTCGGTGGAGCATCCCTTCGGGGTGATCCCGTAGGTTAGGTAATCCCGTGCGATGTCTACTCCCATCTTGTAGACACGGGGATCATATCCCTTTTCTCCTTCGATCGAGAGAGCAAGAAGTGGTTGACCAAGACCGACGGCACACCAGTTCCAGTTACGGAAATGATGCGGGAGGCGCGCTCCCATCCAGAGCTTGCCGGCGGTGGCCTCTGCGATCACCGCGCGGACCGCGTGCCGCTGCGCCTCGTCCATAAAGGGATGGGCGAAGTCATAGGCATATCCGAGTGCATGGTAGCCCATCGCGTCGCGCATGCCCTGCGCGGAGCCATTCGATCCCGTCACAGGTCCGGTTACCTTGGCCCTCCAGACATCGTCGTTGAGGGGAGCCTTCAGTGAGGCGTCCAAGATGGGCTTGATGATCCCGACGTAGGTGGTCAGCGCTGTGGCGACTTTCTTGCCACGCTCCTGCTCTCCTATTAACCAGGCATCGAAGGCTTCCCAGACCAGGACATCGAGGAAGGGTTGGTAATGCCCCACTCCGGGAGGTAATCCGCCGTGCTCCTTCATCAACGCCTGGACCTTCGCCTGATCACCGGAGGCGAGGGCATTATAAAAATCCCCAGTCCAGTTCTTCGGATCATGGAGGGCGGCCTTCAGACGCTCCTGCAGGTTGGCATAGAGTGTGCGGCCCATGTCGGTGTTTTTGAGCCTGCTCTCGAGATCGGCACGCTCATCAGGGCTGGTTAGGATGCGGGGATGGATTCCAGGAGCGGGAACCTTGCCGAGCTTTGAAGCATCGAATCCCTCAGCACGCTCCCCTACAGGAGAATTAGGGGAAGGGGGGTAAGGATAGACACCATTGAGCACCTCCTCCGCGGAAAGCTCTCCGGGCAGGTGAGCGGGCACCGCGTTGGTTGAGGAGTCACCGAGGTTTTCCTTTGCTTGGCAAAGGCAAATGAGGGCAACAGCGACAATTAAAAAACAAAAACGAAGGGGAAGTTTTTTGCTCATGAAGAATCTAAACCATTATCTTCATCACAAGTTTTCGAGAAGCGTAGAAATATCCTGCTCCTACCCATTTTATGATACGATAAGTGCCTAAGGTTGCTTCCCGCCCATTCATCCGTTAATCCGAGAGGATGTGGCATCTCTCGCTCCCTTGGTGGGAATTCGTTCTTCGCGGCCTGATCGTTTACCTTTTCCTGATTCTGATCCTGCGTCTCACAGGAAAGCGGCAGATCGGGCAGATGAGCCCCTTTGATCTTGTTCTCCTGCTGGTGTTGAGTAATGCGGTGCAGAACTCCATGAATGGCGGGGACAACTCGGTTGCCGCCGGACTCATCCTCTCGTTCACCCTTGTCGCAGCCAACTGGATTACCGGCTATATCACTTACCGCAGCAAGGCGGCTGAACGCCTTATCGAGGGATCTCCCCAGGTCCTTCTCCATAACGGGAAAATCTATGAGAAAGCACTCGGTGACGCCCAACTCACCCGGGAGGAGCTGATGACCGCCCTTCGCTCGGAAGGGTTCTCAAACGTTGGTGATGTTCGTGCAGCTATCCTTGAAAACGACGGCTCCATCAGCGTTATTCCCTACCAACAATTACGTTCATGAACTCTCCACGCCCGTTTTCACCACTTCGTTTTATCCGCAAAGAGTGGGTGTTATTCTCAAGCTATGCGACCATGATCGCGTTCCTAACGCTTGGTAAAGAGTGGCTTGGAACCAATCCCGGCTTTGGCTTCGGGTGGGTTCTCTTTCTCTGGCTATTCACAGCCATGCTCTCTTCCTCATTTGCCGTGGTACGGCATGCCGATCATCTGGCCGAGAAACTGAAGGAGCCACTTGGAACACTGATCCTCACATTGGCAGTCACAAGCATCGAGGTGATGATGATCTCGGCGCTCATGCTCAATGGCGACAACCCTGCACTGGCTCGTGACACCATGTTTTCGGTAGTGATGGTCGTCTTGGGTGGACTGCTTGGTCTTGCTCTTCTGATCGGAGGTCTGAAATTCGGAGAGCAGAACTTTAATCTGAAGGGAGTGAATTCTTTCCTAGGTCTGATTCTCCCGCTCTCCTTGCTCTGCCTTGTTCTTCCCAACTTCACCAAGACAGGTGGAAACGGAATGTTTTCTCCCGTTCACGCCGTATGTCTGATGCTCCTCTCGCTGATCATTTACAGCGTCTTTCTTGCCGTTCAAACGAGCAGGCACAGGGAGTTTTTCAATGAAGCAGGATGGAGCCCATCCGACTCCGATTCCGAAGAACCTCAAGGATCGATTGGTGGTGAATCTCTCTTGTTGATCATGCACCTGATCCCAATTGTTCTTCTCTCCAAGCAGATGGCCCATCTTCTTGACTACAGGGTCCATCAGGGTGGGCTTCCCCTAGAGATTGTTGGACTCGTTGTTGCCATTCTGATCTTGGCGCCCGAGGGGTTGGCGGCCATTCAGTCAGCCTCACGGAACCAAATGCAGCGTTCCGTGAATGTCCTTCTCGGATCCGTTCTGGCAACCATCAGCCTCACCGTTCCTGCAGCCCTCGCGATCAGCCTGATCTACGGAAAGCCTCTCTTACTGGGACTCTCTCCTTCTTATATGACTTTGCTAGCGGTGACGCTTGGAAGTTGCATCATCACCTTCGGACAGGGCCAAACAAATATCCTCCAGGGTTTCGTCCATCTCCTGCTCTTTGTCGCCTACATTGTCCTGATGTTTGACTAGGACGCGGGTCGAGAGCCTGTCATTAGGGAGATTCGTGCCTTACCGAGACACCGACCCATTCAGTGTTCGGAAGGATGAATTTCCGGATCGTGACATCGATCCAGCACAGATGAAACTCCGCGAGTAGTGCCAAAGCCAAGTCATCGGCCAGTGTCTCGATTAGCTTGTAGGATCGGGCTCTGGAAATCTCTACCGCCCTCAGACTCACCACGTGATAGTCGACCGTTCGGGCGATATCGTCTTGAAGCTCCTCAGGTTGGGCACTTGCGGCAAATCTGAGGTCGATCAGAAGTCTTTGTGCAACGGCGCGCTCTTCCTCCGGGACACCAACATGGGCCATAACCTCCAGTCCCTGGATGGAAATAATGCGTTCCGTGCTCATGGTCGGGATCAAAGTATTTTAGAGAATGAATTTTATATCGCGGATCATCTTTTCACCAAACTGCTCGCGGAGCTTGGTGATGATCTGAGGCTTCCAGGTTCGGTCGAGCTCATAACGTACACTCGGCTGAATCACTCGGATCATGAGCGTGCCAGCGACGAGGCGCTCCGGCTTGGAGTGCTGGGCGATGAAGTCTCCAACTATCCCTTTCCATGCCGCCATGATATCGGCTTCCTTGATGCGGGTATCAAGCCCGAGCTTGGGGAGCAGTTTCCCGAGCACATCCCCGATAGAAATTGCACGATCGGGGCGGATGTCTTCCGGAAGACCCCTCCATTCAAACGTCACCCTCTTTGCGGGTGACCACTTCTGAGGATATCGACCGCCCGTCTCACCTGCACCAGATAGAGGTGCGGTCATCGGATCGACTGACTAGGCGTCGTTACCGATCGCCTCAACAGGGCAGCCTTCCATGGCCTCTTTGCAGAGAGCCTCCTCTTCAGGAGTCTCGGGCTGCTTGAAGACATAGGAGTGTCCCCCATCTTCGTTACGCTTGAAGTTGGCGGGAGCGGTCTCACGGCAAAGATCGCAATCGATGCACTGGTCGTCACAGTAGTAGGCGCCTGCGACATTCTCGGGATACTTGTTGGATACGTCAGCCATAGTTTGAAAATGTTAAAAGCGACTCACCCGATTGCAACGGTTTTTTACGAGAGTTTCCCAGCGATCTCGGCAATTTTGAGGGAAGTAGAGTTCGCTGGATCGCTCAGAACGATGGGAAAACCCGCATCAGCGGCGATTCTCACGGCAGGATCGAGTGGAAGTGATCCCAAAAAAGGAACCTTAAGCCGTTCTGCTTCCCTCTCACCGCCGCCACTTCCAAAGATCTCATGACGGCTCCCGTCAGGAGCAATGAAGCAGGCCATGTTCTCAATGACCCCAAGAATCGGCACATTCGTTTTGCGGAACATCGTGACAGCCTTGCGTGCATCAATGAGGGCGACCTCCTGTGGAGTGGTCACAATGACTGCCCCGGAGAGTGCTACGGTCTGGACGATGGTTAGTTGGATGTCTCCCGTGCCTGGTGGCAGATCCAGGACCAGAACATCGAGGTCACCCCACGCCACATCACGCAGGAACTGCTGTGTATATCTCGTCACCATGGGGCCTCTTAGGATGGCGGGCGAATCATCCTCCAGCATCAGTCCAAGTGACATGATCTTCAGACCAAGGGATTCCACGGGAATGATCTTTCCTGCCTCGTCGGCGTAGGGACGCTCCGAGGTGCCGCACATCAGGGCAATGCTCGGGCCGTAGAGGTCGCAGTCGCAGATCGCCGTCTTGAGTCCCTTCGCGGCAAACGCAGAGGCCAGATTCACGGCCACGGTCGATTTTCCAACGCCTCCTTTTCCACTCGCCACGGCAATGACGCGGCGTACCCCCTCGATACTGGAGGGACCCTTTCCAGGGGTCTGAATGGGTGACTGCACCGGTGCCTGGACGTCGACAAGTACCTGGACAGGAGGTTTCCCGGGTAGGTCGGCCAAGGCTTCTTCAACCGACGAGCGGAGCTTGGCTCCCACGCCGGTGTCATTGGTTGAGACGACAAGCTGAACCTTGATCTCCGACCCTACCGTGATGGCTTTGACGATCCCGAAAGAGATGATGTCCCGGGTGAACCCGGGATAGGGAACCTTGGCCAGAAGATCGCGGATCTGCTTTTCGTCAATCATCAGACAATCCTAGAAACATCGCGGAAAATGACGAGCGAGAATGCCCCGCGCTCCGGCGCTAGAGCACAAGTACTTTGGACGAAGGTGAAGAAGGTTGCCAAAATTTGCCGCATGATCAAATTA
>Ga0007854_10000826_pt1 | contig 19943 bp, 16 predicted proteins | sample CryBogCBH12Aug08_FD_60382 | JGI IMG/M metagenome (GOLD analysis project Ga0007854, IMG submission 60382) | Freshwater microbial communities from Crystal Bog, Wisconsin, USA - CBH12Aug08 | ecosystem: Environmental > Aquatic > Freshwater > Lake | place: Crystal Bog, Wisconsin, USA | collected...
TCCGGCGGGGCAGAATCCGGATTTGGTAACAGGCACCCAGACAGGGGCCTTCAACGATTTCGTGTGGGCGACAAACTTCACGGCGACTACGAAGACTTCTTCGGCGGTCTATGCGTTGGACGGCGCGGACGGAAGCACGATCCGGATTGACCTTCCTGCGGGAACTTCGGCGGTCCAGACCGTGACAGCCATTCCGCAGATCAACGCACTGATTGCGCCGGCAGTGAAAAAAGTGGCCGGTGACGACGGGTTTGTGCTGTTTTCGCTCACCGACGGGACTTCGACGCGGCTTGCCCCTCCGGACGGATTTGCGACGGTATCGCTCGTGGGATTCTTTCCTGCAACGCGGAGGATTGTGGCGCGGGGTATTTCCTCGGACCGGACGACCTCCAGCCTCATTGTGTATGACATGAAAGGCAACAGCACGGTTGTGCCCAATCCCGACGGTGTGGCCTCCCTGGGCGGCAAACCGGGAGCGGCGGCCTCGGCGCGGTTGCTCGTCGCACACACAAACAGCAATACGGTGGCGGCGGCGGCGTATGACGCGAAGGGGAATCAGACCGGTGTGGTGCTGGTCAACATTCCGTAGTCCGGCCCGTTGCCCGTAGAGTGGGCTGAGAAGCTTCCCATGACTCCGGGTGCCTCCGGCTCAGCAATGTCCGCAGTTGCCTTCGCGGTCCTGCCCCCCCGGCGCTAGTTTGGCAGCGTCCCACTGAAGACCACTCTGAGGAGAAGACCAGAGCGCCGCGGGGAAACCCGCAGACTGTTAGGCCTGCAGCAACTGATCGAGCAGGGCGGCAACACGGCCGGACGCGCCTTCGAGTTCCTTGATTCTGCCTTCCGCGGTCTTGAGTTTGTCGGCCAGGTGGAGGCATGCCAAAACAGCAACCCGGGCCGAATCTCCTGATCCGGCCCGGGCGGCTATCATGGTCATCAATTCATCGAGTTCCTGCGCGATGGCCTGAAGCGGAGCGGCATCACCATCCACCAGAACCGTGTAGGTCTGGTTGAAGATGTGGACGCGAACAGGCTGCTTGGCCATCTGCACGAACCTCCCGCGTGCGAATTAATCGCCGCCGAGTTGGTCGATCTGGCCGAGGAGGCCTTCGAGGCGGTTGCGAACCTTCTGGCGTTCCCCCTGGAGAGTCTGCAACTGCTTTTCCAGCTTTTGGTTGGACGTTTGGGCATCCTCCCAGGCGGCCTGTGTATCGGCCAGTTCCCGGGCGCTGGCCTCCTTGTCCTTCAACAAGGCATCGCGCTCCGCCACGAGAGACTCCTTTTCGGCCCGCAGGCTCTTAACAAGCGAGACGGCCTTGAGGATGCGGTCTTCCAGATACGCCAGGGCGTCGCTGTCGACGTCCTGGTTGATTTCGGCACCGAGTTCAGACTGATTGGGATCAGACATTTTAGATCTCTACGTGTGAATTCCGGCCCTAGGCAACAGCGGGCTTGGGAGCTGCGGCAAGGGCAGCCTTCACCTTTTCGGCGATGGCGGCAAACTGGCCGAGGTCTTCGGTTGCAGTGGCGGCTAGAACCTTCCGGTCCAGATCAATGCCGGCCAGCTTGAGCCCGTGCATGAAGGTGCTGTAGTTCAGTCCGGCGACTTCCTGTGCAGCCGCGCCGATGCGGACGATCCAGAGAGAACGGTATGTGCGCTTCTTGTGTTTGCGTCCTGTGTACGCAAACTTCAGCGCGCGTTCGACGGCTTCCTGCGCCGAGCGGTAGAGCTTGCTCTTTGTAAGAAAATAACCCGAGGCGAGTTCCAGTGTTTTGGAACGATTCGCACGGCGTTTTGTACCTCTTTTTACTCTTGGCACGTTTCTTCTCCTGTTGTGATGTGTCTGGTGCTCCCGGTTCGGAAGCTTGCGGCAAATCGGGCACGTGCGGTGGCCCGTTCACACGCGGGGTGGATCTCTTGGCGGAAGCCCTTGCGGGCTAGTACGGAATCATCCGCGCCAACTTCGCCTGGTCGGAATCATCAGCGACCACCGAGTTGTGCAACTTGTTCTTCCGCTTGCGGGACTTGGACGTGAGGATGTGCCGGGCAAACGCATGCTGCCGGACAATCTTTCCCGTCCCGGTCTTTTTGAACCGCTTCGACGCCCCTTTGTGGGTCTTGAGTTTTGGCATGAAGTTTCTTTTCCGATTCGAAAAGCGTTGGAACGCCGTTCGGCCCGTGGTGCGGACGCACCTGTCTCCCGCACATGGCAGAGGACATGGACAGCTTCGAGTTTAACACAATCGTGAAGTTGTCCCCAAGAGCGCGCATTGAGGAACGGCCCCGGAGCGCGGGCTAAACTGGAAGATTAGACCTCATGCGAACCCTGCGCTGGTTGCTGCTGGTGGCGATGATCGTCCTTGCGGCGGGCGTGTACCGGAGCTATGTCCGGCAGCGCCAGACGCAGAACCGCAACCGCCGTCAGCCGCCTGCCGCGATACCGCCCGGAACGGTGGGCAGCGCGATTGATTTCGAGTGGGCGCAAAGCGCGGACGGGAAACCGGCAGTTAAAATCTTCGCGAAAAACTCCAGGCAATCCGATAACAATCGGACTGAGCTGGAGCAGGTGGAACTGCGCATCTATATGAAGGACGGACAGCACTATGACCGCGTCCGGACGCCGCAGGCGGAGTTTGCAACCGGCGACAACCGGCTCTACGCGCCGGGCGAGGCGGAAATCACGCTGGGAGTTCCGGCCGAAGGCGACCCGGCCAAGCCGCTGACGTCAGTCACCGCCGCCGGCATCAATTTCGACAGCCAGAGCGGGCAGGCTGTCACAGACAAGCACGTCTCATTCCGGTTCAACGGTGGCGAAGGCACGTGCCTGGGGGCCTCATATGACCCCCAGAAACATGAATTGCATCTCGACCGGGACGTTCTCCTCAACCTGAAAGGGAAGACGAAGGGGAGCAAACCGATGCGGGTGGAAGCGGGCCAGCTGAACTACAGCGAGACCGAAAACGTGGTCAAACTCGGCCCCTGGTCCCGACTGACGCGGGACCAGACGGTGATCAACGCGGGTGAGAGCGTGGTTCACATGGTCCTGGTCGAAGGCGAAAAGGGACAAAAGGAAAAGCACCTAAGTTCGATCGATGCGGCAGGGGCAACCGGGACCGACAAGCGGCCGGGCCGGGAATTGGAATACTCGGCCGGAGCGCTGCACGTAATGTACAACCCGGACGGGGTGATGGAGAAGCTCACCGGGACAGGGGCCGCAAGACTGGTGGCTCACGGCAACGGGGCTGTAACCACCATGACGGGCGATGCCGTGGACTTGTTTTTCAACACGGAGACAGGAGACAGCGAGCTTTCCAGTGCCCTCGCAAAAGGCCACAGCCTGATTGAATCCAGGCCCACGCCGGACCCGAAGGGTCTGACGGCCGATACAAAGATTCTGAAGTCCGAGGTGCTGAATCTGCACATGAAGGCAGGGGGCCGGGATCTCGAGCGAGTGGACACTCCCGTGGCCGGAACGCTGGAGTTTGTACCGAATCAGATTGCGAGGCACCACCGAATCCTGCGGGCGTCGGACTTGGATATCCGGTACGGGCCCAAAAACGAGATCCAAACCTTTCACGCCAATGATGCGACCACGCAGACGGACCCGTCCGAGGAAGACCGTCGCAAAAAGAAACCCAATCTGGCGGTTTCCCGGACTTCCAGCAAAGTGCTCGACGCGGTCTTTGACGACAAGCAGCAGTTAAAGCAAATGCGTCAAACAGGGGACTTCCGGTTTACCGAGGGCGCGCGCAAAGCTGTATCGGACCGCGCCACGCTTGAGAACGACGGCAACATCATGAGGTTGGAGGCGCACGCGCGGGTGGCCGACGACGCGGGTTCCACCGCGGCGGACACCATCGAACTCCATCAGGCGACGGGCGACTTCGATGCGAAAGGGCACGTCTCGACTACGCGGCTGCCGGATGAAAAGAAAGCCAGTTCCGACATGCTGGACAAGAGCGAGCCGACCCAGGGCCTGGCCGACCGGGTGACATCGGAGAACCGGAACCGGACGGTGCACTACATCGGCAATGCCGTGGTGTGGCAGGCGGCCAACCGGATTCAGGCGGACCGCATCGATATTGACCGCGAAAAGAAGACACTGGTGGCCGACGGCCAGGTGGTATCCCAGTTCCAGGACAACAAGAAGCAGGAAACCGCAAAACCGGACGCGGCGGGAAAAGAAAAACCGAAACCGGCAGCCGCCCAATCCATCTTCACTATAGTGAGAGCCGCCCACATGGTATACACCGATCAGGACCGTCAGGCGGCCTATACGGGCGGCACCGAGTTCAGGCGGCCTTCGATGACGGTGAAGTCGGCTACCCTGCGGTCGTTCCTGAACAGCGACAAGTCGGATTCGGATTCGCGGATCGACAAGGCGTATGCGGACGGCAGAGTGGAGATCGTGCAGACCGGTGCGCTTCGGCAGCGGATCGGGACCGGAGAACATGCCGAGTATTACACGGAGGACGGCAGGCTGGTGTTGACAGGCGGGGACCCGTTGCTGAAGGACTCGGTGCGGGGCGACACGCGGGGGGCAAAGCTGACGTATTACACCGATGACGACCGCCTGGTGGTGGACGGTGATCCGCAAAAGCCCGCCAGGACGGAGCTGAAGAAAAAGCGCCGATGACGAAACTGGAAACAGTCGAGATTTGTAAGTCGTACCGCGGCCGGAGGGTCGTGGCGGACGTCTCGCTGAATGTGCAACGGGGAGAGATTGTCGGCCTGCTGGGTCCCAACGGAGCGGGCAAGACGACTTCCTTCTACATGGTGGTCGGGCTCATCAGTCCGGACTCCGGCAAGGTTCTATTGGACGGCAAGGACCTTACGGACATGGCGATGTATGAACGGGCACGGAACGGCATCAGCTACCTGCCCCAGGAGGCATCGGTCTTTCGCAAGCTCACCGTGGAAGAGAATCTGATGGCGATCCTGGAAACGCTGCGGATGACAGGTCGGGAGCGGCGCGAGAAGATGAACCATCTGATTGAACAGATGGGACTGGAAACGGTGCGTCGGAGCAAAGGATATGTATTGTCGGGCGGGGAGCGCCGGCGTGTGGAAATTGCGCGGTCACTGGCAATTGATCCGAGTTTCCTGTTGCTGGACGAACCGTTCTCGGGTATCGACCCGATTCAGGTGATCGAACTGCAGCGCATCATTCTGGACTTGAAGCGCAAGGGTCTGGGAATCCTGATCACGGACCACAATGTGCGGGAAACGCTGAGCGTCACAGACCGCGCCTATATCATCAATGCCGGGAAGATCTTCAGAAGCGGCTCGCCCGATGAACTGGCGAACGACCCGGATGTAAGGCGGGTGTACCTGGGAGAGTCGTTTAATCTGTCGTTCAATTTCTAGCAGGCTTCGTCTCGTTTTGCGGACCGGGCGACCGCCTGAAAAACAGACGAATGCCACGCGACCCCGGCTCACTGACGAAACCACTGACGGTCGAAGCCGGTATCAAGTGATATTTCAGAAAGAGCCGTTAGCCCGGCGGGGGAGTGGGCTATTCGGCGGAGGGTTGGGTGGCCGGATCGAGGAGAGCGGACTCGTCCCGGCGCTTTTTGGCACTCCTGGAGTACGTTGCTCCGCGGGCTTTGCTGAGCTGAAAATACGGCTTGAGCCGCTCAAAGGCCCGCTCCAGACTGGAGAGAATGTGCCTGCGCATGGCGGCTCCGGCAAGTTCCGGGTTCCCGGAGTTCAGGGCCTCGGCAAGATCCTGATGGGTGCGGCGGGGCTCGGACTGACCACCTTGACGGGCCACGCACATCCAAGTGGAGGCAAGGGCATGGGTCTTTTCAATGGCGTCTGAAAGCGTGGCGCAGCGGGCGCACTCGGCGACGCGGCGGTGGAGCTTTTCGTGGAGACTGAGGTAGTGGTAGCGGTCGGCTTCCGGCTGTGCCGCCATCAGGTCCACGCGGACGGCAAGACGCTGCAACTCGGCCTTTTCTTCCGGAGTAGCCGCGTTAGCAAACAGGCGGGCGGCCTGCACCTCAAGCGCCTCGCGGACAATGTAGTGGCCCTGCACATCCTGGAAAGTCGGAATCCGGACACGGGTGCCGGCGCGGGGGCGGCTTTCCAGAAGTCCTTCGAATTCCAGGCGGAGGAGTGCCTCGGAGACGGGGAGGAAGCTCATGCCCAGCTCGCTGGCGAGTTTTCGGCGGGAGATCACCTGCCCCATGGTCAGTTCACCGCGGAGGATCCGTTGGCGTACCGTCGTATAGGCTTCGGCGGCTAAACTCGCAGTTTCAGAAGCTTCTGGCATGGAGGAGGTCCGGGGCAACTGACAGCTGAAGCATCACGGGAACGCCCGGTATAGCAATAGAATATCAGTTCCGGTGGCCGTTTTCCGGGCCTGCGGCTGAAATCGCCGACAGGAAAACATAACTGCCATATCACTTTTCGTCTTTCCGGACTTGACACCCGCTTGCGGCTGCTGTCATACTCCGTTTTTGCTCATGACGCCCAGCGCGACCAACTTAAACCCGACCGACGAAGCCTGGCAGGCAATCGAAGGCGGATACGACCTTCAGGTCCACGTTGCCCCGGACGTGATCGAACGCAGGATCGACGACCTGGACCTTGCCAGGGAGTTCCTGGGACGGGGCCTGAGGGGTTTTGTCCTAAAATCCCACTACTTTCCTACGGCGGAACGGGCGCAGGTTGTAACGAAGGCGGTTCCGGGAATCCGGTGCTTCGGCGCGATCACGATGAATCACAGCATCGGAGGCCTAAACCCCGTGGCAGTGGAACTGGCTGGCCGTTCCGGCTGCCGAATTGTCTGGATGCCGACTGTAGACGCTGCCAACGAGACGGCCGGCCGCCCCGATGGAACCAAGAAGCACCTGCCTTTCTGGGCGAAGATTCAGCTCGAACTTGCCGCCACCGGTATTGCTCCCGCCCCGATGACGGTTCTGGCCGGGGATGGCGGGCTGAATGACAGTGCGCGGACATGCCTGGAGCTGATCGGCAAGTACAACATGATTCTGGCGACCGGCCACCTGGGACGCACGGAAATTGCCGCGCTGGTACAGGCCGGCAGGGAGATGGGCCTCAGGCGCATCCTGGTAACCCATGCCGAGTTTCCGTCCCAGAGCCTCAGCTCCGGCGAACAGGAGGCGCTTGCCGATCAGGGTGCTTTTATCGAGCACTGCTTCACGACGATGCACACCGGCAAGGCATCCTGGGACGGCGTGTTTGAGGCCATCCGCAAGGTGGGACCGGAGCGCTGCGTCATTTCCACCGATCTGGGACAGACCATCAACCCCCCTGTGTCCGAGGGGTTTGCAATGTTCGCCCAGACTCTGATGGATGCGGGTTTCACCGCGGCGGAAGTGACACGAATGGCCGTGACCAACCCGGCTTCTCTCATTGAATAGTTTCGATTATCCTGGGTAAACATGGCCGATCAAAAGTCAGTTTTGGTGGTGAGCGCCCACGCAGCCGACTTCGTGTGGCGGGCGGGCGGAACAATCGCACTCTACGCAAGCCGGGGGTACAGGGTCCGGATTCTGTGCCTGTCCTTCGGGGAGAGGGGCGAGAGCCAGGGTGCCTGGAAGCAGCCCGGAATGACAATCGGGAGGGTCAAAGAGATCCGGCAGGCGGAGTCCACGCGCGCGGCGTCGATTCTGGGCGCGGAGATCCGCTTTTTTGACTCGGGTGACTATCCGATCATTCCGTCCCCGGAAACGATTGACGCGATGGTGGACGAGTTCCGCCTGCTGCAGCCCGAGTTTGTGCTGACGCACTCGTTCCAGGATCCTTACAATCCGGACCATCCGATGGCGAACAACCTGACGTTGCAGACGCGGGTTTACGCCCAGGCGCTCGGATATCCCTCGACGACCGGCAAGCCGATCAATGCGCCGCCCGTCTTCCTTTTCGAGCCTCACCAACCGGAGCAGTGCGAATGGAAGCCGCAGGTGCTTCTGGACGTGACATCAGTTTGGGATGTCAAACGGCAGTCGATGGACTCGATGGAGGCGCAGTCGCACCTCACCGAATACTACACGGATCTGGGCAAGCGGCGGGGCGTGCAGGCGGTCCGCAACGGCGGTCCGAAGGGCGTGAAATACGCCGAGGCCTTCCAGAGGGTCTATCCTCAGGTAACTTCGGAGCTGGCCTAGGCAATGGGCCACAGGATTGTTCGGAACATTGAGCGCCCGGACCCGGAGGTCGTGAGGACTCTGGGGCGGCAGGGTGTCGCCACCATACATGAGGCTCAGGGCCGGACCGGGCTGATGCGTCCCTACATGCGGCCCATCTATCCCGCGGCGCGGGTGGCAGGAACCGCCGTTACCGTCTCATCGCAGCCGGGTGATAACTTGATGATCCACGCGGCGGTGGAAGTCTGCCGGCCGGGAGACGTACTGGTGGTAACGACGACTTCCGAATCGACCGACGGCATGTTCGGGGAGCTCCTGGGCGTCTCATGCCAGGCGCACGGGATTGCGGGGCTGTTCATTGATGCCGGTATTCGCGATACGGCGGAGCTGACAGATCTGCAATTTCCCGTCTGGGCCAAGGCGGTTTCAGCCCAGGGGACGGTGAAGAACACTGCGGGCTCTGTGAACATTCCGGTGGTGTGCGCCGGAGCGCTGGTGAATCCGGGGGACGTGGTGGTCGGTGACGCGGACGGAGTCGTGGTCGTGCCCCGCGAGCGGGCTGCCTGGATCGCGCAGGCTGCCGCGGTGCGGCTGGAAAAGGAAGACAAGACGCGGGCCCGGCTGCGGAACGGGGAACTTGGAATCGAGTTCTACGGTTTGCGGGCAAAGTTGAAGGAATTGGGCGTCGAGTACGAGTAATCGGCGACCGGAAAAATCCCGACAGGTTGAGGAGGCCCGGCATGGGCAAGATCGTAGCGGCGATGGCAACGGTGCACGCGCCCCAGTTGTTCACACGTCCCCCGACAGAAATACTGGAACAGCTGGACGCCGACGTTGCCGCCATGGGCGAGTTGGGAAAATCGCTCGACGAGACCCAACCCGACGTTGTCATCGTGTTTGGCAGCGACCACCTGGAAACATTCTTCCTGTCGTCCGTACCGACGTTCGCGATCGTGGCGGGAGAGACCTCCCAGGCGAATTTCGCCGGGCGGGAATACAACATCCCGATCCATTTGCCCTTGGCCGAAGACCTGCTGGACAAGCTGGTGGACGCGGGGTTCGATATGGCCTACTCGCAGGACGCCATTCTCGGTCATTCGTTTGCCGCTGTCTACGAGTGGGTGCTTGGCGACCGGAAGATTCCCGTAATTCCCATCTTCATCAATACCTATTTGCCGCCGTTGCCGCGCGCCCGGCGCTGTGCGGCATTGGGTGCCGCGATTGCGAAGATTATCGAATCCCGGCCGGAGAATGTTGCGCTGGTGGCCAGCGGCGGCATGTCCCACTATCCAGGCACGTGGAAGTATCCCCAGCCCGCGTTTGATTTCGATTACTGGGCGATTGCGCACATGGAGAGGGGCCGGCACGACGTCCTGCTCGACATGACCAACGACCAACTGGACCAGGTCGGAAACACGGAGATGCTGCCGTGGATGGCCGTGTTCGGTGCCATTGGAAACCAGCCCGGCGAACTGCTGACCTATCAGCCGACTTGGCACCACGGCCATGCCGTGATGCGATTCCTGCCCAATAAACGGGATGAGGCGGGTCTGCCGATCCAGTCGATTGAGCCGGGTGAGTACAAGTTCGAGGCGGAGGGCGGTTACCAGTTCTACAAGCACCCGTCACCTTCGTCCTACAAGCTGAACAAGCTCCTTTACGATTTGCGGCATGACAAGGCGCTGCGCCGGAAGCTGTATGCGGATACGCCTGCCGTCGCGGCCGGTTACGGGCTGACGGCGGCGGAATCGACCGCTATTGAAACGCTGAAGGACGAAAGCATCGACATGCTGCGGAGTCTGAAAGACCATCCGCTGGTGGAAGCGGGAGCGCATCCGCTGGGAACCTTGATGTCCATCGTCGTGGTTCAGGCGGAGGCCCGGAGGCTCAGGACGGAAGGCTTGCGCGAGTAGACCGCGGGCGGCCTACTCCGCGTCGCGGTCGCCCGCAGCGGTGAAGTAAGCACAGTCCGGGTGCCGGAAGACCAGCGCACTGACGCTGGCTTCGGGTTCCATCATCATCCCCTCGGTCAGTTCAACGCCGATTTCCTCCGGACGCAGAAGCTTCCAGATGCCGGCCTGGTCATCCAGATTGGGACAGGCCGGGTAGCCAAAACTGTACCGTTTTCCGGTGTAGCGGGAGGTAAAGCGGTCCTGCATGGTCATACCGGCGGGATCGGCGATCCCCCAGTCCTCCCGGATCCGGCGGTGGAGCCATTCCGCGCAGCCTTCCGCGGTTTCGATGGCCAGTGCCTGAAGGCCGTGGGCGAGGAAGTATTCGCCCTTCTGTTTCATTTCCTCAGAGCGCTCGCGGACACCGGCACCCGCTGTGACGACGAACAGGGCCAGGTGATCCCGCCGGCCGCCGTTGGCCGGGAGGATGTAGTCACTGAGGCAGAGGCCGTTGGCTCTGGGCTGGCGTCCGAAGTGGAAGGTGTGGATGGGTTCCGACCCGCCGGGGGCAAACAGCAGAATCGAATTCCCTGCCCGTTCCGCTTCAAAGAACTGCCAGAGAGCTTTGGGCTTAAGGAAGGCGGCGGCTTCGCGCTTCAAGTCGTTCACCATGCCGGCGAGTTCGATCGCCTTGGGCAGACCCGCGGCCAAGTCTTTTTCGAAATTGCCTTTATAGCCTAAATGCCGGCCAAAGAGCATGAACGGATTTATGTAGCTCCACAATTCCTGAAGCTGGGGAACATCGCGAAGCTTGCGGTCCAGATACGGAGCGGGAGCAAGCGGCAGGTCCGCCCGAACCTTGCTGCTGCGCTCCTCCGATTTTGGCGCGGGCGCTTCCGCCACAGCCGCCTCGGCAGATGTGTCGGGGGAGAGATTCCGGTTTTCAGCGAGGACTTTCCCGCGCTCCAGCGGGTCCATGATCCGGTTCATGATCCGGAGTCCCGTCATGGCGTCCTTGGCGTAGCAGACGGCCTCGCCATAAGCGGGGGCAATTTTGTTCACAGTGAAGCGCTCGGAAAGAGCCGCACCGCCCACCAGCATGGGGACATCAATGCCGGCGTCCCGAAAGTCGGCCGCAGTCAGAACCATCTGCTGTGCACTCTTTACGAGGAGACCGGAAAGACCCACGGCGTCGGGCTTGTGTTCGCGGCAGGCTTGAATCAGCACGTCCGACGGCACCTTGATCCCCAGATTGACCACGTTGTAGCCGTTGTTGCTCAGGATGATCTCAACCAGATTCTTGCCAATGTCGTGAACATCGCCTTTGACGGTGGCAAGGACAATCTTGCCGCGGCTGGCGGTATCGGCCTTCTCCATGAACTGCTCGAGGTAGTTTACGGCCGCCTTCATCGCCTCGGCCGATTGCAGCACCTCCGCAACAATCAGTTCGTTTGCATTGAAGAGGCGCCCCACCTCGGACATTCCTGCCATAAGCGGGCCGTTGATGATTTCCAGCGGCGCGGCCCCTTCGGCGCGCTTCAGGTCGAGGTCGGGAATTAAGCCTTCCTTTGTGCCCTCGATGATGTAGTTGGCGAGACGCTGGTCCAACGGCTGATCCACCGCCTTCACCTTCTGCGTGCCGGTGCGGCCTCGGAAGAACTCGGCGATCTTTGCGATGTGGTGCTGATTGATCGCGACTTTATCCTCTTCGGTCTGCAGACGCCAGTCCCGGGGAGCGTCAAAGCCCTCGGGCGGGGTATTGAAAAGCAGACTTTCGGCGAGAGTCCGTTCTTCCTCGGGAATGGAGGCAAAGCGTTCCAGCTTTTCGGCATTAACGATCGCGAGATCGAGCCCGGCCCGGGTGCAGTGGTAGAGAAAAACCGAGTTTACGATCTCCCGGGCTGCGGCAGGCAGGCCGAAGGAGATATTCGACACGCCGAGGGTCGTCCGGACGTACGGGATGTTTGCCTTGATGAGCCGGAGTCCTTCGATCGTCTCGACGGCTCCGCCGATGTAGTTGGCGTCGCCGGTGGCGCAGGGGAAGACCAGCGGGTCAATGATGAGATCCTCGGGGGCAATTCCGTACTTGTTGACCAGGATATCAACCGAGCGCTGCGCCACGGCAAGTTTGCGTTCGCGGGTAAAAGCCTGGGCCTGGAGTTTGTCCTCGTCTATGGTTCCGACCACGAGGGCAGCGCCGTAGGCCTTGGCCAGCGGACAGATTTTTTCGAACTTCTCCTCTCCGTCTTCGAGATTGACGGAGTTGATGATGCTTTTTCCCTGGCAGTAAGTGAGTGCGAGTTCCACGGCCTTCGGGTCCGTGGTATCGATCATCACCGGGGCAGTGACCAGGCGTATCAGCTTTTCATAGAAGAACGGGATGTCCCTGATCTCGTCCCGGTCTGTACTTTGGAGGCAGACATCGACGACGTGTGCGCCGTTTTTTACCTGACGGCGCGCGATTTCGACAGCCTCCTCCCAACGTTCCTGGGCGATCAGATTCTTAAACAGGCGCGACCCGATGACATTGGTTCGCTCGCCGACGATCAGCGGGCGCGTGGCCTCGTCGGCCTCCACCAGATCCACACCGGAATAGTAGGCGCGGTGTGTGGCGGACGGAATCCGGCGGGGCGGGTGCTGCGCTGCCATTTTGGCGATGGCTGCGATGTGCCGGTCTGTTGTGCCGCAGCAGCCGCCTACGATGTTCAGCCAACCGTTGCGGGCGAAGCGGTCCAATTGGGCTGCGAGCGATTCCGGCGTTTCCAAATATTTGCCGTCCTCATTGGGCAGACCGGCGTTTGGATAGCATGAGATCCGGACGCGGGCCATGTCCGAAAGACTGCGGATGTGATCCGTCATGAACTCCGGACCGGTGGCGCAGTTCAGGCCGACCGCGAGCAGATCCACATGCGAGATGGAGGCGAGAAAAGCCTCGGCATTCTGGCCCGCGAGCATCGTGCCCATCGGTTCAATGGTGCCCGAGGCAATGCAGGGAATTCTCCGGCCGGTCTCGGCGGCCAGACGCGAGATGCCCAGCAGGGCGGCCTTGACGTTGCGCGTGTCCTGAGAGGTTTCGACGAGGAAGATGTCGACCCCGCCATCGGCCAGAGCACGGGCCTGATCGTGAAACTCCTGCTCCAGTTGCTGGAAAGTCACGCCCCCTGTGACAGAAATTGCCTTGGTGGTCGGCCCGATGGAACCGGCCACAAAACGGGGTTTCTCCACCGTGGAAAAATCGTCCGCAGCTTTGCGGGCGAGGCTGGCGGCGCGAAAATTCAGGTCGTAGGCCTCGTTTTCGACCTGATACTCAGCCAGGACCAGAGCAGTTCCGCCAAAGCTGTTGGTCTCGATGATGTCCGCACCGGCAGTCAGGTAGGCGCGGTGGATGTCCTCAATGACGTCGGGGCGGGTCTTGACCAAGTACTCGTTGCAGCCTTCGAGCGACGAGCCGCCAAAATCCTCGGCGGTCAAATTGCGCGCCTGCAGCATAGTCCCCATAGCTCCGTCGAGAACGAGGATCCGGGAATCAAGTGCTTGTTGTAGGGCCTGCTGGCGGGATTCGAAAGAGTTCACGGTAATCTTTCAGTTTACCGTGAACGCCGCTCCACCCGTTTTTTTGGAGACTTTCTACTTCGGCTCGCCTAAAACCAGGCCGGACGGCAGGTCCTCGCCGAAGATGCGGCCCAGTGCGCGGTCGTCGCGTTCCGATTCGCCGTCGAGTTGCGCGGTGAGGCCCGGATCTGTCAGTTTGGCCCGGACAGCCGCCAAAACGGTGGCAGAGACATCGCGGACAGGATCGCCTGTCCTCCTCGCGAGCGAGACGAGGGCATCTTCCGAACGAGGAACGGTGAGCAGGGGCTCAATCCAGCGTGCGGCGACGGCGGGCGAAACGACCTGGTTGATGGGCCCGTAGAAAAGCTGGCGGGCACCGAGGCGGGACAGGCACCAGAGCACCGTATCGTTAAAACCGGATTCGCGTCCCTGCTTGAGCAGCGCATCGCCCAGTTGAGCCTTGTTGGCGACGGGAATCAGTTCCAGACTGGAGGCGGTCCGCCACATCTCGCGCAAGAGGCTGGTATTGAGGCGCTGAGGCTTCTTGCCCGGCTTCGGCAACAGCACAGGCAGCAGACGCTGGAGGATATCGACCTGCTGGTTGCGGTTGAGACCGCCGGCGAGACGGCCCCAAAAGATCCACCAGTCGATCTCATTTTGAGCCTGATTGCCGAACTGCGGCCCCCCGGCATGGATACGGCGGACCTGCTCCACACGAAATTCGTCCCCGATATAGCCGAAGCCCGGGCGCAGACAGAACCCGCCCAGATTCAGCCATCGGATTTCATGGGCGGCGGAACGCTTGCGGCGCTCAACCAGTTCGATAAAGGTGTCGGCAAGAGCCCGCGCGACATCGACCGGCCAGGAGTTGCGGCCGAGTCCAATAGCGGCTTCCAGCCTGGAGGGCAGCTCCTCCGGAGCGGGATCGCCGGTCTCAAAAGCCGATTTCACCAGTGCGACGGCGGCATCCAGCGCTTCTCTCGCAACGACCGCCGCCGGGCGGCGCGACGCGGCAGGCGCCGAGGCCGCAGCCTTCCGCAATTGGAACTGGAGACGCCAGCGGTTGTCGCCGATCTTGGAGTCGCACCAGGTCTCCAGCGTGCCGGTCTCCGTGAGACGGGCTCCCAATTTCACCGGCACCAACCGTTCACCGCCTTTGCCAAACCGGATGACCGCTTCCAGCGGAGCGTGCTGGTGGATATCCTCACCGGCAAGATCCACAACCTCGCCGGGTTTGTCGTCCGTGCGCGTAAGGGAGCTCAGGAGGCGGAAGGCCACGGGCTTGTTGGCGACCAACTGAAGGTCTTCTCGGTCCACCTCGACGCTGTCCCCCTCCTCGGCGCCGCGGGGCACTAGACACACGGCGGCAGGATCAGTCAGACCGATGTAGTAGGCACGCGGCAATCCCCCCCGCACGAGGACGCCCGAGCCCGTGGATTTCACATAGGAGTAATAGGCGGCACCGCAGGCGACGGCAAGATCCAGGTCCCGGTTTTCGAAGATCTCGGGGCGCTTGCCGTACCAGCTTTCGAGAAGGTCGGCGACGCGCTGGCGGAGGATCTCCGGAATAAAGAACCCGCCGTTGAACAAAATAGCGTCCGGAACCTGGCCAGCGGATTCGAGGAAGGCCGCCAGGTGCCGGCTGATGGCGGGGTCGGAAACGTAGGGAAGACCCAGCTCACGGAACAGGCTGCGCTTGTCCTCTTTCGGAAGCTCACCGCGCGGAGTCAGCGGAAGGAAGCCGTCGAGCGCCAGTTCGAGAGCTTCCGAGCGGGTGATTTCGGTCTTTAGCGAGCCCCCGATGAGGGATGAGCCTGAGCCCGCGACCGTAATTTCAACCGACTGGCGCCGCTCGTCGCCCAACAGGGTCTCCTTCGCGGCCGAACACTGGCGCCGGAGAGCGGAACGCTGCCGGATGGACAACTGCTTGCCGAGTTTGGTTTCGGCCAGCCAGGCAAGCGTGAGATCCAGGTTGTCGCCGCCCAGCAGGAGGTGCTTTCCAACGGCCGTACGTGTGAAATCGATTTTGTCGCCGTCACGCGAAACCCGGATGAGCGAAAAATCGGAAGTTCCGCCGCCCACGTCGCAGATCAGGACAACCTGGCCGTCAAACAGCAGCCTGCGCGACCTGGCAAAGTTATTGGCAATCCAGGAATAGAACGCTGCGGCGGGCTCCTCGATTAGGGTTAACCGGGCCAAGCCCGCATCCGCGGCAGCCTTCACGGTAAGTTCCCGGGCCTCCTCGTCAAACGAGGCGGGCACCGTCAAGACGACGTCCATGTCGGCCAGTGCGCCGAACCGTCCGGACTTATCCCATGCGTCCCGAATGGTGGAAATCAGGCGGGCGGACACCTCCACCGGCGAGAGGACCCGGCCGCCTTCGCCGGCGTCCCAGGGCAGGATTTTGGCGGTCCGGTCCACATCGGGGTTGGAGAGCCAGGACTTCGCGCTGTGGACCAGCCGGGTGGGGACAATCGCACCCTGTTCGCGCGCGTACACTCCGACGGGCTGGCTTTCGTCCAGGTAGAGGAAAGACGGAAGAGTCCTGCGGGCCTCGACGCGCCCCGGTCCCACAACCTGGGGGATATCGAACACGTGAATAGGAGGAAAGCTGGTATCCTCGGCATCCGACGGGTCGATCCACGCCATGGCTGAATTGGTGGTTCCCAGGTCGATGCCGACCTTCATGATGTTGTCAGCGGGCCTCATATGGTTTCGCGAACGTTGAATTCCAGTTTCCACCGGCGGCCGTCGCGGGCCACACACCAGAGTTGAAGCAGGCCGGTTTCGGTAATTGCGGTCTCAAAAGCGACGGGCACTACGCCGGACGATGCGCTATCTGAGGTCAGCCGCACTTCGACCGGGGAGAGTTCCTGGAGTTGATCGCCAAAATCCTCAATAATCTCGCCGGGCGCGTCATTCTTGCGGCTCGCCGAGCAGAAGAAGCGGAATTCGGCCGGTTCCCCGACGATCAGACCAAACTCGCGTCCTGGAATCGGGGCGGAACTTCCCTCCTCCATGCCAAATTGGGCTACGGCCAGCGCTTTGACCGGAGCCGCGAAACCGGGGACGGCGGGCATTGCCGATTCGACGCCGACGTAGTAGGAACGGGCGATGCCGCCGCGGATCCGCACTCCCCTGCCCGTCCTCGCGACCCCGTAATAGGCCGCTCCCCGCGCCACGGCCTGCATCAGATCTTCTCCGTCCAGGACGCGGACCTGAGAAAACCCCTCATCGGCGAGCCAGGAATCGAGCGTCGCCTTGAGTCTCTCGCGAACAAACGGGGCATGGAGAACGCCGCCGTTGAAGAGGATGTGTGTGGGACAGGCGAGACCTGAGGGTCCGGTCCGGACGGCGCGCGTGGCGTCGCCCGGCTGGCGGAGGAAGCGGGCCAGATGGCGGGTGACAGCGGGATCCGAGGCGTACGGAAGACCCAATTCCTGCAGGGCCGCGCGGCGGCCTCCCACGGGCTGCTCCGCGCTGGCTGTGAGGGGGAAAAAGCCTTCCAGCACCTGCTCAATGTGGGACCGGGTCAGCCGAGCCCGAATGGTGCCGCCGATGAGGCTCGAGCCGCGCCCGGGAATCGTGACCGGCAGTTCGTCGGCATCGAGAACAGGATCCAGCAGCTTTTCCTTGGCAAGGCGGCAGTTGTTCCACAGCGCCTGCATTTGGTAGGCATCCAGCTTCGTGCCACCGGCGGCGATTTCCGCAGCGACCACGTGAGCCAGGGCCAGATCGATATTGTCGCCTCCGAGGAGGATGTGTTCGCCGACAGCGACGCGCTCCAACTGGAGCTGACCGTCGCGGGCCGTAACCGAGACGAGGGTGAAGTCCGTGGTGCCGCCGCCGATGTCAATTACGAGGATCAGATCCCCTTCGTTGACCCGTCCGCGCCAATCGGGGTGCCGGTCCAGCCAGGCATAGAAGGCTGCCTGCGGTTCTTCCATCAGCGTGAGGCGGCCAAAACCGGCGGCTTCGGCGGCGCGCTGGGTCAGCTCGCGGGCGATTGCATCGAAAGAGGCGGGGACCGTAACGAGGACTTCCTGATCGGCCAAAAGGTCGTCGGGATGATCGAGGTCCCAGGCCGAGCGCAAGTGCCTCAGATATTCGGCGGACGCCTCAACAGGGGAAAGGCGCTGGATGCCGTCGGCGGATTTCCAGGGAAGGAGGGCGGAAGTTCGGTCGACCGACGAATAGGAGAGCCAACTCTTGGCGGAGGATACCAGGCGGCTGCTAACCTCGGCACCGCGACGCTGCGCGAGTTTGCCGGTGACGAAGCGGGGCCTGGTTTCCCAGGGAAGGGCGATGGAACCCGGCGGGAAATCCCTTTCACCCGGAATATATAGAAACGACGGCAGCAGCGGCGTCGAGGAAACCTCGTTGGCAGCTGTCAACTGCAGTATGGGAGCAATGGAGACTTCGGGAGCTTCGCCAAGTTCGGCCCAGGCCAACTCGGTGTAAGCGAGCACGCAGTTGGTGGTGCCTAGATCGATGCCAATCGAGTAGCGGGCTTGCGACAACCGGTTACTCCACTTCGATTTCAGCCTGGGCAAGAACGGCCAGGTCCTGCCGGTTGTTCAGTTGCGGCAAAGTTGTGGCTGTGGCGCGCCACCCCTTGTGCCTGAGCAGGCCCGAGGAGGGAGTACCGGTGGCGGGCACGTTACCAATAAACTTCACGGACGCCGCACTACCGGAAGGAGCTGCCACATGGCTGCCTTCCACCGCGTCAATTACCGGTGCCGGGGCGAAACAACGGATCAGAACCTCCCGTGTGCTGCTGTGCACGTCGCGCGCGGCGGCACCGATCTGTTCATCGGTGTAGGGAGCCAGATCCTCCATAAAGAAATCCAGGGCCCGGGCGTCACGCTGGAGCATGCCGAGCAACTGGAGTGCACCGTCGGCAGGCTTGATCTCCGGCTTCGGGGGTGCGGGCGGGACCGGTTTCGGCAGCGAAGCGGCGTCAATCAGGCCGAGGGACGCGGAGAGATCCTTCGGGAGTTGACCCGTAAACAGAAGAGCAAAGAAGGCCTGAAAAGCGGATACGATACGGTTCAACGGGTAGACTCCAAAGTTTCAGGATAGCAGCGGGGGCGGGAACAGGAGCCGGGCCGTCAGACGTTCTCCCAGTTCATCACAATCTTGCCCGAACTGCCTGATTTCATCAACCGGAAGGCCTCGGCAAAGTCCCGGCACCCGAACCGGTTGGTGATCACAGGGCTGATGTCCAGACCGGATTCCAGCATTACGGTCATCTTGTACCACGTTTCGTACATTTCGCGGCCGTAAATGCCGTGGATGGTGAGCATGTTGAAGATGACGAGGTTCCAGTCAATCGCCATCTCGCCGGGCGGTATGCCCAGCATGGCAATCTTTCCGCCGTGCGACATATTCTCGATCATGCCGCGAAAGGCGGTGGAGTTGCCGGACATTTCCAGCCCGACGTCGAAGCCCTCGCTCATATTCAGGTCGGACTGGACTTCCTTCAGACTGCGATCACGGGGGTCGACAGCGGCGGACACACCAACTTTGCGCGCCAGTTCGAGGCGGTAGGGGTTCAAATCCGTGATCACGACGTGGCGCGCGCCCGCATGCCGGGCAACCGCCGCAGCCATGATGCCTATGGGACCGGCACCGGTCACCAGCACGTCCTCGCCGAGCACCGGAAATGCCAGGGCCGTATGGACGGCGTTGCCGAAAGGGTCGAAGACGGACGCGATATCGGGATCAATCTCGTTTCTGTGCACCCAGACGTTGGTCATGGGGAGCGCAATATATTCGGCAAAGGCCCCGGCGCGGTTCACGCCGACTCCGCTGGTGTGCGCACACAGGTGGCGGCGGCCGGCAAGACAGTTCCGGCACCGTCCGCAGACAACGTGGCCTTCACCGGAGACCTGCTGGCCGGGAAAGAAATCGGTAACGTTGGAGCCGACCGCGACGATCTCGCCCATAAACTCGTGGCCGATCACCATCGGTGCCTTGATGATGCGGGAAGCCCAGGCGTCCCAGTCCAGGATGTGGATATCGGTGCCACAGATTGAGGCGCGCCGAACCCGGATGAGAACGTCGTTGATGCCGATTTCCGGGACCGGAACCTCCTCCATCCACAGCCCGGGTTCGGGGCGGGATTTAACGAGAGCCTTCATCAGTTTGCTGGTGGGCATTACCTCTATCGTAGCCGCCGGAGCAACCCGGGTGGGCGGACTCCGCCAAACATGTCAGGAGTCATCCAAACAGAACCGGGAAGGCCACACCGGGTTCCGGCGCGAGGGTGCCGGGCAGTGTGCGCTCACCAGTCGTTCCGGCCGTTGATACGTGACGATGGCGTCTAACGCTGGCAATTCGGGGGACCACAGAGCGGACTGGAAAGCGGCCCGGAATCAGCGCGGC
>Ga0007854_10000827_pt1 | contig 19933 bp, 18 predicted proteins | sample CryBogCBH12Aug08_FD_60382 | JGI IMG/M metagenome (GOLD analysis project Ga0007854, IMG submission 60382) | Freshwater microbial communities from Crystal Bog, Wisconsin, USA - CBH12Aug08 | ecosystem: Environmental > Aquatic > Freshwater > Lake | place: Crystal Bog, Wisconsin, USA | collected...
GTGGATTCCAGCAGCGCGCGCGTGAGCGTGCTGCCAACGAAACCACAGATGCCAGTGATTAAAATTTTCATTGGCCGCAAAAAAGCGCAAAAGGCGCAAAAAAATTAAGGGTTAGAGAAAACATATTTTTTCACTTCCAGTTTCGGCGCACCGAAATTTATTAATAGACCGTGTTCAATCCGGCTGGCGCGAAGATAGCCGAGAATTTGCGCGGTGTGTTCATCGGCCAACGCTTTGGCGGCTTTCAATTCTACAATCAGGCAACCGTTCACAAACAAATCGGCCAGATATTCTCCAAGAATTGTCCCGTCCTCGTCAAGCACCGGTAACGGATGTTGCTGCAAAACAGTGAATCCTTTTTTCCGAAGTCGGTTCGCCAGCCCGTTTTCATAAACTTTTTCGAGGTGACCGTGGCGCAAAAAACTTTGTAATTCAAATGCCGTTTGTCTCAACGCATCACACAGGGCAAATATGTCCGATGAATTTTCTGGTTTCATGGTTTGCGCCTTTTGTGACTTTTTGCGGCTGAAAAATCAACTCACAATCACAGCGGCGTGAATCTGTTCCAAAATGGCTTTCAAGTCGAACTGGTATTTCCAATTCGGATAATGCTTCTGAAATTTCCGCACGTCGCTGATATACCAGATGTGGTCGCCGATGCGGTTGTCCTCGACGTAAGTGTGGTCGAGTTTTTTGCCGCTGATGGCTTCGCACAAATTAATCGCCTCCAGCATCGAGCAGTTGGAGTGGCGGCTGCCGCCCATGTTGTAAACTTCGCCGGAACGCGGTTGCAAAGTGAATTGCCAAAATGCCTCGACGAGGTCGTGGCTGTGGATGTTGTCGCGCACTTGTTTGCCTTTGTAACCGAACACGCGATACGGCCGGCCGGTCGCGGTGCACTTCATCAGGTAGGCGAGAAAGCCGTGCAGTTCCGTGCCCGCATGCGCGGGACCGGTGAGACAGCCGCCGCGGAAAATCGCGGTCTTCATGCCGAAGTAACGCCCGTATTCCTGCACCAAAACATCGGCGGCCACTTTGCTCGCACCGAACAGTGAGTGCTTCGTCTGGTCAATGGACATGCTTTCGTCAATGCCGGTGTGATACGCGTGCGCTGGATCAATTTCCCAACGCAATTCCAGTTCGCGCAGCGGCAGCAGATTCGGCGTGTCGCCGTAAACTTTGTTCGTGCTGGTGAAAATGAAAACGGCTTCGGGGCAATGTTGCCGCGTGGCTTCGAGCAGATTCAAAGTGCCGACGGCGTTCACGCCGAAGTCCGTATGCGGTTCGCGCGCGGCCCAGTCGTGCGACGGCTGCGCGGCGGTGTGGACGACGACCTTCACGGCCGCGCCGAGTTTGGTAAAAACTTTGGTCACTGCGTCGGTGTCGCGGATGTCCACATTTTCGTGCCGGTAATTCTTGAGCGTTTTTTCCAGCTTGGTGCGCGTGCTGGCGGTGGACGCTTCGGCGCCGAAAAATTTCGCGCGCATATCGTTGTCCACGCCCACGATGTCCAGACCTTCCGCGTGGTAGCGTTTGCAGGTTTCGGAACCGATAAGGCCGGCGGAGCCGGTGACCAAGGCGATGCTCATTTAATATTGAATTTCAGGATGCCCGCCACCGGCAGGGGCGGCAAGCGGGAAAGCGGAAACTTGAGGCCGGAAAACTGTAAAAAGCTTTCACCGCAAAAAGGCACAGAAGGCACAAAAGTAAAAACGGCAGCCGAAGTTGAAGCAAAATTTGGAACCCGCTTGCTTCCGTCTCCGGTTTTAGTTTTCCCGTTTCCATTTATGCGACTTCTGCGCCTTTTTGCGGCCAAGCTTCCCGTTTTTTATTTTAAGTGGCGCTGGACAAAAGCGGCGACGCGCGGCCAGGCGTCCGCGACCGTGATGCCGCGCAGACAGAACGGCTCGGCGAAGCGGCAGTAGTCCGAGCACGGCTTGTAGGGACAGGCTTTGCCCTCGAAGATCTCCGAGTCTGCGTGCAGCGGCGCGAACCACTCGTGGAGCTGCGGGCCGAACAGCGTGAACGTGGGCCTGCCGCACGCCGCCGCGAGGTGGCCGGGGCCGGAGTCGTTGCCGACGAACACGCCCGCCGAGCGCAGGCAGTCCATCAGCCCGGTGACGTTTTGCGGGCAGGCGGCGGCCTCGCCGTGTGCGCGCCACCAGCCGAGTTGGTCGGTGTCGCAGGCGATCTGGACGGCGAAATTTTTCTCCCGCAGCCGCGCGGCGAGTTCGCGGAAATTTTCCAGCGGCCACACGCGCAGCGGCAGGCGCGCGCCAGTATGGATGAGCACCGCGCGCGGCAGTGCGAGCGGCGCGGTGAAAATTTTTTCGCGAGGCGGCAGTTCCAGCCTCAGCGCCTCGCCGACCACGCGCCAGTATTCATGTCGGTGCGCCAGCGGGTCAGGTCGCGTGAGTTCGTGCGTGAGGTAGCGCCGGCTTTTCAGGCGAGAGAAGCCGAGGCGTTCCTTCGCCCCGGAAAGTTTCAGCGCCAGGTGATCGCGCGGATCCCAGCGGGCGGAGACGGCGCAGTCAAATTTTTTTGCCCGCAGCGCGCGGCGCAGGCGGAGCATCGCCGGCCACGACCAGCGCAGGAAATTATATTTGGCCCCGAACGCAAACGCCGTCCACGGCGCGGCAAACGGGATGACCTCCACGTCCGGCCAGAAGTGCGGGCGCAGCTCCTGCGCATACGGCTTGGCGAGCAGGGTGACGGAATATTTTTCCGTGGCGGCGCGCAGGAAGGGCGTGGCGATGACGAGGTCGCCGAGGCCCCACAATTCCAGGACGAGCAGCCGGGGCTTCATGCGGAAACCTCCGCCGATTTACGATTTACGATGGGCGATTTACGATGGGCAAATGCCGGCCACGGAAAGCGGAAAACATAAAACCCAATACCGAGCCGCAAAAATGCGCACAAGGCGCAAAATTGTAAAGCCTGACCGGGCCAAACCAAATGATAAGCAGCGCAGAAATTCATGCCGATTCCATTTAGGTATTAAGGTTTCCAGCTTTCGCCAATTTGTGCCTTTTGCGACTTTTCGCGGCCAATGTCTCGCAGCGGGTCTGCGGGTCTTTGTTTCCAATTTTGCCCACGGCTAATTGGCCACTGGCAATGTTTCCTCTGGCGCCGCCAGCGGGCGGGGCTTGATGAGCGGGTTGACCCTCTCCTTGGCCGGCGGGCCGGCCACGCGGCCGTTCATCGCGATGCTGAAGCCCGCCGCCATGGCATATCCGCCGATGGCGGAATGGAACGCGCCAAAGATGAAAAAGAAACCGATGATGCCTGAAAGCGTGCTGACCAGCAGGAACGTGTTCAGGGTCCGCATCGCCTCCTCGCCATACCGGTAGTTTCGGTAGAGCACATACAAGCTTGCGGCCATCAGCCAGAGCATCCCGATGGCACCCCAGATGCCGAAGGGGATGAGCGTGGAGAGCGGCCCGCTGTGATAATCGCTGGAGATGGCCAGCGATTGCTGCGAATTGTCCAGTTGCACCCCACCCACAAAGGCCCCCTGGCCGATGTAGTTGTAATCCTGTTCGCTGATGGTGTAGCCCTTGCCCAGCAGCAGATATTCCGGCACCTTGGGCCACAGATCCCGCCACATCCGGTAGCGCCACTCCGCGCTGCCATCGGCGGAGATGACCACCTCCGGATCCCATTTCAGCGGCAGGAAGCTCATCGAGCGCTGGATGGTGAACGGCATCTGTTGGGAAAAGCTCACCAGCAGGGTTGCGAACACCACGCCGGCCATGACCGCCAACGGCATGAGTCGCGTGCGGTGCATCCCCTCAAAAATGAACATCAGCCCCATGGTCATAAAGGTGCCGATGAAGATGTTGCGGTAGCCGCCCATCAGGGACACGGCGAACATGACGGCAAACACGAGCAGCCGGCCCGGGTTCATGGCTGAAAAAATCCCCCGCATACCGTAGCGGGCCAGCATAAAGTAAACGCCCACGTTCATGGCGTGCGCCAGCGACGAAAACCGTGTGGAGGCCAGGCTGGTGGCATCCGCGTTGATGCCCGAGGGCGGAATCAGCAGGTTGATCTTATTCAACGGGCTGGGCAGGTAGGGAAACATATCGCTGATAATGCTCAACAGCCCTGGCAGCATATACAGCATGAGGTAAAAATTCCGGCGCTGTGGCGGGATGGTCCGGCTGGTCAGGGCGAAGAACATCCCCACGCCGGTGAACGCCTCCAGATATTTGCGCCCGCCGCCCGCACCGCCGCCGAGGGAATGCAGCCCGATGCCGCCGGTCAGCTCGGCGGTCATATAGAGCACACCGGCCAGAAACAGCAGCGGCGCGGTCATCATCGGCACGGATACCAACCGCTTGTCGCTATTCAAAATGCGCTCGGTGATGGCGATGACCAGGCTTACGGCTACCATCACCTGAAAGAACGGCGGTTTGCCGACGAGGAAGAAGCAGATGATGGGGCTGCCGAGGCTGAACACCAGCATCTGGTAATGCCACTTGATGAAGAACGGCGAGATCAGGATGGCGGCAATCAAACCGAAGAATCCCAGCGTGCCGTAATCCAGCGGATTCGTGAGCATATAGCCGACGATGATGGCCACCGGAATGCACACGGCATAGGTGATCAACATTCGCATCGCGGCGGCGGGATTTGTCATGGCGTCAGGTCAGCTTGGCAAAAACCAAGGATATGCGCGAAAATAAAAAAGCGGAAGCCGAAAAGCGAGCCACCGATGCACCCGGATGAGCCAATGCGGAAATTTGGCTGTGTCCTAATTTGTCGGCGGAGCGCGGGCTTTAGCCCGCTTCAATGCCTCAATACTTTGCGTGGTGAAGCGGCATAAATGCCGCGCCCCGAAATCGGGACATTACCGGAAATTTGAGACTTGAGACCAGATGGCCGCAAAAAGCGCAGAAGGCACAAAGCAAAATTTGAAAGTGGAAACAAATTTAGCCACCGATACACACCGATGGGCACAGATTTGAAAATTTCCGATTGGCTCGGTGGCGGGGAGCGGCGCGCTCCGGCGTCCCTTTCCAAGTAGCGGCGGACCTGCGTCCGCTCCGTTGAAAACCAATTGGAGCCGGCTCACGCCGGCGGCTACGAATAAAAGTAGCGGCGCGCAGCGGACTGCGCGCCGCACCAAGGTGGCCCTCCGCCAGTGGCCGACCGCCAGGTCTCACACCGCCATCTGGGTGGCGGGCTGGCTCGGGTCGCCGGGGCCGGCGGCCCCCACCACATAGCAGGTCATCGTGTAGGTCGCGCCCGGCGTGCAGCCGGCGAACGTGACATACGACGCCGTGGTCTGCGCCGTCTGCGCGGCCGCGCCCGGCACGCTGCTCGTGAGCTTCCAGTTGTAGGTGGACGCGCCGAACACCGGGTTGACGCTGGCATCCAGTTCGCCGCTGCGGCTGCCCAGCACCAGCATGGGATTGCCGGGCGCGGGCAGCACGCCGATGGGCGAGCGCGCCGGCTTTTGCACCGGAAACCCGCTCAACAGCAGGTTCGTCATGTCGCCGCCGCAGGCCACCTGCACATAGCTGGCGAGCTGTCGCACCTGGCCCGTAAGGACGAGCCGCAGGTTGTTCTTCTTGGACGTGGCCGAGGGGCCGCCGTCCGCCGTGGCCGCCACCCCCGCGCTGAAATCATTCAGCTCCTTCTGGATGGTGGGGATGTCCGGCACGGGCTTGGGATAGATCGCCGTGTTGCCGCCCACGCCCATGATGACCACCGTGATGTCGTTGATCAGTTCGGAGTCCTTGTCTGTGTTGAGCCATGATATGGCCGGTTTGACTGTCATATGTTTTTTACTATTTTGAGGTTTTGGTTTTTACGATTTACCGACGTTGACAGGGTAAGCAAACACTGTGCCAATTGGTTAATATAACTAATGCTAAATATAAATATAGATTAGACTAATAAATAAACAAGCAAGGCGGGCGGCGGCGGGCGGCATTCCGCAAACCATCGGTGAAGTTCCGCAACCTAATGACGCCGCGTCGCAACCTTGCGAAACCATTTCGCAAGTTAACCAAACCGCGTCGTAAGTTTACGAAATCATTTCGTAAGTTTGCGACGCGGCGGCTGGGGATTGGTAAATCACTTTTTAAGGTTAAAGTTGCGTCCCCGGAAGTTGCGGCCCTCCATCGTAAGTTTGCGAAATCATTTTGTTAACTTGCGACGTGGTATCGCAGGTTTGCGGAATCGCATCGCAACCTTGCGTCACGGCGTCATTGGTTTGGGAAATGACACCGATATATTGCGAAACGGCGCGCCAGAGCCGCTCCGGTTCCGCCAGCCCCGGCGGTGTCCAAAAAACCATCAGGCGCGGGACATTTTTGTTTTGGTTTGAGACAAAATGGGGTGGTGCAGCAACGAGCGGAAACTTGAGAACTCAAACCTGACACCTAAAACCTGCCAAATCAAATTAAACCGGGCCGGTCTGTCAGCGTTGTCAGTTCCGTCTTTGGCGGGCTGCCTACCGCAACCGCCGATCAGCCTTCGTATTGACTGCGAAGTATTCCGAGAAACTAGTCTGCACCGCGTAACCGTGCCGTTCCAGCAGTTCCCGCAGCGCCGCTTTCTTATCCGCCGACAGGTGGCAATGCTCGACCAAAATGGCCAGCGGCGCGAAGCGGGAAAAGTCTAGCGTTTTCAAAACTTCATAGTCATGCCCCTCGGTGTCCACATGCAAAATATGCACGTGTGGCAGTCGGCTTTGGATTAGTATCTTGGTCAGCGGTCGGACCGGCACTCGGCATTCAATGATATAAGGCGCTAGTTTACCGTTGAGATGTTTAAGGATGTGCTGACGGTCGAATGATCCCAGCTTGTCAAACCAGCTCTGCCAGTCTGACATCTCGTTTCGGGCGTTGCCGTCCACATAATAAAAAATCGCCTCGCCCGACGGTGAGCCGATGGCAATCTGTTCCAAAATGAAGCGGCGGCGATCGGGAAAATTTTTCTGTAAGCTCGCAAAACAATAAGGCACCGGTTCGATGAGCAGCCCGCGCCATTTTGGATTTGCCAAAAAAATGTCCGAGCAAGGGTCGTCTGTTACGCCGTCGTTGGCGCCGACCTTCACAAAAATCGGCTCAGCCACCCGATCCGACAGAGTTCGGCAATAATCCCGGAACCGGTTAATCAGCCTTTCTTCCTTGGCTAGCCGCGCTCGTTGCACGAGGGGATAAAGCCGCCGGTAAAGGAACGGGCTGGATTTCACGAGACGTTTAAGCTGTTTCAGGGGCATGGCATTTTTTCTGGGCAAACAAAATGGGCAACGTGGAAGGAATAACATCTTCGCAGCGGCGATTCCAGAAGCAAAATTCATATGGCCGTCAGTTTGCACCGACGGATTTGCCATTGGGACACGAACGCGGCATACTCTGCCGCCATGTCCGCCGCCGCCAAAAATGCCCGCCCGCCCGGTCTGCTGGCGCGCCATTTGGCTGCGTTGGCCTATGTTGGCCGCGTGGTGTTGCCGGTCATCCTGCGGACGGGGCGACGGCCCGTTATTTTTTCCCGGTTCAGCGGCATGGGCGACATCCTCTGCACCATCCCCGCCGCCCGCGAGTTGATGAAGCGACATCCGGGCGCGACCTTCATCTACAACTGCCATGCGAATTTTGCCGACGTGCCCCGGCTGGCGAACGTCGCTGGAAAAGTAACTTCGCTCGAACCCATCGGTCTGGTCGGCTTCTGGTATCGGTTTTTGCTGGAAGGCTTTTATCACTTTGCCCACAACGACGACCTCATCGGCAAGACCGCGCAGGAACCGATGGTCATGGAATTTGAAAAACAATTTCACCTGCCGGTCACCGGCCAGCATCCTGAAATTCAGGTCGCCCCCGCCGTGCGGGAAAAAGTTCTGGCCTTACTGAAGAAAAAAAATCTGAATCCCGCCCGGCTGGTGTTGCTCCATCCTGGCCCGAGCTGGACTATCAAAGAATGGCCGGCGGAACACTGGACGCAACTGGTGGCCGGCCTACGCGCGGCCGGCTTCACGGACATCGCCCAGCTCGGCGTGGGCCGGTATCTTTTTTTCGGGCAGGTGGAATTGCAAACCACTCCCGGCGTGGTGTCGCTGGTGGATGAATTATCCGTGGAGGAATGTTTCGCCGCCATCGGGTTGGCGAAACTGTTTGTCGGCATTGATTCCGGTCTGCTGCACATCGCCGCCGCCACGCGCACGCCGGCGGTGGGGATTTTTGGTCCCACTTCGCCGCAGTTTTTTTATCCCGAAGCCGTCCGCGCCGGCTTCGCCGTGAGCCGGGTGGAATGTCAGGGCTGCTACCATCGCCGTCCGCGCGTGGATTGGGTGACCGGCTGTCCGCACGACATCCGGTGCATGAAAGAAATCAGCGTGGAAACGGTGCTTAAGGTATGCTTCAAAAAACTGTCAATAGCAGCTTGACGAAGCATTTCAGCGAAGGGATTTTTCACGCCTCCAATTTAATTTCTACCTCTTCGCGAGTAACCTTTAAAAAGTCATGACCAAAACGCCGATCTGGTTCCAATTGGTTGCCCTCGGCCCATTCGTTCCATGATTTTAAGAAAACCAGCCGGTGTTCTGGCGGCCGGTCGGTTACATCTGCAATGGACTTGCGTAGCACGAGCCGATATTGCTCCGGCGTGGCACCTATTAACCGATCTCCGCGCTTGCCACAACGTGGGGTATTATCCCAGTTGGTTAAAGCACATGGAATGGTTCCCGCATCGCAGCGGGGAAGGTTGACATAATAACGCGCCTGTCGGGGATAAGAATAAATGCTAGGAAAAGGCAAGGCGGCCCGGATTTTTTTCCAAATTTTTCTCACGCCCCGGATTGCCAAATTTGGACGGCGTGGCGAATGCCAGCCATCAGCCTTCAGAGCAGTGAAAAATCCCGGTTGAGGCGGAATCCGGGCATCCAATCCACTTTCATCTAGTGAAAAGTCATCGTAGCAAACACCTGAAATATACAAGCCGGGCAGGCCAGCCTCAACCGCGAGTTTTTTCCAAAATGTGATGACGGCATTGAGATTAGGCACTTCTTCCGGATTATAAATGACAAAGAGTGGCTTGCCATCTACTCGGATATAGCGAGGGTCCCGGAACGCCCGAAGAAGAAATGTAAAATGTTCACGATAGTCTTTCTCTCCGGGATATTTCTGTTCCAGCAGCAATTCTTTCTCCTGGCCGTGCCACGAGCGGTTCCAAGTCTCATTTGCCCAAGCCAGACAGAAGGGCAGTTCTGGCTTCCCGCTGTCCAGAACCTCATTGAAAATTCGCTCCAGAATTCGCCGACCATCGCCAAACCAGTAGTGCCAGTAACAAAATCCTTCTATTCCATAGGCTAGGGCTAGGTCAGCCTGGGCCTGCCGAACCTCGGGCACGCGTAAGTCATAAAACCCAAGATCAGCAGGCAGATTGGGCTGTTTGTGGCCGGGGAATAGTGGTTTGGCTTTAGTGACATTGGTCCATTCGGTAAATCCCTTTCCCCACCATAGGTCATTTTCGGGGATGGGGTGATATTGCGGCAAATAGAAGGCGATGAGCCTAGCCTTCGGTTTATTGAGAGGATTGGGCATGAGGATGAAGCAGGTTTTTGCCAGTTACGGGCGGCGGTCTTATTTAACAACAGCACGGATCACATGCTGGTAGCCGAAAAGTCGTGGGAAAGATTTGGCCAGCCAGCGGATCAATGGAGGCCGGTAACGTCTGGGGCGAAACCACCGCCAAAAAAAATACTCATAGTAAACTGAGCCGCCCACACCGGCCGTTTGCTGAATGGTCTCAACACCGTAGCCAGAGGATTCAAATAAGTCCCGCAGGGTTTTCTCGGTGAACCATCGTAGATGAGTGGCATCCATGATACCGCAAGATTGGTAGTCAAACCGGCCGCAGAACAATTCCAGTCGCACCGACCAGTGAGCGATGTTGGGAACCGAGGCAATCACAATACCACCCGGATCAAGAACTTGCCGGGTCAGTCGTAGCGCGGCCGCCGGGTCAGGGAGATGTTCGAGGACATCGGCGAAAACAACCACGTCAAATTTTCCGAGACCCTGCACCGAAGCCTCATCAAAGTAACCATGCCGCGCGTCAATGCCACGATTCCGTGCGATGGTTGCCCGAGATAAGTCCGGCTCGATGCCAACCAATTTGGCACCCTGCAAATCCACCAGCAACCGGGAGAGCGACCCGGTTCCACATCCGATATCCAGCACGCGTTTATCCCGGGGGGTCAAGCCGGCAATCTTCCCCGCCGCTTCCGTCGGATCGCTGGTGTGTCCATCGTAACGGAGTGGATCCGGCGGAGCTTTAAGAAAACCTCCGGAATTGCGATCTGGTGATTCCAAGTTCATGATGGGGCTAATTGTAAATTGTCATCGCAATGGAATTTTTATAAAAATCATTCGTAACCTTATTCTAAATCGTTTCAATGCATATCGCTTGGGTTGAATGAAGGGACGATCACGATGGGGACATTACTCATGGACCTTTTATTTTTTCACGTAAAGCCAGCAAGCTGGCGGTGGGCTTGAATTTTTGCAAGGAGTTTTTCAGGGTCCTCCGGCCGCGTCGCCAATAAAAATCTACCAGATAACGGAACCGTTCGGCGCTGTTCATGCCTAGTGTCCGATATTTCAGAAAAATCTCCGGCCGGGCCATCGTGGGATATTGGCAGCCGGCCCAATGGATGTAGGGCATTTGACGGCCTGCTGCATCCAGCATCTGGTCTTGCACCGCATCATAGTGGAACCCGGCATCGGAAGCACGGTATGGCGCGTATGCTGGTAGGAATGTGCTCAAAGCCGTCTTGCGTCGGGGCAGCATGTCAAAGACGTAATTCAGGAACGGTTGGTCCACGTGCATCAGGTTGAATTTTTCCCGGTCGGGGGCAGACGCTTCCGCTGTGCGCCACAACTGCTCTTCGGTGACGGCACCTTTACGGGCGGCGAACGCGCCGGCATTGAAGCTGGGCGAGTCAGGCGCATGGGATTTGGCCTTCAATTCAGCCATGCACTCCAGTCGATAGACGTGCGTGGGATCCGGGTCAAAATATACAAAGTCACAATCCGACTTGATCAGCGCCGCGAAGAACTCATCCAGCGGCATGGTCACGGCGATGTCCGCATCAAAAAAAATAAAATAATCGTAGTCCCCGAAAAAGCTGGCCCACTTGCGGAACATCCCAGCATAGCGGCCCATCTTCATCACCTGGTCTTCCAACGCATCGAACCGGGCGACCTCCGCCTCGGGGAGGAGGTTGAAATGGAATTGCGTGGCCAGTTTTTTGAGCTGCGTCACCTCCGCGTTGTAGGGGATGACGGTCAGCGGCAGCGTGGGATTGAAATGCCGCAAGCAGCGCGCGAACATCTGAAACCACTCGATATAGCCATCATTGCCGAGGCAATAAACCCCGACTTTTTTTCCGGAAATAATTTTTTCAGGCAAAGTCATGTGCAAAGGCTGATAATCAATATTATGTCCCAAGACCGGAAGCTAGAAAATCCCGCCGGCAGCCAACCGGGATGACTTGGCATCCGCTTCGAGGCGAAATGTGTGCCGCTTGGTGCGAAAAATTTGGCAGCCGGGCAGGAAGATGGCCCACAACGCCAGCGCGTAGCCCGCCGCTTCGCCGGTGATGCCCCACAGCCGAACGAGCGGCAGCATGAACGCCACACTCAAAATGGCATTCACCACCGAGAGCCACATCAGCGGTTCTTTTTTGTGTGCGCGCAGTTCCATCGCCATCGCCCCGACCAGCACCTGCGTGACCAGCGCGCCGCCCAGCCACGCGTTCACCGCGAATGGCGCCAGCCGCGCCGGCACCTTGGGCACCCAATGTCCCACCAGCGGAATCGCCGCCAGAAACGCGCCGTAGCCCAACAGGTAAAACGCAAACACCTGAATCGTGCTGCGCCACCACAGTGCATCCAGTTCCGCCCACGCTCGCGCGGCAATCAGCATTCCGAAGCGCGGCCCCTTCGTGTAAATCCACGTCAGCGCCACGTTGGAAATCATTTTTACCAGTTGCAGGCTCATGCCCAGCCGGCCCGCTTCTACCGGCCCGCAAAAATAAAAGGCGATGGGATTAATGATGTCGAAGACGAAATAGCCGGACATCCAGCTCACGGCGATGCGCCATTGGAACGGCCAGATTTCATGTTTCCACGACACGCGGCCATGCTGCGGCGCTTCCAGAAATTGCTGAAAAAATCCCCGCCAGCGCCAGGCCAGATACGTTATGGAAATCAGCAGCGTCACCGCCGCGCCGGTGGCCGCCGCGTAGATGCCCGCGCCGGCGATGAGCGCCAGCGCATTCACGGCGAAGCTCGCCAGCGCCGCGCAAAAATTAAATTTGGCCACGTCCGCCACGCGGTTGCAGCCCTGCAACAGCGACCACGCCGGGTTGATGGCCAGCGAGCCCGCCGCCGTCACCGCCACCAGCCACCACGCACCCTGCCAGGCTACTGCGTGGCCAGCCCCGGTTTTATGCGCCGCCAGCGTAAAGAATATGTAGCCGCCGATGCCCACCGCCGCCAAAAAAATCAGGGCCGCGATGGCGTAATAACGAAAGGCCAGCCGCCCCAGCGAAATCAGCCGCGATCGCGCCACGGTGTCGCCGGTCAGCGCCTCGGTGGACGTGAATTGCAGCTTGGCAAATTCATGCGCCGCGAACTGGAGGATGTTCTGGGAAAAACCCATTTCCAAAAAAACCTGCATCGCCACCACGCCGGCGAAGGCGTAGTAATAGCCTTGGATTTCCGGCGTGAGAAAGCGCAGCACCAGCGCCATGGTGATGGGGCCGGTGACGAGCCGGAGCAGTTGCGCGGCGTTGGAAAAAAACACCGCGCGGTCCACGCCCGCCCAGCGGCGCAAGCGATGGAAGCGTTCAAGCATGGCGGCGGAAAATGTGAACGGACAGGCGCATTCGTGACGGCGCAGCTTGCCAGAGGGCAAAGCGGAAAGCAAAACCTGAGACCTGAAACCTGAAATAAGAAAGAGCGAGCGGGTTTGTTTCGCCTTTTGCCTTCCGGTTTCAGGTCTCAAATTTCAGGTCTCATTCTAGGATTTCCACCAGCCCCATCCCGACCACGTCATTGTTCTTGTGATAAAAATCGTAGCTGGATTAAACCAAAAATGATAGTCAAGCTGGGACAAACCGCTGGCGCAATTTCAAAAAGGGAATCTCAAATAGTTTAGCGGCGGAGATGCCAATCACCCAAGTTAAAAGGATGCTGGCCGCCAACTCCCAACCATTATTCCATGAAACGCCCATTTTCATCCGAACCGGCACGATGATCATTTGGCAAGTTAGATCCATCCAAAGATAAACGGAATAAGAATGGTGCCCCAAGTTTGCCATTTGCCGCCAAATCCAGCCCGGAAATGTTTGGCTACACAAGGCTCCCAAAACCATCAACCCCGCGCCGATATAAAATAGCATCACCCCGTAAACCGACATCCAATAGGTTTCATGCCAGACCCAGATAAAAGCTGGCACAAAGAATACACTTCCAGCCAGCACCAATAACTGACCGTGTCGTTCTACCCATTGCCGCGCCACACTGGTGGCTTTTAAATGCCACCAATAAGCAATGAGCACACCAAACATGAGGGAATCAATCCGGAAATGCGACTGGTGAAATATCGCCAGCGGCATACCTTCATGGCTGAAATGGGTGTCGGCGTAATGAATGCGCAAAACAAGACAAATAACGGCGGTGGTCAAAAAAATGGTTGGAATCGCATGAAGCATATCACTCTTGTGCCGGGTAAATTTGCGCAGCAGAAAAAAAATCAAGGCCAGAAAAAGATAGAAGTGTTCCTCAACTGCCAGTGACCAGGTCGGCCCCCAAAATCCAGAAATATAATTTTGCAGGAAAAGCATTTCTCCGATAAAACGACGCCCCCAAAATCCATCCCAGACGTGAAGATCATAGAGCAGAATGCTAAAAAAAATCATTACCCAAAAGGGAGGATAGATTCGCCAGCCCCGGCGCAGGAGGAACCGGCCTAAACAGACTTTCCCCGTGGCTTGATATTCGCGAAACAGCAGTCCAGAAACCAAAAAGCCGCTCAACACAAAAAACAAATCAACCCCAATCCATCCACCCCGTCCCAAGACCGTTAGCGTCCCTGTAAAAATCGAGCCACCCGCGGGTTCTAATTGCAGATGATTCAAAATGACCAAGCTGATGGCAAAAAAGCGCAGCACGTCCAAACCCAGCAGCCGGGGTTTCTCCGAATTTGATATTGGACATTGGTTACCCATTGAAAAACTCGCTTCTGCAAACAGCCATCCTTCATTCCACAATTTCCACTAGGCCCATTCCCCACGACGCTGCAGAACGATACCGGTCTTCCACCAAACAGCGGCGCGGGCGTGGGCATGTTCAGTTCATCGCATGATGGAAAATATTTGTTTCATTTCGGTAAAGGTGTTGGCGAACAAGAACAGCGTCAAGGCATAGTAGCAAAAGGTAATCACGACCCCTACGCTATGAATCCAGCGATTTTCGTTGTAGGCCTTGAATCCTTCCCGGCCTAATCTTTTTTTGAGGAAGATTGTGTAATAGTGAACGGTTGCTACCCCCAACGCTTGTGCCAGCCCGAACAAGGCGTAGTTCCATCCCACGCCATGCCAGATGCCAATCAGTAAAAATGTCGCCAGAATCGTCAACGCAATCGCGTGGTCCGCCAACTTGACGCCGAGTTTGCCGACGAGAAATTTTGAAAGCGGCGAGAACACCACATCGCGCATCCACGTCGAGAGCGTGATGTGCCAGCGGTTCCAGAAATCCTTCACGTTGCGCGCGGCGAAGGGATTGTCAAAATTTTCCGGCACGGGAATGCCGATGAGCGCCGCCGCGCCGATGGCCATGTCGCAGAAGCCGGAGAAGTTTAGGTAGAGATACAGGTAGAAAAACAGCATCGCTACCGGCAGATCCATCCAGGGATGCGGATGGTCGTCGAGCAGCAGGCCGGAATAGGTGAGCTGGCCGCACAGGTTGCCGAGGAACTGGTATTTCACCGCGCCCACGAGGATGCGCAGCGCCGCGCGGCCCACCGGCACTTCATAAGGAAACCCGGCGACTGGGGTGGCAGCGACGCCTCGTCGCCCAAATAGCCTGGCGAAGACATTGGCCGCGCCGAAGTTCCCCGGCGACGAGGGCGTCGCCGCCACGGCAATCCGCGCGGCGAAGCCGCGCCGGAAATTGGCGTAAGTGTTGATGGGGCCGACGGACATGGTGGGCAGGAAAAAGGCGAAGTTCAGATATTCGAGGAAGTTTGGTTTTTTCACCACGCCGTTGCGGACCTCCAACACCAGCCGGCTGCAGCGGAACGCGAGGTAGGAAATGCCGATCATCTGCGGCACACCGCGCCAGGTTTTGCCGAGCGCATGGCCGAGCGCCACATAAACGTCGCCCGGCACATAGCGCACGACGATGAGCGCCGCGATGGGTGCGGCGAACGCCAGCCACGGCCAGAGTCCGCGCCGCGCGCCAAAAATTTGCAGGGCCAGATAAAATCCCGCGACGAAGACCACATACAACATGAACCGCAGGACGAAGTGTTCATGTCCGCCATAGAACAAAAAGAAAAACACGCCGGCTAGGTTTAAGCCGGCAAACAATAATTCACGCGGCATGCCGGCGAGGCAGCGCATTACGAATCGGCCCAACAGGACATAGGCCAGCAGACCGGCGATGAGTGGGAAAGTATCCATGCGTCAAAAGCCTTGATAGACCACGCGGGCGTTCAGGAAACCTGACGGCGCATTCAGCACCAGCAGCAGCACGATGACGGATAGCAGAATCACCAGCGCATAAACGCTGCGTTCAAGGAGTCGCGGTGCTTTCATAAATTTTGAGCAACGCCGGCGTGATGAGCGGCGTGAAATATTCCTGGCCGTTGCGGCTGAAATGCGCTGGGTCGGCATACACCTTGAGCAGTTCGGCGTCCGTCACGTTGTGGAATAATTTCGCCGGCGGGATGCCCAGCAGCGTCAAGTCGCCGCCGAAAAGCTGCGGCCAGTCCGCGCGTTCCCGCAATTTCGGCTCCCGCGCCTCGGCCAGCACCGGCAGGTGCAGCATCACCGGCCGGACATGGTGCTGCCGGAACAATTCCGCGAGCTGACGGCAAAAATAAACCTGCCACGCGGGCAGCGGGTCGCTGGAAAATTCAAAGGCGGTGGCCGGGCCGGCGGATTTTGTCGCCGCCGAATATTCCAGCACATCCGCCGGGCGGACACCGGTGTCCGGAACATAGGCTTCAAACGGTGCCGCCGGAATCAGCGCGGTGTTCGGTGAAAATCCCTTGCCGTCGGCCAGCGAGCCCAGCCGGGTGACGGGATTGGGCGCGGCGGCCACGTCCTCCCAATAATTTTTTTTGTCCGTGAAAAACGGCGCGGGCAGGTTGGGCCGGGCCAGGCTCAATAAATTGCGCGGCATGCCCATCACGGCGGCGAAGTAAAACATTTCCCGGTTGGCCGCATCCAGTCCGGCCAGCAGCGGCGCGTCTTCGCCGAGCCGGAACAAGGCTGGCATCTGGTCATAGCGGTGGCCGGCGGCGGGATTTTCATCGTAGAAAGCGAGCAGCTTCACGCGGCGATGCGCGAGCAAATCCCGTGCGATGAAAAACAATCCGTCGTAGCCCGCGCCGCCCCACGCGAGGGTTCGCACCACGGCGGGCCGGCCCAGCCGTTTGCTCAATTCATCTTGCACATACGGCGTGTTGACGTCGTTGAAGATGTGGGACGAGCCGATGAAGACGATGTCAATGTCGTTGGTCTCCTCGAAAATCTGGTTCTGAATCCATGGATACGGGCCGGTGCCCCAGCCTTTGCTCGCATAGCCCTCAACGCGCGGCGGCAGGAATTTTTTCCCGGCCAGCGCCGGCGCGAGCAACAGACCCAGCAACAGCAAGGCGAACGCCGCCGCAGCTTTAATGGAGGTGAACGCCGGGCGCATCACGGTTCCAGTTTGCGCTTGAGGATGAGATCGGCGAACTCGCCGATGTTCTTCGCGTTCTCAACCTCGCCGACGCGGAAGCGGACGCCGAAGGATTTTTCCACCGCGACCATCAGCGAGATGTGCGTGAGCGAATCCCATTCCGGCACGTCCTTGGCGCTGATGGCCGGCGTGAGCACCACCGGCTCTAGGAACACGGTGTCGAAAATGGTCTGCAATTGGGCGATGACTTCAGCTTGGTTCATAAAAGTGGCACCCGTTTTTCTCAGGTCTCAGGTTTCTCGTTCGTGTGGTTCGTGTATTTCGCGGTTGAAATCGTTTTGCACCTTGTGCGCCTTTTTGCGGCCAAGTTTTCCGGTCTCAAGTCTCAAGTTTCAGGTCTGGTTTCATACGCCTGCCGGATGATTTTTATTTTGGTCGGGCGCGGCGAAAAATTTTCCAGCCGCAGTTCAAACTCGCGTTTGGTTGCCGATTCGGAAAGCAGAGTAAATCCCATCTTGCCGTAAAAATCACGCACCATTTCGTTCTTTGCCGTCGGCAGAAAAGTTCCTTCGAGGCGCATGCAATTTTTCAACTTCGCCAGCCGCACGAGCTCGTTCAACACTTCCTCCTCCACGCCGCGCTTCAACACGCGGCAACTCATCAGCCAGGTGTCTATCTTCATCACGTCGCCGGTCTTTTCGCCGATGACGATGGAAATCAAACCGTGATCGCCGAAGCGATCCTTCAACCGCACGGAATAGCCGATGAAATTTTTATCATTCATCACCGCGCTGACTTCCGCCTCGCTGCGGCGATGCGTGGTGAGGTTGAACTGGTTGCTCTTGTTGATGAGCTGTGACAGACGCGGCACGTCCACCGGCGTGAACTCGCTGATGACCGCTTCCATCTGCAACGATTCGAGATACGCCGCCATGTCCGTGACCGACGATTCGAGTGCCTGACGCTGCGCGTCGGAACGATACTGGCTGGTGCGCTCGGCATCCTCGGCGGTAATGTTACGCGGCTCGAACAAACGCGAATCAGCAAGCTGCCCGACGTAATCCGACGGGTCGGGGCCGAGCAAAATCGTCGTCACCTCCGGCACGAACTGCCGGACGATTTCAATTTCCGCCGGGTTGTCGTCAACAAACACAAAGCTGTCGAGGCCGAGATTCAACTCCGGCGCCATCGCGCGGATGTTTTCTGATTTCGGCTCCCAATTCGCCTTGAAACTCACGATGTCATCGAGCTTCAAAACCATGTCGGGATGTTTCTGAAACGGCTCCTGCGCCTTGTCCAAATCGTTTTTGCTGCACACGGCCAGCAGCACGCCGCGCTGCTTGAGCGACGCGATGTATTTTTGAAATGCCTTGAACGCCTCGCCGCGCGGCGAAGTGTCGCCGAGTTCGATGCCGTCCAAACCGTCGTCCGCCACCACGCCGCCCCACAACGTGTTGTCCAAATCCAAAACCAAAACTTTTTTCGGCGCACGTTTGAGCGAAAAAATAAGCTGCGCCACTTCGCGCGCCAACTCCACGAGCAGCACGGACGAACACGGCTGTTTGCTCTCGAACCAACCGCGCTCGTCGCGCGCGGCGAGGCCGCCGAGGCGGTTCGCGAGAAATTCCCAGTCGCAGATGTGCAGGAACGACGGCGCGTTCAGGCCGAGTTCGAGGTTCACCCATTGGCGGAAGCTCCAATCCGAGGCCAGCGTGCGCGAACGGAACGCGCCGAGGTCGTGCCGGGCGGGCAGCATGAAATTGGTGGTGATGACTTCCGCGCCGGTCTTTTCGTTGACCTTGCGCGCGAGTTCCAACAGGGAATCCACGGCGCGCTGCGCCTCGGCCTGCACGAGTGTGCGCGGGTCGGTGAGCTTGCCGGTATAAAGGCAGCGGCGCTCGGCGGGCAGCATGAAGACGACCTGCGGCGCGAACGCATACAGCTCGCTGTCGTCGTCCATGATTTCGGACAGGTAATTGTCGTAGTCACCCTGCCACAGTTCGACGGGAAAATTTTCCACCTCGCACAGATGCTCGATGAGTTCGTGCAACGGATAGAGGCTGTAACCGCCGACAATCGCCAGCCGTAATTTTTTGGCGGACGCATCCGGCTTGGCCAATTTACGCGCGTGGGCCTTTTTGCGGAGCGACGAGAGCAGAAATAATTCCTCGAAATCGCGCGCTGCTTTCGTGAGCGATTTCAACTGCGCCCAGAATTCCGGGTCGCCTTTGAGCAACCGGTTTTTTATTTCGCTGACGTTCATGGATTCGGTTTTAGCCGGCTAACCAAAGAGCGGCCAAGGTTCATGGCGGGCAGCTCCACCAGATAATATCCCGCCGTCGCCATGGCAAGTGAAAGCAGCGCGGAAGCCAGGAGAATAATCGGCGTGGGCAGATGACCATAAAAGAGATTTAACAAGACGAACAGGCAGATCAAATGGTAAAGATACAAGCTGAAGGAGATTTTTCCCAAGAAGGTCAGCACCCGGCTGTGCAGCACTCCGCCGATCGAAGGCGACGAGAGGCCGATGAGAATCAGGCCGGCGACCCCGGCAGCGATGCCGACGTCTTCCAGATAGGGCTTGTCTTGCAGCCAGGCGAGGCCAACCCGAGTTAGCAGTCCGGATTGGTTGAGCCACCAGGTGTTGGTGTAAGCCAGCAGACTGGCTAACAACAAAAGCACCCGCTGGCGGCGACGAAGGTTCCGAAAATAATTAACCAGCGCTCCCCGATGCTTGGCCAGCAGCCCGCCCAAAACAAAAAATCCGACATGGCGAAAGGTGACAATGGTGCCGATGTCCATCAACCCATTCGCTTTCAGGTAGGTTGTTGTCCAAAAAAACAGACCGGGCAACAATCCCACCAGCAGGGCGGTTTTCCAATCCAGCCGGCGAACCAGCAACATCAGCAGTGGAAAGATCAGGGAGATGCGCATCTCGATGAGCAGCGACCAAATCGGGCCGTCAAAGCGGGTGGTGTCAAACGAGCCGAGGAACAGGATATGTT
>Ga0007854_10000828_pt1 | contig 19933 bp, 18 predicted proteins | sample CryBogCBH12Aug08_FD_60382 | JGI IMG/M metagenome (GOLD analysis project Ga0007854, IMG submission 60382) | Freshwater microbial communities from Crystal Bog, Wisconsin, USA - CBH12Aug08 | ecosystem: Environmental > Aquatic > Freshwater > Lake | place: Crystal Bog, Wisconsin, USA | collected...
TCTCGTAGCCAAGGGCGCAACGCCGATCCACTGCCTGGAGGATGAGTCATGGCTCGTGCCCCACTCCTCAGTCGAACGTATCCCGACTCCTATGCACTTCGAGGCACAGCGACTCTTCTAAGTCCCCTTCGGGATGGCTGTAGGGGCCTCTGAGACGAGCAACTCAGGCCGACACCACTTGATCAGCGATTTTCTACGGAACACGAACTGTGTGGTCACTTTTGCTCAAAGTGTGTGGACGGGTTGCTTAGGAGGGGTCTAAAACCCAACGCACAGACCTTTCGTAAACACCCCGCCACGGGGCGTTGGCGGCAGCGCGCACCCACCGTGGACCAACCACCGGCGCGCGCCGACCTTGGGCGTGGGTGACTCGGGCCGACCCCGCGCCGTGGAGGCTGTGCGATACTTCTCGAGTGACGGACCAGGGCTCGACGTGGCGAAGGGTCTTCGAGTCCTTGCTCGAGGTCTGGAGCGGTGGCGACGTCGACGCGGTTCTCGACCTCGTCACCGATGACTACGTCGGTCACATGATGCACCTCACCTCCGCCGATCGACGCAAGGGCGCGTATCCCGCGTGGATTTCCCAGTTCCTCGAGACGAATCCGGGAGCGCAGTTCCGAGTCGTCGAGCAACGAGAGTTGTCGGACGGCCTCTTCTCCCGCCTGGAGGCGACCCGAGACGATGGCGCGAGGAGTTTCGGGATGAACCAGAGTCGATTCGAGGGTCACCAGATCGCCGAGGAGTGGGCCCTCTGGTCGGACTGGCACAGCGCCTGATCCGCCACCTGGTGTCCGGATTCGGCTCCACCGCCCATCTTCGCAGGTGACCGCCGTCGAAGTGGCCGAGAACCCCCTGTCCTTCCTCCCACAACTCCGAGGCGGCCCGTGGCGGAGAGGAGCACCATCGTCACAGCCGGGTCGGTCGAGGTCCCGGACCAATCAGCGCCGGGCGCTTCGTCAAGGACGGTCGCTGGTCCGGCTAGAAATGACAGGTGCTGATTGCCACATCCGTTCTCACCCACAGCGTCGCGGTCGTCGCACCCGCCCTCTCGATCCTGCAGTGTCTCGCTCAGGCGCTGCATATCCACCGCGAGGGCGCCGAAGGCGTGTCCTTGGGCACCTGGATCCTCTCGGTGTTCGTGGCCGAGATTTGGACCGGCTACGGCTTCGTCTTCCACGTCCCCGCCGAGCTCTACTCCAATGCCCCCTTCTTGGCCGTGGCGAGCGTCGTGGTGGTGGTCGCGGCGCGACACCAAGACAAGGTCGTGAGCGCGGCCGTGCGATACGGGGCAATGACGGCGCTGGCCGTGCTGGGTTCGTTCATCGGACTCTCGCACCAGGGTCGCTTGATCCTCGCCACGCTGGCGGTCGTGAGCGCCGTGGTGATCTACCTGCCGCAGTTGGTGGTCACTCTGCGCAGCAGTCAACTCGAAGGGGTCTCCGTCATCAGCTGGATCGTCGCCCTGGTGACGAGCGTGGCGTGGGGGCTCTACGGCATCTTGATCCACCAACCTCCGGTGGCCTTGCCGTCGATCGTGATGATCCCGTCGTCGCTCGTGATCTTGATCCAGGTCTCACGTCACCGCCTGCGCGTCCGAGCGCCCGAGGAGGGCTTCGCAGCCGTCATCGAGTAGTCCACGCCATAGGTCCCGGTGGCCACGTCGCTCGGAACTCGACCGATCGCAGGGGCTCTCCTTCAGCCCTAAGACCGGCGCAGCTCCGCCGCCCGCAACGAGTCCACGCTGCGGGCGAGCATGGCCACGCGAGGCCAAGCGTGCATCCGGTGGAAAGTCGCCTGAAGGCCTTCTTCCAAGGGCCCCGACGGGGCACGGACGCGCGCGGGTGAGCCGGCCCCGGGCCGCCGTTTCCCAAAGGGATTCGATTGCGCGGGCACTGGTGACCTTCTACCCTGTCGAACAGCAATTCCTTTGCCTAGGTTCGGTGGTGACCCGTTGTTCAGTAAGACCCAAAGTTGAAAGAGGCGTCGTGGCCGCTGACTCGACTCCGGACAGCACCGGGAACCTCTTCGCCTCCCGCGACTTCCTCGACTCCCTCGGTCAGGGGGTGTTGCTCATCAACCCGTCAGCGGTCGTCGTCGAGGCCAACGACGCCGCGGTCTCCCTCCTCGGGGTAGCGCGAGAGGAACTCCTGATGTCCCTCGAGGCCTACTCAGCCTGGCAGGTGACGCGCGAGGACGGGAGCCCGCTACCCTCCGAGGACTTCCCCGCCGCCGTCACGCTGCGGACCCACTCGCACTGCCGCGGTGTCATCGTCGGCCTCACACGCCCGGCTTCGACACCGGTCTGGCTCTCCGTCGACAGCCATCCCCTGATGCAGGGGGAGCGGTTTCTCGGGGTCAGCGTGGTCTTCAGCGACGTCACCGACCACGTGAACCTGCAACACGAACTTCGCGCGACCACCGAGCGCTTGGAGATCTTGGCGAAGTTCCCCGCCGACGTCGTGGTCCTCGCCACCGCCGAGGCCGTCGGTGAATGGTATTCGGACTCCATCACCGAACTGCTCGGCTGGAGTCCCGACGAAGTGGTGGGCCAACGCATCGACGCCTTCGTCCATCCCGACGACCTCGACGCCATCGTGTCCTTCCGCCGCGGTCAGCCCGAGGCCAGCGCCGCGCACTTCACCGTGCGCCTGCGGCGACGTGACGGCAAGTACCGCTGGGTGGCCATCTCCTCGCGCAAGTTCGTCGACGCCGTCACCGGCCAGACGCGCATGATCTCCAGCTGGCGTGACGTCGACGCCCTGGTGAGCGCCCAACGGGAGCTCGGGGCCTCGGAGGAGCGCTTCCGCTACTTGGCGGAGAACGCCTCGGACATCGTCGCCGAAGCGGACGACACCTTCCACATCACCTGGGTCTCGCCGTCGGTCACCAGCATCCTGGGTTGGCGCAGCGAAGACGTCATCGGCCGCTCGATGCTGTCCTTCGTGGCCGATGACCTCACCGATCAGCTGACGAGCTGGATCGAGGAATTGCGCGCCGAGCACAGCGCCGACAGTCTCAAACTACGTCTTCAGTCGTCGTCGGGGGACCAGCGCTGGATGCTCGGACGGGTGCGCGCGCGCCTGGACGACTCGGGCCGCGCCACGTCGTACGCCCTGGCGTTGCGCGACATCCACGACGAGGAGATGGTGCGTCGAGAGCTGCAGCATTCCGAGGCCCGCTACCGCCTGCTCGCCGAGAACGGGGCCGACCTCGTGTTGATGATCGGCGCGAATGACGTGATCCGATGGGCGTCAGCCTCGAGTCTCGAGCTCTTCGGCTGGCGTCCCGAGGAGCTGGTGGGACACGAGATGTCCCAGTTCGTCGACTCCGCGCACGTGACTCACCGCGACGCCATCCGTGACGCGGCCAACGGGCTCTTCTCGCTCGACACCGTGGAATTCCGATGCGCCGACGGATCGCGACGCTGGGTCTCGGGACGTGGACGCAGGGTCCACGACGCCCAGGGCAAGCTCGACTTCGTCGTCGCCTCCCTGCGCGACGTCCACGACCAGGTGGCCGCCGAACACGAACTGGCGCGCTCCGAGGCGCTGTTCCGCCTGGTGCTCGAGAACCAGGCCGACGTCACCGCCCGACTGGACATGCTGGGCGCCATCGAATGGATCACGCCCTCGGTGTATCCGCTGATCGGCCTGCACCCCGACGAGGTCATCGGACACAACATCGTCGACTACCTCCACCCCGACGACCTCGTCCACGTCGCCGAAGTCATCGCCCGCGTCCAGGGCGGAGACCCCGCGGACGTCGAGGCCCGTGTCGTCAGCGCCTCGGGGGAGTCGAAGTGGGTGGCCACCCGTGTGCAGCCTCTCCTGGTGGACGGCATCCAGACGGGTTCGGTCATCAACGTGCGCGACATCAGCGCGGAGCACGACGTGCGCACTCGTCTCGCCCAGCGCGAGGAGCAATTGCGCATGACCCTGGTGTCGGCCCCCGTGGGGATGGCGGTCATCGACCCCGACCGCCGCTTCCTCAACGTCAATCCGGCCCTGTGCGAGATGGTCGGTCGCGACGCCCAGTGGCTGCTCGAACACCGCGTCTACGACGTCTTCGGCACCGAGGACCAGGAGATCGAGGGGCGCCTCAACCAGAGTGCGGCCACCGGCGCCGTGGTGCGCGCGCCCTCCGAGAAGCGTCTCCTGCGACCCGACGGCACCCCCGTCTGGATCGAGCACGCGATCGCGGTGATCAAGGGCGAGAGCGGTGAACCCGTCTTCTTCGTCGTCGCCTTCGTCGACGTGACCGAGAGTCGTGCCGCCAAGGAGAAGCTCCGCTACCAGGCCACCCACGACACCCTCACCCACCTGGTCAACCGGGGCGACCTGTACCTGCAGGCCGAAGCCCTCCAGCGACGCGTCCCGCGCACCGGCGAGGCGGTGGGCGTGCTCTTCATCGACGTGGACGACTTCAAGAACATCAACGACACCCACGGTCACTACGTGGGCGACATGACCCTGAAGGCGGTGGCCGACCGCATCACGGCCCGGAGCCGCAGCGAGGACGTCGTGGCCCGCGTGGGCGGCGACGAGTTCGTCATCCTCCTCCAAGCCCTGCACTCGGTCGAAGACGCCCTACTCATCGCCCGCCAGATCCTGGCGCGCTTCGTCGAACCCGTCGCCATCAACGGGCTCGACTTGGCCATTCGGATCTCCATCGGGGTGGCCCTCGCCGCCCCGGGCGAAACCGCCGACGACGCGATGCGCCACGCCGACGTGGCCCTCTACCGGGCCAAGATGCTCGGCGGCGGGCAGGCGGTGGCGTGGGACGAGATCGCCGAGGAGTAGGGCCAGGGTGGCCCCCGTCGCGGGACTACGCGTCGCCGAGGCCCTGGCGGATGATGGACCCCACCTGCTCGGTTTCGATGAGGAACCCGTCGTGGCCCGCCGGAGAGTTGATCAGCGCCACGCGACCCGCACCCGCGATGAGCCGGGTCAGCTCCTCTTGGAGTTCTCGCGGGTAGAGGCGGTCGGAGCTGACTCCGGCGATGGTCACTCGATGCCTCACGTTCTTGAGTGCCGCCACCACGCCACCGCGTCCGCGACCCACGTCGTGATGGTTCATGGCCTCGCTCAACACGATGTAGCTGTTCGGGTCGAAACGCGCCGCGAGTTTGTCGCCGTGGTAGGCGAGGTAGGACTCGATGGAGTAACGGCCCTTGTCGAGGATGGCGTCGTCGTCTTGGACCTCGCGACCGAAGCGCGACTCGAATTCCGTCCAGGTGCGGTAGCTGAACTGGCCGATGCCGCGGGCGATGGACAGACCGACGCGGGGTGACTCGCCCGTCTCGTAGTAGTCGCCTCCGTGAAAATGGGGGTCGGCCTTGATCGAGCGCACCTGCAAGGAGCACAGGGCGATCTGGTCGGCCGTTCCCGCGGCGCCGACGGCCAGCACCACGACGCGGCCCACCCGCTCGGGGTGACCGACGACCCACTCCAGGGCGCGCATGCCGCCCATGGAACCGCCCACGACCCCCGACCACGACGCGAGGCCCAAGTGCTCGCTCAGCGCCACCTCGACCGCCACCTGGTCGCGAATCGTAATGACGGGGAAGCGCGAGCCATAGGGTCGTCCGTCGGGCGCCAGGGACGAGGGGCCGGTCGTCCCTTGGCAACCGCCCAACACGTTGGGGCAGACCACGAAGTAACGGCTGGTGTCGAGCGCGCGGCCCGGGCCGATGATCTCATCCCACCATCCCGGCGTCGGATGGCCCGCTTGCGCGGGACCGGCGGCGTGCGAGTCGCCGGTCAGGGCGTGCAACAACAGCACGGCGTTGGAGCGGTCCGCGTTGAGCTCACCCCAGGTCTCGTAAGCCACGTCCACCTCTTCGAGGTGACCACCGCCCTCGAGGTCGAACCCCGCCCCACCCCGGTCCAGCGTGACGACGATGCGCCGTCCGGGCTCGTCGCCCGGTCGCCAGAAGCCTGAGGCGGCGGGACTCACGCGGAAGCGGCCGCCGCGAATCCCGCCTCGAGGTCCGCCAGAATGTCGTCGAGCGACTCGATGCCCACCGAGAGGCGCACGAGGTCCGCGGTCACGCCGGTGGCCACCTGCTCGTCCGGCGTCAGCTGGGAGTGCGTCGTCGAAGCGGGGTGAATGGCGAGACTGCGCACGTCGCCCACGTTAGCCAAGTGGCTGAAGAGGCTGAGTCCCTCGATGAAGCGGCGACCCGCCGGCGCGCCGCCGCGGATACCGAAGGCCACGATGGCGCCGCCGCCCTTGGGAAGGTACTGGAGCTGGCGCTCGTGCCAGGGGCTGGACTCCAAGCCGGCGTACTTCACCCAGGTCACGTCCTCGCGGGCCTCGAGCCACTGGGCGACGGCGGTGGCGTTGGCCACGTGGCGCTCCATGCGAAGGCTCAGCGTCTCGATGCCCTGCAAGATCAAGAAGGAGTTGAAGGGGGCGACGGCGGGTCCGATATCGCGCAGGTACTGCAGGCGGATCTTCAAGACGAAGCGCGCGGGGAACAAGAAGTCGGGCAGCTGGCCGAAGACCAGTCCGTGGTAGCTGGGGTCGGGCTCGGTGAAGGAGGGGAAGCGTCCCGATCCCTCGTAGTCGAAGGTGCCGCCGTCGACGATGACGCCGGCGATCGACGTGCCGTGGCCGCCCAGGAACTTCGTGGCGGAGTGCACGACGATGTCGGCCCCGTGCTCGAGGGGGCGAACCAGGTAGGGCGTGGCCAGGGTGTTGTCCACTACCAGGGGGATGCGGTGGTCGTGGGCCACTCGAGAGACGCCGGCGAAGTTCAAGATGTCGCCCTTGGGGTTGCCGAGGGTCTCGGCGTAGAAGGCCTTGGTGTTGGGCCGGATGGCGCGCGCCCATTCGTCGAGGTCGTCGGGGTCCTCGACGAAGGTGGTCTCGATGCCCAACTTGGTCAAGGTGTAGTGCAGCAGGTTGTAGGTGCCGCCGTAGAGCGAGGAGGACGCCACGATGTGGCCGCCGTTCTCCGCCAGGTTCATCAGCGCCAGGGTCTCGGCGGCCTGGCCCGAGGCCACCGCCAGGGCGGCCACGCCGCCCTCGAGGGAGGCGACGCGCTGCTCGAAGGCGTCCTGGGTCGGGTTCATGATGCGGGTGTAGATGTTGCCCAGTTCCGACAGGCCGAAGAGGTTGGCGGCGTGCTCGGTGTCGCGGAACACGTAGCTCGAGGTCTGGTAGATCGGTACTGCGCGCGCTCCCGTGGCGGTGTCCGGTGCGGTCCCCGCGTGCAGTTGACGGGTCTCGAATCCCCACTCACTCATGGCACTTCCTCTTTCTTGTCGCTGTCTTGCCGATGGCCGGGTGCCACGTTCTCGCCAATGCTAATTAAATCCGATAGAACTAGTCAACTTTTGTCCGATCAGGACAGCGGAACCGGCGATGGCTCGTCCGAGGGGCGGTCGGCGTGATGAGTGCCGTTGCCCAGACGCGCATCCGCCCTCCGCTTCGACGCCCCACCCGAGGTCGAGCGCTGGAGCCACATCGCGAGGCTCGAGTCAGCCTCCGCGGCGCGAGGAGAAGAAGTCACGCAGCAGGGCGGCCGACTCCGCTGCGCGAACGTCGTAGCTCAACTCGGCCTCGTGCAAGAGGCGCGGGTCGCTCAAGAGGTTGTACCTCGAACCCGCCGCTCCGGCCTTCTCGTCCATCGCGCCGATCACGACCCGGGCCACCCGAGCGTTGAGCAGGGCGCCGGCGCACATGGCGCAGGGTTCCAGGGTGACGTAGGCCGTCACCTCGTCCATTCGCCAACGGCCGACCTGCGTCGCGGCGGCGCGCAGCGCGACCACTTCAGCGTGCGCCGTCGGATCATTGTCCACCTCGCGGCGATTCTCCCCCACCGCGAGCACCACCCCGTCGTGCACCAGGACGCAACCGACCGGCACGTCGTCGTGGTCGGCGGCCACGCGCGCCGCCACGAGCGCCATTCCCATGTAGTCCTCGTCACCCATCGCCATTGACATGCACACTAGGCACTCACCGGCGTGGCGATGTTGAGCCCTACATCTTCGACTGCATCACCCACTCGATCGCCTGCGTCGCCTCGGGGGCGGTCCACCCGCCCTTGTAGACCGCCGCCTTGTAGATGTTGGACTTGTAGCCCATGAAGGTCGCCAGCGCTTTGGACAGCACTCCGGTGAAGGCGGGCTTGGTCCCGCTCACGAAACGCACCTGCTGGCTGGCGTTCACCACCCAGAATCCATCGGTGTGATTGATGTCGTAGGTCAACTTCTCGTAGGGAGCCATCCAGTCCCGGTCCGGCGGCGTTCCCTGTGCGGCCACCTCCACCGTCCAGCCGAAGAACTTCTCGATCGCGGTGAGATTGGCGTTGCGGTCACCCGTCCCGAAACCAGATGAGTGGGGCGCCTTGGGCAGGCTGGTCGGGCCCGTCTCGGTCCAGAGCTGGAAATTCGCGCCCGACACCTTCACGTAGGCCCTGATCCGCTTGAGGGTGTCGCGATAGGGGTCGACGTCCACGGCGACCACCTCCACGTTCTTCATTCTGGCCGCGTCCAGGCGCGACTGGAGTTGAATGAGGTTTCCCGTGGTGAAGGGGCAGGTGTCACCGCAGAGGGTGAGCAGGGGAACGATGAAGACCGTCTTGCCCTTCAACCCACCCAGCGTCTGGGGTCGGCCATTCTGATCCACGAAGTGGGCATCTCTGACGCTGGCGGGTAGCGCCAGGGTGACCGCGATCCCCACCGACGCCGGTGGCTGGGCCACCTTCGAACCGGCCATCGCGACGCTCGGCCACACCAGGGAACTCGCCAGCAGTCCGGTGCCGGCCAACAGGGCAATTCGGTTGACTTTCAACATGATCTTCCTTTTCTACAGTGCGTAGTAAACATACACTACGTCAAGTAGTAGTAGAAAGTGATATCGGGAAATCGTCGAGAGCAGAGGGATTGCCGTGTCGCTAGGTGACTTGGAACGCCGAGTGATGGACATCTTGTGGGCGACCATGGACCGTGACGTCATGGTCCGCGAGGTGGCCGATCAGTTCCCCGACCACGCCTACACCACCATCATGACGGTGATGTCGCGCCTCGCCGCCAAGGGGTTCCTCGTCGAAACCAAGATCGGTCGGAACAACTCGTTTCGGGCGCGGGCGCCTCGCGAGGACTACGTGACCTCGCTGATCATGGAAGCGCTCTCGAGCGCCCCCGATCGTCACGCGGTCCTCGCCCGTTTCGCGGAGGAACTGCCGCCCGGCGACGCCCACTTCTTTCGCAAGTTCTTGGCGCGACGACCACGCGACTGACGTGACGCTGCTCAGCCTCGCCCTCGCCGTTCTCTGTCTCGTCATCTTGCCCGAACTCCTGCACGGCTTTCGGGGCCTCGACCGCGCGCCGCGCGCGGGCATCGCGCTGTGGACCTCCTGGTACGTCGTCGGCTGGTTCGCGGCGTTGAACCTCTTCCTGCGAGTGGCCATCAACGCCGGCTCGACACCCTCCTTCGACGCCCTCCTTCGTTTCGCGTCGCGACTCAGCGACGGTCACCCGCTTCGCGGTCTGGGGATGGGTGAAGTCGTCGGCCTCTCCCTGGCCACCGACGTCGTCGTGCTGTGGCTGGCCACACTCTTCATGACCGCCCGAGCCACTTATCGGGTCCGCCGCGAACATCGCTCGATCCTCGGACTCGTCGCCGATCCGTGTTCGCTCAACTTCCCCGTCCACGTCCTCGACCATGACCAGCCACTGGCGTACTACCTGCCGGGCGAGGGAGGGCGAATCGTCATCAGCTCGGCGACCCTCAGCCTCCTCGAGGAGGACCAGACCGAGGCGATCGTCGCGCACGAGGAGGGCCATCGCCGGGGGCGCCACGAACACCTCCTCGTGCCCCTTCAGACCGCGGGCAGTTTCGTCCGCTTCCTTCCGCTGTCGATCCACGCGCCCCTCGTCATCCGCGGCTACCTCGAGATGCTGGCTGACGACTTCGCCTCGCGGGCGACATCGCGACGAGCCCTCGCGGGCGCCCTGGGTCGGGCGGCCCTCTTCGCTCGGGCGCCCCGGGGTGCGTTCAGCGCGACCGAACTCCTGGTCGAGCGCCGGGTAGAGCGACTCCGCCGCGAGCCTGTCCCCGAGGTGGACGTCGGACTGGCGGCGCTGCTCGGCGCCATCAGCCTGAGTCTCGCGGCGACTCTGCTGCTCGTCAGCTGATCAGACCTCGAGGTAACGCACTCCGATGGGAGGACGGGAGCGGACGCGTCGACCCCAGGTCGCCGCCGCAATGCCCAAGAGGTGGAGGGACATCGCGGCACTCCCCCACGCGATCATCACGACGCCCCCGGCGCGGATGTCGTTGACCCCCATCATCGGCATGTTCATCCCCACCGAATTCATCGAACTCGAGTCGGCCGACCACAAGACGAGTCCCGTCGTGGCCACCACCGGAAGGGCTACGAAGGTGAAGGTCAGTCTCTGGGCGTCGGTCAACGCCCGACGTGAACCGTAGATGGGTATCCAGTACCAGGTGCCCACGATGGCGAAGGACAACAGCTCGAGGTCGTGTCCCCCGCTGTGTTCCATGACCCAGGAGCCGATGCTCGTGACGTGGTACAGGGGGATCAGCATCGTGAACGCCAACAGACCCGTCGTGGCGGCGCTGCGGCTGAGCCGCCACGGACATCCCGCCGCGACGAGCGGCGCGATGACCAGTATCACCGCCAGGTGCTCGATCATGTGACTGCGGTAGCTCGTCATGGCCGTCGACTGGATATCGGAACTGAGCACCACCATCGTCACCACGAGCGCGCCGCCCCACGCCCGATAGCTCCTGCGTGATCGCGGGCGCACGACGAGCGCGAGGAAGAGGACCGTCACGAGTCCGAGAATGATGATTAGCGGCGTCACGTGCCACCGGTCCCACTGGGGCCACGCCGATCCGCTGGGTCCCACCATCGTCGGCATCGGCCGAACTACATCCTCATGGAGGACATGGCGAAGTGCAGGCCCTTCGGCGCTGCGACGACTCTGGCCCGTACCGTGGTGCTCCGGGACGTCGAGAAATCGCTGTAGTTCACTCGCAGCGTCACCACCTGACCCACCTTCAGCGACTGGTGCAGGAGGCTCAGCATCACCCCTTGGTTCTTGTAGCCGAGGTGCTGGGTGTAGCCGCGAGATATCAGCACGTTCGGCAACCAGGTCATCAGCGAATTCCCCTGACACATGTTGGCGTCGTAATACAGCATGTTCATCCCCGCCAACGAAGAACTCACGTTCAGCAGCGAGATGGGCCCGCCGCTGGCGTTGTGCAGGGTCATCACCACGGCCGACTCCTTGCCCTGGGGTGCCGCCGTGACCGTGACGCCAGAGATCTGGAGGCCCCGGTCCTTCGTCGGACTGGCACTGACCGGCGTGGTGTGGCGCGTCAGGGTGAGGGCGGCGGCGGTGCCGATGGTCGCCACCACGACCACGACCGCCAGGCCCACAGCCACCCGCACGCTCCTCATGGGGCGATTCTACCTTCGGTAGTACGAACGTCTCCCCGGATCCTCCTCGAGGGCCCCTCCAGCCCAGGTTGTAGACTGGTCGACGGAGGGGTGCGAGAGCGGCCGAATCGGGCAGTCTCGAAAACTGCTGTGTCTACGGGCACCGTGGGTTCAAATCCCACCTCCTCCGCCAGTGACGAAACGGGTGACGCGAGTCACCCGTTTCGTCGTCTCGGGCGAGCCCCGGAGAGGCGGAACTACGCTGGGGGCGTCCGGTTTCTGCCGAACCTCGTCGAGGAGTCCATCATGGTTTCGTCACTTCAGTCATCAGTCGGCTCGCAGCGCCAGGTGCTCACCGAGTTGCCCGGCCCCAAGTCCCAGGCCCTCCAGGCGCGCCGCAAGAACGTCGTCAGCGCCGGCGTCACCAACGGCTACACCATCTACATCGACCGCGCCGAGGGCGCCATCTTGGTCGACGTCGACGGCAACCACATCTTGGACCTCGGCTCGGGCATCGCCGTCACCACGATCGGCCACGCCGTTCCCGAGCTGATCGAAGCCGTCTCCGCTCAGGTCGCCGCCTTCACCCACACCTGCTTCATGGTCACGCCCTACGAGAGCTACATCGAGGTCTGCGAGGAGTTGGCCGCGCTGGCCCCCGGCGACCACGCCAAGACCTCCGCCTTGTTCAACTCGGGTGCCGAGGCCGTGGAGAACGCCGTCAAGATCGCGCGCCACGCCACCGGGCGCCAGGCCGTGATCGTCTTCGACCACGCCTACCACGGCCGCACCAACCTGACGATGGCCCTCACCGCCAAGAACATGCCCTACAAGGACGGCTTCGGACCCTTCGCGCCCGAGGTCTACCGCGTCCCCATGAGCTACCCCTACCGCGACGGACTGAGCGGCGAGGAAGCGGCCGCGCGCGCCATCTCCGAGATCGAGTCCCAGGTGGGCGCGAAGAACGTCGCCGCGCTGCTGATTGAGCCCATCCAGGGCGAGGGCGGCTTCATCGTGCCCGCCCCGGGCTTCTTGCCGGCGCTGTCGAAGTGGAGCACCGACAACGGCGTGGTCTTCATCGCCGACGAGATCCAGAGCGGTTTCGGTCGCACCGGCGCCTGGTTCGCCGTCGACCACGAAGGCGTCGTGCCCGACATCGTGACCACGGCCAAGGGTCTGGCCGGGGGCATGCCCCTCGCCGGCGTGACCGGTCGCGCCGAGATCATGAACTCGGTCCACGAGGGCGGACTCGGCGGCACCTACGGCGGGAACCCCGTCGCGGCCGTGGCGGCGCTGGCGGCGATCCGCTTCATGAAGGACCGCGACCTGCTCAGCCGCGCGCGCGACATCGAGGCCATCGTCCTCGGCAGCCTCACCTCGCTGGCGCGCGACGTGAACGTCATCGGCGACGTGCGCGGTCGCGGGGCGATGGTCGCTTTCGAACTCATCGTGCCCGGCACCACCGAGCCCAACGCCGCGGCGGCCAAGGCCATCGTCAAGTACTGCAACGACCGCGGCGTGATCGCCCTGGCCTGTGGCACCTTCGGCAACGTGATCCGACTCCTGCCGCCGCTGGTGATCACCGACGAGCAGCTGAACGACGGCCTGGCGGTGCTGGCCGACGCGGTGCGCTCGGTCAGCTGACGCAGCGCTGGGTCGAGACGGTCGGCCCCATCGGATGCGACAGGTCGGCGCGGATCTGCGTCGCCGCGACCGCGTAGACGAAGTTCGAGTCGTTGACGGCCCGCTCCAGCACCATGGCGACGACCTGACCATTCACCAGGACGGGTGAACCCGATTCGTCGTCGCTCAGGGGGGTGACGACGACGTCGAGACTGCGCATGAAGACCGGACCGCTATAGATGTCGCGTCCGGGGGCGTGCACCTGGCCCAGCAGGACCGCCGCGCTGCGGACGCGGTCGCTCAACGTGGCGAAGCCCACCACCACGGCGGCGCTGCGACCCGACCCGCCCCTGGACAGCCCGAGGGGATCCCCCGTGATCGCGACGTGGAGTACCGCCACGTCGCTGCGCGCATCGAAGAACACGACGCGCGCGAGTTGCCCCCCCACGGTCACGTCGTGGCGACCGGCCACTAGGTGCGCGGCGGTGACGACTTCGCCCGGGGCCGCGACGAAACCCGTGCCGACGCTGTCGACCCCGCAGCCCCCACTGGCGTAGACGAGTTCTACGCCGCTCGGTGCGCCTTGGTGGTGCCGGGTGAGGAGCGTGCCGGTCGTCGCTGCGGGCAGGGTCGGGGCGACGACGCCCGCGAAGAGGCTGGGGACGTTGACCTGGCTGAGCACTCCTTGGAGTCGGCTCTCGATGGCCGGGGGCGGGGGCAGCACACGTTGGGTGTAGCGCAGGATCACGGAATGATTGATGGACTGACCCACCGAGCTCCAGGGCACGACCGCCAGCAGCGCGGCGATGAACCAGCAGGTCACCAGCATGCCCACCGCGCCCACGGCGGCGCCGAGTCCCGAGTCGAGGAGTCCCAGACGATGCTCGTGCAGTCGGGCGGAGAAGACGCCGCCGAAGAAGCGCAGGATCAGCCCCCCGGCCACCGTCGACACCCCGATGATCAAGATCACGTCCAGCGGCCGCCACGTGGCGGAGGGGATATGCGGCTCCACGACCACCGCGAGGTAGCACCCGCCCACCAATCCCCCCACGCGCCCGAGGAAGGAGCCCAATTGGCGAAAGAGGCCGAGGCTCCATCCCCGCAGTCCCGCGATCACAACCAAGGAGGCGATGGCGAGGTCGATCCAGCTCATCTGCCCAGGGTAGACCTCGCGAGGCCCACGGGCGCCAGTCTCACTAGCATGTCCAGACTGACGTCTCCCAGGAAAGTTCCGTCCATGCGCCGACCCCATCCGCCACTACGCGCGACCGCCGCGGGACTGACGATGCTGGTCGCGGCCCTGGCGTTGAGCGCCTGCACCACCTCGGCGCAGCTGACGGCCGTCGGCCAGCCGTCGCTCAGCCTCGCCGCTCCGCTGAGCGTCGTGGCCTGCACCACCACCGGGGCCTGCGTCAGTGCCGGCGCCTCGGGATCGTCAATGCCCCCCTCGGCGGTCGGCCAGGTGCGCAACCTTCGCGGCGCCTGGTCCGCCCTGGCGGTGCCCGACGCGCCCGTCGCCGCCATCTCGACGGCCAGCTGCGCCAGCCAGCACTGTCTGGTCGGCGGCACGCAGAGCGGCGGCGAGCTGCTCTGGAGCATCGACGCCGGCAACGGCGCGGTCACGGCCGAGTCCGGCGCGGCGGCCGGAGTCGCCGTCCTCGCGCTCAGTTGCGCGAGCGACGCCGACTGCGCCATGGTGGACCAGACCCCGAACGACCTGTTGCGCTTCTCCACCAGCGGCGATGGCGGGCAGAGCTGGGGCTCGCCGAGAACCCTCGCCTGGGCCGCCCAGTCCCTCGTCGTCCTCGACTGTCCCGCGCCCCGGCGCTGCCTGGTGGCGGCCAGTGCTCACGGCCACGTCGACCTGCGCCAGAGCATCGACGCCGGCGTCACCTGGCAGCCCCTCGCCGTACCCTCGACCTGGACCTCCGTGATCGGGCTGCACTGCGCGAGCACCTGCGTGGCGCTCGTGAGCGAGGCCTCGGGCTCGGCAATCGCCACGCGGTCGACGACCGGAAGCACGAGTACCTGGACGTCGACGTCCCTCCCCTTCTCGGGCGCCGCGCTCGCCTGCACCCCCCGCGACCACTGCCTGGTCGTCGGCCAGCGAGACGACGCCAGCGCGGCCATGTCCAGCTGGAACGGAGCCCTGCACTCGGTCGCGTTGACCTACGTCCCCAGCCCCTTGGCGGGCGCCGCCTGCGGGCCGTCGGTCTGCGTCGCCGTCGGCGTCTCGACCACCGTCGCGTTCACGCCCTAGCCGCGCAGGGCCGCGACGACCAGGGCCGGCACCCCGAGCCAGGATCCCGAGAACTGAAGGTCGACGAAGCGACGCAGGGCGGACGCCCCGTTGCGGTGGGTGGCGAACCACGCCGGCAGCGGCCAGGCCACGAAGGGGCCCCTCACCACCGACTTCTGGGGCCGCGCGAACATGTAGGAGTTGCCGACCCAGCCCACGCCGGACTGGATGTCGCCGATCTGGTGACCGGGGTAGGCACCCCAGGGCGTCGAGCCCGTCATGATGCCCATGGCGTGCCAGATGTTGACGCCGATGGTCCCGTAGCGCAGGTCGGCGACGGCGCGCTCGAGCGCCGCGGCCACCCCCGGTCGGCGTCGAGTGCGGGGATCGACCAGGATGGTCGCCGACAGCGTGCCGCGCAGTCGCTCGTTGCAGAAGTCCACCGCGCGACGAAGGAAGTCCGCCGGGTCGCTTGCGTCGAGGGCGGTCTCGGCGGTGAGTGCGCAAAAGGCCTCCACGCGAAAGCACGGGTCGTCGCTCGCGGCGTCGAGGTCGCGCACGATGGTCCACGCCATGTGGTCGTCGTCGTCGCGCCCGACGAAGCGGACCTGCTCGTGGCCCGCGAGCAGGGCGTCGCGGCGCGCGAAGGCGCCGGGGTAGTACGCGCGGCGCGTGGGCAGGTCGGCGAGACAGCCTTCTAAGGCGGTGAAGAACTCCTCGCGCTGCGCCCACGAACGCGAAGTGATCACAACGCGCGGGGTCAGGCAGTTGAAGCCCGCGTTATTGACGAACATCGTGGCCACGTGCGCCGCCTGATACCTCATCTGCCGCGCGCTCCACTTGCCCGGCACGATGATCACCGGCGACACGTTGCCCAACTCGGCGCTCACGCTGGCGCGCAGTCGGGACTCGCCGCGACGACGACGTTCCGACGCGCCCGCCCCCGCACCGAAGACCACCGCGTTGAAGGTCTGCTCCGATCCGGTGAGGTGTACGTGGTCGACCTCGGGGTGACGCACCAAGTAATCCCCGACGTCGCCGCCACCGGTGACGATGCGCAGGACTCCCGCCTCGACGAAGCCGGCCAGGGCGCGCTCCCAGAACTCCACCAGGTACTCGTTGACCGGGTTGGCCTTCAAGATCACGACGCGGCCGTCGACGATGAGTTGATGGAGGACGTCCTTCGGGGCCAGGGCCGCCACGTTGCCCGCGCCCAGGACGACGGCGACGCCGGCGTGCTCGAGCGGGTGCCGGTACGCCTCGGCCTGCGTCGCGCGAAGGGTCGCCTCGTCGACGCCCGGCTCCATCCAGACCTCGGCGCGGTCACCGGTGTAGAGCACGCGGTCCAGCAGTGACGCCGGTAGCACCCGCACGGCGAGGCGGTCGCCGGGACGTGGCCGCGGTCGACCCGGGTAGCGGGGACGCCCGGTGCCTTCGATGTCGCCGAGGGACCGGTGGTACTCGCGCAGCAGGCGCGCGAACATCCCCACCCCCGCTAAGAGCTCCTCGCCCGCCTCAACCCCACGGGGATCGAGACCCTTGGCGCGACAGGCCGCCTCGTTCCAACGCGCGGCCACCTCCCTCGTGTCGCGCAGGGCGCGCGCCACCAGTTCTCGACGCTCGCCGGCGCTGCGGGCCGCCCAGCGCGGCGCCGCCTCGCGAAGTCCGGCCAGCGACTCGTCCAGGGCCGCGCGGCGGCCCTCGTCAAGGACCCCCGTCACCTTCGCCCCTTCATCTACGTCGGCCATGGCCCTCCCGTCGCTATGGGAGACTATCGGGGTGAGTGAGACCGGCGCTTCGATCCCCCCCGGCTGGTATCCCGACCCGTCGGGCGAACGTCAGTGGCGCGTGTGGAACGGTGCCGCCTGGTCCAACATCACCCGCGCCTACGGTCCGCCCGCGAGCGATCCCGTCGCCCCCTTCGGGCCCGCGGAACTGGACACCCTTTCGGCGTTGCAACGGCTGAATCGATTCGGCCTGCTCGCCTACTACGTCGGCTTCGCCCTGGTGGTGAGCGTGACGACCCACTGGCCGGGGCACGCCCGCGCCATGAGCCTGCGCGTCGCGAGTCCGCTGCTGGGCGTCGCCATCGGACTCACCCTCATCGGAGCCCTCGCCTTCGCCGCCGTCGTGCGCGCCTTGCGGGGGCGCTGGAGCGTCGAGGCGGTGGTGCCCGTCCTCAACAGCTTCGTCGCCTCCTCGCTCATCTCGCGACGCCTGGGCATCGCCAACAACACCCTGCGCCTCGGCCTCGACGCCCTGGTGACCCTGGGCTACGTCACCTTGTCGAGCACCAACGCCTGGTTCGGCGTCTTCTTCGCGTCGGTGGCGGCCTACCAGTACGTCCGCAGCTCCCTGCTCGTGGACGTGCTCGCCGGGGCCCGGACGTCCCGGCCCGCGGTCCTAGACTGACCACGCCGTGACCGACGAGGAGAAGAGCCCGACGATGCCGTACGCAGCCTGGGGCCCCTTGGCGGGACTGATTGGCACCTGGGAGTCGGGATACGACGGCCTCGACGTGTCCTTCCACTCCGACCAGGGCAAGATTGGCGAGACCCGCTTCCGCGAACGGACGACCTTCGCCCCCTTCGGGCCGGTGAGCGTGGGGCCCCACCCGCTCTACGGACTCGACTACCGCAGCGCCACCTGGCGCGAGGGCGAGGACACTCCCTTCCACACCGAGGTGGGCTACTGGATGTGGGACGGCGCGAACCACCAGGTCGTGCGCTGCTTCATCGTGCCCCACGCCACCGCCCTGATCGCCGGGGCCACGGTGGACCCCGACGCCACCGCCTTCAAGCTGGAGTCGGCGGCCGGCTCGAGCACCTACGGCATCTTGTCGACCACCTACTTGAACGCCCTCGCCCAGACCACGCGCTTCGACGTGTCCCTGCGGATCGAGGCCGACCAGTACCACTACGAGCAGACCACCGTGGTCGAGTACCAGCGCCAACCCGCCGTCATCATGCACACCGACCGCAACACGCTGCGCCTGGTGAACCGCGACGTCGAGGCCGAGCGGCCCTAGGCGAGGGCCTCGCGCAGTCTCTGGGCGACGCCCACCCAGCCCTTGTATTCCTGCATCGCGGTCGGGGCGCCCTCGATGCCCAGGAGGAGGTGCTCGAGGAACTCGGGCTGATCGCGCAGTTCGCCGACCGGGGCGACGTAGTTGCGGATCGTGAAGACGATGGCCCCGCTCTCGGGCAGTCGCCGAATGGTCTGACGCTCCACTCGGAAGTACCACTGGTCGATGTCGTCGGGTGAGAGTTGACGCGGCGCGTGGGGCTGGTGCAACGCCGGGTCATCGATCACGGTCCAGTTGAGCCGCCAGAACGGCTTCTCGGGACGGAGTCGGTCGAAGACGCCGCTGGTCGGCCCGGCCAGGCTCTCCTGGTAGCCGGGGATCGGCTGGTGGATCTCGTCCATCGAGCGTCCGATCTTCGAGGTGAGCGTCCAGCGCGAGGGGAAGCAGACGCAGGCCGCCTGGAGTCGCCAGAGGTCGCTACGCAACAAGACGCAGAGGTCCTCTTGCACCAGGCGGGCGGCGGCGACCACCGGGTGCTCGTCCGCATCCACGGGTCGAGCGAGGTCGGGGGCGTAGCGGGCGAACCAGTCGCGCAGCTCGGAGTAGAGTTCGGCGCTCGCCGCGTCGCCCTCGGGGTGCGTGGCCACGACGACCTCGGGCTTGGTCGCGAGCAACTCCGCCTTCAGCGCCAGCTCCTCGTCGCGGCGAGCGTCGATCTCGATCCAGTGCTCGAGCTGCAGGGGGCGAAGTCCCATGGCGAGGCGCCAGCCTCGCGCGTCCACGGGGACGTAGGGGAAGGGCTGGCGCGTCATTTGCGCTTGGTGCGCACTACGAAGACGTAGAAGGACAGCACTCCGAGCGGTACCAGGATGAGGATGACCCGAGCGGCCGGCAAGACCGCACCGCGGTGGACGTTGACGGGGGCGGAAGCCGCCCAGGTGACGATGGAACTCACCCCAACAAACTAGGTCCATCTAGCCGGTGGCGTCACCCGGGCGGTCACGACCGCGGTAAGGCGAAGCCGCGAAGGGACATGGTAGAGATGGGTGGACGAACGAGGTGGTGATGATGCGCTCACGAGGGAGGACTGCGGCGATGCTCATCGCTTCCGGTGCCGTGTGCGCATCGCTCCTTGGCGCGTCGCCGAGCGGAGCGTCCTCGTCGACCTTCCTCGCTGCGGGGACCGTCGTTCACCACGTCTTCGTGAAGTCCTTCAAACTCGACCACGGGGCGCTCACCATCGCCCCCTTTCACGGGCACGCCCCGGTGCTCTCGGCGTCCCAGGAGAGGATCATGTGGTCCACCAGTGGCCTCGCCGGCACGGCGATGGCTATCGGCCTCGGGGTCGTCACCGTGGACGCCGCGCGCACGCTCAATGACGGGTCACCCCGCGTGACGTCCCTCGTCGGCGTCCCCGCCTTCGTCGGTCTCGTCGACGGAGCGGACCTGGGCTACCACTGCCCCGTGATGACCACGCCGGGCTCGTCGGTCACACCGGTGTCGAGCGGCTGGCAGGCCGTCATCTTCCCCCTGCGGCTCACCGCGTCCGACGCCGTCTTCTCGGCTTCGTCCAACATCTGTGGGCGGGTGCGGCCCAACGTCGTCGTCAGCGCCTTCGAGACCTTGTCGG
>Ga0007854_10000829_pt1 | contig 19909 bp, 20 predicted proteins | sample CryBogCBH12Aug08_FD_60382 | JGI IMG/M metagenome (GOLD analysis project Ga0007854, IMG submission 60382) | Freshwater microbial communities from Crystal Bog, Wisconsin, USA - CBH12Aug08 | ecosystem: Environmental > Aquatic > Freshwater > Lake | place: Crystal Bog, Wisconsin, USA | collected...
GGCGGCCGTCACTGCTGCGGAGCCTCGAATCGATGAGTGCGCGCCGCTTCGCCCTGGTCGCCACCGCCGTGTTCGTGCTGATGTCCCTCTTCATCTACTGGCCGATGTGGCCGGGAGACCCCCAGCGACTGGTGGGCTGCGCCTGCGGCGACCCCGCCCAGCAGTCGTGGTTCCTCAACTACACGCCCTGGGCCCTGCTGCACGGCCACAACCCCTTCTTCACCACGGCCATCAACTACCCCCGCGGCGTCAATCTGGCCGACAACACCCTGATGCCCCTGCTCGGACTCCTCTTCTATCCCGTCACCTGGCTCTTCGGCGCGATCAGCACCTTCAATCTGCTCATGTGGCTGGCCTACCCGCTGTCGGCGCTGAGCGCCTGGTGGGTGGTGCGCCGCTGGAGCGGATCGAACATCAGCTCGCTGGTGGCCGGCCTCCTCTACGGCTTCTCGCCCTACGTGATGCACCAGGGCTTGGGGCACCTCAACCTCTCCTTCGTGCCGCTGCCGCCGCTGGTCTTCTACGCGGTCTACAAGATCCTCGTGGTCCAAGACGGTCGAGCGCGCCGCTGGGGTGCTCTCCTGGGCGTGCTCTTGGTGGCGCAGTACCTCATCTCCTCGGAGGTCATGCTCTCCACCGCGCTCTTCGGGGCCATCGCCGCCGCGGTCTGGATGGCCCTGCACTGGCGCGAAGTGACCCGCGAGCGCGTCGCCTACGTGGCTCGGGCCCTCCTGCCCGCCGTCGCCATCACGGCGGCCGGGCTGGCCTACCCCATCTACTTCGGACTCTTCGGGCCCGAGGGCATCCGCGTCCCCTACCAGGGCGGCATCTCGAACCAGTACCGCGCCGACCTCGCGGCGGCGCTCGTGCCCACCTCGCTGGAGCGCTTCGGGACCAGCTTCCTCAAGGGGGTGGGCGACCGATTCACCAACGGACAGCTCGACGAGAACGGCGCCTACCTCGGCCTGCCGCTCATCGTCACCTTCCTCGGCCTGTGGCTCGCCAACTGGCGCGTGCGGGCCATTCGCATGACCGGGATCATCGCCGTCATCTTCTGGATCTTGTCCCTCGGACCCTGGCTGGTCGTCGACGCCCACCACACCTCGTGGACGCTGCCCTTCTACTACCTGGCCCAATTGCCCGGCATCGTCGACGCCCTCCCGGTTCGCTTCTCCCTCTTCGTCATGTTCTTCGTCGCCGTGACCGTCGCGCTGGCGCTGGCGCGGCTCGTGGGGACCCCTCGCGGCGGCGACGACGCCGAGCCGACCTCCAGGAGTGGCGTCGCGCGGGCGGTGACCCTCGTCCTCCTAGTGGCCTCGCTCATCACGATCGCGCCGCTCCTGCCCCTGCCCACCAAGCCCGTGGGCGCAACGACGCCCGCCTTCTTCACCGGTTCCGACGTGACGGCCATCGCCCAGGGCACCGTGGTCCTCACCTACCCCTACGTCGACCCCATCGATGGTCAGCAGGCGATCCTCTGGCAGTTCGAGTCGGGTTTCCGCTGGCGAATGCTGGGCTCCTACTCCGCCATCCCCGGCTTCTTCCCCAATTCGGTCATCGTGGGTCCCTGGCCCCAGCCCCCGCTCGACGTGGTGAACTTCCTGCGCTACTGGGAGGGCACCGCCCTGGGCACCCAGCAGTACAGTCCCGTTCAACTCGTCACCGCATCGCTGGTCTCGGACCTGCGGATCTATCTTCGTCGCTACCACGTCGGCGCGGTCGTCGTCGACCTCGCCAGCCCTCACGCCGCCACGGCCGTGACGCTGTTCCGCGATGCGCTCGGCCGGCCCACCGTGGAAGGTGGCGTCGCGGCCTGGCTGCACCTCACGGGCCGGCCGGCCCGCCCCTAGCGCTGGGACATGTCCACGTAGTCGCGCTCGTCGGCGCCGATGTAGAGCTGGCGCGGACGCGAGATCTTCATCTCCTGCTCGAGCTGCTCCTTGTAGTGCGCCAGCCAGCCCGCGGTGCGCGGAATGGCGAAGAGCACGGTGAACATCTCGACCGGGAATCCCATCGCCTGGTAGATCAGACCCGAGTAGAAGTCGACGTTCGGGTAGAGGCGCCGCGAGATGAAGTAGTCGTCGGCCAGGGCGATCTCCTCGAGCTTCAGGGCGATGTCCAACAAGGGGTTGCGGCCCGTCACCTCGAAGACTGAATCCGCCGTCTTCTTGATGATCGTGGCGCGCGGGTCGAAGTTCTTGTACACGCGGTGCCCGAAGCCCTCGAGCTTGGTCTTGCCCGCCTTGACCGTCTCGATGTAGGCGGGGATGTTGTCGATGTGGCCGATCTTGTTCAGCATCTTCAACACGGCCTCGTTGGCCCCGCCGTGGCGCGGACCGTAGAGCGCGGCGGCCGCGGCGGCCGTCGAGACGTAGGGGTCGGCGTGCGAGGAGCCGACGGTGCGCATCGCGGTGGTGCCGCAATTCTGCTCGTGGTCGGCGTGGAGGATGAAGAGGATGTCGAGCGCCCGGGTGAGCACCGGGTGGGCCTCGTAGGTCGGCTCGGCGACCTTCCACATCATCGAGAGGAAGTTCTCGGTGTAGTTCAGCTTGTTGTCGGGGTAGACGAAGGGCATGCCCACCGAGAAGCGGTGCGCCGCCGCGGCCAGGGTCGGCATCTTGGCGATGAGGCGAACGATCTGCTTGTACAGGATCTCGGGGTCGTTGAGGTTCTTCGACTCCTTGTAGTAGGTCGACAGCGCCGCGATGGACGACACCAGCATGCCCATGGGGTGCGCGTCGTAGTGGAAGCCCTCGAGGAAGCGCTTGCGCATGTTCTCGTGGATGTAGGTGTGGTACTTGATGTCGAGCGACCAGTCGGCCAGCTGCTTCTCGTCGGGCAGCTCCCCGTTCACCAGGAGGTAGGCCACTTCGATGTAGGAGGACTTCTCCGCCAACTGCTCGATGGGGTAGCCGCGATAGCGCAGGATGCCGGCGTCGCCGTCGAGGTAGGTGATGGCCGATTCCGCCGCCGCGGTCGCCATGAAGGCCGGGTCGTAGAGCCACGTGCCGGGTACGACCTTGTGGATCTCCGAGGCGGAGATGCCGCCGTTGACGATGGGGATCTCACGGGACTCACCCGTCTGATTGTTGGTCACGGTGATGGACTCAGACACGTTTCCTTCTTTCACTGTCTGGGGGTTGTCACTATGGTATGCGAACTCGCCGGTAACCCCGTGGGACGAACGTCCTGGCGACCCCTAGCCCACGACGGGGGCCGGCGCGACACTCACCGCGTAGACCCGCTGATGCGTCAGGCCACCGACGCCGGGCGCGGGACTGAGCGTCACGGTCAAGGTGCCCTTCTCGCCGGGGTGGACGGCGAAGCCGCGGGGGTCGAAGGCGTAGGAGGCGAGGGGGGCGAGGGTCACGGACTGGGTGAAGTGCTGACCCGATCCCCCCACGGGAACGAAGTTCAGCGTCTCGACCACCGCTTGGGTGATGTCGCGCTCGTTGGTCGCCGCGACTTGGACCTGCAGGGCGGTGGTGGGGGTCAAGTCCAGGCTACCCACCGCCGCGGGCAGGGGGGCCGGCTGCACCTGCACCGCCGAGATCACGAAGGCGCGCGTCGGCGCCAGGGCGGCCGAGGCCGCCAGGGTCTGCAGATAGCCCGGCACGTTGAGTCGGCTGCTCTTTGCGCTCAGCGCCATCAGCGTCAGGGCACCAGGCTGGGAGGCGAGTTCGTGGCGTTCCTGCCCCCAGGAGGCGGCGGTCGCCGCCAACGAGAGTTGGGCCACCCCCAGTCGCAGCACCGGCTGGGGCGCCGGGATGTTGATGGCCAGGGCCTGACCCACGGCGAAGAGCACGTTCTCGTAGTCCGCCACCCGCGCCAGCGTCTCGTGCGCCAAGGTCACGTTGAGGGCGGGACTGAGCCCCGGGGACTCGAGTTGAGTGGCCTCCGAGCGCCACAGGCTCAGCTCCTGCTCCATGGCGCCCACGTCAGTGACGAAGGCCGAGCGCGACAGGGACGTCCCCGTGGTGAGCAGCGACGCGAGGCGGGCGTCGAAGGAATTCTCCTGACCGAGCAGCGCGGTCGCGAGAGCGCCGAAGTTCAGGTTCTCGTTCTGGCGCGTGGCCGATTGCTGATGGGCGAAGTAGTCCACTTGGCGTCCCAGGACCACAACGATCAGCGTGACGGCGAGCGCCACGCCCAGCCTGACGGACTGACGACGTCGATGTGATCGAGAACGGGCCACGAGTAACGAACTTAGTCAGCCGCGCCGCCTAACCTTCGTCGAGCTCCTCGTCGAGCTCGAGGATCTCGGACTGCGCGCCCAGGTCCGGGTCGTCGAGGTCGATCCCCCACTTGGGCGAGTCGAGGGCCTTGGCGGAAGAGGCGACGGCCGCGATGTCCTCGATGACCTTGGCGCCCGTGGCCCCTTCGAGGTGACGGATGCGCCGCGCCATCGGGATGAGCCGCGACTCCACCGAGGAGATGGCTGCGTTGTAGTGGCCCACCGAGTCGTTCAGGGACTTTCCCAGGCGCGCCAGGGGCTCGGCCACCAGGCGCACGCGTTTGTAGAGCTCGGTGGCGGTGGACAAGATCTCCTGGGCGTTGGTGGCGAAGGCGTGGCGCTTGAGGACCTCGGCGGCCGACCACAGCAGCGCCAAGAGGTTGGTCGGACCCGCCAGGAGGACGCGCTTCTCCGTGGCGAAGGCGTGCAGGGTCGCGTCCGCCTCGTAGGCCGCGGCCAGCGCGGCGTCGCTCGGCACGAAGCACACGGTGAACTCCGGCGAGTAGTCCAGCGGCTCGAAATAGGACTTGCCCGACAGCGCGCGGACGTGCTCGCGCAGGTCGGCGGCCGACTTCTCCTCGAAGCCGCGGCGCTCGACGGGATTCTCGCTGGCCAGCGCCCGCTCGAAACTGGCGAAGGGGAACTTCGCGTCGATCACGATCTTCGAATCGTTGGGCAGGTTGATGACGCAGTCGGGCCGTTGACGCTGGCCCTCGCCGCCCGCCTGGGTCACCTGGAGGTCGTAGTCGGTGCCCGCGCGCAGCCCCGAGGCCCTCATCACGTTCTCGAGCTGGATCTCTCCCCAGCGGCCGCGGTCCGCGCTGCGTCCGAGGAGCTGGTTGAGACGAGTGGTCTCCTCCTGGGTGCGCTGCTGGGCGGCCAAGAGTTCTCCCGCCCGAGCATTGACGTCGAAGAGCGCCTGGCGATGCTCCTTGTCGAAGCCCTCGAGGCTGAGCTTGTACTGGCCGAGCAGGTCCTCGAGGGGGGCGAGGGAGTCCTTCAACTTCGAATCGCGCTCGCGCAAGATCCGCTCCTGGGTCTCGTTGAACTGCGCCATGGACGAGGACAGGACCCTGGAGGACGTGGCTTCGAAGAAGGATTCCATGCCCGTCATCGCCTCCTGATGGGCGCTACGTTCTCGTTCGAGGGTCTCTTGAGCGGCTCGGTGCAGGGCTTCGGCCACCTCGAGCTTGGCCCGCACGGCGTTCGCTTCCTCGCTCAGTTGCCGACTCCGTCGCGACGACAGCGCGCCGGCCACCAGCCCGCCGACGACCAGACCAACGATTCCCCAGACGATGCCCACGATTCTCCTTTGACCCCCTTCACACTAGGGAAGCGATGTCACAGGCGACTAACCTCTCAGCATGAACCGGCTCTTCGGCGCCCCCAAGATCACCCCCTCGACGGCCTCGGAGCCGTCGCCGATCACCCCCGAGATGATGCAACAGGTGGTCCACGTCTTCGCCCTGGTGGGCGAATCCATCGTCGAGGCCACCCACGCCCTGCTCGCCGGGGACCGTGAGCTGGCCAAACACGTGGTCGAGCAAGACGTCGCCATCGACAACCTGGTCGACGACCTCATCGCGGAGGTGGAGCACCAGCTCATCCACGGCGAGTCCCTCTCCAGCGAGTCCCGCGCGAGCCTACTGACCCTGTTGCGGGTCCTACCCGAGGTCGAGCGCAACGGTGACCTGGCCGAGCACATCGCTCGTCGCGCCGCGCGCGGCATGGGGGCGGAGATGTCGCCGCGCAGCCGCGGACTCGTCGAGCGCATGGGCGAAGTGGCCTCGGTGATCTGGCGCGAGGCGACCGACGTCATCCTCGACGGCAAGGTCGAGGCGGCGGGGGCCATCGAGGACATCGACGACGAGCTCGACGACTTGCACGTGACCTTGACGGCCGAACTCACCTCGGGATCGATGTCGGTGCCGGTGGCCGTGGAACTCGCCCTCTTGGCGCGCTTCTACGAACGCTTCGGCGATCACTGCGTCAACTTGGCGCGGCGCCAGATCGGCCGCGACGGCGCCGACTAACGCGCCGCGAGCAGTTCGGCGATCTGCACCGCGTTGAGGGCGGCGCCCTTGCGCAGATTGTCGTTGCTCACGAAGAGCGACAGCCCGTTGGCCACCGTCTCCGCGCGGCGGATGCGTCCCACGTAACTCGGGTCGCGACCGGCCGACAGGCGCGGGGTGGGGATCTCGGTGACGACGACGCCCTGGGCTCGCGCCAGCAACGCCGTGGCCTCCTCGGGCGAGAGGGCGCGCTCGAAACCCGCGGTGATGGCCAGGGAGTGTCCGGTGAAGACCGGCACTCGCACGCAGGTCGAATCGACGAGCAGGTCGGGGATCTCGAGGATCTTGCGGCTCTCGAAGCGCAGCTTCTGCTCCTCGCCGGTTTCGAGCGATCCGTCGTCCACCAGCGAACCCGCCATGGGCACCACGTTGTGGGCGATGGTCACCGGAAACTTGTTGCCCGCCCCCAGGGGCAGAGCCTCGCCGTCAAAGGTGAGCTGACGCACGTCACCGGCCTCGGCCAGTTGCGCCGCGAGCTCGTCGACCCCGTCGCGGCCCGCGCCGCTCACGGCCTGGTAGGTCGAGACCACGAGGCTGCGCAGTCCGGCGGCGGCGTGCAGGGGCTTGAGGACGGGCATGGCGGCCATGGTGGTGCAGTTCGGATTGGCGACGATGCCCTTGGCGATGTGCGCCAGGGCGTGGGGGTTGACCTCGGAGACCACGAGGGGAACGTCGGGGTCCATGCGCCACGCCGAGGAGTTGTCCACGACGATGGCGCCCGCGGCGGCCGCGCGCGGGGCGATGGACTTCGACGACGTCGCGCCGGAGGACATCAGAGCGATGTCGATTCCCGCGAAGTCAGCGGTGTTGGCGTCCTCGACGGTGATGGCCCGGCCCATCCAGTCGAGAGTCGACCCGGCGGAGCGGGCGGAGCCGAAGAAACGGACGTCGTCAGCGGGGAACTGACGCTCGGCCAGGATGGCCCGCATGACGGTGCCGACCTGGCCAGTGGCCCCGATAATCGCGATACGCATGGCGAAAGTCTAGGGTGCTAGGCCGCGTCGAGGCCAAAGGCGGTGTGCAGCGCGCGCACCGCGTCGGCGACCTGACCGGCGTCGACCACGCAGGAGATGCGGATCGAACTCGTCGAGATCATCTCGATGTTGATGCCGTTGTTCGACAGGGTCTCGAACATCAGTGCGGTGACCCCCGGCGAGGACTTCATGCCCGCGCCCACGATGGAGACCCGGCCGATCTTCTCCACCGACGACACCTGCGTCGCGCCGATCTCGTTCTTCACTTCCTCGCAGGTGGCACGGGCGGCGTCGAGGTCGGTGCGCGCCACGGTGAAGGAGATGGCGGTCAGCCCGTTAGTGCCGGTGTTCTGAACGATCATGTCGACGTTGATGCCCCGGTCGGCCAGCATGCGAAAGAGCGTGGCCGCCACCCCCGGGCGGTCCGGGACGCCGTCGACCGTCAGCTTCGCCTCCGAGGTGTCGTCAGTGATGGCTGAGACGATGGCTTCTTCCATAGTGGGGTCCTCCTCCACAATCCAGGTCCCGGGTTCCCAGGTAAAACTCGAACGAACGTGCAGCGGAACGCCGTGGCGGCGGGCGAACTCGACCGAACGGAGCATCAAGACGCGTCCGCCGGTCGCGGCCATCTCCATCATCTCGTCGAAGGAGACCTTGGCGAGGCGTCGCGCCTTGGGGACCACTCGCGGGTCGGCCGAGAAGACGCCGGTGACGTCGGTGTAGATCTCGCAGACGTCGGCCTTGAGGGCCGCCGCCAGCGCCACGGCGGTGACGTCGGAGCCGCCGCGACCCAAGGTGGTGATGTCGCGGTCCGTGGACACGCCTTGGAACCCCGCGACGACCGGCACCAGGCCCTCGTCGAGGGCCTCACGGATCCGGTCCGGGCGCATCTCGAGGATCTTGGCCCTCGTGTGGTCGGTGTCGGTGATGATGCCCGCCTGCGAACCGGTGAAGGACGCGGAGTCCACACCGCAGTCGGCCAGGGCCATGGAGACCAGGGCCATGGAGATGCGCTCCCCCGCCGTCAAGAGCATGTCGAGCTCTCGCGGAGGACGGGTGGGGGATACCTGGTCAGCCAGGTGAATCAGGTCATCGGTGAACTTTCCCATCGCCGACACCACGACGACGACGTCGTTGCCGGCGGTGCGGGTCCGCGCCACGTGCTCGGCGACCGCGCGGATGCGTTCGGCGTCGCCGACGGAGGTACCACCAAACTTTTGGACGATCAGCGCCATCACCCAACTTTAGTTGAGCCGCCGAAGGCCCTTCGGCGCGCGAGTAGAGTCGCTCACGTGACCGCCGTGGTGCGCCCGAGCGACCTCAGATTCGGTCCGCGGCGAATCGCTTCGGCGCTCGTCGCCGCGGGACTGCTGGTCGCCTATCTGCTGGTCTTCTACCATCATCCGCCGCGCACCACGGCCGTTCCCGCCACCACCACGCCCACCCTCGGCCTGGTCTCTTCCCAGTGCGCGCCCCCCGTCACGCCGGTCAAGGGGATCGCCGCCCTCGCGTGTCCCTCGCCGGCGACGCCCTGGGGGTCCGCGCCTCCGATGGTCCTGCCTCACGGCGCTCCCCCGAAGACCCTCGAGGCGGGCGACCTGATCGAGGGCTTCGGACCCCCCGCGAAGATCGGGGACCAGCTCGTCGTGCAGTACGAGATGGGCACCTACTCCACGCACCGGGTCCTTCAAAGCTCCTGGCTGGGGGGTGCTTACAGCTTCGACCTGGGCCGCAGCGGCGTGGTGGCGGGCTTCGACCGGGCGGTGGTGGGGATGCGCGCGGGGGGCCGACGCGAGATCGTGGTCCCGCCCTCGCTGGGATACGGCGCCACCTCTCCGGTGGACGGCGTGGCGCCAAACGACACCCTGGTCTTCCTCGTCGACGTCTTCAAGATCAATTAGGCCTGGTCCGAAAGGGGCGTCCGCCAGGCCCTAGTAATGTCGCACCCATGGCTACCACCAAACGTCAACGTCAAAAGGAAGCGCGCCGTCAGAAGATGGAGGCGCTGGCACGCCAGAACAAGCGCCGCAAGAACATCCGCCGCGGAGTGATCGTGACCATCGTCGCGGTTCTCGTCATCGGTTCGGCCGCCCTCTTCTTCCAGCGTTCGTCACCCTCGACCGTCTCGATCCCCACCACGACCACCTCAGCCGCCAAGTGCGTCCCGTCGGGCATCGACCTCAAGCCCACCACCAGTTTCCCGGCGGTCGTATCACCGCAAGCGCCCGGTACCAGCGGCAAGGCACCCACCGTCGTGGTCCCCACCTCCGCAGCGCCCAAGACCATGCAAGTCAGCGACTTGATCAAGGGTTCGGGCACGGGCGTGAAGGTCTGTGACAGCGTGACCGTGCAATACGTCCTCGCCGACTACGCCAGCCACAAGGTGTTGCAGTCCTCGTGGACGAGTTCGCCCTTCACCTTCACCGTCGGCGAGCAACAGGTGATTCCCGGCTGGGACGAGGGACTCCTCGGCATGAAGGTGGGTGGCCGCCGCGAAATGGTCATCACGCCGGCACTGGGCTATGGATCGGGTGGCCAAGGCATTCCGGCCAACGACACGCTGATCTTCGTCGTCGACCTCCTCAAGATCACACCAGCCGCGTAGTCAACATCGAATGGACAAGGTAACAGTGAGCAATCTCATCCCCAACCCCGACGGCTCCAGCCCGCAGCGCCAGAAGTTCGACGCCGCGCCGCCGATGGTCATCGACCCCGCGAAGACCTACACGGCCACCATGGTGACCTCGCACGGCACGATGGAGATCCTCCTCGACGCCGCCGCGGCACCCACGACGGTCAACAGCTTCGTCTTCTTGGCCCGCTGGCACTACTACGACGGCGTCGTGCTGCACCGCATCATCCCGGGCTTCGTCCTCCAGGGTGGCGACCCGACCGGGACCGGTGCCGGCGGGCCCGGTTACCGCTTCGCCGACGAGCTGCCCAAGCCCGGACGTTACGAGCTGGGCTCCTTCGCCATGGCCAACGCCGGTCCGAACACCAACGGTTCGCAGTTCTTCATCATCTCGGGCCCCGACGGCATGCGCCTGCCCCCGCTGTACTCCCTCTTCGGCAAGGTCGTGAAGGGTCTCGACGTCGTGGCCGCCATCGACCAGCTGGGCACCCCCTCGGGCAAGCCGCGCGAGAGCGTGGTCATCGAGTCGGTCAGCGTCACCGAGGCCTAGAGGGCGACGACCTCGTCGCCTCGGGTCACCCGAAGGCCGCCGTCCACCTCGACGCGCCAGGTGCCGTCGTAGTGGATGACGCTGTGCGGTCCCATCTCGACGTAGGTCAACCCCGAACCCAGGAGGGAGCGGGTGCGCCTCGACTGCTCCTCGGCGGCCCGCGTACCGACCACGACGGCGTCGAAGAGTCCGAGGCCCGTCGTCGGTGCACCGCCGCGCGGATCGATCATCGTCGCGCCCAGCACCGACGCCACCGTGCCCACGGCCACCAGGGGGATCTGCGCCAACGCCGCGCCGAGCGCGCTGGCGCGCCACATCGCGCGAGCGTGCAACGCCGATCCGTCGAGGGCGATGACGAGGTCCGCCGCGTCCAGACGCTCGATCGTCTCCGGTGCTTCGCACGACCCGCGGTCCCCGGCCACCACCAGGTCCGCGTCGGGTCGACCGAGCAGCGCACGTAGCGCGTCGGCCGCGCTCAGCGGACTGGCGAACGCGGCCGCCGTGGCGAGGAGGCACAGGCGCTGCGCACCCGACACCCGGGCGACGACCACGTCCTCGGTGAGGGCCGTGGTCGACCCGACCAAGGTCAGGTCCCTCACGTCACCTCACACTCGACGGCGTGACGCGGAGAACCAGCGGCCCGAGAAGCGCCACGGTGGGGTGAGCACCTCGGGCGGGGGCGCCGGCGCGCCGCGGCCGCTCAGGGTCGTGACGGCGATGACCACCGCGGCCATCTCCTCGGGCGAGAGGCCGGCGCTCGACGGGAGCTGGACTCTCACAGCGGGATGTTCCCGTGCTTGCGCTTGGGCAGGTCCTCGCGCTTCGAGCGCAGCAGGTTGAGCGAGCGAGCGAGCACCGCTCGGGTCTCGGCCGGATCGATGACGTCGTCGATGAAACCGCGCTCCGCGGCGATGAAGGGCGACGAATAGCGTTCGGTGTAGTCGGCGATGAGTTGCTGACGGAGTTCGGTCGGGTTGTCGGCCGCCGCCAGCTCGCGCCGGTGCACGATCTCCACCGCTCCGGCGGCCCCCATGACCGCGATCTCCGAGGAGGGCCAGGCGAAGGCGAAATCGGCACCGATGCCCTTGGAGTTCATGACCACGTAGGCGCCGCCGTAGGCCTTGCGGGTGATCATCGAGATCCGCGGAACCGTCGACTCGCAGAAGGCGTAGAGCAACTTGGCGCCGCGGCGGATGATGCCGTCGTACTCTTCGCTGACCCCGGGCAGGAAGCCCGGCACGTCGACGAAACTCACCAACGGGATGTTGAAGGCGTCGCAGGTACGCACGAAGCGGGCCGCCTTCTCGCTGGAGTCGATGTCGAGGACGCCGGCGAGCACCTGGGGCTGATTGGCCACGATGCCCACGGCGTAACCATCGATGCGCGCGAAGCCGCAGGTGATCTGGGCCGCGAAGGCGGCGTGGACCTCGAGGTACTCGCCGTCGTCGACCACCGCCGCGATGACCTTCTTCATGTCGTAGGGCTGGTTCGGCGAGTCGGGCATGATGCCGCGCAGCTCGGGGCACAGTCGATCGGCGGGGTCGCCCGACGTGATGCGCGGCGGCTCCTCCATGTTGTTCGAGGGCAAGAAGGACAGGAGGTAGCGCACCTCGTCGAGGGCGGTCTTCTCGTCGGGGTAGACGAAGCCCGCCACGCCGGACTTGGTGGCGTGGGTCATGGCACCGCCCAACTCCTCCAGGGTCACGTTCTCGCCGGTGACCGCCTTGACGACGTCGGGACCGGTGATGAACATGTGGCTCTGGTCCTTCACCATGAGGGTGAAGTCGGTGATGGCCGGCGAATACACCGCACCACCGGCGCAGGGTCCCAGGATGACCGAGATCTGGGGGACGACCCCCGAGGCCCGCACGTTGCGGAAGAAGATCCCGCCGTAGGCGTCGAGGCCGGCGACACCCTCTTGGATGCGCGCGCCGCCGCCGTCGTTGAGGCCGATGACCGGCAGGCCCATCGAGACGGCCAGGTCCATGATCTTGTGGATCTTCTCGCCGTGGGCCTCGCCGAGGGCGCCGCCGAAGACCGTGAAGTCCTGGGCGAAGACGCACACGCGCCGCCCGTCGATCTCGCCATATCCGGTGATGACGCCGTCGGTGTACGGACGCGTCTGGTCGAGTCCCATGCCGGTGGCGTGGTGGCGCACCAACATGTCGAGCTCCTGGAAACTGCCCTCGTCGAGCAGGTACTCGACGCGTTCGCGCGCGGTCATGCGGCCCTTCGCCTTGTGGCGCTCGATGGCCCGCTCGCCACCGGCGGCGCGCGCCTCGGCCTGACGAGCGCCCAACTCGGCCAAACGTTGCTCTATTGAGTTCTCCATAATGCCCAGGCTACCGAGGACGGGCCGCGCGTGCGGGGCGCGCGATAGGGCCATGCGTCGCCCCCGCGCGAGCCGTGAAACTAACGGACGTCGAGTGGGGGCTCCTCCACCAGTTCGATCAATGTGCCAAAGGCCGCCTTGGGGTGCACGAAGGCGATGGTGGTGCCGCGCGAACCCGGACGGGGAACGTCGTCCAGCACCCGCGAACCGTTGGCCCGCAGCGACGCCAGGGCCTGGGCGCAATCGGCCACCCGGTATCCCACGTGGTGCAAGCCTTCCCCGCGACGCTCCAAGAAGGCGGCGACGGTCGAGTCCTCGCGCAGGGGCGTCAGCAACTGGATGTAGGAGACGCCCACGCGCAGCAGGGCCTCGCGCACGCCGTCCTTCTCGACGTCCTCGCGGTGAACGAGCTCGGCGCCCAGGTTGTCGCGGTACCACGCGATCGCCGCGTCGATGTCGCGCACGGCGATGGCCACGTGGTCGATGTCGGTCAGTAGAGATTCCATGATGTCCTCCTCCTCTCGAGGCTAGCCAGGGTCGTGCCGCTGCGGACAGGGGCTTTCGTAGACTCGTGCGATGAGCGTGTTGCGGGTCGTGCCGGTCTTCGCTCTGACCTCACTGCTCCTGGCGATGGTCCCGGGCCAGGGGGTGGCGATGGCGCTGCGCCAGACCCTCACCGGCGGAGCGCGCGTGGCCATGGCGTCGGTGGCCGGCAATTCCTCGGGGCTCATCGTGTGGGGCCTCGCCTCGGCCGTGGGGCTCTCGCAGGTCTTCGCCCACTCCACCGTGGCCTACGACCTCGTGAAGTACACCGGAGTCGCCTATCTCGCGTACCTGTCCCTCGCCACCCTGGTCTCCCTGCGACGCGCCGGCGGCGCCTTCGAGACCTCGGGCGAGGGTGCCGCGCGCCTCTCGAGCGCGTATCGACTCGGGCTCCTCACCAACCTCACCAACGTCAAGGCCGCCGTCTTCGCGGTGGCCTTCATCCCCCAGTTCGTGCCCCGATCCACCCCCCTCGCGGCCGGCATCATCGCCCTGGCCGTGGTCCAGTCACTCGTCTCCTTCGGCTGGTACAGCGTGCTGGTGGCCTCGGTGCACCGCGCCGCGGCGGCCTTCGCGCGCCCGAGCCTGCGCCGCGCCCTCACCGCCGTCTCCGCCGCCGGACTCCTCTTCTTGGCCGTCGCCCTCGTGGCGTCCTCGCCGCGCTAGGCGCGGTCTAGCCTGAGTGACACAGCACGGAGACTGGAGTTCTATGCCACGTAGCGTCATCGTCGCGGGACTGCGCACCCCCATCGGAAAGCTGGCCGGGGCCCTCAGCCCGATGAGGGCCACCGACCTGGGCGGCGTCGCCATCGCCGCCCTGCTCGCCCAGACCGGGCTCGACCCCGAGCTCGTCGATGCGGTGCTCATGGGGCAGGTGCTCCAGGCGGGCCAGGGCCAGATCACCGCCCGTCAGGCGGCCGTCGCGGGGGGCATCCCGATGCGGGTGCCGGCCACCACCATCAACAAGGTCTGCCTCTCGGGTCTCAACACCATCTACCTCGCCGACCTGATGGTTCGCGCCGGCGAAGCCGAGGTCGTCATAGCCGGGGGCATGGAGTCCATGACCAACGCCCCCTACCTCCTGCCCGGCGCCCGCGCCGGCTACCGCGCCGGCAACCAGACGGTGGTCGACGCCATGATGCACGACGGGCTCACCTGCGCCTTCGACCACTGCGCGATGGGGCTGGCCACCGAACGCCACAACTCCGGACGGATCTCTCGCGCCCGCCAAGACGAATTCGCCGCCCGCTCGCACGCCCTGGCCGGCGCGGCCGCGGCCGCCGGGCGATTCGATGCCGAGATCGCCGCCGTCCACGTCCCCCAGCGCAAGGGTGAGGCCCTGCGCGTGGCCGCCGACGAGGGCATCCGCGCCGACACCACCGTCGAGACCCTGGCGGCGCTGCGCGGGGCCTTCGAGGCCGACGGCACCATCACCGCGGGCAACGCCTCGCAGATCTCCGACGGCGCGGCCGCGGTGCTCGTGATGTCCGCGGAGCGCTGCGCGCAGTTGGGTCTCGAACCCCTGGGCGAACTCGTCGGCTACGGCCAGGTCGCCGGTCCGGACACCTCGCTCCTCCTGCAGCCGGCCAACGCCATCAACCAAGCGGCCGCTAAGGCGGGCGTCTCGATCGCCGAGCTCGCCGTGGTGGAGATCAACGAGGCCTTCGCCACCGTCGCGCTAGCCTCCGCCGACGCCCTGGGCGTCGCCGAGGAGAAGGTGAACCCCAACGGCGGCGCCATCGCCATGGGACACCCCATCGGAATGTCGGGCACCCGCCTCGCCCTCACCGCTCTGTGGGAGTTGCGCCGCCGCGGCGGCGGAGTCGCGGCCGTGGGGCTCTGCGGCGGCGGCGGCCAGGGTGACGGCGCGATCCTGCGCTCCCTCTAGCGATCCCCCACCGGGATGAACTTCGCCACCATCGGGTAGCGCGCCAGACCGATGGGTTGGTCCTCGCGCAACTCGAAGACGTAGGCGCCACCGAGGGGATAGCCGCGCTGGGTGAGCTCCTCGGGCACGTCACGGGCGAGACTGGCGACCAGCTCGTGCACCGTCGGGTTGTGCGCCACCACGAGCAGCGAGGTCGTCACCGGGTCCACGCTCGAGAGGTCGATGAGCAGGTCCTCGGCGCTCACGTCGCGCCGGCCGTTGTAGATCAGCTCGCTGTAGTGCACCGCCGCGACGAAGTCCGTGTCGGCGAAGGAGCGTTCGAAGGTCTCACGGGTACGCGCCGCCGACGAGACCAGGGCCGTCACCGGCCCGAAGGAGCCCAGCGCGCGTGGATCGACGGCCCACTCGCGCAGTTCGGCGCACTGACGCCGTCCCCGACCGCTCAAGGGTCGGTCGAAGTCGCTCGCCCCCGGCTCGGCGGGTCGGGCCTTGGCGTGTCGGACGACGGTCAAATAGCGCACCCCATCAGTCTCGCACCACTCGTCGCGTCCCCGACGCCCCGCCTGGTTTAGCGTAGAAGCATGATTGCCAGTCTCTCGTACCTCCAAGCCGTCGTCATGGGCCTCGTCCAGGGCGTCACCGAGCTCTTCCCGGTCTCGAGCCTCGGTCACGGCGTCTTGTTGCCGGGACTGCTCGGGTGGCACAACCTGGTCTCCAGCCAGTCCCAGGCCCAGTCCTTCTTCCTGGTCTTCCTCGTCGGCCTGCACGTGGGCACCGCGATCGGCCTCATCGTCTTCTATCGGCGGACCTGGCTGGCGCTGGCGCGCGGCCTGGGTCGCCAATTGAGCGGGGTCAAGGACCACGGCGCGTCGTCGCTCTGGCGGATCTCCGACGAGGGCACCGACGGCGACTACCGCATGCTCTTCTTGCTCGCGGTGGGCTCCATCCCCGTGGGCATCGCGGGGGTCCTCCTCGAGAAGCCCCTGCGCGAACTCTTCGCCAAGCCGCTCGCCGCCGCCATCTTCTTGACCCTCAACGGAATCGTCCTGATTGTCGGCGAACGCCTGCGCAGCTCTCGAGGGCGCCACGCGCGATACGCGAAGCTCTCGGCCCTCACCCCGGGCAACGCGGTGACGATCGGGGCCGCTCAGATCCTGGCCCTCCTAGCCGGTATCTCGCGCAGCGGCGTGACCATGGTGGCGGGCCTGGCGCGGGGGCTGGACCACGAGGACGCCGCCAACTTCTCCTTCTTGTTGGCCACGCCGGTGATCTTGCTCGCCGGACTCTACAAACTGCCGTCGTTGATGGGGCACTTGGGCGACGGCGTGCGCAGCCAAGCCCTGGTGGGCGCGCTGTGCGCCGGTGTCGCCGCCTACGTGGCCGTGCGATTCCTGACCCGATGGTTCACCACGCGCACCCTGACCCCTTTCGGGATCTACTGCCTGGTGGCCGGACTGGCCTGCGTCGTGCGCTTCGCCTAATCGGCGAGAACCCGACGACCGACGATGGCCCGCGAAAGGGTCAGATCGTCGGCGAACTCCAAGTCGCCGCCCACGGGCAAGCCGTTGGCGGGCTGGGACACCACGAGTCCGGGTGCCTGGAGCAAGCGACTCAGGTACATCGCCGTCGCGTCGCCCTCCAAGGTGGCGTTGAAGCAGAGGATCACTTCGGTGACCGGTCCGTGCAAGCGTCGCAACAACTCCTGGATGCGCAAGCGATCCGGCGTCACTCCTTCGAGGGGACTGAGCAATCCGTGCAGCACGTGGTAGGTGCCCTGGAAGGCCCGGCTGCGCTCCACCGCCACGACATCGGGCGGACTCTCCACGACGCAGATGATCGTCTGGTCGCGTCGCTCGTCGGCGCAGATCGGGCAGAGTCCGCCCGACTCGGCGAAGTTGCAGCACTGCTCGCAAAAGGACAGGTTCTCCTTCATGTCGTCGAGCGATTGACTCAGTCGACGAACGTCCTCGGCGGGCTGGCGCATCAGCCAGAAGGCGATGCGCTGGGCGGACTTGGGGCCGACCCCGGGGAAACGGCCGAGCTCGTCGACCACGCTCTGCAGGGAGGGCGGGTAGCTCACGAGATCTCCTCCGCCCCGGGGAACATCTCGGCGATGAGGTGCTCGGCCACCGAGGCCACCACGGGGCCGGCGGAGTCGTCGGCACTGATCTCGTCGAAGTCGGGGGCGGCGTCGGACTCGACCGGCCGCTGCGGCCGCGCGCTCGCGACGGGGGGCGTCGCGTTGGCCACGGTGGCGTCGACCACCCACACCACCGTCACGGGCCCCTTGAACTCGTGTTCGAGCGCCCCTCGCAGTCCCTGGGAGATCTGATCGGTATTCTGACGGATCTCCTCCGTAGCGACGGCCAGGGTCAGGCGCGTCCCGTCGAAATCCTGGACGCGCGCGGCGCGCAACACCAGCTGCGCTCCGCGTGAGGTGCGCGGGACGACCCGCTCGCTGAATCGCTGGCGGACGTCGTCGATGTCCAGCGCCGGCACGGGCCCGGCGGGCGCGGGCGACTCCGCCGGCGCGGGCGACTCCGCCGGCGGGGCCGACACGGGCGCGGGCGCGACGTCGGGGGCGCTGGGCGCGCCCGACGACTCGGGGGCGGGTGCGGTGGCGCTTGACGCGATGGGACGCAGGGGCGCGGGCGCCGGGGCGGGGGCGGGGGCCGTGCGATCGAGACGCTCCAAACGACTGACCCGTTCAGCGAGAGCGTCGAGCGAGGCGTCGAGTTCGGGCTTGACCAGACGCACCATCGCGACCTCGAGGACCACGATCTTCTCGGGGGCGCTCTTCATCTCTCGCATCGCTCGCCCAAAGGTCTCGAGAACCCTCACGGTGCGCGCCAGGCCCAGCTGCTCGCCCCACCCGCGCAGACGCTCACGGTCGGCGTCGACGGCGTCAGCGACCTCGGGAGCCACCTGGAGCAAGAAGACCTGGCGAACCTCGGCGGCGAAGCTCTCCGCCAGTTGCTCGGGGTCCCAGCCGTCGCGCGCCAGCGTGGCCAGGGTGGAGATCGCCTTGACGGCGTCGCCCGACACGAGCGCATCGAAGAGACCGTCGAAGTCCGGCTGCGACTCCTCCCCGCTGCCCGTCGCAAGGAGCTGGTCGAGGGCGCTCAGGGCGTCTCGAGCCGAACCGCGGCCCAGACGCACGGCCGTCTCGATGGTCGCGTCGTCGACCTCGAGGCCGGCCGCGCCCTGCACCTCGTGCAACAAGGAGTTGAGGGTGTCTCCGCCGATGAGGCGGAACTCCAGGTGCTGGGTCCGTGAGCGGATCGTCGGCAGGACCTTGTGGGGATCGGTCGTCGCCAGGACGAAGATGACGTGGGGCGGCGGCTCCTCGAGGGTCTTGAGCAGCGCGGCCGAGGCCGGCTTCGACAACTGGTGGACTTCGTCGAAGATGTAGACCTTCCAGCGACCCGGCGTCCCGTGCCAGGCTCCCGCGGTAATCTCGCGGATGTCGTCCACGCCGTTGTTGGAGGCGGCGTCGAGTTCGGTGACGTCGAGGGAGGAGCCGCGGGTGATGGCCACGCAGCTCGCGCACTGATCGCAGGCGTCGCCGTCGACGGGGTTCTCGCAGTTGAGGGCCTTGGCGAGGATGCGCGCGGTGGTGGTCTTGCCCGTGCCGCGAGGGCCCGAGAAAAGGTAGGCGTGGCTCACCCGGTCGCGCGCGACGGCTCCCTGCAGGGCGCGCACCACGTGGTCCTGACCCCGCAGCTCCGCGAAGCGACCCGGGCGAAAACGACGATAGAGCGACGTCACGCCGTCACGCGAGGAGGGGGTCGAAGGGTCGGTGGCCATGGGCCAATGCTAACGGCGCCCTGTCAGAGCCGAGGTCCAAAGCGATGGCCAGGCTGACCGTGGCACCCGGCACAATCCGCTGAGAGCTGCTGGCTTCCACCCCTGACTCGGTTCACGAACGACCGTCGCACGGGACCCGACCATCGCTGTGGACCTCGGCGTTCTAAGGCTACCGGAACTCGGGGCCACCCATCTCGGGTAGCCTTGCAAGCCGGAATTCAATTTTCCCCGTCGCGACGGGGATCCTTGGAGGAGTGCGAGAGCGGCCGAATCGGCACGATTGGAAATCGTGTGAAGGGAAACCTTCCGTGGGTTCAAATCCCACCTCCTCCGCCACGGGGTCTTTACGAAAGTAAGACCTACCGAGTTACGAAAGTCACCGAAGTGGCGCCTACGAGGTCAGTCTTGAGAATTTTCTGCAAATTTGACCCTTCGCGCTTCGCGTCAGCGCAGTCACTTCTGACGAGTGCCGCCGTAGACACGCAGAAAGGCTCCACGGGACGTGTTTCGTCCCGTGGGGCCTCTCAATGAGGTTGGAGGTGGTTTAGACCGGAGGACCCAGATCTAGCGAGGCCGGCGACAGCACGATCTCGCCGTCAGGACCGAGCTCCTCGAAGCCAAAGTCCTCGCTCGGCTGCTCGTGCCGCGAGTCAGTGACGACTCCCTCGCGACGCGCCCACTCGCGGACCAACTTGAGATTCGTGGCCATCGCCACGATGGTCAACATGAAAGTCGTCTTGATCAGACCGTACACGCGCCACCAGCCGCGGTTAATGTTGGTCGCGTCGGCGTTACGCATCGGTTAAGTCCCAACAAGTGGTGTAAGAGTTCGCGGGCGTCGACGTTCTCCGCGCCAATCTCTTCGTCGTGAACTCTA
>Ga0007854_10000834_pt1 | contig 19854 bp, 19 predicted proteins | sample CryBogCBH12Aug08_FD_60382 | JGI IMG/M metagenome (GOLD analysis project Ga0007854, IMG submission 60382) | Freshwater microbial communities from Crystal Bog, Wisconsin, USA - CBH12Aug08 | ecosystem: Environmental > Aquatic > Freshwater > Lake | place: Crystal Bog, Wisconsin, USA | collected...
ATGCCCGCTCTGCTCGCCGCCGAAGTTGAAACCGCCGCGCAGCATCTCATCAATCACGTTCTTGTCGCCGACATTGGTGCGGAGCATTTTGCCGCCCGCCTTGGTGATGGCGGCTTCGAGGCCGGCATTGCTCATCACGGTGCTGACCAAAGTTTTTCCGGCCAGAGAATTTTCCGCCAGCATTTCCAGCGTGGCGATGGCCATGATGTCGTCGCCGTCAATCAGCGTGCCGTTTTCGTCGCACAGCAAAACGCGGTCGGCGTCGCCGTCGTGCGCGATGCCGATGTGCGCGCCGCATTCGACGACTTTTTGGCACATCGCCTCCGGGTGCATGGAGCCGCAGTTCTCGTTGATGTTTTTGCCGTCGGGCTGGTGGTTGAAAGCGATGACTTCCGCGCCGAGTTCGCGCAAAACGCTGGGCGAAGATTTGTAGGCCGCGCCGTGGCCGCAGTCCAAAACGATCTTCATGCCTTCGAGTGTCAGGCCTTTCGGAAACGACGCCTTGGCGTATTCGATGTAGCGGCCAAGCGCGTCGTCCACGCGCACCGCGCGGCCAATGTGCTCGGCGCTGGGCTGAATTTTTTCCACTTCGCCGGAGAAAACGAGCCGCTCAATTTCGCTTTCGATCTTATCGTCGAGCTTGTAGCCGTCCGCGCGGAAAAATTTGATGCCGTTGTCGGTGTAAGGATTGTGCGACGCAGTGATGACGATGCCCGCATCCGCGCGCAAACTGCGCGTGACGTAAGCCACGCCGGGCGTCGGCAGCGGCCCGATGAACACCACATCCACGCCCATCGAAAGAATGCCGGACGAAATGGCGTTCTCCAACATATAGCCGGAGAGCCGCGTGTCCTTGCCGATGACAATCTTGTGTTTGCCGCGTCCGCGCGACTGCGCCTCGAGGTTTTTGAAAACGTGCGCGGCGGCGCGACCGAGCTTGAGCGCGGTCTCGGCGGTGACGGGTTCGACGTTCGCGGTGCCGCGCACGCCGTCGGTTCCAAAAATTTTCCGGGGTGAACTCATGATAAAAATTTTACGGCGCCGGCGGGATGATGACGCCGACTTTCGCCGGCTCCACGCTCACAACCGTCACGCCAGACGGCACGGCCACATCCACGTTGCGCTTCAAATCTTTCGCCGCATCAATGCCGGTCAAATCCACCGTGGCGCGAATCTGGTTCGCCTGCAAAATCGCGATGGCTTCGGGCGAGCCGGTGACGGTGACCTTCACGCTTTCCGGCACGACGCGATAAAGATGCACGTCCGCCGCGGTGGCGACAATGAGCACGGGCAGATTGCCGTAGGTCAGTGTCGCGCCGCCGCCGTTCGCAACGGGCGCGGCGGATTCCAGCAAAATTTTGTGGACCGTCAGCCAGATGGCGACGGCGAGAATCAGCGAAAAGATTTTCCAGCCAAAATCTTCCAGCAGCCAAACGCGCAATGTGGAAAGAAAATTCATTTGCCGGCAGGTTTGGTGGGCGGGCGTGGCTCGCGTTTGGTGACGACCGCCGGGCCGGCGGGCTTGTGGTGCTGGCCGAACCACGAACGCACCCAGTGCGCAAAATTGTTCGTGCGTGCCGGACGCAAAATCACCGAGGTCATGAACGCGCGCAGTTCTTCCAGCGTCACGCCGCGCACGAGCTGGCCTTTGTAGGCGTGCGAAATCGTGCCGTTTTCTTCCGACACGACGACGATGACAGCGTCCGTCTCCTCGCTCAAGCCGAGCGCCGCGCGATGGCGCGTGCCAAGCGACTTGTTCAAATCCGTCCGCTGCGACAGCGGAAAAATACACGCGGCGTAGGCGATGCGGTCGCCCTTGATGATGACGCCGCCATCGTGCATGGCGTTGTTCGGAAAGAAAATCGTTTCCAGCATTTCCGCCGTCACGTCGCAATCCACCTTCACGCCGGACTCGACGGCTTCCTGCAACTGGATGGATTGCTCGACCGCGATAAGCGCACCGATGCGCACGTCGGCGAGGCGCTCGACGGTTTGGATGATGATCTCAATGCTCTCGCGCTGTTCGCTGGTGCTGGCGAACAGCGGCAAATTTCCCAGCTCGGCGAGCATCCGGCGAAGTTCCTGTTGGAAAATGACGAGCGCGCCCACCGCGATAAACACGGACGTGCTGCCGAGAATCCACCGCAGCACTTTCAAATCCAAAATGGTCGTCACCGCCGTCAGTGCCAGCAGCACAACGACGAAGCCGATGACCACCGGCCAGCCGCGCGTGCCGCGCACAAACTTGAAGGCGAAATAAATCAGCACCGCGAGGATGAAAATTTCCGTCGCGGGTCGCCACCAATCCAAAATGTTGATGTGGTCAGGCATCTTTTTTCCGGGCAAAAACCGCCTCGGCCATCCGCACGGCCTGCACGGTTTCCGCCACGTCGTGCGTGCGGATAATCTGCGCTCCGTCGCCCACGGCCAGCGCCGCGCACGCGAGCGAGGCCGGCAGACGATTTTGCACTTCGACGCCGAGCAACTCGCCGATGAACGATTTCCGTGAAACGCCGACGAGGAGCGGGCGACGCCATTTGGTAAAGGTTTTCAGGCCGGCGAGCAAAGTTAAATTATGTTCCAGCGTCTTGCCGAAACCGATGCCGGGATCAATCACCACCTGCTCCATCGGCACGCCCACCTCGTTGAGCAACTGGCCGAGGCGCTCGGAAAAAAATCCGCCAATGTCGCGCACGACATCCTTGTAAACCGGCTGCGCCTGCATCGTGGCCGGCGAACCTTGCGCGTGCATGACAATGTAGCCGGCGTGCTGCTCGGCGACAATCTGCCACATCGTGAAATCCGTGCGCGTGGCGGCGGCGATGTCGTTGACGATGCTCGCGCCGGCGTCGAGCGCGGCGCGCGCGACGGCGGGCTTGCTCGTGTCAATGGAGACCGGCACCTTGACCTGCGATACGAGTTTTTTGAGAACGGGAATGACGCGGCGCAATTCTTCTTCTTCGCTGACCGGCTCCGCGCCGGGGCGGGTGGATTCGCCGCCGAGGTCGAGGATTTCCGCGCCTTCGGCAACGAGTTCCAACGCGTGCGCCACCGCTGCGCCGGGGTCGAGAAATTTGCCGCCATCGGAAAAGGAATCCGGCGTCACGTTGACGACGCCCATGACAAGCGCGGGGCGCGGAAAACGGAATTTAAATTGGCGCGCGGTGAAAAGCATTCAATTTACGATATTTGATTTACGATTTACGATGCCGAATTTTCGGCGACGCGTAAATCGTATATCGTAAATCCAAAATCCTTTCAAACTTTCGTGCGGAAATATTTGATGGTGTCTTTCAAGCCGTCGGCGAGCTTCACCTGCGGTTCCCACTTGAGAATTTTTTTTGCCTTGGTGATGTCGGGCTTGCGCTGTTTCGGGTCATCCTGCGGCAATGGCTTATGGACGATCTTGCTTTTGGATTTTGTCGCGCGGATGATTTGCTGGGCAAATTCCAGCATCGTCATCTCGACAGGATTGCCAATGTTCACCGGCAAATCGTAGTCGCTCATCATCAGGCGATAAATGCCTTCAATCAAATCGGAGCAATAACAAAAGCTACGCGTCTGCGTGCCCTTGCCGAAAATTGTCACCGGCTTGTTTTTTAACGCCTGACTGATAAATGCCGGCACGACGCGACCGTCATTAATTCTCATGCGCGGCCCGTAGGTGTTGAAGATGCGGACGATGCGCGTTTCAACTTTGTGTTCGCGATGATAAGCCATCGTCAAGGCTTCGGCAAAACGCTTGGCCTCGTCGTAGCAACCCCGCGGGCCGATGGTGTTGACGTTGCCCCAGTATTCTTCCGGCTGCGGATGCAGCAGCGGGTCGCCGTAAATTTCGGAAGTGGACGCGATGAGAAAGCGCGCGTTTTTATTTTTCGCGAGACCGAGCGCCTTGTGCGTGCCAAGCGAGCCGACCTTCATCGTCTGAATTGGAATCTGCAGATAATCAATCGGGCTGGCGGGCGAGGCGAAATGCCAGACGTAATCCACCGGACCTTCGAGAAAAATAAATTCGGTAACGTCCTGCTGGATGAATTTGAAATTCTGATTGCCGCCGAGGTGCGCAATATTGTCCGCCGAACCAGTGACAAAATTATCGAGGCCGATGACTTTGTGGCCGCGCGACAAAAGCAAATCGGTGAGGTGCGAGCCGAGAAAACCGGCGGCACCGGTGACGACGGATGTGGGCTGTTTCTTTTTCAGTTTCATCAAAAATAATTTTTACTTTGCGCCCGTGGCGCGCAGGACGGCGGGAATCGTGCGCAGAAGAATTTGCAAGTCAAGCCAGATGGACCAGTTGTCAATGTATTCGAGGTCAAGGCGCACCCATTCCTGAAAATCGGAAATCTTGTTGCGCCCCTGAATCTGCCAGAGGCACGTCAGGCCGGGCTTGACGCTCAAACGGCGGCGATGCGCGAGGTCGCTAAAGCGCTTGACCTCGTCCACCGGCAGCGGGCGCGGGCCGACGAGACTCATTTCGCCGCGCAGGACGTTGAAGAGCTGCGGCAATTCGTCGAGGCTCCATTTGCGGAGCCATTTGCCCAGCGGCGTCACGCGCGGGTCGTTGGTGATCTTGAAGACGGGGCCGGTCATCTCGTTCATCGCGGCAAGCTCATGCTTCATCTGCTCGGCATTCGAGGTCATGGTGCGAAACTTGAGGATCTCGAACGGCGCGCCGTTGAGGCCGGAGCGTTGCTGCCGGAAAAACACCGGGCCGGGCGAGGTGAATTTGATCAAAGCCGCGCAGGCGAGCATCAGGGGCGCGGTGACGAGGAGCAGAGCCAGCGCGCCAAAAAAATCCAGCAGCAGTTTCGTGATGATCTGCCACGAGGCCTCTGGCGTGGTGCGAAACACCAGCAGCGGATGGCCAAACATCTCGTCAAACCCGGCGCGCGCGATTTGAGTCGCAAAAAAATCCGCGACCAGCCACGCCTCGACGCCCTCGACCTCGCAGAGCTGGATGACACTTTCGAGGCGCTCCAGCTGCACGTGGCGGGCGGAAACGAGGACGCCGCTGACGGAATGTTCGTGGAGCAGTTCGATGAGTTCCTGCATGGACGCGGCGGCGAGGTTGAATTCCACCGCCACCTCCACGCCTTCGCCGGCGTGCTGCTCAATCTCGCGACGCAGCCGCGTGATTTCCGCCGGGATGCCGGCGAGGATGATGCGGCGGCGGGATTGCGCCTTGGCCATGCGGCTGCGGAGCGCCACCGCGAACACCTGTTCCTTCACCCAGACCAGCACGAAGCTGATGCAGCCAAACAGCACCATCACGCCGCGCGGGGCGAATTCGGATTTCCGGAAAATGAACACGAGCAGCACGAGGCCGATGGTCACGAGGAAGCAGCCCTTGAGCAGCGGCCAAAAGGCCGATCCCTGCCGCCCGGCGACCATTGGCCGCTTGTAAAATCCCTGCGATTCGAGCACCAGCGGCGCCGCCGGCACCAGCGCGAAATACAGCCAGACGTTCTGGCTGAAGGCCTCTTGTGAGATGGTTTCCAACCCCAGCGCCGTGGAAAAAAACGGCAGCGCGCGCAACTGATAGGCCAGCCAGAAACTCATGGCGAACAGGCTCGCGTCGGCGAGCTGTTGAACCTGGGTGCGGATGGCGCGGTCGCGTTGCAACATCGAAAAAAGCCTTGCTAGGGTCGGGACATCATAGCCATCAGGGAATTGAATTCAATTCATTTGGCGGACGGCGGCAGTTGAAATTCCGGCACCGCCGCCGTGATGAGTTCTTTCATCCGCGCAAACGTGGCGTCTTCCTGGCCGGGCGCGCAGACGGCGAAAAAGGAAACGTAGGCCCAGCGCTGGAGCACGCCGTGGCGGAGCTGGTGAAACAGCATGGATTTGAGCATCGCGGGGAAATTATCGGTGGTCTGGTTTTCCGTGACGAACCAGAACACATACAGGCCGCTCACGTTTTGCTGGCTGCCGTCGGGCGCGGAAAAGGTGTTGCTGACGATCCATTTCATCACCGGCAGTTCATACGGGCGCGGCCCGGCGAGGTTTAATTTTACCTCGGCCTTGTCGCGAATCTGCCAGCCCTGACCCGGCAGGCAATAATCCGGCCGGTGAATGCTCGTCCGGTCGGCACCCATCAGGATGACATTGGCTACCACCCACGCGCCGTTGGTGTCCGCGTAGCGCCGTTGCGCGTAGCTCGTGTCCTTGGGCAAAAAATCCAGCACCACCTGCGACTCCGGCAGATTCGTGGAAGCAAAATCCAAGACGGACTCCGGCAATTCAATGTGCAGCGTCGGACTGCCCGCCACCGGCGCGGCCTTTAAACCCGGCGCGCCCAGCCGCTGCTGGGATTTCAACCACGTCAACGCACCGGCGGCCACGGCCATCAGCGCGAGCGTGACGACGAACAAAAATATTTTTTGCCGGGAGGAATTCATTTGGTTTCAGCCGGCGGTTTTTCCGCGAGCCAGCGGCCCGCCAGCACCAGCCCCGCAATGGCCGGAATGTAGGGGACGATGCTGAAAAAGGCGTTTTCGTGGACGAAATTTCCCGTCGCCTGCCCGCCGATTTCCGCCGCGAAAATGATGCACAGCATCCGCAGCAGGTTGCCGAGGACTGAAAGCGGCAGCGCCAGCGACATCATCAGCAGACGCCGGCGCGGCGAGCGGAACGTAACAAAGCCAAAGACGGTCGCCAGCAGGAAAATCGCCACCAAGCTGCGCATCCCGCTGCACGCCGCCGCCACTTCGTATTGGTAGCTGCCGCCCGGCCCGAATAGGAGCGTGCCCTGCCGCACGACATTAATCGTCATCAGATTGGCGACCAACGCCACCAGCCACGTCACCAACAGCCGCAACGGAAACGTCAGCGGCGTCAGCAACGCCGACAGCGGCACACAAAAGAAAAACAGCCAAAACGGAAAAACGCTCTCCTTCAGCCACGCCCTGCCCCATGCCAAGCCCATCAGCCCGAAGATGCCGACAAACAGCGCCACGACGGAAAAACGCGTCTGTTGCAGGACAAAACCAAAGAGGTGCAGCCCCACGGCGGCGAGCAGGAAAAAAAATCCCGGCCACCACGGTTGCAGCGGCAGCGCCAGCAACTGCTTTCGTTTCCACCAGAACAAACCGACCACCACGAAGGGAATCATCTCGCCGTAGGCGTCGTCCGTGGCCACTTCGCCGGGCTGGTAGGAATTTTTCAGCCACAGAAAAATGGACGGCGAATGGACGTAGCCCAAAATAGAACTTCCAAAAAATTGGAACAACGCCAGCCACGCCGCCAGCAGGCCGAAAAAGAAAAACTTGTTCGGCAGCCGGTGCCAGCAGGCCACCGCGTCCGGCCAGAAACCGGGCGACACTTCAGCTTTCGGAGTTTCGTTCATGAATGCGAGCTACCAGCATTGAGATAGCGGATTGCGCGGATTTGCTCAAACATATTTCCGTTAAATCACGACAACGGATATCTTTTCAGCCCGGCCAGCTGGCAGAAAAATTTCAAGACGAACAGCGGATTGTTGCGGAAATAGCGTTTGGCCAGCCGGCGTGGCTCGCTGCACAGTCGGTAAAACCATTCCAGCCCGCCGCGCTGCATCCAGCGCGGCGCCTGTTTGACGCGACCGCTGTGGAAATCAAACGCCGCGCCGACGCCCACCATCAGCGTCGCGTCCAGCTTCGGCAAAAATTCCGCCATGAACTTTTCCTGCTTCGGCGTGCTCAAACCCACCCAGAAAATATCCGGTCGCGCGGCGGCGACCTGCGCCTGCAAATTTTTCACCTCGGTTTCGTTCAGCGCGCGGAACGGCGGCGTGAACGTGCCCGCGATTTGCAGCTTCGGAAATCTTCCCTTCAATTTTTGCGCCAGCAGTTCCGCCACACCGTCCGCACCGCCGTAGAAAAAATGTTTCGCGCCGCTCGTCTCGCTCCACGCGCAAACGTCCAGCATCAAATCCGGGCCGTAAACACGGCGCATTTCGCAGTGGCCGGCGAGTTTGCCCGCCCAGACCATCGGCATCCCGTCCGGCGTGCAGAGAAGCGCGCCATTCAAAATAGTTTTGAAACTTTCGTCGTCCTGCGCCTCCATCACGCCGTGGACGCCGGTGACGCAGATGTAGCCTTTGCGCCGGTCGCGCACGGCGGCCGCGATGGCATCCAACGCGCTGTGCAGATTCAGCACGCTGATGCCGACGCCAAGAACATTGACACGATTGGGCATTTACGATTTAGGATTTACGATTTACGATTTCAAAATTCATGCGGCGCGTAAATCGTATATCGTAAATCGTAAATCTCAAATGAAACTGGTTGTCTTCGCCCACACGCCGCCGCCGCACCACGGCCAGAGCTACATGGTGCAGCTCATGCTGGCCGGCTTCGGCGGCGACGCGCGCAAACGCAAATCCGGCGCGACCAATCCGCACGGCATTGAGTGTTACCACGTCAACGCCCGCTTTTCGCGCGGGCTGGAGGACATCGGCGAGTTTCAGGGCGGGAAAATTTTCCTGATTTTCTGGTTTTGTTTGCAGGCGATCTGGCTCCGGCTCCGTTACGGCGTGGACAATCTTTATTACGTTCCCGCGCCCGGCAAACGCGTCGCGCTTTATCGCGACTGGATGATCATGTTCCTGTGCCGACCATTTTTCAAAAACGTGATCCTGCACTGGCACGCCGCCGGCCTCGGCAAATGGCTGGAGACACAAACCAATCTTCCCAGCCGCGCTACGACCTACCGCGTGTTCCGGCCGGTGGACTTGAGCCTCGTGCTGTCGCGCTACAATCTGGCCGACGCGGAGAAGCTGCTCTCCCGCCGCGTGCACATCGTCAACAACGGCATTCCTGACCCGTGCCCGGATTTTGAAACCGCCATCCGCCCGCGCCGCCGCGAGCGTTTTGCGCAGCGGCAGGAAATTTTCAACGGCAATTATTCCGGCGAGCCGCTCACGGTGAATGTGCTTTTCCTCGCGCATTGCACGCGGGAAAAAGGCCTGTTCGCCGCGCTGGACGGCACGCTCGCCGCCAACCGCGATCTCGCCGCGCGCCGGTTGCCGTTGCGCCTGCGTCTCACGCTTGCCGGCACATTTGTGAACCATGACGAACAGGTCGAGTTCAACGAACGGCTGAAAAACCCGGCGGTTGCGGCGACGGCACAATACGCCGGCTTCGTTTCCGGCGAACGCAAAGAACAGCTTTACCGCGACGCCGACCTGTTTTTATTCCCGACGCAATACCTTGGCGAAAACCAGCCGGTGAATTTGATCGAAGCGATGGCGTTCGGCCTGCCCATCGTGACAACGCGCTGGCGTTCGCTGCCCGAAATGCTGCCGCCGAATTATCCCGGCCTCGTGAATGGCCAGGACGCCGGCGAAATTGCCGGGGCGCTCTTAAACGTCCTCGCTGTAAAAAGCGGCGAACTGGCGCGGGGCCATTTCACCGCCAACTTCACCATCGAACGCCACCTCGCCGCACTCGCGGAAGCGATTCACAGCGTCGAAACCGAAGCGCCGCAGTTGTCCCCAACCCTGAAGCCAGTTTAGGTTGGATTTGCGGCGACGTTTTGCGAAACTGAGCCTCACATGAAGCCGATTATCAAACTTTTGCTCGAAGGCGGCAGCCTCAACACCGCGCAACTGGCCCAGGTGCTGAATTTATCTGAAACCGAAGTCAACCGCCAAATCGACGCGCTGAAAAAAGACGGCGTGCTGCTCGGCGTGCGACCGGTGCTGAACCTTGCCGCTGAAGAATCCGGCGTCGTCCGCGCCGTCATCGAGGTGCGCATCACGCCTGAGCGCGGCGGCGGGTTCAACCGCCTGGCCGAGCGCATCAGCAAATTCGACGAGGTGGAATCCTGCTACCTCATGTCCGGCGGCTACGACCTGCTGGTGTTCGTCAACGGCGCGAGCCTGCAAAAGGTCGCGGCGTTTGTGTCCGAAAAACTGTCCACCATCGAGGGCGTGCTCTCCACGGCCACGCATTTCATGCTGCGCTCCTACAAGGAACACGGCTTCCTGCTCGGCGGCAAAGTTGAGGAAACGGAACGGCTCAAGGTCGCGCCGTGAAAAATTCTGGGAATATCTGGCAACCGATGAATTGTTGCGGTTGAACAAATTGAAGGTGGCACCAAATTCACGCAATGAGCGAAGCAGATTACATTTCAGCACTGAAAGCAGGTTGGCCGCACGCCCACAGCGATGTGGTTTCACTTGAAACGATGGCTCTTGCTGACGAAGCAATTCGAGTTTTTCCAGAGTCACCGCGCCTTTGGGTCATGCGAGGCAATCTCATAGAGCTTGGCCCAGAAAACACGCCGCACACATTGCAAGACGCTTTGGAGTCTTATCAGACGGCCGTAAAGCTTGACCCTAAATTTGCGGAAGCATGGGAAGAAATTGGCCATTACTATGACGCTGTGCTTGCCGATGAGAAGTCGGCGCAAAAGTTTTTACAGGAAGCTGAAAGATTGAGAGGAAACCTTGTTGCTTAGCAGGCCACAAAGGCCAACACCCATTAGCATTCTCATTCACTAATTTCCAATGGACCAGTCACGTTTCATCGCCAAGCACGTCGTCAACCTGCCCAAGTCGGGCATCCGCGACTTTTTTGACATCGTCGCCAAGATGAAGGATGCCATCTCGCTCGGCGTCGGCGAACCGGATTTCGACACACCCTGGCACATTCGCGAGGCCGGCATCTACGCGCTCGAAAAGGGCAAGACGCATTACACGTCCAACCTCGGCCTCATCGAATTGCGCCGCGCCATCAACAAATACGTCGAGCAGAATTTCAACGTCAGCTACGCGCCTGAAAACGAGGTCATCATCACCGTCGGCGTCAGCGAAGGGCTCGACCTTGCCTGCCGCGCGCTCATCAATCCCGGCGACAAGGTGATGTATCACCAGCCGTGCTACGTCAGCTATTCGCCGAGCATCACGCTCGCACATGGCATCCCCGTGCCTGTGCCGACATTTGCGAAGGACGGCTTCGCGCTCACCGTGGAAGCGCTCCGCGCCGCGTGGCAGCCGGGCTGCAAAATTCTGATGCTCAACCTGCCGTGCAATCCCACCGGCGGCACGTGCGACCGCGCGCAGGTCGAGGCCATCGCGAAGTTTGCAGTGGAAAAAGATCTGATCGTGTTGAGCGACGAGATTTATTCCGAGCTGACGTTCGAGGGCGTTCACACGAGCATCGCGAGTTTGCCCGGCATGAAGGAACGCACGATTTTCCTGCACGGATTTTCCAAGGCGTTTTCCATGACCGGCTGGCGCATCGGCTACGCCTGCGGCCCGGCGACGCTCATCGAGGCGATGATGAAGGTGCATCAATACTCGATGCTCTGCGCGTCCATCATCGCGCAGGAAGCCGCCATCGAGGCGCTCGTGCGCGGTGAGGACGCGATGAAAAAAATGCGCGATCAGTATCATCGCCGCCGTGATTTCATCGTGCGCCGGTTCAATGAAATCGGCCTGAAATGCCATCTGCCGCGCGGCTCGTTCTACGCGTTCCCGGACATCAGCAAGACGGGCATGAACGAAAAAGATTTCGCCATCGGTTTGTTGCAGACGGAAAAAGTAGCGATCGTTCCCGGTTCAGCCTTCGGTGAAAACGGCAAAGGCTTCTGCCGCGCGTGCTTTGCGACCAGTTACGAACAACTCATCGAAGCGAGCAACCGCATCGAGCGGCATGTGCAGGCGATTGTCGCGGCGAAGAAATAATCCTTTGCTGGCTTACAGAATCGGGCAGAATCGCGGCGTGAAGGTTTCCACGCCTCAAACCGCCGCCGCGCGACTGAAAAAGTTTTGTCCGCTGCGGCCAAAACTGGCCGTTGTTCTCGGCAGCGGATTTCACCACGTCCTTGCCGAATTGCGCGTCACCAAGAAAATTTCCTACGCGCAAATTCCCGGCTTTCCCCAACCAACGGTCAGCGGTCACGCGGGCGAATTGTATTTTGGCCACCTCGGCCAAACGCCGGTGCTGGTCTTGAGCGGCCGCGCACATTTTTATGAGGGCCACGAAATGGAGCGCGTCACGTTCGCCGCGCGAACATTGGCTGCTTTTGGCATCACCGATTTGCTGCTGACGAACGCGGCGGGCGGCATCAATAAAAATTTTCGCGCGGGCGATTTCATGGTTTTGACCGACCACATCAATTTCATGGGCTTGAATCCGCTGCGCGGCGCGGCAATTTCCGGCCTGCCGCGATTTGTAGATTTGACGGAAGCCTACGACAAAAATTTGCGCGGGGTTTTGTTTCAGGCTGGAAAAATTTCCAAGCTGAAATTACAACGCGGCGTTTATCTGGCCGTAAGCGGACCGAGTTATGAAACGCCGGCGGAGATCCGCGCGTTCGCCGCGCTCGGCGCGGATGCCGTCGGCATGAGCACCGTGCCGGAGGCGATTGCCGCGCGGCAATGCGGTTTGCGCGTCGCCGGAGTTTCGTGCATCACAAATTTGGCGGCGGGCATCAGCAAGGAAAAGCTGTCGCACGCGGAAGTTTTGGAAACGGCGGAGCGCGTGAAAAAATCCGGCGCGGCGCTGATTAAGAATTTTGCAGAGCTTTACGGAAAGATTTGAAACCGCGAAATACGCCAAATACGCAAAAGGATTTTTCAGTTTCATTTCGCGTGGTTCGCGTGGTTCGCGGTTGATAAAAAATGAAAATCAATTCTCAAAAACTCGTGGCGGCAGCGGCGCAGGCGCGCGAACGCTCGGTGTCGCCGTATTCCAAGTTCAAGGTCGGCGCGGCGCTGCTGACGAAGCGTGGCGAAATCATCGGCGGCGCGAACGTGGAGAGTGCGAGCTACGGCTTGACGTGTTGCGCCGAGCGCATCGCGCTGTTCAAGGCGTTAACGGATGGTAAAAAAGATTTTGTCGCCATCGCGGTGGTGGCGCGCTGGGACGGCGGGCCGATGCCGTGCGGCGCGTGCCGCCAGTTGCTGGCCGAATACGCGCCGGCCGCGAAAGTATTCGTCGCGGACAGCGACGATTTGAAAACCATCCGCAGGTTCACAGTGAAGCAACTTTTGCCCAAGGCGTTCACGCTCGCGCGTTGATGCACCTTGATATTTGACGGATTCACCGTAATCTCACTGGTTCTGTTTTGATGAAACCTGAAGTCGTTTTTGGTCTGGAAAACGCGGCGTGGCCGGCGGTGCTGGTCAACGTCAGCGGCGGCGTTTCCGTGACCAATGCGGCGGCAAAAAACCTTTTCGGCCCGGCCCTCGGCGGCGACGCGGCCAACCTAGCGGCGATTTGGGCGGCGGAAAACGGCGGCACCGCGACGGATTTTCTGGCGCGCTGGGAACTGTCGCCGGCGGTGACCGGCGTCTTGAAGTTCAAGACCGCCAGCGGTGCCGTGACGCCTTTCCTGACCTGCGTCTGCCCGTTCATCCACGACGGGAAAAAATGGTTTGTCTTCCAGTTGCTGCCTTGCCCGGCACAACCGGCGGTCGCCGGACCGGTGGCGGAGGCGGCCGGAAATGCTGCTGGCGACGCGGCTTTGAAACAGAAACTGGATTGTGTGCTGCAACTGGCGCGGACGGTGTCGCTGGATTTCAACAACGCGCTGACCGGGGTTTTGGCGCACACCTCGCTGCTGCTCGGCAAGGCGGAGCCCGACCATCCGTGGCGGCGCTCGCTGCTGGAGGTGGAAAAATCCGCGTCGCGCGCGGCGGAAATCGCGAGCGAACTGGCGCAGTTCAGCCGGCAGGAAAAGGAAACGCGCCGCGTGCCGCCGGGTAACCTGAACACGGTGGCCAACCGGTGCGTGGAATTTTTTCAGAACGCCCACGGGGCGCGCTTCAAGTGGAAGCTGTCGCTGGAGCGGTCGCTGTTCGCGGCGCGGTTTGACGAGGCGAAAGTGCAGCAGGCCCTCACGAAAATTTTGGAAAATGCGGTCGAGGCGTTTGGCGTGAGCGGCACGGGGCAGATCACCGTGCAGACGCGCAACGTGGAGCTGACCGAGGCGACGCAGGATCGCAACGTGCGGCTGGCGGCGGGGACGTATGCGTGCGTGGAAATTTCCGACAGCGGTTCGGGCATTGACGCCGACTCGTTGCCGCGCATCTTTGAGCCGTTTTTTACCACGAAACGCGCGCCGCATCGCGGGCTGGGGCTGGCGCTGGTTTACGGCATCATTACCAACCACGGCGGCGGCGTGGCGATTTCGAGCGAGCCGGGGATGGGCACATCGGCGCGGGTTTACCTGCCGGCGGACAAGACGCTGGTGCGCGAGGTCGTCAGCGCGAACAAGGAATTGCGCGGAACCGGCACGGTGCTGGTGGTGGATGACGAGAGCCTGGTGCTGACGATGGCGGAAACCATTTTGTCGGATTTTGGCTACAAGGTTTTGACGGCGAGCAACGGGCAGAAGGCGCTGACGGTTTTGAGCCAGTCCGGCAATGAGGTGGAGCTGGTCATCACGGATCTGGTGATGCCGGGCATGGGCGGGCGGGAGCTGATGGATCGCATCCGGCAATTATATCCCGGCCTGCCGGTAATGCCGACCAGCGGCTACGTGATGCCGGAGGATAAGAAACACACCGCCGGCTACCTGCAAAAGCCGTTCACCAGCACCGAGCTGCTGCTGAAGGTCAAGGCGGCGCTAGCGGCGAAGGCTGTTGACTAATACTTTCAATCCTGTTTAATTATTCTTATGCAAATCGAAAGTCTCAAAGTTTTCTGCGACTTGGCGGAAACGGAAAGTTTCACCAAGGCCGCCCAAATTAACGGCGTCACCCAGTCCGCCGTGAGTCAACAAATCAGCTCGCTGGAGCGCACGTTCAAGTCGCTGCTCATCGAGCGCAGCAAGAAAAAGTTCCGCCTCACGCGCGAGGGCCAGGTGCTTTATGATTACAGCAAGCAGGTCATCCAGACCTACGAATCGCTGCACAGCAAATTGCAGGACTTGAAGGACATCATCTCCGGCACCATCCGCGTGGCGACGATTTACTCCATCGGCCTGCACGATTTGCCGCCGTATGTCAAAAAGTTCATGAAGAGCTACCCGACGGTGAACGTCCACATCGAGTATCGCCGCGCCAATCAGGTTTATGAAGACGTGTTCAGCAACGTCGTGGATCTCGGCCTCGTCGCGTATCCGCAAAAGGATTCCAAGCTGGAAATCGTCCCGCTGCGCAAGGAACCGCTCGTTTTCATCTGCCATCCGCAGCATCCGTTCGCCAAGCAGAAATCCGTCAAGCTCAAGTCGCTCGCCGGCCAGAAGCTTATCGGCTTTGAGCCAGACATCCCCACGCGCAAGGCGCTGGACAAAATCCTCCGCGAATACGGCGTGGACGTGAAGCACGTCATGGAATTCGACAACGTCGAAACCGTGAAACGCGCCGTGGAGATTGACGCCGGCGTGTCCATCGTGCCCGTCGGCACCGTCCTGCAGGAAACCGCCAAGAACACGCTCGCCACCGTGGAGATCGAAGACGGCGAATTCTTCCGGCCCCTCGCCGCCATCTACAAAAAGAACAAGGTGCTCTCGCCGGCGATGAAGCAGTTCTTGGCTATCCTCAAAGACACGCTTTGAATTAAACGGTCATTTCACCAACGGGCGACGCCTGAAAAACGCCGCCCGTTTTTTATTCGCCGAAGCCGCCGCGATAAATCCCGTTGCGCGGCATTGCCGGCCAGCTTCTTGGCGGCGGCAACGGTTCGGCGTGATTTTCCTCCGTGCCCAGATCCTTGATTTCCCCGGCTGACAAGGCACGGTTGTAAATTGAAATTTCATCCAGCAGGCCGGAGAAAAACGCGTTGTAAGTCCAGTCACCGGGATGATCGGTGGGCCGGCGGCTGATCCACAAATCGCCCGTCGTCAGCGGCGTGAAGCTGCCCCACTGCGCCCGCGCCACCACCACGCCATTCACATACAGCACACCGTCGCCCGTCACCGAATCATACGTCGAGGCGACGTGTTGGAATCGTCCCGCCACCACCGTGCCCGGCGGCGAAATGAGGCTGTGCGGCTGGCGATCCGTCCCGACAAAATGCGCCGCCAGCACGCCCTGCGCGCCCGGCACGTTGCCGATCCAAAACTGCACGCCGATGACGCCGGGCATTTTGTCGCTCGGATTCCATTCCAAAATCGGATGAAAGCCCAAAACACTTTCCGGCTTGATCCACGCGCTCAAAGTCAGTCCGTCGCCGTTGCCGGGATTAAAATCCGGCGAGTCGGCAACTTTCATACAGGAGCTGAAACCGTTCATCACAAAAGCCCGCCCGACCTGGCCGTCGGCGAAGGCAACCTCCGTCAGAGTCAAATCATGGCCGCCAACCGAATCACGCCCGTCCTCCTCGCCCGACCAAAGTGCCACGAGGCCGGCGGGATGCGGGCGGCCCGCACCGGTAGCCGTCACAGAAATTTTCCGCAGGGAATCCGCCGCCAGCTCCACCTTGCCGAAACTGGTCTGCACCGCCAGCGCGTCTTCCGCCAGTTTCACCGTCAGCGTGTCGCCGTTGGCCGTGCCAAGCTGTGTGCGGTTCGTCGCCACGAACTCCAGCGCGCGAATCTCCTTCACCTCAAGTTTGAAATCGCCCAGCAGCGCGGAATGGAAGCGCAAATATTTCTCCACGCTCGTGCCGACGACGCGGGAACCGTCGCGCAATTCCACCGTCAAGCGCGGCGGTGGATTCGTGGCGGCGGCGCGGCAGGGGTTGACCCCATAAAATGAAATGGTCAACACACAGAAAAATTGAAGGAGGACGGTTTGCATTTTGGTTTGGCTTTTTCTCGTTCAGCGCATCCAGCTTTCAAACCAGCCAGTGGACGGCGAGGGCGTCGCCAGCGGTTCGCCGTGGTTTTCCGCCACGCAGATGGACTGAATTTCTTCCGCCGACAGCGCGCGATTGTAAATTGCAATTTCATCCATCAGGCCCGCGTAGGCCCGATCCGTTGACCAGTTGCCAGGGCTTCGTTCAATATGGCTGACCACAAAGTCGCCCTTCGTGCCGGCGACCGGTCCGCTTAACCGCCGCTGCGCCACGATAACACCATTCAAATACCAGACGCCGGTGCCGCTGCTTTTGTCATAGGTGAAGGCAATATGTTGAAACACGCCGCCCACCAATGTGTCGGGATGTGAAACCAAATGCCGGTTGCCATCAACGTCGGTAGCACAGGCCATCAGCACACCATTTTCGTAGGGCCGGGCGCCAATGGATAAAATCACCGCGCGGGCGTCGGTCCATTGGAACAAAGGATGCAGACCGTCAATCTGCGCCGGCTTGATCCACGCCGTGATGGTGAAACCGTCGCCCGCGCCCAAATCCAAAGCCGGACTCGCTGGAATCTGGATGCTCGAACTCACGCCGTTGAAAGAAAACGCCTGCCCCACTTTGCCCTCGGCAAAAGCAATGTCTGTCAAAGTCGCGTTGTGTCCGCCCACGGAATCCATGCCGCTGCCTTCGCCCGACCACAGTGCGACCAACCCCGGCGGATGCCCGCCCAAGCCGCCGGCCGTCACGGAAATTTTCCGCAGCGAATCTACCGCCAACTCCACCTTGCCAAAACTGGTTTTCACCGCCAGCTCGGAATCCGCCAGTTTCACCGTCAGCACATCGCCGTTAGCCGTGCAAAGCTTGGTGCTATTGGTCGCCACGAACTCCAGCGCGCGAATCTCCTTCGCCTCGAGTTTAAAATCACCCAGCAACGCGGAATGGAACCGCAGATATTTCTCCACGCTCATGCCGACGACGCGGGAGCCGTCGCGCAGTTCAATCGTCAGGCGCGGAGGCGGATTCGTGTCAGCGGCGCGGAGCGCAGAAGCTGCCGTCGTAAAAAAAGATTGATGCCAGAATTATCCCAGCCCGGAGTGCCATGGTTTTCATGCGCCGAGATTGCGCCGGTTCCCTTTGGCCGTCAAGCTAGACTTATTTCAACCGCGCGGGATTCAAGCCTTGCAAATCCTTCGGCAGAAAAATCCCGTCCTCGCGGATGAGCTTCCCGTCGAACCAGATTTCGCCACCGCCCCATTCCTTGCGTTGAATCAGCACCATGTCCCAGTGGATGGCGCTCTTGTTACCGTTGCCGTAGCCGGCGTAAGCCTGCCCCGGCGTGAAGTGCAACGAACCGGCGATCTTTTCGTCGAACAAAATGTCGCACATCGGATTCTGGATGTGCGGATTGAAACCCAGGGCAAATTCCCCGATGAACCGCGCCCCCGCATCCGTGTCCAAGATTTCATTCAATCGTTTAGTGTTGTTCGCCGTGGCCTCGACCACTTTGCCGTGCTTCAATTCCAAGCGCACATTTTCAAATTTCGTTCCCGCGTAAAGCGTCGGGGTATTAAATTGAATGACCCCGTTCGCCGATTTGAGCGTCGGGCAGGAAAAAACTTCCCCGTCCGGGATGTTCCGTGTCCCCTCGCATTTTTTCGCACCGATGCCTTTGATGCTGAACGCCAGATCCGTGCCCGGCCCCTTGATCTGAACCTTGTCCGTGCGCTGCATCAATTTTTCCAGTGGCAACATGGCCTTCGCCATCTTGGGATAATCCATTGTGCAAACGTCGAAATAAAAATTCTCAAACGCCTCCGTGCTCATGCCCGCCGCTTGCGCCATGCTGGGCGTCGGCCAGCGCAGCACGACCCACCGTGTCCGGTTCACGCGATAGTCCAAAACCGGACGAATCACTTTCGCATACATCTGCGTCAGCGCGCTTGGCACATCGGCGTGTTCCGTGGCGTTGGCGGCGCCGCGCACGGCGATGTAGGCTTGCATCTTTTTCATGCGGGCCATTTCCAAGTCACGCACATCTTTCGCCTGTTCCGGCGTCATCCCCAAAAGCAGTTCGCGACCGACGCGGGTGTGGCGCATCTCCACGAACGGCGTGGCACCCACAGCCCTGACGGCGCGGAGCAATTCCACGGCAAATTCATCCGGCACATCCCAGAGGTCGAGCAGGATGCTTTCGCCCTTTTTGAGGGCGCAGGAATAATTGACGAGCAATTTGGCCAGCTTTGGATAACGCGGATCGGTCATGATGGAAAAAACAATAAGGGAAAAGCTTGCCACGCGCCATCCCGCAAATAATCAACGCCCGATGAACGGGCAAAACCTTCTGGCAGGAAAAACCACCGGTCACTGAATGCCATCAGCTCCAAGCTTGGCGGAAGGGTCGGCGGGACACCTGTTACGACAACGCCATAATGGAAAGCTTCGGGAGCAGCCTCAAGCGCGAGTTGGGGCATCGCTGCCAAGTTCGCCAACCGCGCCGCAGCTAAAGCCGACTTCTTTGACAACCGGGAGCGGCTCCACAGCGCCTTCGGCTTCAAATCACCTGTGGACTTTGAAACGCAACTAAAAATACCTAGGCCTCATGTATTCACTCCCTGTTCACCAATTCGAGGCAAGGCCAAAATCAATCCGAACTCATAAACCCATTGATTTTATTGGAGCGGGTGAAGGGAATCGAATCGTTAATTCTTTTGCCCGATTATGCCTAAATACGCCTATTTCAGCCACTTAACGCCGTATATATTTTTGACACTTGGGCGTAAATCGGCATCAAAAGGCAGAAACCGTGTCACTAATTGTCACTAAAAACTGTTTCCGATTTTCAGCCCGCCGCTGACTCCAATCTAGGCCCGCTCCAGCCCTGAATCGAGCGAATAGTTTATGGTCAATCCGCGCCCATCTGTTTCAACCGTTGCAATGCTCCCGCTTTGATCGAGGTGTGCATCTTCCTGGGAAATCCGGCAGGGAGTTTTGCCTCCACCAAATCAAAGGCCGTCTCGGTCGTTGCAGTCACGGCATCCAATGTCTCCTCCGCAAAACGGCGCGACAGGCCAGCTCGCATCGCCGTCTGAACAAAATGGCGTCCGCGAATCTCATCTACACGATAATGCCGGCTGTCTCCCACCGACATCGCCAACTTCATTTGCTTACGCTC
>Ga0007854_10000835_pt1 | contig 19835 bp, 16 predicted proteins | sample CryBogCBH12Aug08_FD_60382 | JGI IMG/M metagenome (GOLD analysis project Ga0007854, IMG submission 60382) | Freshwater microbial communities from Crystal Bog, Wisconsin, USA - CBH12Aug08 | ecosystem: Environmental > Aquatic > Freshwater > Lake | place: Crystal Bog, Wisconsin, USA | collected...
GGGGGGGTGCTGGCGGTCTACACTGGAATCGCAGTGTTTGAACCGGCCATTTTCAACTGGATTGCGGAGAAGGGGCCATCTTCCCTCAGTGATTCACTGCTTTTGGCGATGCGAGCCGGGGAAAAAATAGGGGGAGTGCTTTCCCGAGAAGGCCTCTGGCTCGATCTGGGGACTCCATCGGCGTATCTCGAGGCTCACAGGCTGCTTTCCGACCCTATTCGCAGGCCATCACATTCCTCCGATTCGGGTTGGCCCCGTGCCATTCATCCGGAGGCACGAATTGATTCCGGGGCTGTGCTGGAAGGGATGGTCGTGGCCGGGGCAGGCGTCACTGTGGAAAAGGGAGCCTTTCTACGGGACTCCATTCTCTGGCCGGGGGCTGTTGTTAAAGCCGACTCTCGGGTCGAAGAGTGCATTGTAAGTGGTGAGAAACCCGTTGGAGGAACCCATCAAGGAGTTGTCCTTTGAACATGGCGCACGGAAAGTTGCTTCAAGAAACAACCGCCACTCTGCGCGGCTTTTCCGCGTTATCCCTGCATCCCATCAAGAACGGAGGGTCAAGCAGACGGTTTTTCCGGATCCGTTCGGCAGAGAAAAGCACCGCTATTCTGGTTCATGATCTCGGAGAAAAAGAGGAGAATAGACATTATGCGCGGATGGCGGAATTCCTTGTATCGCACAGTGTCCCTGTCCCAAGGGTGCTTGCGAAACGGGAAGACGATGGATTGCTCTGGCTGGAGGATCTCGGTGAGCAACACCTCTGGGACTTCCGGCAGGAACCGTGGGAGATAAGACGCCCCCTTTACGAATCCGTATTGAGGAGGATTGCTCCTCTGCACCGTCTGGATCCCGAGATTGCCGCTAGGGAGGGATTAAACCTACAATTAGCCTTTGACGAGAGGCTTTACCGTTGGGAGCAGGAGTATTTTGTGGAGCATTGTCTCGGAGGAATTTTTCGGACTCCCGTAGGGACTGGAAAGTGCTTGCTTCAGGATCCGGCGATGGTGCGCCTTGGTAGAAGCCTAGCCTCACTTCCCCGCCATCTCGTCCATCGGGACTTCCAATCCCAAAATATCCTAATCCGTGACGGGGAGGCTTGGTTTATTGATTTTCAGGGAATGCGACCAGGACTGTTCCAGTATGATCTGGCCTCACTGCTCTGCGATCCTTACGTGGAGATTTCGCCTAAAGAACGCAGTGAACTGTTTTCTTACTACCAAAGGGTCCAGGAGGAGGCCGGATTTCTTCAAAAAGGAGATCAAGAGCGGATCTTCTGGCAATGCGCCGTCCAACGTTTGATGCAGGCCCTTGGGGCCTATGGATTCCTGAGTATACATTGTGACAAACCTCATTTTCGCGCCCATGTTCGGCCCGCTCTCGTCCGTCTCCGCGAGGCCTTGAAACATCTTCACCCGGATGATCGGCTCGACGGAGTGACCTCCATGGTGGAAAATCTAGATATTGCATCATGAGCGCTCCCTTCCCTTCCGTAGTCATCGAGAATCTTGAGCCGCAGATCGAGGGCGGGCGCTATCCGCTCAAGCGTGTTCCAGGCGAGGATGTAACGATATCAGCCGACATCTTCAAGGAGGGGCATGATGTTGTCCGAGCAGTCGTCAAGTGGCGTACCGTAGGAGAAAGGAAATGGAGCGAGGCGCCAATGGTTCACATTGGCCAGGATCGGTGGGAGGGGAGTTTCCCGGCGGGGAGAGTCGGCTTTACCGAGTTCACTATCGAAGCATGGAACAATTCTTTTGCCTCATGGGTCGAGGAAATCGAAAAGAAGACTAAGGGTGGAGTGTCCAGCCTTCCCTCCGAGACCCTTGAGGGAGTGGCCTTGGTTCAGGGTGCCGTCAGGCGCGCCGGCAAGGATCCATCCGCCAGGGCGCTTGCGAAGTATGCTGGGGAGATAGCGTCCGCACCAGGTCCAGCTGCTCTTTTGGCCGCAGCTACTCGACCGGAGTTAAGCTCACTTATGGAGCAGTGGCCCGACCGTTCCCTCTCATCTAGCTACGCACCGCTTCAGAAAATCCGCGTCGATCGTCCTGCAGCAGCATTTGCCGCATGGTATGAGTTTTTTCCTCGCTCAGCCGATGGATATCATGACCGTGGCTCCACCTTCAGGGAGTGTCTCGGCCGCGTGGATGACGCGAAGGCCATGGGGTTTGATGTGATTTACTTTCCCCCGATCCATCCGATCGGTGTGACCGCTCGCAAGGGAGCTAATAATTCACTCATCTGTAAGCTGGGTGAGCCGGGGGTTCCTTACGCCATCGGAGGACCTGCAGGAGGCCACAGGGAGGTGGAACCGGCGCTCGGAACTCTTGCTGACTTCGAATGGCTGCTGGGAGAGATCAAGGATCGGGGGATGGAGGTCGCCTTGGATTTTGCACTGAACTGCTCGCCGGATCATCCCTACGTGAAGGAACACCCCGAATGGTTTTTTCATCGTCCTGACGGGTCGATCAAATACGCCGAGAATCCCCCCAAGAAATACGAGGACGTTTATCCGCTTGATTTCCACAATCCCGAGTGGAGGGCTCTCTGGAATGAACTACGCGATCTACTCCTTTGTTGGGCGGAACGGGGTGTACGCATCTTCCGTGTCGATAATCCTCATACAAAACCCGTTGCTTTCTGGGAATGGGTGATCGGAGAGGTGCAGGCAAAATTCCCCGATGCTATTTTTCTCAGCGAGGCATTCACGCGCCCGAAGATGATGCGCGTTCTGGCTAAAGTTGGCTTCACTCAGAGCTACACCTATTTCACATGGCGCAACTCCCGTCAGGAGTTAGAGGAATACTTCACCGAACTCACACGTAGCGAGATGCGGGAATATTTCCGTCCCAATCTTTTTCCGAATACGCCCGATATCCTTCCGTTCTATCTTCAGGAGGGAGGTCGTCCCGCCTTCATGATTCGGGCCGTTCTCTCAGCCACCCTGAGCGGGGTTTATGGCATCTACAGCGGATTTGAGCTCTGCGAGAATACGGCGCTCCCTGGTCGAGAGGAGTATCTTGATTCCGAAAAATATCAATTCAAGGGCCGTGACTGGAATGTGCCGGGTAACATCAAGCAACTAATTTCCAGACTTAACGAGATACGTCGCGAAAACCCCGCCTTTCAAAGGACGAACAATCTCACCTTTGCGGGCAGCGAAAATCCTGCGATTCTTTTCTATCGAAAGACTTCAGCTGACCGTTCCAATGCCCTGCTTGTAATCGTCACCACGGACTTCCGCAATGCCCAGAGCGGCTGGATTGATGTTCCGACCGGAGACCTAGGATTGGCACCGGACTCACGCTACCAAGTCGAGGATCTGCTTACCGGTGAAGTTTTTTCATGGAAGGGTGCAAGGAATTTTGTCTCACTAGACCCTTCTAGGAGAGTAGCCCATATTTTGAAGGTGAAATTTTAGGAAGTCCGCAGGCTTTCCCCGCAGCAGCAGGACACTTGCTTTCACTCCAGGGAAGAGATGGCATAAAAACGGAGCAGTAGAGTTTTTTCTACATATCTCGATTCCTTTTTGTATCTGCTCCTTTAGCAGATCTAAAAAGTTGCGAAGTCTTGCAAATTTTACTTGGCAACCACGCAGAACTTATTCACATTTTTGGTCGACTTATTCACAAACAATTCACAATTGTAAACAGTCCTTAATCAATAACTTACAAAAACCGATGCAAAGAACGTCTATCGTATCCTTGGTGATGCTGCTGATAGCGGCTGCACCCTCTCAACAAGCGTGGGCACAATACTCTGGCTACGATGCACCGTTCTCCATCTCCGAAGGTCCAAGTGTACTGCCACTTGCGGGTGCAACGCTGGATAACTTGAGCAGCCAGAGCGATCCGCTTGTGTCTCTACAGGGAGCTTCCTATGTAACCGGCTCCGCTGCCGGTCTATATCAAGCTCCGAATTTTGGAAGTGTCCTTCAGCCGCAGACCTTTGGCCAAGGGAGTTACACTGGGGCGATTCGCAGTCAGTACATCGCCGTTTTTGGAAATACAACAGCGACCTTGACCTTCAACACCCCCGAAAATTATTTCGGACTCCTCTGGGGTTCCGTTGATTGGTTCAACGTTCTCTCCTTTTACAACGGAGCGACGTTGGTCGGCACCATTACCGGATCCGAAATCGAGGTGATTGCAGGTCAGCCGGTCAGTTGGAGTTCCGGATTGAATGAATATGTGAACATCACTTCGGGTACCTCCTTCAATAAAATCGTCATCGGTTCCCTGTCTAATGCGAACGCCTTTGAATTTGCAGACATTGCATTCGCGCCGGCGGCTCCTGCGCCTCCGATGGGGGCCTGCATGGCATTCGCTGCTGTCTTAGTGCTCCAAACGTTACGTACCCGCAGAAGGAAGTAAGAGTTATCAACCCTTCGGTTGTTACTGGGGGTTGAGTTCGGAAGAGAACCGCATTATCTCCGATGTAGGGGGCAATGAACTGTATTTGTTCCCAAATGGAGTCAATGCAGCAACAAATTCCTGACAGGAGACATTAGCGGAAAAACGCCACGGCTTCCGTAATGATGGAAACTAGTGATTTTGCATCCTCTTCAGTGTTATAGAGATAAAAACTGGCACGATTTGATGAGGGGCTCCCGAGCTTTCTCATAAGCGGCTGGGCGCAGTGATGACCGGCCCTGAGGGCCAGACCACGTTCGTTGGCGAAGAAGGCCACATCGTGTGCATGCACACCATCAATCGAGAAAGTTACTATGCCGGACTGACGAACTTCCGGCCCAAAAATCCGCAGGCCATCGATTTTCCGAAGTTGGCTGGAAGCGAGATTTGCAAGTGTCACTGAGTGGTTGCGAATCTCCGGCAGGCCGGTTTCCTTCAAGAAACGGATTGCTTCGGCCCATCCTGCAGCCTCCATGATTGGAGGGGTGCCGGCCTCAAATCGGGCGGGCGGTTCGCGGAAGACGGCCGACTTGTCGAAATAGGCACGGTCTACCATCTCCCCCCCAAACTGCCACGGCTGCATTGCTGAGAGTAAATCGGCCCGTCCCCAAAGAGCACCGATGCCGGTCGGCCCACACATTTTATGAGACGAGCAGCCCAGAAAATCACAGCCGAGCCCCTGCACATCCACTGATTGATGTCCTACACTCTGTGCGGCATCCACAAAGGTGGTGACTCCAGCCTGACGTGCAAGAAGACAGAGTTCACGGACTGGATTCTCTAAGCCGAGGGTGTTTGGGACGTGGACGAATGCAAAAAGTTTTGGCCTTTTTTCCAGGAGTCTGGCGGCGGCTTCCAGATCAAGTGCAATACCGTTTTCCAAGACTGGGACAAATTCGACTTTGGCCCCGCATTCCCTGGCAAGGTTTATCCAAGGGAGAAAATTACTGTGATGCTCCATCTCGGTCAGGAGAATAGTGTCTCCCTGCCTTATGTTAGTCTTTCCCCAACTGTTGGCTGCGAGGTTAACAGCCTCGGTGGTTCCCCGAGTGAAGACAATTTCCTCTGAATTCTTCGCATTAAGAAATTCAGCAAGATCCTCCCTGGCTCCCTCGTAGGCTGTTGTTGCCCGGTCGCTAAGCATATGGATTCCCCTATGGACATTGGCATACTCGTTTTCCAAGAAGCGGCTCATCCTTCGAATGACTCGCTCGGGCTTCTGGGAACTTGCTGCGTTGTCCAGATAAACCAGCGGATATCCGTTGACCCTCTCCTTTAGGAAGGGGAACTGTTCGCGTGTCGTCGAGTTTTCCATCTTGAGAAAACTATATCCTGTGGAGCGATCTGTTCCAGCATGCTGAATCATATTCCTTCCAAGGCGGATACCCACTAATATCATTGGAATGGAGGCAGATTCAGAAATTCACCACCTGCGGAGGGATTATGACCATGAGCCGCTGACCGAGGAGGGACTTGAGCCGGATCCTGTACGGCAGTTCCGCCGCTGGTTTGAAGAGGCTCGCAGCACCGGCATCCCCGAACCGAATGCGATGACGCTCGGGACAGCTGATGCTTCCGGAAGGGTTTCCTGCCGGACGGTGCTACTGAAGGCTTACGATGAAAGGGGATTTGTTTTCTTTACTAGCTACGGTAGCCGGAAGGCCAGGCAGATCGCAGAGAATCCTATGGTATCGATTCTCTTCCCTTGGGTTGCGATGGCGCGGCAAATAGAAATCGCCGGAAGTGCTGAAAAAATTTCTCCATCCGAATCGCTTGCCTATTTTCTCAGCCGCCCTTTTGGCAACCGTCTCGGAGCATGGGTCTCTGATCAGAGTTCGGTTATACCCTCACGACAGATCCTTCTGGCAAAATTTGAAGAAATTAAGCGACGGTTTGCCAATGGAGAGGTGCCAAAGCCCGAGGGGTGGGGGGGATATCGTATCGTTCCCGTCAGTTTTGAGTTCTGGCAAGGTGGTCTCAACAGGCTCCACGACCGCTTTTTCTATGCATGCGAAGGGAAGGATTGGAAAATCTCCCGCCTATCACCGTGATGTTCTATTTTTCGATTAACCTCGCGTATACGTTATCGAATCGACTGTCGAAAAGGTCTTAGTCGTAGAGCGTGAATGCCTTTGTGTTCGCCAACCCTTTTTATCTCTGGTTTTGGTTTATTACGATGTAAACACGGTGTTGTCTCAAGCAAGCAGATGCTCAATGACTTCCGCGGCCGTATAGGTTTTTTTCCCGGGCTTTAGGAACGACGATACGCTGGATACCTGATCTCCGGCAGTCACAAGAGGTTTTTCATTTTCCTCCTCATGAACCTGTCCTAGTCCCACGCTTGCGAGAAGGCAGTTACAGAGACATCTTCGTCCGATCGTGGATTCCACATCCCCCCCTTTGCGAACATAACTCTCAACCGGCTCGGATTGGCATCGATACCCCAAGGTTCCATCCTCTCTTCTATAGGCTTGGCGAAGATAGCCAAGGTCGCAAACCCTCTCCCGTTCCTTGTAGGCTTTCGCTTCGGAAAGGGTTCCTTGGATCTGCACCACCTTGAAAGGAAACCCAGTTGGGGATGCTGTTGGATCGGTGAAGAGGGATAGATTCCCCGAGAGACTTTTTTCAATTACTTCCTGTTTGAGATCCTCATTGAGGCCCGATTCCTCGCAAAAGGCGAATGCTGTGCCAACCTGTACGCCAACGGCACCGAGGGCTTGTGCTTCGTTTAGTTTGCCGGGCAAGCCAAATGAGCCGGCCAGCCAGAAGGGGAGGCCGAGATTCTTGATTTTATCAAGATCTGCTAGGTCGCGGACGCCGTATAGAGGTTCTCCCTGAGTGTTTAACTGCATTTGCCCTCGAGGTGGTGCGTTGTGTCCTCCGGCGGAAGCACCCTCTACGACAAAACCATCGACGCAACCTGTTGATTTGCGTGCAAGCGAGATTGCAAGTGTGGCTGAAGAGACAATTGCCAGAAAGTTTGGTCGTTTTAGTTGCGGCGCACCTCCTCCGCAAAAAACATTCGGGTCGAAAGTAGCAACAAATTCCTCACCCGGAAGTGCTCCTGCCACATCTAGTTTTAGGCTAACAGATTTGCCGAGTGAAAGATCGTCCAGAATACCGGGGATTGTGCGTGGAATGCCGGCACCCATCAGCACGAAAGCAACTCCTGCAAGCATTGCCCCATATAGGGAGGGGAGGGTTGGTGTCTGGATCTTCTCAAGAAAATTGATGCCAACCAGGCCGTTGTGTCCTTCTTTGGCAAGAAAGACCTCCGTGAAGTTTGCCAAGACGGTCAACTCTACAAGATCCCGCGAGGATTGAATGGAATGAAGCGGGATAGGCTTGAATGGTTGAGAAGCAGGTTTCCCTCCCGTCACAAAATATTGATCCAAAATCCGACGTGCCATGTCAGGAAATGGGAAATGTTCAAATGCCCGCCGGATGTGTCCGCCAAGATCGCCTAGTTGCAGTCGCCTTGCCAGCACAGCATCAAGAGCGGTTCCGGAAACAACCCCGAGTTGTCCGAGCATGGAAACAGCTCGCGCTAATTTCCAGTTAGAGACCCCAACGCCCATGCCTCCCTGAATGATTTTTGGATACTCCATTAGATTAGGGGAATATACTATATTCCCGCCCAAGTGGCTAACCTTCTCTTAGATCAGGCAGCGGAAGCAACGAGTTCAGTATCAAGACATCCCTGTTTGCGGAAAGATTGGATAACCGTGGAATGGGTTCCGAGTTTTGCCAACTGACTGTGGAGATCTTCGAGATCCTGCCGACTATGTAGTTTGCTGTGCACGGTGGTGCGAAGCTGGTAGGACACCCCCGCTTCCAAGATCAGGGAGAGTGCAGAAAGCACTCGTCGGGACGTTCCTTGGACCCCTGTGATGAGGTCGTATCGTGCATCTAGCGGGGCTTTGATGTCCAAGCCGACCCAATCCACAAGTGGGAGGACGTCTGCCAACCGTTCAGGATAGGCCCCAGAAGTGTGAAGGCCTATGCGATAACCCATTTCACGAGTTTCTGCAATTGCTTTATCCAGAGATGGTTGTGCTGTAGGCTCGCCTCCGCTGAATACAATTCCTTCCAGAAACCCAGAACGCTCTTGAAGGAAGAGTTGTGCCTCTGCCCAAGTCCACCCAGTTGGCTCTTCTGGGTTGAAGGCTCTCAGATGAGGATTGTGACAATACCGACACTTCCACGGGCATCCTTGGCAAAAGAAAACAGCCGCCAAAGTGTCCGGAAAATCTACAGTGGAAAATGGAACCAGCCCTGAGAGGAGCAGCCCATTTCCGGAAGTTGAAGTGTCAGGACAATGTTTCGTGGAATGCAAGATTGTTTGTGCGTGAAGCTTGGGGATGCTCTCGGAAATGCAATCTTTCCACGTGTTCCTGCTTTTTTCCACGGTTGAATTGAGAGACTGGTCGGTGGTAGCCCATTACGCGTGTCCAGACTTCACAGGGCTGCCGTTCACTTTCTTCGAGTTGGTGGGTTTCATTCATGGGTTTTAGGCGGCTTGGTTGGTTGGGGATGATTTACGGGTCAAGATCTCCTGGTCGCACACGGGGCAGAAGGGATGCTCTCCTGCGAGGTATCCGTGTTTAGGGCAGATGGAGAAGGTTGGCGTGATGGTGATGTAGGGAAGGCGGAAACGGCTTAGGACACGGTGTACAAGTTCCCGGCAGGCTTTGATGCCTGAGATCCGTTCGTTCATGTAGAGATGGAGGACCGTTCCACCCGTATAACGGCGTTGGAGTTCCTCCTGATGGACTAGAGCTTCAAAGGGATCGTCCGTGTGTCCGACAGGAAGCTGGGTGGAGTTTGTGTAATATGGCGCCGCCTCGGTGCCGGCATGGAGAAGACCGGGAAATTTCATCCGGTCCACACGAGCGAATCGGTGGGTGGCTCCTTCAGCGGGCGATGCCTCCAGATTGTAGAGGTGCCCTGTTTCTTCCTGATAAAACTTCATTCGCTCCCTCATATGATCAAGCAAGCGCACGGCGAAATCTTTTCCCCAAGGGGTAGTTATATCCTCGAAGCCCCCGGTGAAGTTGCGAATGCACTCGTTGACGCCATTGATGCCGATGGTTGAGAAATGGTTTCGCAGAGTCCCGAGATACCTCTTGGTGTACGGAAAGAGCCCTTCGTCCATATGGCGCTGAATTACCTTGCGCTTCAGTTCCAGACTTTCCGAGGCGAGGTCCATGAGGCGATCCAGCTGGGCATGCAAATCCCGCTCGCTCCCACGGCAGATGTAACCAAGACGGGCGGCATTGAGAGTGACAACACCGACGGATCCCGTCTGCTCGGCCGAACCGAATAGTCCATTGCCCCTCTTGAGTAACTCACGAAGGTCGAGTTGCAGCCGGCAGCACATCGAGCGCACCATGCGCGGTTCTAAGTCGGAGTTCAAAAAGTTCTGGAAATAAGGGAGGCCGTATTTTGCAGTCATCTCGAAGAGGAGATCTGTGTTCCCGCCCTCCCAAACGAAGTCCTTGGTGATATTATAGGTTGGTATTGGGAAGGTGAAGACGCGCTGTTTGGCATCCCCTTCCATCATCACTTCCAGATAGGCGCGATTGAGCATTCCCATCTCCGATGCTAGCTCCCCGTAGGTGAACGGCATTGATTCCCCAGCTATCAAGGGGTGATCGGCAGCCAGATCTGCCGGGCACGTCCAGTCGAATGTCAGGTTGGTGAATGGCGTCTGGGTTCCCCAGCGAGATGGCACGTTCAGGTTGAATATGAACTCCTGCATGCACTGTTTGACTCCTTGGTAGTCGAGTCCATCCTTGCGGACATATGGAGCGAGATAGGTGTCAAAGGAGCTGAATGCCTGAGCTCCAGCCCACTCGTTTTGAAGGGTTCCGAGGAAATTGACCATCTGTCCCATGGCTGTCCGAAGATGTTTTGGCGGTCCCGATTCAATTTTGTTCGGAACCCCGTTGAAACCTTCCCAGAGCAGCTGCCTTAGGGACCATCCGGCGCAATAGCCCGAGAGCATATCAAGGTCATGAATGTGAAAATCCCCCTCGCGATGGGCATTGCCGATTTCGGGCGAATAGATGTGACTGAGCCAGTAGTTAGCAGTGACCTTTCCCGCCACGGAAAGAATCATTCCGCCTAGAGAAAAGCCCTGATTGGCGTTGGCATTGACCCTCCAGTCGGTACGGTCAATGTATTCCGTAACCGAGGCGATCGCATCGACCATCGCGGCACGGCTTTCACGGATTTGCCGATGCTGCTCGCGGTAAACTATGTAAGCCCGGGCAGTAACGAAGAAGCGACCCTCAAGCAGTATGCGTTCTACAAGATCTTGAATCTCCTCAACGCCGATGACGCGTTTCACTGGAGGGCTCGTAAGATAGAAAAGTACCTGCGATGACAATTCTTCGGCCCGGGATGCGTCGAATTCCCCCGTTGCACCTCCTGCACGAGCGAGAGCGGCTGATATTTTTTTCTCGTCAAAATCTACAAGACTTCCGTCCCTCTTGCGTACACATACAGGTAACGCCGACTGATTGTTCAAATTCTTATCCATTCTTATTTGTTTGAGGGGAGGTTCCATAGCGTGTTGCAACCATATATTGTGGTTTTTGGAGGAATCAAACAAAAAAGCATACAATTGGCTGTATGTATGAAGAATTTTTGATTTGGAAAGGTTGATATTCTAAAATCGTGCCATTTTCTTTGATCGAATGAGGCAAAAAAACGTCCCAAGAGCCCATTTGAATGCCATTTCTGGCTTAAGCCACTGGATGATCGAGTGCCCTAAGCAGCGTTTCCCAAGGGAGGACTGCACATTTTACCCTCTGTGGAAATTGGTGCACCCCTCCTAGAACCTGAAGTTTCATGGGCAAGTCACTGCCTGTTCCTGATTTTGCCAGTTCGCGGAAATTGGCCGCCAGTTGTTTTGCTGCGTCGCAACTCATTCCCTTGACTTCCCCTGTCATGATGGAGGCTGAGGCTGTGCAGATCACGCAGGCGCTCCCAGTAAACCTCGCGTCGGTCACCGCGCCGTCATCAATCTTCAAGGCCACGGAAATCTCGTCGCCGCACATCGCATTATACCCCTCAGAAAAATGGGTAACATTTTCCATTGGGCCGAAATTCCTTGGGTGTTTCGAGTGCTGAAGGAGGACCTCTTGGTAAAGTTCGTTGTCCATTGGGTTGAAAATGCCATGACTCGGATCAGCACGGCAAGCAATGCATAAGGTGCCGTCACAGAAAGGACGGGAAGGTGGGTTATCCGGAGGGGAGAAATTCCGGCGTACTGACAAGTCTGAAGAAGGCCGCAGTTCAGACCAGACCGGCTTGCAATATCTAATCTTGAAGTGCTAGAGGGCTTGCCGCACAGTATTTTTATCTTCCTTACTTGAACTTAACTTCAACTCCGTATGCGCAAAATTAAAAGAGACAAGCGGGGACCAATAAAATCCATTAGACGAGGGGAAGTGATGAGTGCGACCGAAAACCGGGCGACCGAAGAAAGCGCTTCGTCCAGAAGGGTGTTCGAAGAAATGACAGACCTTCCTCTGCTGAGGCAATACCAGAAAGCATTTACTAAGGCCACCGGCGTCTCATTCAACCTTATTCCCCCTGATGCAAAACACCTATGTTGTCCTTCAGGGAGCAGCAAGGATTCCCTCTGCTCTCTCTTGAGCCATACGCCGGTTGGTTGTACTGAATGTGAGAAAACCCAGAACAACGTTAAGCAGAAAATCGGAAGGAAGCTTTCTCCCCAGAAGAATTCGTGTTTCGCCGGGCTAACGGAGGTAGCGGTGCCCATTCTTAAAGGGAATCGGCATATTGGAACCTTGATGAGCGGTCAGATTTTCCGGCAGGAACGTTCCAAACTTGATTTCGAAATGTTGGTCAAGCGGATTGGAGGCGGACCTGACAACGGTTGGAAGGAGAAGGCGCGGAAGGCCTACTTTAAAATTCCGGTGATTCCTATGGAGAGATTTCAGGCGGTTGCCGAACTGCTCAACGTCTTTGCCAAGCATCTCCCTGATGACGCCAACCGCCATTCACTTGCATCCTCGACACTTGAACCGGTGGCGGTAAGCGATGCAAAAAAATTCGTCCGATCCCACTACGACCACTCTATAACTCTTGAACAGGTCCTGCAGCATGTTCATGTAAGCCGTTTCCATTTCTGCAAGATCTTCAAGAAAGCCACGGGCATGACCCTGACGGAATATACTGCTAGGATCCGTGTGGAAAAGGCCAAGTCCCTGCTCCTCGAGCCTTCTTTGCGAATTTCTGACGTGGTCTTTGCCTCTGGCTTCGGGTCCGTTCCGCAATTCAACACTGTTTTTAAACGGTTGGTTGGGATGTCGCCAACCGGCTACCGGAGGTCGTTACGCTCGAAATAGTTGGGATAGGTCACGCCTCGTCATTTTTTCGAGAGCATCAAGCCATTCGGGATGCTCGTTCATGCATGGAATGAGTTCAAAGTCACTGCCCCCTGCCTCAATGAAGATTTCCCTTCCTCGCAAGGCTATTTCTTCAAGGGTTTCAAGGCAGTCGGAAACAAAGGCTGGACAGATGACCATCAATTTTTTGACACCGTTCTCAGCGAGGCGGACTAACTCCAGATCGGTGTATGGTTTCAGCCATGGGTCGCGTCCCAATCTCGATTGGAACGAAACTGAGCAGTCGATCTCGCGAATGCCGGTCGCCTCAACAAAGGCGCGGGCAGTTGCAAAGCACTGAGCCCGGTAGCATGTGTCATGTGCTGTGTTGGGTGTTTCACAGCAGGTGGGGGTTGCAAGGCAGTGTCCGCGTGTGGGATCGCTCTTGCGGAGGTGACGCTCTGGGAGACCATGGAAACTGAACAGTAGGTGGTCATGAGGAACCTTTAGATAATCCCGAGCGCTTGCAACCAACGCTCCAATGTATCCGGGGTCGTTGTAATACGGTCGGACAAATTTCAGCGTCATTCCTGGGGAGAGACGGTCGGCTACCTCCTGAGCTCGAACGACGGCTGTTTCGAAGCTAGACATCGCAAAATGCGGAAACATCGGAAAAACTAGCAGTTCCTTAACCCCAGCAGTATCCAAGCGCTTGATGGCTGATTCGATGTTGGGGTTCTGGTAACGCATTGCCAATTCAACAACGATATTTTCACCCAGACGGCGTTGAAGTGCTTGTTGAACGTGACGAGTGGTAACGACAAGCGGAGACCCCTCGCTTGTCCAGATTTTTTCATACGCCTCGGCGGATTGCACAGGGCGCGTGGGCAGAATAGCAAGGTTTACAACGCACCAACGGATCGGCCATGGCGAGTCGATGACTCTGGGGTCCATGAGAAACTCGCGCAGGTATTTCCTGACATCAGACACGGAGGTGGAATCCGGCGAACCAAGGTTGATTAACAAGACGCCCTGTTTGCTCATGAGCCGAAAGATTGGATGGGGATCAGGGATTTTTCAATACGTTCCGAGATATTGCATGCGGAAACGATGGAGTCCCCCACTGAAATACCATGTCGATAATTTCCTGCAAAAAAAAGATTCTGAGTCTTGTCTTCAATTTCATTCATCAGACGGTTGTAGCGATCGTAACCGACATTATATTGCGGGATTGCTTTCGGATAAAAGGAGTGGTGCCTGAATGTTGGCGAGCCGCGGATTGATAGGAGTGTCCGAAGTGCCCTATGGGTCAGATCGAAAAGCTCTTCCGAAGGCAATGAGGCAAGCGTGGAATTGCGTTCTCCTCCGATGTAACTGGTCAGGGTGATATGGTCTGCGGGAGCACGATTGGGAAAAAGCGACGAGGAAAAGATGGTTCCCAGAATGTCAAATCCTTCGATCTTCGGAATCAACACCCCAAATCCGCTGCAGGGATGAGCCACATCTCTGCGGCGGTAACCAAGAACAACGCTTGAGACGGGCGGATGACGGATTTCCGAGAAAGGCGAGAAGTCTGTACGCCGAAGTTCGTCAGGGCAAGCGGTGCGCTCCAGAGAAGTCGCACATTCAATCGGTAGTTCCGCCAGATTGAACGCTGTGCCCGCATAGAGAACCGCGCTGAAGTCCGAGCGAATCACGCGTTCGCCGTCCCGTAGTTCAAGCGACCACCCGCTGGAAGTCTGTGTGATTCTATTAATGGAGGTGTTGAGATGAATGCTGTCAGCGAGGATTTCACATAGTCTTTTTGGAAGCACCTCCAGTCCTTCGTCAAAGGAAAATGCCTGAGCGCTGTTTTTTGCTATTTCCCCAGATCTTTTTCGTTTTCGAGCGCCCAGAAGCTGTCCCTTGACCAGGGAACCGTATTCCTCCTCCAGTTTTTGGAGTTTTGGAAACGCGTGCCGGACAGAGAGATTGACTGGATCGCCCGCATAGATTCCACCGACGAGTGCGTCAACCGCATAATCCAGAAATTCAGGACAGATGCGGCGTGACACGAAATCGGCAATGCTTTCCTCGGGGCCGCCGCGTCTTGCAGGGACAAATGGTTCGCGGAAGAAGGCGAGCTTGGCTCTGAGTGAAAACAGATCGGTGGTTAGAAAGGCCCTCACTGAGTCGGGCATCGCAATCGGGCGTTTATATCTGACCAGATAGCGTGTTTTGGAAGCCGGATTCGTCTCGATTCGGCGTGACGCAAGACCTACATCAAGGATGAGTTGTGTGATTCGTGGCGATGTTTCAAGGATTGTGTTCGGTCCTGATTCAGCGAGATAGCCTTCGTGGCGGATTGATTGGATCGCCCCGCCGGCACGATTCCGCATTTCATACACACTAACGGGTATGCCAGCTCGTTTTAGGTAAAATGCTGCGGTTAAGCCCGTGATGCCTGCCCCGATAATCGCGACGGATCTCATGAAATTTCCGTCAGGGGTCAGATGGTGTTGGAATGTCTCTGTTCGCCCTGAAGCGGGAGGGTGTTATCAAAGCACATGGCAATGTTGCGGATGAAGAGACGTCCTGCACCGGTGACGATGAACCCGTTCGGAGTCCGCCTGACCAATCCGTCAGACATGAATGGGTCCAAGGCCTTTAGTTCAGAGGCGAAGTAGCTCTCGAAGTCGAGGCCGAGACTTTTCGAAATCGTGGCAAAGTCGATGGACAAGTCGCACATTACTCTCATGATGACTTCGCGTCGAATCCTGTCCTCGTCGCTGACAAGGTAGGCGCGGTGCCAGGGTTCCTGACCGTTGGTTACGGCTTCACGATACTTGGGAAGTTCCTTTTCGTTTTGCCAGTAGGCATCGGGAATTTGCGAGATACTCGACATCCCGAATGCGTAAATATCCGAACCGGCCCGTGTGCTGTATCCCTGAAAATTCCGCTGGAGTTGCTTGTTGCGCTGCGCGACCGCAAGTTCATCATCAGGAAGGGCAAAATGATCCATTCCGATGTAAACATACCCTCCTGCAGTAAGCTTCTCGATAACAAGCTTCAGCAGTTCCAATTTTGTTTCCGGAGAGGGGAGAATTTTCTTCGCAAGAATCTTCTGGGCAGGCTTGATCCACGGCACATGTGCATAGCTGAACACGGATAGGCGGTCGGGGTGCATTTTTAGAACCGTGTCGAGGGTTCGGTCGAACGAGGCAATAGTCTGATTTGGTAGGCCGTAAATAAGGTCAATGTTAATGGAAGCGAACCCGAGTTCGCGCATCCAGTCCATGGATTGTTGGGTCATTGCTCGGGGTTGGATACGATGGACGGCCTCCTGTACCTTCCTGTTGAAATCCTGAACCCCCATTGATGCACGGTTGAAACCAATCTGACGCAGGGCGACAAGATGATCTCGGGTCAACCGACGGGGATCGACTTCCACGCTCGCCTCCATTTCTGGAGAGAAAGAGAATTTACGGCGAATAATGTCTCCTAGTCTCCTGATCTGCTCAGGATGCAGAAATGTAGGGGAACCTCCTCCAAAATGCAGTTGCACAACCTTACGACGGGGATTCAACCGAGGGGTCATCTGCGCCACTTCACGTTCGAGGTGATCAATGTAGTCCGACCCTCTGTCGTGGTTGCGTGTGATGACGGTGGTGCAACCGCAGAACCAGCAGAGGGTCTCACAAAACGGAATATGAAAATAGAGGGAAAGATCGCGCGCGGTGCTGTTATTAGCCTCAATCCGTGCGGCGAGTTCATCACGAGAAAAAACATCGCTGAACCTCGTTGCTGGTGGATAGCTGGTATACCGTGGACCGGCGACATTGTATTTTTTTACAAGGTCTAGGTTGACTTGCAGTGGAATCATGTTGATGGAGCGGTTCTTCCCAACAAAGAGAGGGTCTCGGAGAATGCCTGTCTTTTACGCAATGGCGTAGCCCGGCAATCAAGGGTTCTCATTGGTGTGTTCTCACGGTGTTAACAAGTGCCTCTATACATTCCAGTCTGGCTGTTGCAGGCACGCCGTGACCGAGATTAAAGACATGGCCGGTAAAGGATTTCATCTCACTCAGGATCCTAGCTGTCTCCGCAGTGACGATCTCAGGGGTGGTGGTGAGTAGAAATGGATCAAGGTTGCCCTGAACGCCTACGGCGTCCGGCAGCATCCCGCGAATCTCGGCCAGCGATTGGGTCCAGTCGACGCTAAGGATATTCGCTCCTGTGGCTACAAGAGATGGAAGACGTCCTTGGGCCCCCTTTGAAAATAAAATAACCGGAACTCTGCCCGCCAAGGAAGTGACGATATCACGTATCCAGCGTCCCGAGGCCGCTTCATAGGCATTGTCAGCAAGGGAATCGCCGCCGCTGTCGAATATCTGTACTGCGTCCACGCCGGACGAGATTTGCAATTTCAAAAACTCCGTCACTACGGAGGTGACTTTTTCCATCAGCTCGGAAAAAAGCGCCGGTTTAGAATAAAAAAGCGCCTTTGCATGCTCGTTTCTTGCGGAACTCGATCCCTCAACCATGTAGCGCGCCAGAGTCCACGGCGATCCTGCAAATCCAAGAAGGGCGGTACGATCATTTAGCGCAGGCCTGATCAAACGGATCGCCTCAGCGACATAATTAAGGCGGTCGATGGCCTGAGTGTCATCCAGTCGCCTGATCTGTTCTGCAGAATTAACCGCAAAATCCATTTCAATGCCACCTCCGTTCTCTAGGAAGGAATAAGGCTGCCCCATCGCTTCGGGTACAACGAGGATATCGCTGAAAAGAACTGCGGCGTCAAAATCGAATCGGCGGATCGGCTGGAGTGTAACTTCTGCTGCAAGTTCCGGCGTGCGTACTAGTTCAATGAAAGGATGTTTTTCCTTCAAGGCGCGGTATTCCGGCAGCGAACGCCCCGCTTGGCGCATTAGCCACACAGGCGGGCGATCCACCTTATCGCATCGGCACGCCGCCAAAAAACGCTGACGATTGGTGCGTGATGTCTCCATTGGATATTGGATCTTTGAGTATTGTGGCGAAGTCAGCGTCGTTGTCAGGCTGGGAATGATAGACATGGAATCGGCGTTAGGCAGTATTTTGCCGTGGAGACTGTTCATGTAGGAGACTACACAGGAACGCGATAGCGAACATCGGCAATTTTAAATGTATCAAATGTTTCTCCGAGTCGCATGAATTGACGAATCGGTTCCCTGTCCCAGAAAAATCAACCGCACGGTCATCTTTGCTCCAATGGGGGGCGGGAGTTACTGGCACTGAGCCTCTCCGAGGAACATCAGGGGCATGACTCCGGTAGTCTGACGCAATGGGAGGGCATTGAGCCACGTAAGATATTCCCCCACATGGCGATTGATCATATCCTCGCAAACCGAAATTTCTTTGCGCCGGATTCGCATCGACTCATCTGCAATCGTTCGGATCGAATCGATGTCATGCAGGAACACGCCATCAAGTTCGTTGACCTGCGGATCCACATCACGTGGAACCGCCAAATCGATCACGAACAGTGGTCTGTTGGCTCGCCGGTTCATGATAGGTGCTAGGTTTTCCTTCGTCAGGAGAGGGTATGGGGAGGATGTAGAACCGATGAGAATGTCGACATCGTGGAGAGTTTTTTCCCAATCACCGAAAGGGATGGCCCGCCCGCCAATTTCCGCAGCGAGCGAGACCGCGCGCCCCTCCGAGCGATTACAGACGGATATAGTTCTCACACCACGAGAGAAAAGAGTTCGGAGTGTCATTTCACTTGTCTCACCCGCGCCCAGAATCATCACTTTGGAGGAGGAAAGATGCCGTCCGAAGATTTTCTCAGCCAGATCTACGGTGGCGGAACCTACCGAGACTGCGCCCTTTGTTATTTGAGTGTTTGTTCGTACTTCCTTTGCCACATGGAAAGCACGCTGGAAAAGCTTGTTCAAATGTTTGGCCGTTTTCCCGTTGCTAGCGGCGGCGCAATAGGCCTTCTTCACCTGACCAAGAATTTCCGTCTCGCCGAGCACCATGGATTCCAGACCTGAGGCCACCCTGAATAGATGTCGGATGCTCAGGGGGGTGTCGTAGTGATAAAAGAGGTCTTCATCATAGTGGTGCGCGGCAGCACGTTCGCCCAGAAAGCAATCCAATGAAGCAAAGCCTCTAACGGGATCTGTCGTGGCAGCGTACAATTCCACGCGATTGCAGGTGGAAAGGATGACCGACTCACTTATCCCATCCATTTCGCCAAGTCGGTTTGACGCCTCCATTAAATCAATGTCGGCCACAGTGAATTTTTCCCTTTGTTCGACTTTCGCACTGCGGTGGTTGATTCCTACACAGATAATATTCATTGGAGGGAAGATGTCTTATTCGCTGGATGGCTTGATGGAAGGCCCGTCCAGATGAGGAATGCTGCTGATTGTTTGCGACCTGCTTCCATTAATGCAAAACCGTGGATAGCCCATGCCGAAGGCGCGGAATTGCTTCAGTTCTATAAAAACTCGTATGGTCATGGTTTCAATCAGCCCGAGTGAGCCACTCGGAGACATGCTTGACCCTGCCTGTATATGCGAGCTTCCTAATCATTACTACTGGTTGGTTGTCATTCTCTTCTGGTCTATTTTTCGCCCGTCCTGAACTCAATTATTGGTCATTTTGGTAAGATTATGAAAACCCGTTGCATGCAGGTGCTTTCGCTGCATGATCAACTGTGATGAATGTTCTGCTGCTGTACCCGGAGTTCCCCGACACATTCTGGAGTTTCAAGCATGCCCTGAAGTTCGTGGGTAAGAGGGCAGCACTGCCCCCTCTGGGACTGCTTACAGTCGCTGCGATGCTTCCCAAGGAGTGGGAGAAGCGTCTGGTTGATGTAAATGTGAATAAATTGACTCAGGCCGATATCGAATGGACCGACCTCGTTTTTATAAGCGGGATGATCGCCCAACAGCCGTCCGCCGAGGAGTTGATCACGCGTTTTAGCGAGGCCGGCAAGAAGATCGTCGCCGGCGGACCATTATTCACTCTTGGGCATGAACAGTTCCCGAAAGTCGATCATTTTGTACTCAATGAGGCGGAAGTGACCCTCTCCGAG